>NBJMC04202__coassemble_1964_pt1 | contig 16821 bp, 15 predicted proteins | sample NBJMC04202__metabat2_high_PE_053 | metagenome-assembled genome bin NBJMC04202
TGATTACATCTAAATTGTAATATTCTGTCATGTGTGTTTGTGTTTTTCCCTCGATAGCACCATGCTGAGTGGTAGTCGCAAATTTTGCGACCACCACCTGATCCTCTAATTCTTCTTTTAATGCATTGCTAATATGCTTACCGATGGTTTTCACGTCTCTGTCGAACAATTCCGACATCTGATTCCGGTTTAACCACACGGTATCATTTTCTACGGTTACGGACAGCTTCACCTGCCTGTCTTCCGTCTCAAAAATTACAATCTCATTATTGCTCTGCATCCTGTTCTTTCCCCTCCCTTTTTGCTGTCAATTGTTCATATTTCAGCTGATACGCAATCAGCCGCGGGATATATTCAGGCGGCCTTCTGCGTCCCGCTTCCCAATCCTCTATTGTCCTCAGAGGAATCCCCATATGAATGGAAAAATCTTTTCTGGATAGTCCAGTCTGTTCCCGAAGCGTTTTAAGCTGTTCTGCCAGATCCATGCCAATTACCTCCCTGCTACTACGATATTTTTCTTATTATATTATATTTTTTCTTTTAACGCAATGCGTGGTTTTAAGATTATGAAAAAAGGAGTAGATTTTCCTTCCCTCTGCCCCGTCCGGGCTCAGCTCGAATCCGCTTCGCTCCTTCTCGCTGTCCGGCTTTCGCCGGATAGCATCCCTTCGAAAAAGACCCTACCGTAAGCAAGCTTACGCAGGTACCTTCCCTCTGCCCCGTCCGGGCCAGCTCGAATCCGCTTCGCTTCTTCTCGCTGCCGGCTTTCGCCGGATAGTCCGAATAAAGTGAAACGCCCCTTGTAAGCAAGCTTACGGGGCGTTTACTTTATTCGGACTGCCCGGACTCAATGTTCGAGCATGTTTTCAATAAATATCCCATAACCTCTTGTGGGATCGTTGACCAACACATGCGTTACCGCACCCACAAGTTTTCCGTTTTGTATGATGGGAGCGCCGCTCATTCCCTGGACGATTCCGCCGGTCAGGGCCAGAAGGCGTTCGTCCGTGACGGTGATTTCCAGGCCACGGTTTACGTTGTCGTGATCCAGATGGATCCCCGTGATCTCTATGGTGTAAAGCTCCGGCTCCCCTCCTACGCTGCACAGGATCTCGGCCTCTCCCTCCTCCACCTCCTGTTTCAGGCCGATGGGCATGGCGGAGGATATGATGTGGGAAGCGGATTCCTCATCCAGGCTTCCGAAAATTCCCTTCTCCGTGTTGGCTTCTATGGTTCCGATGCGGTTATCTTCATTATAATCGATCACGCCGGTCAGTTCTCCGGGGGAACCGTTTTCCCCCTTCGTGATGGAAATGATTTCCGTCTTATAAAGGCTGCCGCTTTCCAGGTTCATCAGCGCGGCAGTGTCCATGTCGTTGATGCCGTGTCCCAGAGCGCCGAAGCTGTTATCCGTATCCAGCCAGGTCAGAGTGCCGACGCCTTGGGCATTGTCCCGGATCCAGATTCCCAGTTTATATTCCCCGTTCTGATTCTGCTCCGGGGTGAGGCTCACGTCAAACTGCTGTCCGTCCCGAAGAATCGTAAGAATCATTTCTTCTCCGCCGCTGTCCGCAATGCGCTGCATGAAGGCCGCCTTTCCCGTTACGGTTTCTCCGTCCGCCTTCAGGATGTAGTCTCCTTCCTTCAGCAGTCTGGACGCAGGGGCGTTCGCCTGTCCGTCCGGTCCTTCAAATTCGCCGGTAGCGATCACGAGAACCCCTTCTGTTTTCACATAGATTCCTATGGGAATTCCGGCAGGGATCAGGGTTTTGTCGTCGATCACCTCAACCTGAACGGTCTTGAAGGGGATCAGGCCGAACAGCCTGAGCTTCATGGTATAGCTTTCCAGCGCTTCCGCATACAGGGTGATCGGTTCGTTCAGATTTACGGACAGGCTTTTTTGCGGAAGCGGGTTCACAGCGTTCATCCTGACAGCCGCTACCGCATCCTCACCGCTCTGATTTTCCTTTTCGGCATGTTCTTCCTCCGTATCGTTTCGATACAGCTCCCCGGATACAGGGACGTTCAGATCCAGCTCCTGCTGCACGCCCGCGCGGATATGGATCATGCCGGGCACGCGTTCCCAGATCAGAAGCATCCAGCATATGAAAAGCGCCGTTACGGCACAGATAAGAATCAGGCACAGGATCAATCTGTATTTTCGTCTCCTTTCCAATTCCTCACATCCTTTCCCAAAAACTTGAAAAGGACATACATCTGCATGTACGTCCTTTCTAGTATGTGAAGAATCGGTTTCGGATAATTTAGTATTGTTTTGTATTCTCTGCCATTTCTTTCAATTCTCTGGCATTGGCCAGGGCGCTTTCGGTCAGTTCGTCGCCGCCCAGCATACGGGCAAGCTCCCTTTCCACCGCGTCGCCCTTAATTTCATAAATGGAAGTGGCGGTTGAGCCATTTTCGGATTTTTTTTCGATGACAAAATGGTTGTCCGCCATGGCCGCGATCTGCGGCAGATGAGTGATACAGATCACCTGGCGCGCCTTTCCCAAAACTGCCAGCTTCTGGGAGACTTTCCAGGCGGTTTTCCCGCTGATTCCCGCATCGATCTCATCGAAGATAAAGGTGTCCTTGTCCTCCTGAGCCGCAGTCACTGTTTTCAGGGCCAGCATGATACGGGAAAGTTCGCCGCCGCTGGCGACCTCGGACAGGGGCTTTTTCGGCTCGCCCGGATTGGTGGAGATGCGGAAGGTCACCTCGTCCCATCCATCGGAAGCGGGACGTTCCTTTTTCGTCAGGAAAACATCAAAATCCACCTGGTTGAAATTCAGATCGGAAAGATCCGCGATCAAAAGCTTTGAAAGCTTCTCTCCCGCCTTCTTCCGGATCAGAGAAAGCTGACCGCAGAGTGCTTCCACCTGTCCCCGTTCCTCCTCCAGTTTCCCCTGGAGTTTTTCCCTGTATGCATCCGCATCCTGCAGGCGTTCGATTTCCCGTTCCCTTTCCTCCTGATAGCGAAGAATCTCGGGAATGGAATTTCCATATTTTTCCTTCAGTCGGTTGATCAGGTTAAGCCGTTCCTCCACCTGAATGAAATCTTCCTGGTCAAACTCCAGGTCTGAGAGGTATTCCGAGGCAGAGTGATTGAATTCGTTCAGCAGGCCCTCGATGTCGGAAAGCATGGATACGAGCTGCTCTACGCCCTCGTCGTAGGCGCTGACGGCAGAAAGCTCCCGAAGGGCCCGTCCCACAGCCTCTGAGGTTCCTCCCCCGTTCTCCGAGCCGGTGAGCTCCCAGGCCGCTCCCACAGCCTCCGCGATCCGTCGGCTGTTCGCCATCTTCCGGTAGCGGCCCTCCAGCTCTTCATCCTCGCCCTCCCGCAGGGCAGCTTCCTCGATTTCCTGCGCCTCGAAGCTGGCCAGGGAAAGAGCGCGCTCCCTTTCCCTGGTGTCCATGCTGCATTCGGAAAGGAGTTTTTCTGTCTGCCGGAAGGCTTCATATGTTTCCTTCAGCCTTCCTTTCAGAACCGCCGCTCCCTCTCCGGCAAAGTCGTCGAGAATCTCCAGATGGCGTTTTGGCTTTAAGAGCTTCTGCGAATCATGCTGGCCGTGAATATCGATGAGAATGCCGGAAAGCTCCTTTAAGAGCCTGCCATTCACCGTCTCCCCGTTCACCCGGCTTAAGCTTCTTCCGGGCATGATGCGCCGCTGCAATATCACCATGCCGTCCTCCTCCACCGGAATGTCAAGGGCGCGAATCCTTTCCGCCTGCTCCTTTTTCTCCAGCTCGAACACCAGCTCCACAAGGGCGTAATCCTCTCCGGTCCGGATCATGTCGCGGTCCGCTCTTCCGCCGAGGGCAAGTCCCACGGAACCGATGATGATGGATTTTCCCGCGCCCGTTTCTCCGGTCAGAATGTTCAGGCCAGGGCCGAAAAAGACCTCCGTTTCCTGAATCAGCGCCAGATTTTTCACATGTAAGCTCACCAACATATATCAGTGTTCCTTCCTATTTCCCCATAATGCGGTGTATCTTTTCCATGACCGCCTTCGTATCCTCCACGGTGCGGACCGCCATCATGATGGTGTCGTCGCCCGCGATGCAGCCGACGATCTCCTGAAATTTCATGGCATCCACCGCAGCCGCCACCGCCATCGCCATGCCGGACACGGTTTTGATCACAAGAATGTTCTGCGCCATATCCATGGAAACAAATCCATCCTTTAAGACCCTCACGTACTTGTCCCAGAGATGGCTGTCGTCCTGTCTTAACACCACATATTTCTGCCGGCCGTTTCCGGCAGGAACCTTGGACAGGTGAAGCTGTCTGATATCTCTGGAAATGGTGGACTGGGTCACGGCAAAGCCCGCTTCCTTCAGCTTTTCGGCGAGCTCCTCCTGGGTCTCGATCTCGCCGGTTTCCACCAGCTCCACTATTTTTTCCTGTCTGCTCTGTTTCATCTGTCTACTCACTCATCTTTCTATGTAAGCGCGCCAGGAATCCCGGCTCGCTCAGTTTGATAATGGAAGTGGTTCTTTCACTCTTTCTCACCCGGATCCGGTCTCCGGTACGGAGTCTGGTAAGCAGCGTGCCGTCAAAGCTGATCTCCACCTCCTGCACGCCGCCGGACTGCTTTTTTGCGATCTCAACCACCACTTCATCCCGGTCACACAGCACCACACAGCGGGTACTGAGCGTATGGGGACAGATGGGGGTTAAAAGGATCAGACTGGCAGAGGGTTCCACGATGGGGCCGCCCGCCGACAGGTTGTAGCCTGTGGATCCGGTCGGGGTGGCGATCACGATTCCGTCCGCTCCGCAGTTGGACAGCATCTGGCCATTCACCCAGATCCGCAGTGGAACAATCTGCATCGGACCGCATCTGGTCACGGTGACATCGTTCAGGGCGTCAATCTGTGCTGTTTCCCGGCTTCCATCTCCCCGCAGCACGCTTCCCGACAGCATCATCCGCTTTTCAATGGTATAATCGCCTCTGACCAGTCTTTCCAGCGCATCCTCCAGAGCGGAAACCTCCACCTCTGTCAGATACCCCACGGTTCCCAGATTCACGCCGAGAAGAGGAACGCCGATGGCTGCCGTCTCCCTTGCCGCCTTCAGCATGGTGCCATCCCCGCCCAGCACGATCATGCAGGCTGCTTTGGGAGCCGCCTCCGTCCTGTTTTCTCCTTCCGCCGCAAGTCCAAACCGGGAAACATCCTCGTTGTCCGCGAACACGGACACCTTTGCTCCCCGCGCTTCCAGAAAGGTGCGGATCCGATCCGTCACGATGAGTTCCGGATCCTTGGGCCGGTTTGTCATAATGATATAATACTTGTTTTCCTCTGTGCCCATTTTCTGTCCAGTCTGTCCCTTTCCGGGCGGTTTTCCGCTCCTTTTCGCATCTTCCGCCGCGCTTTTTCTACTCCACCTGCGCGTGCGCCTGTTCCACAATAGCGGCGATCCTGTCCTGCCACTCCTGCGTATGGGAAAGGCCGCCTTCCTCCTTTTCCAGGTCGGAGAAAAGTCTGAGCGCATCCGCCTCAGAAAGAGGCTCCACCCGTTCATTCTCCACAGGATTCTTTTCGATCCAGATCAGGTATTCAATGTTCCCTTCCGGTCCTCTTACCGGGGAAAAGGTCAGCCCCTTCACGAGAAATCCCAGGAAGGAAGCGAAATCCACAATTTTTCTGATGACCTCACGGTGCACATCGGGCTCTCTCACCACGCCCTTTTTCCCCACTTTTTCCCTGCCCGCTTCAAACTGGGGTTTGATCAGGCAGACCATCTGCCCGGCGGGCTTTAAAAGCCGTCTTGCCGGAAGAAGGATTTTGGTAAGGGAAATGAAGGACACGTCCACGGAAGCGAAATCCAGGTCGTCCTGAATATCCTCCCGCACCATGTAGCGGAAGTTGGTACGCTCCATGCAGACCACACGCTCGTCGCAGCGCAGCTTCCAGGCCAGCTGGCCGTGTCCCACGTCCACCGCATAAACCTTTTCCGCTCCGTTCTGGAGCATGCAGTCCGTAAAGCCGCCGGTGGAAGCGCCGATATCCATGCAGATGCAGTCCTTCAGCGAGATGGGAAATTCCCGCATGGCCTTTTCCAGCTTCAGTCCGCCCCGGCTCACATATTTCAGAGGATTTTCCTTCACCACGATCTGCGCTTCTTCCGCGAACATGGCTCCGGCCTTATCCTCTCTTTCTCCGTCCACAAACACGTTTCCGGACATGATGACCGCCTTCGCCTTTTCCCGCGAGGGCGCCAATCCCTGCTTCACAAGAAGCACATCCAGCCGTTCCTTCATATCCGGTTCCATTCCTCCAGTATCCGTTTTGTCACCGATTCTTCATCTATGCCAATCTCTTTTTTCAGAAGCTCCACATTGCCGTGCTCCACGTATTCATCCGGAATGGTGATGGAAAGGATCTGGCCGGGAAGCTCCTGCTCATCCGCGAAGGTGCGAACCCGTTCTCCAAAGCCGCCGCTTTCCACGTTCTCCTCCATGGTCACAATCAGCCTGTGGGTGGCGGAAAGACGGCACACCATCTCCTCGTCCATGGGCTTCACAAAGCGGGCGTTCACCAGCGTGCAGGAAAGGCCGCATTCTTTCAGACGTTCTCTGACGCCCTCCGCGGTCTTCACCATGCTTCCCACCGCAAGAAGAGCGATCCCCTCCTCTTCGTAGATCATTTCCGCCTTTCCATACTCCACCGGAGCGCGGAATTGCGCCAGCCCGTCATAGGCTTCCCCGCGGGGATAACGGATGGCGATGGGCGCCGGAAAGGCCACGGCAAATTTGAGCATGTCCGACAGCTCCCATTTATTCTTGGGCGCACAGATATGCATGTTGGGAATGGAGGACAGGTAGGAGAGATCGAAAATGCCCTGATGGGTCTCCCCGTCGCTTCCCACCAGCCCGGCCCGGTCAATGGCAAAGATCACGGGCAGGTTCTGGATGCACACATCATGCAGAATCTGGTCATAGGCCCGCTGCAGGAAGGAGGAATAGATGGCGACCACCGGCTTCAGTCCTCCCGCCGCAAGTCCGGCCGCGAAGGTCACCGCATGCTGTTCCGCAATCCCAACGTCAAAGAACCGGTCGGGATAGGCGTGGCTGAAGCGTTTTAAGCCCGTTCCGTCCGGCATGGCCGCCGTGATGGCCACGATCTTGTCATTCCTCTGGCCCAGCTTCATCATAACGGTGGAAAAAATGTCCGTGTAATTGGCCTTCATTTTCTTTTTCAGTGGCACGCCCGTCTGCACGTCAAAGGGCTCCGCCCCATGAAAACGGGCAGGATGCCTTTCCGCAGGCGCATAGCCCTTGCCCTTTTTGGTGAGCACATGGATGAGCACCGCGTTCTTTCTGCGCTTTGCCTCCCGGATCACGCGCACAAGCGCTGTCGTGTCGTGTCCGTCCACCGGCCCCAGATAGGTCACGCCCATATCCTCAAAGAACATACCGGGGATCACCAGCTGCTTCAGGCTGTTCTTCGCCCTTCGGATTCCGGCCACCACCGGATCTCCGTATTTGGTGTTGCGGATGGCGTAGTAAATGCCGTCCTTCACATCCAGATAGGCGTTGGAGGTACGGATGTTGTTCAGATACTTGGAAACGCCGCCCACATTTTCCGAAATGGACATGTTGTTGTCATTCAGGATGATAATGAAATTGGTTTCCAGCCTCGCCGCATTGTTCAGCGCCTCATAGGCCATTCCCCCGGTCAGGGAACCGTCTCCGATCACGGATACCACCGTATAGTCCTCCCCCTGCAGATCCCTGGCCTTCACCAGACCCAGCCCTGCCGAAATGGAGGTAGAGCTGTGGCCCGTGTCAAAGCTGTCGCAGTCGCTTTCCTTTCTCTTGGGGAAACCGCTCATGCCGCCGTATTTCCGCAGAGACTCAAAGCCCTCCCGCCGTCCGGTCAGAAGCTTATGGGTATAGGACTGGTGCCCCACATCCCAGATGATCTTATCCTGCGGCAGATCCAGAACCAGATGGAGCGCCATGGTCAGCTCCACTGCTCCCAGGTTGGAGCCAAGATGGCCTCCGGTCACGCTGATTTTATTCACCAGGAATTCCCGAATTTCCGCCGCCAGCGCCGGATAATCCCTGGGACTGATTTTCTTAATGTCGTTTGGCTGCTTTATCTGATCAAGAAGCATGTTAATCCTCATTATTTCTTCCGTGTAATCAAATCCTCTACCAGGCATTCCAGAAATTCGTTCCTGTTCTCCGCAAGACCCTTCAGCTCCTGAAGCGCCTCTTCGGAAAGCCTGCGCACCTCTTTTTCCGACTCTTCCATGCCGTTTAAGGATACATAGGTGACCTTGTTGTTCTTCAGATCGCTTCCCGTCTGCTTACCCAGCTCCTCCAGGCTGCTGGTCAGATCCAGAATATCGTCCCGGATCTGGAAGGCCAGACCGATTTTGCTGCCGATCCGCTCCAGCGCCTCCAGCTTCTCTTTCTCAGCTCCGGCGAGCAGAGCGCCGATCATCATGGGGCTTTCGATCATGGCCGCCGTCTTATTTTCATGGATATAGAGGAGCAGCTCCTGAGTCACCTTCTCCGGCGGGAACTCCTCCGCCTGGGTGTCCGCACACTGACCGCCGATCATGCCGCCGATTCCGGATTTTGCGGACAGAATCTGCATGGCCCGCGCCGCGCGCCTCAGCTCTTCCTCATTCTCTGTGAGCGAAAAGGCGGATGAAGCGGTCTCAAAAGCCAGATTCAGAAGGGCATCTCCGGCAAGCACCGCCATGCCCTCTCCGTAAACCGCGTGAGTGGTTTTCCTTCCCCTGCGGTATTCGTCGTTATCCATACAGGGAAGATCATCGTGCACCAGGGAATAGGTATGAATGAATTCAATGGCCGCCATAAAGGGCGCAGCCAGTTCTTCCCTTCCCCCGAACAGGCGGCAGCACTCTAAAAGCAGCATGGGCCGCAGGCGCTTTCCGCCCGCCAGCACGCTGTAGTTTACCGCTTCCGCCACCGTCTTCGCATATCCCTCTTCCTTCGGCAGATACCGTTTCAGGATCTCTTCAATCTCCCTGACATCCGCCGCAAGCTGCTCTTCAAAATTCATCCAGACCGCCCTCCTCGTTCAGAACCAGAACCTTTTTCTCCACCTGGTCTATTTTATCATTACAGATTTTCAGCAGATCCATACCCTTTTTATAGGCACTGAAGGAATCCTCCAGCGAAATATCTTCCTTTTCCAGGGAACGGGTGATCTCATCCAGCATACCGAATGCCTCTTCCAGGCTGATTTCCTCCAGGCCGTTTTCTCCGGTCATGCCTTTTTTTTCCGCCAGACCGCTTTTCTCTCCGGAAGCGTTCGTTTCAGGCGTTCCGCTTGCAGAAGGTTCCTGTAACTTGTCTTTTTTCTTCACCGGCATAGCCGTTTCCTCGCTTTCTCTCCTTTTGCCAGCTCCTGCGGATTCCAGGCAGCTGCTTCCTTCACTTCAGCAAGTGCCCTGCCGTTTTTCACATAGACGGTCAAAAGGTCTCCCGGATGGATCTGTTCAATGTCCGAAACCGTTCGTCCTTCTCCATCTTCCACGCGGGAAAAGCCCTGACTGAGCTTATCGAGCGGCGACAGCCCTTTCAGCTTCTCCACATAGATTCTGAGCCTGTTACGACGGTCTTCCAGAACATGCCGCATGGCGGCGTTCAGATCCTCCTCCAGCCGGATGGCCTGCATCCGCTTTTCCCTGATCTGATTTGCAGGACTCAGATACTGCATCCTCTGTTTTCTTTGCTCCAGACGCAGTTTTTCCAAGTCAAGCCGGCTTCTTATTCTGCGTCCCAGGTCTGTTTTTCTTTCCTGCAGCAGTTCCAGAAGCTGCCTCACGTCATACACTGCAAGCTCCGCAGCCGCGGACGGTGTAGGCGCGCGCAGATCTGACACGAAATCGATGATGGTGGTGTCGGTTTCGTGTCCCACAGCCGAAATAACAGGCACAGAACAGTCGAACACCGCCTGGGCCACCGCTTCCTCGTTAAAGGCCCACAGATCCTCGATGGAACCGCCTCCCCGGCCCACGATCATCACGTCCACGCCAATCCGCTCCAGCGCGCGGATCCCGTTCACAATGCTGGGTACCGCCTGATCCCCCTGCACGATGGCCGGATACAGGATGATCTGCACATAGGGATTTCTTCTGCGGGTGATATTTATGATATCCTGCACCGCTGCCCCGGCAGGCGCTGTCACCACCCCCAGGGTCCGAATATATTTGGGAATCGGCTGTTTGTACTCGGGAGCGAACAGGCCCCGCTCCTCAAGCTCCTTTTTCAGCCGCTCAAATCTCTCATATAACCATCCAGCCCCGTCCGGAATGATTTCCTTCGCGTAAAGCTGATATTTTCCGTCCCGTTCATAAACCTCCACGCTTCCCAGCGCGATGACCTGCTGTCCCTCCTCCAGTCGGAACTTCAGGCCCCTGCGGTAACCGGAAAACATCACGCAGGCGATGGCCCCTTTTTCGTCCTTCAGCGTAAAATAAAGATGTCCGGAGGAGTGATATTTGCAGTTGCTTACTTCCCCTCTGACATAGATGCTGCGCAGCATGAAATCCTGGGAAAACATGTTCCGGATATAGGAATTCACCTGTCCCACCGAATAAACGTTTCTCATTCACCTGTCCTTAAACGAACCGTGCCAGCACGCCGTTTACGAAGCCGGAGGACTCATCCTGCCCGAACTTCTTCGCCAGTTCCACCGCTTCGTTGATCGCTACGCTGTCCGGAATCTTCTCATCAAATTTGATCTCATAGACCGCCAGCCGGATGATGGTCAGCTCCACCTTTCCCATCCGGTCAATGGTCCAGCCCTTTGCCGTTGTGCTGATCAACTCGTCGATCTGTGGAAGCTTCTCCAGAATCCGGTTCAGCTTCTCCCGGATATATTCCTCATCTCCGGCACTCGCCGTATTTTCTTCATCCTCAAAGAAAAGCCGGCACTGCTCCGGCATCTCCTCAATCGTATTAAATTCCACACGGAACAGCAGCTTAAAAATCTGCTCCCTCTGTTCTCTTCTGCCCATCTTATCTCCCGTAATCTGCCGGAAAAATGCCTTCCGTTTCCCGAAAGGCACATAACGGTTCAGACCTGTCTGAACCGTTATCCTCCTACTGTCTGCCCGGCTCCATATTCACATTCACGATCCGGATGTTCACATCCGTAACGGTCAGCCCGGTCATGTTCTCGATCGCGTTCTTCACCTTTTCCTGAACCTTTGCGCTGGTTCCCGGAATGTTATAGCCATATTCCAGGCTGAGCGCCAGATCAACCCTTACATTGCTGCCGGTCACCTGCACCCGAACGCCCTTGGTCAGGCTCTTGACACCAACCTTGCTCATCAGCTCGTTGGTCACTTTTCCCGCGAGGGAATAAACGCCTTCCACCTCCATAGCGGCGAGGGAAGCGATCATGGCAACGACCTCATCTGCAATCTGTACGGAGCCGATGCTGTCATCGCCCTGTAACACATAAGTGTTTCTGTTTGTATCTTTTTCCATAAGGCTGCCTCCTTTATCACTATAACAATGATTATAACAAAATCCCTTCCCTTTGCAAAGTATTTTCTCTTACAGTTCACTCGTCCGCCAGAACCAGGCAGATGTCGTGCTTGCACGAACAGATGACTGGCTCTGAGCGGACGAAGGGCACTCGCTCCATCGTGCCGCGCCAATCTATGAGCAAAGAATCGTCAGAGACGATTCTTCGAAGCTGCGAAGCAGCGGAGAGCGCGGAGCGCGGCTTTGCGAATGGCGCGGAGTGAACTGTGACCTACAGGAAGAACGTCAGCGTAAGCTGTTCCTGTGAAGCCGCATAGGAAACCGAATCTCCCGGCAGGTACTGAAAGATCTCCTGCTGTGTAAGAAGCCTCTCATACAGCTCCTTGTACACGGTCTCATCCGCGCACTTCAGCGTCACGGAACTGCGACCTTCCCGTGCGGCGGTTTTAAAAGCCTCCACGGCTTGCTCCATGTCGGCCCGGATAAAATACAGGCCTTCCCGTACATAATAGTTGTCCGTTAAGCTGACACATTCCGGAAGGGGAAAAACGGGATCCGCCGTATGGGTACGGGAAATCTGCTCCGTGGTGACCAGAAAAAAGTCATAATCCACCTGCTCCCTGCGCTCACCGGCCTCCGTTCCGCTTTCTTCCGCGCCGTCTTCCCCTGCCTCTTCCGTCTGATAGCTCACGTCTCCCCAGGCGGGATCCGCGTAATACCAGTCTCCGCTGCAGCATACCGCCGTCCAGGCGTGGGGAGAGCCATCCTCCACGGTGCCAGTCACAAGAACGGCCGGAATTCCGGCTCTCTGGCAAAGATACTGAAAGGCTTTCGCATATCCCTGGCAGACGCTTTTTCCATAAAGGAAAACGGAACAGATCGTCTGATTTTCCGGTGCCTGCAGGTCATACTCTGTACCGGTAACAATGGATTCGTACAGAGTCTTCAGCTTTTCGTAGTCGTCCATGTCCTCCGTAAGCGTCGAAAGCACGGCATCCGCTTTTTCCTCCACGCGCAGAAGCCGTTCCTGCGCCTGCTGCCGGGTGAAGGTATACTCCGCCTGAAAGGATACGTCCTGAATATCCTCCCCCAGGGCGTGTGTGGTCAAAGTATATCCATCCACATAAAAAATCTCCGGATGATCCGCCATCACACAGGCAAACACCCGTTCAATCCGTTCCGCATCCTGTACGGAAAGGGAAGCGTCCGGCACAAACCCGGTAACCGCCTCATAAAGTTCCCGATACAGAAGGGCGTCCTCCTTCCCCAGTCTGGAACAGGCGTATCCATCCTGATTTTCCTCCGCAGGCTGCTCTTCTTCCTCCTTTGTCCAGGCTTCTTCCTGCGCGCTTTCCGCTGTCGGAGACGGTGCTGCCGGTTCCGGCTGAACGCGCATAAAAAACGCATCCGCCGCAAAATACACCGTTACTGCAATCGCCGCGGCAGGAAGCATCAGCTTCAGGATTTCCCGGATCTTTCTCATACTATCCTCATTCCGAAGCGTCGATGCCGGGGGGCTTTCCTCACGGCCGTTTTTGACGCTTCAGCAAAAACAGCCGCAAACTGTGTCTACGGATTTCAGGCTTAGTTTCTGCCAAATTCCGTCAGGATCAGGCCCTTGTTTCTGTCCACCGTCATGCCCACGCTCCACTCGTTGACGAACAGAAGCAGCGGGTTTCCTCTCATGTCCTTCACCTTCTTCATGTCGGAGGTGCCAGTCAGCTTATCCAGATCAAAATCTTCCTTGTTTTCAATCCAGCGGATGTGCTCATAGGGAAGCGGCTCCAGCCGGATTTCCACGTTGTATTCGTTGTTCAGGCGGTATTTAAGCACGTCAAACTGCAGAACGCCCACCACGCCCACAATGATCTCCTCCAGACCCGTATTGTATTCCTGGAAGATCTGGATGGCGCCCTCCTGGGCGATCTGGGTGATGCCCTTGACGAACTGCTTTCTCTTCATGGTGTCCACCTGGCGCACCCTGGCAAAATGCTCCGGCGCAAAGGTGGGAATGCCCTCATAGGCAAAATTTTCCTTCGGCATACAGATCGTATCGCCGATGGAAAAGATGCCCGGATCGAACACGCCGATGATATCGCCCGCATAGGCCTCGTCCAGAATCTTTCTCTCGCTTGCCATCAGCTGCTGGGGCTGGGAAAGGCGCATCACCTTGCCGCCCTGCACATGCTTCACTTCCATACTGGCGTCAAATTTGCCGGAACAGATGCGCATGAAGGCGATACGGTCCCTGTGCGCCTTGTTCATGTTGGCCTGGATTTTGAACACGAAGGCGGAAAAATCATGCTCCACCGGATCTATAGATCCACAGTCCGCTTTTCTCGCCAGCGGCGGCGTGGTCATGGTAAGGAAATGCTGCAGGAAAATCTCCACGCCGAAATTGGTCAGGGCAGAGCCGAAAAATACGGGGGTCAGGTCGCCGCTTCTGACCAGATCCAGGTCAAATTCCGCGCTTGCGCCGTCCAGGAGCTCCACCTCTTCCAGAAGCTTATCCATGGCCTCTTCCCCGATGAACTCCCGGAGCGTATCCGTATCGGAAAGCGGGATCTCCGTAGCATGGCCCTCCTTCGTTCCCTTTTCCGTGTCGGAATAGGTGATGACACAGCCCTTATCCCTGTCATAGACGCCCTTAAACGCCTTTCCGGAGCCGATGGGCCAGTTCATGGGGCAGGTGGCGATTCCCAGCTCCTTTTCGATTTCATCCAGCAGGTCGAAGGTATCGTTGGCGTCCCGGTCCATCTTGTTGATAAAGGTGAAAATCGGGATTTTCCGCATCACGCAGACCTTGAACAGCTTTCTGGTCTGCGCCTCCACGCCCTTGGAAGCGTCGATTACCATGACCGCGGAGTCCGCCGCCATCAGCGTCCGGTAGGTATCCTCAGAGAAATCCTGATGTCCCGGCGTATCCAGAATATTGATGCAGTATCCGTCATATTCAAACTGGAGAACGGAGGAGGTGACGGAAATTCCTCTCTCCTTCTCGATCTCCATCCAGTCGCTCACCGCATGGCGGGCCGTGGCTTTTCCCTTTACGCTGCCCGCCAGGTTGATCGCGCCGCCATAAAGCAGGAATTTTTCTGTCAGAGTGGTCTTACCTGCATCCGGATGGGAAATGATGGCAAAGGTTCTTCTTCTGTTGATTTCAGTCTTTATATCTTGTAAATCGCTCACTGTTTTTTCTTTCCTTCTGCCGCCAAAGGCGGCTTCCATACGGAGTCATGCACCGACTGCGGCGCACAACGGTTGATTGGCAACAAAGAGTCCCCGTCCTCTTTTTTCCGGATTCGTCCGGGCAGAAAACATTTTTTCAGGGACAGGCCTCTGCATTTTTCCGTTACGTTGCGCTCAAAATCTCAGGCAGGACGCTGGTTCCGGCAAATTCCGGCCGGATTCCGAAATAATCCAGCACGGTGGCGCCGATATCCGCGAAGGTCTCTCTGGTTCCCAGATTGACGGGCGCAATTTTCTCCCCGTAAACCACAAACGGCGTGTACTCCCGGGAGTGGTCGGTGGATACGGTATAGCCGGGATCGCAGCCGTGGTCGGCCGTGATCATGAGGACGTCATCGGGGCGCATGTTCGCAAGGAACTCCGGCAGCCACTCATCGAAGGCGGTCAGCGCCTTCGCATAACCGTCGATATCGTTTCTATGTCCATAAAGCATGTCGTAGTCCACCAGATTGATGAAGCAGAGCCCCTCAAAGTCCCTGCTCTGATACTCCAGGGTACGCTGCATTCCTTCCGCGTTTCCCGCAGTATAGACATGCTCCGTAATTCCCTTTCCGGCGAAGATATCAAAGATTTTACCCACCGCAATCACGTCATAGCCCTTTTCCTTCAGCTGGTCCAGCATGTTTACGGAAGGAGGTTCAATGGAAAAGTCATGACGGCGGGGCGTTCTCACATAATGGCCGCTTTCCCCTTCAAAGGGACGGGCGATCACCCGGCCCACACCGTGCTCTCCGGTGAGAATCTCCCTGGCGATCCGGCAGTATTCGTACAGAGTTTCCGGCGGCACGATTTTTTCATGGGCCGCGATCTGGAACACGCTGTCCGCCGAGGTGTATACGATGAGCTTTCCTGTCTTCACATGCTCGTCTCCGTAGTCCTTTATGACCTCGGTACCGGAGTAAGGGCGGTTGCAGAGAACGCCTCTTCCGGTGCGGCGGGTGAATTCCTCAAGGACCTCCGCCGGAAATCCATTCGGATAGGTGGGCAGGGGACGGCCGGAATAGATGCCGGAAATCTCCCAGTGGCCGATGGTGGTGTCTTTCCCTTTGGATGCCTCGCGCATGCGGGCGACTGCCGCGCGGGGAGAAGGGACTGACGGGTGCCAGTCAATGCCCTCGATGTTGAACAGGCCGAGGGATTCCATGTTCGGCATGTGGAAATATTGGCTTGTCGCCGCGCTTTTTAAGGTGTTGGTTCCCTCGTCGCCGTATTCTGCCGCATCCGGTTCCGCACCGATGCCGACGCTGTCGAGGACGATGAGGAAGATTCGTTTTTTATGGGATGTATTAGAATTCATGGTGTATGCACTCCTTTTTTTACGGTGGCAGGTGGGCGGGACGGCGCTTCGCTGGTCCCGCGGTGGCAGGGGCAAGCATGGGGCGGCTTGCGGCTTTTTCTCTTCTGGAACTCCGCAGTGCACTCGATTCCGCTTCGCTCCATCTCGTTCACGGGCTTCGCCCTATGCGAAAAGGAAGGGGGTATGGCGCCCTCATGCAAGCATGGGGCGGCATACCCCCTTCCTTTTCGCGCACTGCTCATTGCCTGCGCGGACATTATACCAGCAATTTTTTGATTTGTATAGTCCGAAGGCGGGAGGAAGGGGTGATTTTTACCGTCAAATTCTGCGTTTGGTGCGGAAATTAGAGGATGTGAGTTGTCGCTTTGTCAGCTTTATCCTCTGCCGGGGGGGCTTATGCCCTTCGGCAGAGGGATTTTTCAGGCTTTCATGTACTTTTGTTTCGGACTTCTTGGTTTGTCCGGAATGGACATTTTGAGTTTACCGGTCTCAAAAAGAGGGGTTAGATATTTTTCCTTGAAATGTTTTCTGTCAGATGATCCAGGAAAATGAAGCATTTCTGTTTGGCTGCGAAGGATGGAACAATATGTTAACAGGTTCTCTATACTTACGGTCTCAGCTTGAGGGGTAACTTGGGGGGGATGGAGCTACCTGAGTTCCTTCAGACCGGTTTTTTCCTGAAAATCTTCTATCGATTCCGCTTTCCCTCTTCTTTCCCAGATCTCCCGTTCCCCTTCTCTCAGCTTCCTCATTTCCTCTTCTTCGTTATACTCAAAAATCGACATGGCGATCACC
>NBJMC04202__coassemble_1988_pt1 | contig 16359 bp, 16 predicted proteins | sample NBJMC04202__metabat2_high_PE_053 | metagenome-assembled genome bin NBJMC04202
AAGAGCGGTTTAAGCGGGAAGCGTCGGAGCCGGAACAAATCCGAAAGGTTATGCTTCACGATAAAAGAAAGAATTATGATACCTGCATTTTAAGTATGTAACTTTGGGAACTGTCCGGACGGTTTGGGGCTGTTCAGGCAGCCGAGGAAGGAGAAGAGATGGAAAGTAAATGGCCTGAGGTGAAAATTCCCGCAGAATGGGAGAAAAAGGATATATACAAGCCGGTTTTTCTGAACAAGTACGGATATTATGAGCTTCGAAAGCAGAACACGCCGGAGGAGAGAGGAAAGAATTTTGAGGAAAATTATTTTCAGAATTATGCAGGCCAGACCTATGCAAAGGAATATCCGGAGAACGAGCTTGCGTTCATTCAGAACAAAATCGAAGAACGGGAACTGGTAATCCGGGAAAACCTGAAAAAAGCGGGAAAAAATCCGGAGGAGGGTTATTCCCTTCTGGATATCGGCTGCGGAGAAGGCTTTCTTCTGAAGCATTTTCATGACAAAGGGGCGCATGTGAAAGGAATTGATTTCGGGGTGTACGCGCTGGAGCATTTTCACCCGGAGCTGCTTTCCTGCTTTGAGCAGGGAGATATGGAGAAACTGCTTCCGCAGATGGCGGAGCGGAGAGAATATTATGATGTGGTGAACGCGGACCGGGTGCTCGATATGGTGCTGGACGCGGGCGAGGGTGTCGAGAGGATGAAGGAAGTGATGGCAGAGCATTCGATTCTGGTGATCAAGGTTGCCAACAATTATTCCAACATTCAGCGGATGCTGCTGGCGGCCGGAGAGATGAAGGAGGAATACTGGCTGGATGATCCGGACCATACGGGATACTTCAACCGGGAGGGACTGATCGCCCTGATGGAGGATCATGGAATGGAGTGTCTGGATTTTTACGGGGATACCTTTGTGGATCTGCAGCTTCTGAACCCGTATTCCAATTACTATGAGAAGCCGGAGACGGGTCACGCGGCGCACCAGACGGCGGTGCGGATGGAGAATCTTCTGCATGAAATTTCTCCGGAGAGAACGGTAGAGGTGTACCGTCTGTTGGGAGAGATGGGATTCGGCCGGGAAATTGTGGGCGTTTTTCGGAAGAAGGGAAAATAGGAAAAAAGGAAAATAGAAAAAAGAAATAGAAAATGAAGAAAGAGCGGTTCACAAAAGCGAGCCGCCCTTTCTTTTTTGCGAGGTTATACCAGATATTTCTCCAGCGTTGCTTTCACCGCGCCGGGGGCGGCGGTAAGCTCCTTAAAGTAAGCCTTCACAAGATCGGCAAGGCCGACGGCGAAGAGGTCCACGCCCCAGATGCTTTCATTGGAAAGAAGAGCATCCAGGAAGGACAGATCCTGCGGCATGCCGCCAAGACGGCAGGAGGCAAAAATCGGACGCAGGGTGGAAAGCAGGGGATCCGGACTGGGTTCGAAGGCGGTTCCGTTGTCATCCACAGCCATCAGATAACGCAGCCAGCCTGCGAATACCAGCGGAATCATCTTCAGGGAGGAAACGCTCAGGGAAGGATTCCTGTCGTAAGCCTTGATGGTCTCGCCGAAGCGGATGGGCAGCTTCTGAGAGGTATCGGTGGCAATCCGTTGCGGAGTGTCGGGCATGAACGGATTGGGGATTCGCTTCTGCACCACTTCATCGATGAACTGCTTTGGATCCAGTACGCCCGGGTTGACCACAACGGGAAGGCCTTCTGTATAGCCTACAATCTCCACGAACTTTTTCAGGAGCGGGTTCTTCATCTCTTCAGAGATGAGCTGATAGCCAAGAAGGCAGCCGTAAATGGCGAGGGTGGTATGAAGGGGATTCAGGCAGGTGCAGACCTTCATTTTTTCCACCTTGTCCACAGTCTCCCGGTCGGTGTAGAGAATGCCCGCTTCATCCAGCGGGAGCTTTCCGTTGGGGAAGGCGTCTTCAATGACGAGGTACTGGCATTCTTCCGCGTTGACGAAGGGCGCAACATAGGTTTTCTTTCCGGTGACGCAGGCTGCCAGGTCACTGATTCCATCCTGTTCCAGCATGGCCTTAACGGTGTCGTCCGGTCTGGGGGTGATCTTATCGATCATGGTCCAGGGGAAGGCGGTTTTGGTTCGGTCATTGACGTAGGAAACAAAGCCGTCTTCGATCAGGCCGTTATCCTGCCAGGCGGATGCAAAAGCGCTCACTGCAGCGTACAGTTTGTCGCCGTTGTGGGAGCAGTTGTCCATGCTGACCAGGCTGATGGGAAGCGCTCCTGCCAGAAAACGCTCATAGATGAGGGAGGAAACCTTTCCCAGATAGCTCTTCGGGGCCTGCGGTCCATGGGCAAAATCCCAGGCGATGTCCGCAAGGGTCTCGCCTTTTCCGTCCGTCAGGCTGTAGCCCTTTTCCGTGATGGTGAAGCTCGCCATCTGCAGGGAAGGCGCGCGGAAGATTTCCTTCAGACGTCCGTATTCCTGCGGATCGGCGCTGTCCAGGATGAGGGATTCCACAATGCTTCCCACCACCGTTTTTTCCACGGTTCCATCCGCCTTCAGCGTCGCCAGGATGCTCAGGTTGTCGTGAGGGCGGTACATCTTTTCAATGATCTCATAGTCGTAGCCCTCCGCCGCGATCAGGCCCGTATCCAGCACGCCACGGTTTAAGAGCTCCTGAGCCACGTTTGCCTGGAAGGCGCGGAAAATATTTCCTGCACCGAAATGAATCCAGCGGGGATTTTCACGCGTGCGCGCGGCTACGGCGGGAATGTCATACTGCGGAAGGCTGTAGCCTGCCTGTTTCCAGTCTTCAGTCTGTTTCAGTCCCTGTAAGGTCAGTTCCATTCTGATACACTCCTTTCCTGTCCGGCCCTGCCCGATGATACGGACAGGGGCATTTTACAGTTATTTATTTTTATGGGATTTCACAATGGCTTCCCAAAGTCCGTTCAGATATGTTGCGCCGAGGGCGCGGTCATAGAGGCCGTAGCCGGGCATGGCCACCTCTCCCCAGATCATGCGGCCGTGGTCGGGACGGATGGGGCCGGTAAAGCCGATGTCATAAAGGGCGAGCATGATTTCATACATATCGAAGGTGCCGTCGGAGGAAAGATGGGCGGCCTCTTCGAAATCGGTCGGGGAATTAAATTTCAGGTTGCGCACATGGGCGAAATGAATCCGGCCCTTCAGGGAACGGATCATGTCCGGCAGGTCGTTTTCCAGGTTGGTGCCGTAGGAGCCGGAACAGAAGGTGACGCCGTTGTGCGGGTTATCCACCATTTTCATCATGCGAAGGATGTTGGCCTTGTTGATGATGATGCGGGGAAGTCCGAACACGCTCCAGGCGGGATCGTCCGGATGGATCGCCATGTTGATGTCGTATTTGTCGCAGACCGGCATGATGCGCTCCAGGAAATATTTCAGATTGGCAAACAGCGCCTCATCATCCACGTTGCGGTACATCTCGAACAGCTCTTTGATGTGCTCCATGCGTTCCGGTTCCCAGCCGGGCATGATGGAACCGTTGGTGTCTGAGGAGATGGAGGAAAACATTTCTTCCGGATTCAGGTTGTCCACGGCTTCCTGGGTGTAGGCGAGCACGGTGGAGCCGTCGGGACGCAGGCGGGCCAGTTCCGTTCTGGTCCAGTCGAACACGGGCATGAAGTTGTAGCAGACCAGGTGGATATCCGCCTTTCCCAGATTTTCCAGAGTGGCGATGTAGTTGTCGATATATTTGTCGCGATCGGGAAGCCCGGCCTTAATGGCGTCATGGACGTTGACGCTTTCAATGCCTGCCAGGCTCAGCCCGGCGTCTTCGATTTCCTTTTTCAAAGCCAGAATGGCATCCAGTTCCCAGACATCTCCGGGCGCGGTGTCATACAGCGTGGAGATCACGCCGGTCACGCCGGGGATCTGGCGGATCTGCTGCAGGGTAACGGTGTCGAAGCGGCTTCCGTACCATCTCAAAGTCATCTGCATAAAAAAATACCCTCTCTTTCCCAAAAACCTTTTCTGTCTGCAGCCGTTTCCGGCCGGACAGCGTTTCTTTATGCTTCTATTATAAAGGAATAAAAAATGCTTGAAAATACCATTTCTTGCTTGATGGCATGCAAAAATTGCTCTAAGATGGGAGTGAGAAAAGAAAGGGCCGCCGACAGCGTTTCTGCGGCAGGAAAAAGGAGAAAATATGGCGGCGATCAGGACCAGTTTCATGAGCGGGGAGGATGAAAGGCAGTACATGATCCGCGAGGATTATGAGATTTATGAAAAATATGGCGCCCCCACCGGGGCGACAGCCCTGCATTATCATGATTTTTATGAGATCATCTACATCCTGGACGGGGAATTTTCCAGTCTGGTGGATAATGTGACCTATTTTCTGAAAAAAGGGGATTTCCTGCTCATCGGAAGAAATGTTCTCCATAAATATCATTTCATAGAAGGAAAACATTCCAGATCCCGGCGGATCGTTCTGTGGATTACCCGGCAGATGCTGGACAGGCTGTCGGGCGGGGAGCAGGATCTGAGTCTGTGCCTGGAGCGGGGAAAGGGGGCTGTCTATCATTTCCCTCTGCATTATGAGGGGATTCTTCATGAGCTGCTGGTGCGGGCGGCCATGACGGATGTGCCGGATATGGAGGGCATGAAGGGGAAACGGTTATATGACCGGGCGCAGCTGACGCTTTTTTTCCTTTATTTGAATGAGCTGTGTGAAAAGGACGCCTTTTCCTCCGGAGAGAAAACGCGGGTGCACCATGAGCTGGTGGAGCAGGTGAACGATTACATTGAAGCCCACATGCAGGAGGCGGTCTCCCTGGACGAGCTGGCAGAGCAGGTGCACATGAGCAAATATCATTTTCTGCGCCGTTTCAAGGAACTGACCGGAACCACTGTACATGTCTACCTGAATAACAAGAGACTGATCCATGCCTGCGAGCTCCTGCAGAATGGAGAGGCGGTGGGAGAGGTATGGGGACGCTGCGGATTTGCGGATTATTCCTCCTTCCTGCGGAATTTCAGGAAGGAATACGGGATGGCGCCCACCAGCTATAAGACCTATCTGGGAAAGCGGGGAAGCTCTTTTTCGGAGATTTAACATAAGATGCTATTGTGAATCGGGCTGTCGTTATGTTACAATGTATCGTAAAGTGTGTAACAGTTCTGTAAAAAATGGAAGAGCGGCGGGCATATACCGGCAAGCCGCCCGGATGGAAGCGTAGAAGACAGGAAACAAGAAAATGAAACGAACTTCGAAAACAGAAGAAGTTCCCGAGGGAAGCGGGGAGGCTAGATCGGACAGCAAAGCAGGGCATCCGCTGTCCAGGCGCAAAAACGTCTTGCGGGGCGCGGCATTTATTGTCTGCGTCCTTTTTCTGCTTGCGGCGGTGCTGTTCTGGCGCCTGAGCGGGCAGGGAAAGGAAGGAGAACCCGTCAGCGTACCGCAGGAGGCGGTGATGGCAGGAACGGCCGGAGAAGGCGCGTATTTTCTGCTTTCCGCCATGGAGGATGCCCAGGAGCAGATTCAGGTGGAATCCTGCATGGCGCTTTCTGACGGGGAAAATTTTTCTTTGAGCGGAACCGCGCAGCGGATTCCTGCAAATGATGACGGCAGGTTTTATCTGTTTGCCCTGGAGGTATATGAGGAGTCGATCCCGGAGGGGGAGGAGCCCATCGCCCAGACGGAGGCGGCGCGGAATTTTACGTTGACGGCCGCCATCAACGAGTATCAGGCGGATTCCCATCTGTATGACAAGTTCGTCGTGGCGGTGAAACAGAACGGAAGGTACTTGGCTGTGAGCACGCCCCACTATATCACCAATCCGGAGGCGATTTCAGATTATACGGCAGCTTTCCCGGAGGTGGATTCCATCAAGGGGCTTCTGGTGGACTCTCAGAAACTCGGCACCACGGAGCTGGATGAACTCGGCGTGAAGCATGCCGTGTATAACGTTCCGCTGTCAAGACTTTTGGGTCCCACTACGGACAAGAACTATCCCACCATCACCTATACCTATAACGGAAAGGATTACGAGCTGAACGGCCGGGTGGTCAGCGAATACGATTACGCCTTCAGCACGCTGACGGAGAAGGGGATCGTGACCACGGCGATTCTGCTGAATGATAAGTCGGAGGATTATCCGCAGATGATTCATCCGCTCTCACGGGACGGGAACGCCTATTATTATGCGTTCAACGCCGCGGAAGAGGAAGGCAGCGAATATCTGGCGGCGGTGGTATCCTTCCTGGCGGAGCGTTACCGGGATACGGAGCACGGCATTGTGATGAACTGGATCGTCGGAAATGAAATCAATGTGCGTTCCCTCTGGAATTACATGCAATATGTGGATCTGGAGACCTATGTCCGGGAATATGTAAGAGCCTTCCGCATCTGCTATAACGTGATTAAGAGCGCAAATGCGAACGCCAGGGTGTATATTTCCCTGGACCAGCAGTGGAACCGGGAACTGACCGGCAACAGCAGCTACAATTCCAAAGCCATTCTGGATGAATTTAACGCCCAGATTACGGAAGAGGGGAACATCGGGTGGGGGCTTGCCCATCACCCCTATTCCATTCCCATGACCTGGCCGAAATTCTGGGATATGTCGGGACAGGATGAACGGCTTGTAAAAGATACGGAGGATACCTCCGTGGTTACGATTTATAACATCGGGGTGATAACGGATTACCTTCAGAAGGAAGAGTTTCTGGATCCGGACGGGCAGGTGCGCCATTTCCTGCTGAGTGAAATGGGATTTTCCTCCGCCTATGGGGAGGACGCACAGGCGGCGGCTTTTGTATATGCCTATTATATTGCGGAAAACGATCCGTATATTGACGCGCTGATTCTGTCCAGGGAGACGGATGCCGCCGAGGAGGTTTCCCAGGGACTTGCGCTGGGTCTGTCCTATCAGAACGGCCGCAAAAAAATGATCTATGATGTGTATAAATATATCGATACGGATCAGGCGGAGGAATACACGCAGTTTGCCCTTGACTACATCGGCATCTCGGACTGGTCGGAGGTGATCGAGATGCAGAAGGATCCGGACAGTTCAGGACCGGATCAGGGATAAAAAGCGGGCGAGCAGGAGGCTTCCGTCGGGCGTATCCGGCCGTTTGCGGGCAAAGCACATGCGCTCCGGATGCCACTGGATGCCAAGAATGGGCAGGGAGGTGTGGACAATGGCCTCTGCCACGCCGTCCGGGGCGTGCTGGATGACAATCAGGCCTTCGCCCGGCTCCGCAATGCCCTGATGATGGGCGCTGTTGACAGGGAAGTTTTCTCCATACAGGGTGTGGAGAAGGCTTCCCTTTTCTGCATGCGAGGGGTGGATCTGATCTTTTCCGATGTATGCATGCCGTCCGGCGGTGGGCAGATCCTGAATGATGCCGCCTCCCAGGCAGACGTTGATCAGCTGCATGCCTTTGCAGATGCCGAGTACGGGAAGATTTTTTCTCAAAAAAGAGCGAAGGAGGAAAAGCTGAAGCCGGTCCAGTTCGGGATCCATGGCACGGGCTCCCTGATTTTCCTGATGAAAAAGAGCCGGGTCAATGTCGCCGCCCCCAGGAAGAATGAGAGCATCGAAAGAGGCAGCAGGATCCGGAAGAAAAGCGGAGAGCGGTTCAGACGGATCGATGGGGAGCCTTTTTGGCAATGCATCGGGCAGCGCCCGGCAGATGGAGCCCAGAGCTGAGAAGGCGGAAAGATAGTTTTGAACCTGACCGGAAGGGCCGGCAATCAGAAGACGGGGAGCGGTCATTTCGTTTCCTTTTTTCGCTTTGGACCTTACTGTTACCTTATGCCGGAAATATGCCTGTGATGCAGCTTTGGGGCAATGGGAAGGAGAAAAGTTTGATAAAAAATTAACTTTTTTCGTTTGTTCTTAAGCGGTATCCAAATCATAAAAAGTATGGTATACTTGGCTCACAGAGCGGATGTAGGGCTGAGTCATCCGCATGTTGCACGCGGTATGGGGGGATCGCGGCGACGCCGATTTGTGGGGAGGACGCCACTGGAGACGCTGCGTTCTCCGCCGGAGTTACTGGAGATGAACGCGGCGGTGGAAAAACCGCTGCAGGACAAGGAAGTGGGGTAGCAGGCAGATGAAACATTACGAGATCAGTGACGAATACCGTACCGGAAACGACAAAATCGATCAGCAGCACGCGAAGATGCTCGACTATACCTGGAGGGCGCATGAGCTTTTTTCGGATGAAAATATGCTTTTCAAATCCGACGACATTCGAAAGATTCTGGAGGGGCTGGAATATTATACGATCGTCCATTTCGCGGAGGAAGAGGAGTTTATGGAGCAGATCGGTTTCGACGGGATTGAAGCGCACAGAAAGCAGCACGATAACTTCCGGGCGAAGATCCACAGTTTCATCGAACGGGTGCCGGAGCTCTCTCTGTCTACGCAGGATGATATGCTGGGTGAGGTTTTTGAATATTTGCAGGATTGGTGGAAGGTCCACATCACCCATGAGGACCAGAAGTATGTGCAGTTTGAACGGGAAAACGGACTGATTCCGGAAGAAGCCTGAAAATGGACGCGCTCTGGTATATATGAGCGGCATATCTGCCGGAGCGGCCCGTATATGTGAACGATGTGTATATGGATATGCCGCGCAAAGCGCGGCATATTATTCTTTAACAGCTGGATCGCACTGTGGTGGAAAGGAAGATGGAAGAGTGGAAACAAATGTACGGAAAATGGAGGAGCTGATTGATCAGACAGACAATATCGTCTTTTTCGGAGGAGCCGGCGTATCCACGGAAAGCGGAATTCCCGATTTCAGAAGCGTGGACGGGCTGTATCATCAGAAATACGATTATCCGCCGGAAACGATCCTGAGCCATACCTTTTATCGGGAAAGGCCGGAAGAGTTTTTCCGTTTTTACCGGGATAAGATGCTCTATCTGGACGCGCAGCCCAATGCGGCGCACAAAAAGCTCGCCCAGTGGGAGCGGGAGGGAAAGCTGAAGGCGGTGGTCACGCAGAACATCGACGGTCTTCATCAGAAGGCCGGAAGCAGGAACGTGCTGGAGCTTCACGGAAGCGTTCTGCGCAATTACTGCGAGCGCTGCCATAAGTTTTATGATGCGCAGTACATGCTGAATTCCGAGGGAATTCCCCGGTGCAGCTGCGGCGGAATGATCAAGCCGGATGTGGTGCTATATGAGGAAGGGCTGGACAGCGATACCCTGAACCGGGCGGTGAGAGCGATAGCGGAAGCGGATGTGCTCATTATCGGCGGAACCTCTCTGGCGGTCTACCCGGCGGCAGGGCTGATCGACTACTACCGCGGACATAAGCTGATTTTGGTAAACCGCACGCCCACGCCAAGGGATGCGGAGGCGGATCTGGTGGTGCAGGGAAGCATCGGAGAGATTTTCGCACAGCTTTCATAAATAAAAGGAAAAGGAACGATAAAAAGAAATGGAGATTGCAGTTGGAAATATCGTCAAACTGAAGAAAAAGCATCCCTGCGGCAGCCAGGAGTGGGAGGTCCTGCGGGTGGGCGCGGATTTCCGCCTGAAGTGTCTGGGCTGCGGGCATCAGATCATGGTACCCAGAAAGCTTGTGGAAAAAAATGTCCGCCAAATTCGTGAAAAAGCTTGAAATGATTGGGCTTGTATGATAAAATATCAGTCCGTGATATATAAATTTCCTTGCTCCTGAAAAAGGGGCCAGAGACCAAAAGGAGGTAACTATGAGCAAATACGAATTAGCGCTTGTTGTGAATGCGAAGATCGAAGACGATGAGAGAACTGCTGTCGTTGACAAATGCAAGGCTCTGATCGAGAGATTCGGCGGCACGATCACCAACGTGGACGACTGGGGTAAGAAGAGGCTTGCCTATGAGATCCAGAAGATGAGAGAGGGCTTCTATTATTTCATCCAGTTCGACGCAGAGACTTCCGCTCCTGCGGAGATCGAGAGCCGTGTCCGCATCATGGACAACGTAATGAGATATTTAGTTGTAAAGCGTGAGGCTTAATCGGTTCATGCTTTTCTCGTTACAGGAGGGAATATGAATAAAGTCATTCTTATGGGACGTCTGACCAGGGATCCCGAAGTGAGATACTCACAGGGAGAAAATCCTACGGCGATCGCCAGATATACGCTTGCGGTGGACAGAAGATTCAGCCGCAACAACAGCGACGGTGCGACGGCTGATTTCATCAGCTGCGTGGCCTTCGGAAGAAGCGGAGAGTTCGCTGAAAAGTATCTGCGCAAGGGAACCAAGATCGCCCTTACGGGAAGAATTCAGACGGGCAGCTATGTGAACAGGGACGGTGTGAAGGTTTACACCACGGAAGTGGTTGTGGAGGACCAGGAATTTGCCGAGAGCAAGAATGCCGCAGCAGGGAACAGCGACGGGGGTTATTCCATGCCGGTATCCAGGCCCGAACCCAGCGCGCCCGGCGACGGTTTTATGAACATTCCGGACGGAATCGACGAGGAACTGCCGTTTAATTAATGAACTGTAACATGGTATAGTGCGTTTACGCACTGAAGTGGTTTTCAGACAGGAGGCAAATTATGGCTTATAATAAAGCAGAGAGATCTGATGCACCGGCAAAGAGAAGAGGCGGCGTGCGCAGAAGAAAGAAAGTCTGCGTATTCTGTGGAAAAGACAATGTGATTGACTACAAGGATACCAATAAGTTAAAGAGATACGTTTCCGAGAGAGGAAAGATTCTTCCCAGAAGAATCACCGGAAACTGCGCGAAGCATCAGAGAGCCCTTACCGTGGCGATCAAGCGCGCAAGACACCTTGCACTGATGCCTTACGTAGCCGAGTAAGTCACAGCTGAGTAAGTGCAGCAGATTGATAAAGAGGATGAAGCCCTGCGGGGCCCGCGTCAGCGGGAACTGCAGGGCTTTTTTGCGTTACAGTTCACTCGTACGCCAGAACCAGGCAGATGTCGTGCTTGCACGAACAGATGACTGGCTCTGAGCGGACGAAGGGAGCGCCCGTTTATGAGCAAAGGCAGCTGCGAAGCAGCGGAAAGCGCGAAGCGCGGCTTTGCGAATGGCGCGGAGTGAACTGTAACCTTTTTGCGTGATATGTCCGGAGGGACTGCCGTCCGCCCTTGCTCCGTCTTCCCCGGCGTGCTATACTGGGATCAATCTCATATGACAACAAAAGTCTGTGCATGTGGAAGACAGGCAGTGAAAGGCAGAAGGCGGAGGCACGTATGAACATCAATGAAATCGCAAAGCTGGCAGGGGTATCGCGGGCGACGGTGTCCCGTTATCTGAATGACGGATATGTGAGTGAAGAAAAAAAGGAACGGATCCGGAAGGTGATCGAGCAGACGGGGTACAAGCCGTCCACGCAGGCACAGATGCTTCGGACGCGGAAAACGGGGCAGGTGGGCGTGATCATTCCGAAAATCAATTCGGAGTCCATCAGCCGGATGGTGGCGGGCATCAGCATCGTGCTGAAGGAAGCGGGGTTCCAGCTTCTGCTGGCGGATACGGAGAATAAGGAAAAGGAAGAGCTGGAATATCTGAGATTGTTTTCAGAAAACCAGGTGGACGGGATCATTCTGATCGCTACCATCTTCACGCCGGAGCATAAAAAGGCGCTGAAGGGACTGCACGTTCCTGTCGTCCTTCTGGGGCAGCAGCTTGCCGGATATTCCTGTGTTTATCAGGATGATTACCATGCCGCCCGGGCGGCAGCGGAAATGCTGACGGGGAGCGGATCGGAAAAAATCGGCTGCATCGGCGTGACGAAGCGGGACCGGGCGGTGGGAGAAGCCAGGAAGAGGGGCTTTCTGGATGCCATGGAAGAGGCCGGGCTCGACTGGAAGGAAGCATATTATGAGGAATGCGGTTTTTCCGCACAGGACGGCTATGAGGCGGCAGAGAGGCTGTTTGCGAGGGAGCCGGATCTGGACGGAGTGTTTTGCGCCACGGATACCATCGCCCTCGGCGCGATGGCACACATCCGTGAGACGGGCAGAAACGTGCCGGAACAGGTCGCTGTTGCCGGGGTTGGGGACACTGCTTCCGGAAGGCTGGTAATTCCCAGGCTCTCCAGCGTTCATTTTTATTATAAGACCAGCGGCCAGGAGGCGGCCAGGCTGCTGCTGGAGCTGATGAACGGAACCGTTCCGGGGAAAGAGGTCAAAATGACTTACAGCGTCGTGGAACGGGACACGACGCGGCGGCAGAGAGAGAATTTCCGAAAATCTTAAGAATCCGTTATGAAAATGTTTATTGAAATCTGCAGAGGTTTTTCATCCTTTTCCGCTATCCTGAGTACAGAACAAAGGAATCAGATCGGTATCAGAATCAGAAATCCGGAAATGGAGGGAATGAGATGTATTATGATACGCAGTCGGCGCCGCGGCCTGATAACGGCGGAAAAACGAAGGTGTGGAAAATCATTGCGCTGGTGCTCCTGCTTCTGTGCGCGCTGCCTGTGCTGATCCCGGCTGCCCTGTGTGTGGGCGGCGGTGTTCTGGTGATGGCGCTGTGCGTGGCGGGAGCAGCTCTCACCGCTGTGCTGTGTGTGGCAGGCGGGGTGATCTGCGCAGGGCTTTGTGTACTTGGCGGCCTGCTTTGTCTGGCACTGCTGCAGCTCGCCGCGCTGATTGGAATCGGCTTCGGCGTGGTATTGCTTTTTCAGACCCCTGCAAGCGGCCTTGCCATTCTGGGGGTAAGCCTTCTGATAACGGGAGCGGGCGCTCTGTGCTGGATTGCCCTGTGGCAGCTGGTCGTGCTTCTGGTAAAAGGCTTTCGCACTCTGGTAAACTGGATCAGACGCAGGCTGTTCGGAAGACGGGAGGCGGAACGGAAAGAAAGAGGAGAGCAGACAGTGCAGGATGCACAGGCTGTGAATCATGGTTTCGGGTCGGAAAATTTCGGAAAGAATATGCCTGAAACGGAAACGACAGCGGCGGATGAAGAAATCAGAACGGATATTACGGAAGTGGGGAAAGGAGCCGACGAAGATGAATAAATGGTTGAAGAGAACGCTGATTGCCAGCGCGGCAGTGACTGCTGCGGGCGCCGTCCTCCTGGGAGCGGGAATGGCGCTGGGAGGTTCCCCTTCCTTTTACTACGACGCGGATGGCCTTCATGTGAAGGAGAATACAGAAGGAGCGGTAAGAGCGGACTATGTTCTGGAAAAAACGCAGATTGCGGCGCCATCAAGGCTGGAGCTGGATCTGCAGGATGCGGATCTTCAGATTGTTTCCGGAAAGGAATGGTCTGTGGAGTATGTTCTGGACGGCTGGTATTCGGAGCCGGTCTATACTGTTGAAAACGGCACGTTGACTCTGAAGGAAGGCAGCTATGTGGATACGGGAGAGTACCAGATCAGCCTCGGCTTCGGAGATGACTGGATGAACGAAGGTGAGGAGGTGGCACGCAGCCCCTATGTGAAGATCACGATTCCGGAGAATGCAAGGCTGAACAGCGTGAATATCCTGAGCGGTTCCGGAAAGATCTCCATTGAAAAGAACCTGCGTGCGGATGTCGCTTCGATTTACGCGAATGACGGCGATATCCGGCTGGATGGCTGGACGGGCGACACGCTGAAAGTGGAAACCGTTTACGGGGAACTGATCACCGGAACACTGGACGGAGCGGATGTGAACATCTATGGAGAAAACGGAACCCTTCAGATCGGCTCGCTGAAGGCCGATGCGGCGGTGATTGAGACGGAGTACGGCGATGTGACAGCCGACGTGGACGGGGCGAAGAGCGTGGAAGTGGAAAGCACGGACGGAGAGGTCCGGCTAGATCTGTCCGGTCAGATGGAGGATTACGGCGTGAGCCTGTATTCCGAATACGGGACGATCCGCACCCCGCAGGGAACGGTGGAGTCGGATGATTATGATGGAAGCAGCTCCTATATCCGGCTGGAAACGGATCAGGATACGGCAGGTATTCAGGTCGATACGGAGTCAGGGGATATCCGTATCAGGGAGAACTGAAGCGGAATAAAAAAGCATCCTGGGTGAAATGGAAAAACGGAATCTGCGCGGGCAGGGCAGTCAGAGATGACAGTTCTGCCCGTTGTATATTGTCCACAAAAACGGTCGTGTGATTTTGTGAAAAGAATCGGATTTACAAATCTCTTTTCACAGGTATATAATGAGATCACGATATGAGAACGATTCCATAAAAATAAACAAATATATTTGGAATTTCTCAAATAATAAGCAAAATTAAAAGGGGAACGATCTCTTGAAATGTAGGAATGAGATTGGAATCCGGAGAGACACCGGCTTCAGGAAAAGGGGCCGGGGAATGGAGGGAGCTATGGATTACCGGAAGGCTGCGCAGGAGGTTTATGATAACATCGGCGGCGGATCAAACATTGTGAGCGCCGCACACTGCGCCACCAGACTGCGGCTGGTGATTGCGGACAATGAGAAATGTGACAAAGAGGCGGTGGAAAACATTGACGGCGTAAAGGGTGTTTTCTTCGCATCGGGACAGCTTCAGATCATTTTCGGAACGGGAACGGTGAATAAGGTCTATGAAGAATTCGTCCGGATCGCGGGCATCCAGTCGGCATCCAAAGAGGAAGTGAAACAGGCCGCCAGCGCCAAAACCAGCTTCTGGAAGCGGGCCATCAAGACGCTGGGAGACGTGTTCGTTCCGATTATTCCGGCCATCGTTGCCAGCGGCCTGCTGATGGGCCTTCTGGAGGGCCTGTGTAATGTCTGGCCCCAGATGGCAGAGTCCGGAACCTATACCATCATCCATCTGTTTTCCAACGCGGCGTTTACCTTCCTGCCCATTCTGGTGGCAGTCAGCGCGGCGAAGGTATTTGGCGGCAACCAGTTCCTGGGAGCTGTGATCGGCATGATCATGATCCATCCGGATCTGATGAACGCCTGGAGCGTGGCTTCTGCGGACAGCATTCCCACGGCGGAGGTGTGGTTCGGTCTGTATGAAATCAATCTCACCGGATACCAGGGACATGTGATCCCGGTGGTGATCGCCGTATGGTTCATGAGCATGCTGGAAAAGCGGCTGCATAAAATCGTGCCGGAGATCATCGATCTGTTCGTCACGCCTCTGGTGACGGTTCTGGTTACCGGATATCTGACGCTGACGATTTTCGGACCTATCTTTTCCTGGATTGAAAACGGCGTGCTTTCCGGCATGCAGTGGCTGATCACTCTGCCCTTCGGCATCGGCGCGGCCCTCTGCGGCGCAGCCTATGCGCCCACGGTAGTGGCGGGCGTACATCATATGTACAATGCGTTGGAGGCGGGGCTGCTTTCCAGCACCGGACTGAACACCTGGATGCCCATCGCCACTGCGGCGAACGTGGCCCAGGGAGCGGCGGCCCTGGCCCTCGCGGTCAAGACCCGGAACAAAAAAACGAAGGCGCTGGCGCTTCCCGCCTCCCTTTCCGCTTTCCTCGGCATCACGGAGCCAGCCATCTTCGGTGTGAACATCCGTTATATGAAACCTTTCGTCGCAGGCATTATCGGCGGCGCCTGCGGTGCCCTGGTCGCGGGCTGGACCGGAATCGGAGCCACCGCTTACGGTGTGACGGGACTGTTCGGCTATCTGATCACGACGGATTATACCCTGCAGTACACGCTGGTCATTGTGACCGCAGTGGCAGTAGCCTTCGTTCTTTCCTGGATTCTCTACAGCGATGAGACGGTGGAGGGACAAAAGACGGCAGAAGGAAAAGAAGCGGTCGGATCGGCGGATGCTGCGGACGAAAGCGAAACACAGAAGCAGGTGGAGGAAGCAGCGGAAACGCAGCCGGAAGAAGCAGCGGACCGCACGCAGGACAAAGCGGCGTACCAGGTATTTTCTCCTCTGAACGGAAACGCCATCCCTCTCTCCGAAGTGAAGGATGAAACCTTTGCCGGGGAGATCCTGGGAAAGGGCATGGCGGTGATCCCTTCCGAGGGAAAGGTATATGCCCCCTTTGACGGAACGGTGGAAACCATTTTCCCCACAGGACACGCGGTGGCTTTAAAGAGCGCGCAGGGTGTGGAAGCGCTCATTCATGTGGGAATGGACACGGTGAAGCTGAACGGAAAATATTATACGGCAAAGGTGCAGGACGGTGCTACCGTAAAGAAGGGGGACCTGCTGGTGGAATTTGACCTGGACGGCATCCGCGGCGAAGGATACGATGTGACCACCCCCGTTGTCATCACCAATACGGACGAATATGCGCAGGTCAAGGCGGTAAAAACCGGAAAAACGGCGGCCGGCGATCCGGTGATTGAGATTACCCGGTAAAAAACGGCGGGGGAAGAACACGGACGCAGGCCTGCCGGGAAATGAATGCGGGCCTGCCATATGAGGAGAAGATTGAAAAATGCGCTCGATAGCGCATTTTTCAATCAGGATTTGCGCCGAAGCGTCGCAAATCCTTGGAAT
>NBJMC04202__coassemble_2009_pt1 | contig 16101 bp, 12 predicted proteins | sample NBJMC04202__metabat2_high_PE_053 | metagenome-assembled genome bin NBJMC04202
TGACAGTGCTAACAATAAGTGTTATAACTGCTATAGAACAAAAAAGAGGAACCGGAAAACACCGGAACCTGAATCATATAGCGAAAAATCAGGAGGAAAAGATGATGTTGATCAGAAATAATTTATTTGATGACTTTTTTGGAGATATGTTTGACGATCCGTTTTTCAACAGAGGATATGTTCCGCAGAACCAGCTCATGAAGACCGATATCCGCGAAAGAGACGGCCAGTATCTGCTGGAGATCGAAGTGCCCGGATATACTAGGGAGGATGTGAAGGCGGAGCTGAAGGACGGTTATCTGACCATCACCGCTGACAGAAAGGAGCCTGTGGAAAAGGCGGATGAGAGAACCAGATATGTCAGAAAGGAAAGATATTACGGCACCATGAAGAGAACCTTCTATGTGGGCGAGGATATCACGGAGAATGAGATCCACGCAGCGTTTAAGGACGGCATCCTGAAGGTGATCATCGACAAGCCCCAGCCGAAGAAGATCGAGGATGGAAAGACCATTATCCCGATCGAGGGCTGATTCATATCCATCAGGGATTTTATTTCATAGATTATAAAAAAGAACGCAGGAAAATACCTGCGCAACAGATTTCCGCCCGGCAGGCCGAAGAGGCCGCCGGGCTTTTTGCGCGATAAACCCGGAGGGCGGCCGCGCAGATCGGATCATTTTTTTACTCTCCGGCATCCGGTTCAAAGCCCTCAAAAATGAACAGCTGAAAATCCTTCCGGCATTCATCCAGCTCCTGCCGGGAGCGGATGGTCCAGGCCACGGGAAGGGCATGATACAGGCCGCAGCAGATCCGCCGGGACAGGTCGTTTCTGTATTTCCAGTTGTAGGCGATGAAATCCGGCCTGGCGGCGATGTTCGTCAGCATTTTTCCTAAAAGAAAGTAGGGGAGGCTGTGATTCAGATGCTCCTTATTGAAATTGGTGCAGAGCTGTCCGCGGAACACGTCGGGACGGTGTTTTCTGTACCATACCAGCGCGCCGGGATGGAAGGATTCGATGCAGTAGGGGCCTTTATACTCCTTCAGTAGTTCATTTGCGGCTGCCGGAATCCGGGCATCCCATTTCTCCATTTTGATTTCCACGATCAGGGGGACACGGCCGTCTACCATTTCCAGAAATTCCTGAAAGGTGGGGATCTGCTCTTTCGTTCCGCCCAGAGAAAGCGCCTTCAGTTCGGCCAGAGTCAGCTCGCGTACCCGTCTGTTTACGCCGCACATGCGTGCGAGGGTGTTATCGTGAAACACAACGGGAATGCCGTCGGCGGAAAGCTGTACGTCAAGTTCAATTCCATAGCCCTTTTCCACGGCGAGACGGAAGGCCTTCATGGAGTTTTCCGGAATTCCTTCCTTCAGATTGTGAAAGCCTCTGTGCGCGTAAAAGTATCCCATGAGCGCGCTGCAGTCCGGGCTGCGGAACCTGGGAAGGAGCAGCAGAAAATACAGGGCCGCAAGAAGGAAGAGCAGCGCGGCGAAAAACAGAATCAGCAATGGAAATAAAATGTTCATGGCTCGTTTTTTCTCCAAAGGTATGCGGGAGGGATCTCCCGTTTTTCAGTCTGCGGGACGCTTCCGGAAAGGAAACGTCCGTGAATTCGGTCAACAGCTCTATTTTATTCCAATTTGCCGCGAAGGGCAAGCCTGGTCCCGGATCTTGCAGTAGATTACCGCGACGGCGGTACTGATGGCTGTCGCGAGTATGCCGGGAGCGATCACGGCGGTGGGATTTGCGCTTCCGTACTGGCTCCGGTAGGCGATGACGGAAACGGGAATGAGCTGGAGGGAGGAAATGTTGAGGATCAGAAAGGTGCACATCTCATTGCTGGCGACGCGTTCCCCTCTTTTGGAGAGGTAGCCGGGATTTTGGCGCTCTTCCTCCAGATGGGCCAGTTCTTCCATGGCTTTCAGGCCGGCGGGAGTGCAGGCCCAGCCGAGACCGAGGATATTGGCGATGATATTTGTGGATATGTACTGCCTGGCGGGATGCTCCTTGGGGATACGGGGGAAAAGAAAGGTGATAAAGGGCTGGATTCCCCTGGTCATGGACGCGATCAGGCCGGATTTGGAAGCGATTTCCATCAGACCTACCCAGAGGCCCATGACGCCGATCATGGTGATGCACAGCTGTACGGCTTCTCCGGCCGCGTCCAGCGCGCCGTTTGCCACCGCCTCCATGTTCCCTGTAAGCGCCCCGTAGATGATGCCGATGGCGATCATGGCGGCCCAGATATGGTTCAGCATGAAAAACCTCTTTTTTTCTTCATCCTATGCGCCTTGAGAAAGCAAAAGAACCGGGGAATGGAGCGGGCGGCGGGCACATAAGATGATAACAAAAGGCGTGTTTGCCTGTGCCTGAAAGGAAAGCGAAATGGGAAACGCTCTGGCCAATCTTTCCAACATCATCATTCCGGCGCTGATTTTTTATGTGGTGGGCTATGGGATCATTCATCACAGCAATGTATATGAGGATTTTATCAAGGGGGCAAAGGACGGCTTTCATACGGTGATCGATATCATGCCCACGCTGATCGGTCTGATGATGGCGGTGGGAATCCTGCGCGCCTCCGGATTTCTGGAGTTTTTCGGGGGGCTTCTTGGCAAGCTGACAGAGCCGTTCGGGCTTCCGGCTCCGGTGGTGCCTGTTATCATCGTAAAGCTTTTTTCCTCCTCGGCAGCGACAGGGCTGGTGCTGGATATTTTCAAAAATTATGGAACGGATTCCGGAATCGGCATGATGACCTCCATTCTGTTAAGCTGCACGGAAACCTGTTTTTACACCATGAGCGTTTACTACATGGCTGCCAGGGTGACGAAAACCAGGTACACTCTGACCGGAGCGCTGCTTGCGACGGCTGCGGGAGTGGCCGCCAGCGTGCTGCTGACAGGACTGTTCACGCCGGCGGGCTGACTGTGTAACGCCGGCAGGAGAACTGCAAAAAAGAAGGCCGGTAAATGATAAAAATAAATTGAACTTCTGCTTCTTTGGTGATATAATCGGACACATAAAAATGAACTTTTTGAACCGATCATTCAAAATTGAACTTATCGAGAGAAAATTGAACTTTCTGGAGGGAAGCGGATGGCAAAAGAAACCTTTGCGGACAGGCTGAAATACGCCATGGAAAAAGGGGGAAAGAAACAGGTGGATCTGATCCGGCTGGCCGAAGAGCAGGGCGTGAAGCTTGGGAAGAGCCAGGTGAGCCAGTATGTGAGCGGAAAAACGGTTCCGCGCGCGGATATTCTAAGATTTCTGGCGGATGCGCTGGATGTGGAAGCGGACTGGCTTGGCGGAAGGGAGCCTGCGGATGTGCAGGATGCTTTTCAGGAAAAGAACGACGCACCGGAGCGGGACGCGCCGGTACGAAAAAACGACAGTACAGTGGGAGGAGAAAACATGCAGAAATTGCGGGAATTCAAAAAATCAACAAAGCTGGATAATGTTTTATATGACGTCAGAGGGCCGGTGGTGGATGAAGCGGCCAGAATGGAAGAGGCGGGAATGCAGATTCTGAAGCTGAATATCGGAAATCCGGCTCCGTTCGGCTTCCGCACGCCGGATGAGGTGATTTATGACATGCGCCAGCAGCTGACGGAATGTGAAGGGTATTCCACGGCGAACGGGCTGTTTTCCGCCAGAAAGGCGATCATGCAGTATGCGCAGCTGAAAGGGATTCCGAACGTCTCCATAGAGGATATTTATACGGGAAACGGCGTCAGCGAACTCATCAATCTGTGTATGTCCGCCCTTTTAAACGATGGGGATGAGATTCTGATTCCCTCGCCGGACTATCCCCTGTGGACGGCCTGCGCCACCCTTGCGGGAGGAAAGGCCGTGCATTATATCTGTGATGAGCAGTCGGACTGGTATCCGGATTTGGAAGATATGAAAAAGAAGATCACGGACCGGACCAAGGCGATTGTCATCATCAATCCCAACAATCCCACCGGAGCGCTGTATCCGAAGGAGATTCTGCAGCAGATCGTTGACATCGCCAGGGAGCATCAGCTCATTCTTTTTTCCGACGAGATCTATGACCGCCTGGTGATGGACGGTGAGGAGCATGTTTCCATCGCCTCTCTTGCTCCGGATCTGTTCTGCGTCACATTCAGCGGCCTGTCAAAGTCCCATATGATCGCAGGCTTCCGGATCGGCTGGATGGTTTTAAGCGGAAATAAGAAGATCGCCAGAGATTATATGGAAGGGCTGAAAATGCTTTCCAACATGCGCCTCTGTTCCAATGTGCCGGCGCAGTCCGTCGTGCAGACGGCTCTGGGAGGCTATCAGAGCGTGAAGAGCTATCTGGTGCCCGGCGGAAGAATCTACGATCAGAGGGAGTTCATTTATAAGGCGCTGACGGACATTCCGGGCATCAGCGCTGTAAAGCCGAAGGCTGCCTTTTATCTGTTCCCGAAGATCGACGTGAAGAAGTTCAACATTACGGATGATGAGAAGTTCGTTCTGGATCTTCTGCGGGATAAAAGAATTCTGCTGATTCACGGAGGCGGATTCAACTGGAAGCAGCCGGATCATTTCCGGGTGGTCTATCTGCCCCGCGTGGAAGTGCTGAAAGAGGCGGCGGCAGGCATTGCGGACTTTTTCAGCTATTATCATCAGTGAGTGTTTAACGACAAAAATGGCGGAAGCGTACCTTTTTCAGGTTTCGCTTCCGCCGATTTTTTTTCTGAAAGTCAGAGCGGTTTCTGAGATCTCAAAGCCTATGCGCCAAACTTCTGGATATAGCTCATGACCAGAATGAACAGAACGATCAGAGGCAGAACATAGCTGACGTACAGGCGGGCCCATTTGGGGAACTTCAGCCCCTTTCCGGCATCCGCCTCCTGAATGAAATTTTTCCAGCCCCAGCCGTAACGGCTTGTGCAGAAGAGCAGGTAGCCCACGCTTCCCAGAGGCAGCAGGTTATTGGAAACGATAAAGTCTTCCAGATCCTGGATCGTGGTCCCCTCTCCCAGCGGAGCGAAGCCGCTCAATACGTTGAATCCGAAGATACAGGGCAGGGAAAGGATCAGGATCGCTGCCAGGTTTACAAGGGTGGATTTCTTTCTCGTCCAGCCGAACAGGTCGATGCCGAAGCAGATGATATTTTCAAATACGGCGATGACGGTGGACAGGGCGGCAAAGCTCATGAACAGGAAGAAGAGTGCGCCGAAAATCCGTCCGCCGGCCATCTGGTTGAAGATGTTGGGCAGGGTAACGAACACCAGTCCGGGGCCTTCGCCGGGGTTTACATCAAAGGCAAAGCAGGCGGGGAAGATGACCAGGCCGGACAGCAGAGCGACCGTGGTATCCAGGCAGCAGATCCGGACAGATTCTCCCGTCAGGGCGTGATCCCTGGAAATATAGCTTCCGAAAATCGCCATGGCGCCGATGCCGAGGCTCAGGGTGAAGAAGGACTGTCCCATGGCGGCGTATACCACCTCAAACCATCCGTATTCCTGAATCTTTCCGAAGTCGGGAACCAGATAGAAGCGGATGCCCTCTCCGGCGCCTGGCAGGGTAACGCTGCGGATACACAGCAGAATCAGGATGAAAAACAGCGCAACCATCATAACCTTGGTGATTCGTTCCACACCTTTCTGCAGACCCATGACGCAGATCCCGAAGCAGACCACAACCACCACGACCATCCAGAACAGCATGGGACCGGGCTTGGCCAGCATGCCGTTAAAGACGCCGCCTACTTCATCGGGCGTAAGGCCTGCGAATTCTCCACGGAGCATTTTTACGATATAGGCGAGCATCCAGCCGGCAACCGTTGTGTAGAACATCATGAGCAGGTAGTTTCCCGCCATGGCAGGATAGGAAAGCAGGTGCCATCTGGTGTTTTTCGGTTCCAGAACGTGGAAGCTTCTCGCTGCCGATCTGCGGCTGGCACGGCCTACGGAAAATTCCATGACCATGATGGGAAGCCCAAGAATAATAAGCGAAATCAGATAGATGACCACGAAGGCCGCGCCTCCGTATTTTCCCGTGATATAGGGAAAGCGCCATACATTTCCAAGTCCGATGGCGCAGCCGGCTGATATGAGAATGAAACCCAGCCGGGATGAGAAAGTTTCTCTTTTTTCCATTGGAATGAAATCCCCCTTTTGACAATTTTCGACGGCACGGCATATATGGATATGTGGAGCAGAAAAAATATCCCCCGGACGCCGGTCTGTGTCCAGTTTATAAAAGTTGGACATGGAAGTCAATATGCACAACGGCTGAATATATAATCCAGGACAGGAAAGAGAGAGAGCAGCACGCTTTTTCATAATAGAATGAACATTAAGGAGCGTAAAAATATATAAAATATATAAAGAATTAGAAAATAATAAAAAGACAGACAAATAGAAGAGAAAAAATGGTAAAGATGTATGGAGTTTTTGAAAAAAATAATTATATTTTATACAAATAAACCATAAAAAGAAATTGAAAAACCATAAAAAAATATTAAATGGTCATTTTTGCATAGAATTTATTAAAAAATGAATGGAACAGGATTGCTGTATATACGATAATGTAAGTGTTTTCATCAACAACTAAAGGCAAAATGACGAAGGAGGTTAATTATGAAAAGGAAAACGCTTCGTAAGGCGGTTGCCGTGGCTGCTGCTGCGGTGATGGCCATGGGAACGCTTGCCGGCTGCGGAAGCAGTAATACAGCAGAAAGCACAGCGGCTGCGGAAACAACTGAAAGCACGGCTTCTTCTGAAGCAGCAGAAAGCACTGCTGCAGGAGAAACGACAGAAACCGCATCCACGTCCACGGGCGGCGGAATGGACAGCTGGGAGCCGTTTGCAGAGAATGTAACCCTTCAGGTTCCTGTTTATGACAGAGGCGTGGAAGGTGTGCCGGATGTGGTAGATAACTACTGGACCCAGTGGATTCAGGAGAATTTCGGCGATCAGTGGAATATTACCGTGGAATTCGTTCCGATCACCCGGAACGATGTTATGACGGATTATGCACTGCTTGCATCTTCGGGAACGCTTCCCACCATGCTGACGGAGTTTGACTTCCCCAAGCTGGCGCAGTGGGCAAACGATGGTTATCTCACACCGATCGACATGAATGAGTTCGCATCTGTGGCGCCTACCTATTATAACAGAATGGTGGAGCAGAACCAGCTGGATTATACCGCGATCAACGGAGATACCTATTTTGTAATGGGCGAGAGCACATATTATGAGACGGCTCATACCTGGCAGGTTTTCGTTCGTATGGACTGGCTGGAGCAGGTTGGTTATGATCATGTTCCTACCACCCGTGAAGAGTATCTGGATGCCATGCAGAAGATCATGGATGCGGGTATCTGTGAACATCCCGGCGGAGGCAGCATGCTGACCGGTCTTGGTTCCGACCAGAACCACAGCTACAGAACCCTTCCTCAGGATGAAGCCGAATGGGCAATGTACGGAGACTACAACATCGTATCCCTTGGCTGGGCGCCCAACAAGGAGCTGATCCGGGATAAGAATGAGGAATACAATCTGGGAATCATGAATCCTGAATATTATGTTACCGACAGCGAGACGGAGAAAGCAAACTTCATTAACGGCGGTCAGTACGCATTCGGCGGATATATTTCCTCCAGCATGGACTGGCTGACTTCCTTCTATGAGCAGAATCCGGATGCCAAGCTGGCAATCGTGCCTGCGGCGGCAGGACTGGCAGGTTCCTACGGCGATACGGCCGCTTACCGTGCGAACAACCCGTTCGGCGTAATCGTCGGCTTCTCCTCCAGCGCTTCGGAAGATGAAATCAGGGCGGCATGGATGTATCTGGAATGGATGAGCCAGGAGGATGTGCTTCAGACGCTGCAGTGGGGTGTTGAAGGCGAAAACTATACCGTAGATGAGGATGGAAATAAGGTGAGCGTCAGCGATTACAGCGGCGACTATCAGCAGGGCTACAACAACAACGGCGACTATACGTCCGTAGTTACGAACGCGAGAATCACCGGTGATCCGGAAACGGATATCAGAAGCAGCTTCCCTCAGGATCTTCCTCAGAGCGAAGAGCTGACTCAGCAGATCATTGACTTCTACAATGATCGTGTGGAGCTTGCGGCAGAAGGAATGGCAATTGTAGACTGCCAGTTCTATACGGCGATTGAAGCGGAAAGCGATTACAGAGACACGCTCAGCTCCCTGTACACGCAGTATCGTGATGAGCTGACCATGTGCGATCCGGATGAATTCGATTCTCTCTATGATCAGAGAGCGCAGGAGTATCTGGATGCCGGATATCAGGCCATCATCGATGAGAGACTCGAAGCCTATGAAGCCGGTCAGACAACCAGGCTTGCGCAGTAAGAAAAAAGAACTGTATAAAATTTAAAAAATAGCATTGCGGCGGCAGTTCCTGCATAAGGCGGGGCTGCCGCCGCGCCTTATGGTATGCAGAAAACAGCCTTGAGAAAGCCACCCCCATGTGTTAAGATTATCTGATAAGGACCTGCTTTTATGAGAAGGCGGACCGGCTGCCGGACGGCGGCCTGCTCAAAATAAAAGCGATGTCCGGAATGGGGATTTTTTGAATGGAACAGTTATCGACAGCATGGCCCGTTCTGCTGACCGCGGGCGGCATTCTTATTCTGGCTCTGGCTGCCATTTTTACGGTCAGGTTTTTCAGGAACCGCAGCCGGGGGTCGGAAATGGATGATATGGAGGGCCATGAGTTTGAATACTTCTGTGCGGATCTGCTGAAAGACAACGGGTTTGCAGAGGTGGAGGTGACGAGGGGGAGCGGAGATTACGGCGTGGACATTCTGGCCGAGAAGGATGGAATCACCTATGCGGTACAGTGCAAATGCCATACGGACCCGATTGGCATCAGGGCGGTTCAGGAAGTCTATGCGGGCCGGGATTATTATGACAGGATGGTAGGGGTGGTCATGACCAACCAGTACTTTACATCCGCAGCCGTACATGCGGCCGAAAAGCTGAAAATTCTTCTGTGGGACCGGGGATATGTGGAGGCAATGATGGAAGAGAAGGAGTGACGGCATGGCCTTTGTGAAATTTAAAAATGTGAAAAAAGTCTATCACATGGGAGAAGTGGACATCGAAGCGCTGAGAGATGTGAATTTTGAAATTGAGGAAGGAGAGTTCTGCGTAATCGTCGGGGCGTCCGGAGCGGGCAAAACGACGATCCTGAACATTCTGGGCGGGATGGACACTCTGTCGGAGGGAAGCGTCATTCTGGATGGAAAGGAGATTTCTTCCTATAACCAGAAGCAGCTCACCACCTACCGCAGATATGACATCGGCTTTGTATTCCAGTTCTACAATCTGATTCAGAACCTTACGGCGCTGGAAAACGTGGAGCTGGCCTCTCAGATTTCAAAGGAGCCTCTGGATGCGGCGGAGACGCTTAAGAAAGTGGGACTGGGGGACCGGATCGGGAACTTCCCGGCACAGCTTTCCGGCGGAGAACAGCAGAGAGTCGCCATCGCCAGAGCGCTTGCGAAGAACCCCAAGCTGCTCCTGTGTGACGAGCCGACGGGGGCGCTGGATTACAACACCGGAAAGGCGGTGCTGAAGCTCCTGCAGGATACCTGCCGGAATACGGGAATGACCGTTGTGGTGATCACGCATAACCAGGCGCTGACCGCCATGGCCGACCGGATCATCCGGGTAAAAAACGGGACGGTGCAGAGCATGGAGATCAATGAACATATCACTCCGGTAGAAGAGATCGAGTGGTAAGGCCCGGATTGGAGATATCATGAAATCTACCATAATGAAAACAACATTGAGGGAGATTCGGGAGAGCCTGGGGCGTTACGTGGCGATTCTTGCCATTGTGGCGCTGGGTGTTGGGCTGTATGTGGGACTGACGGTGACGACGCCGGACATGCTGGCTGCCGGAGAAAACTATCTGGAAGAAAATAAACTGTACGACCTGCGGCTGGTTTCCACCATCGGTTATGATGATGAAGCGGTGGAGACGCTGAATGAACAGGACGGGGTGCAGATCGCCGAAGGGGAGATCTATACGGATTTTCTTGCGGTGGAGGAAAACGGTGAAGAGAGCGTGCTTCGCGCCCATTCCATGCTGTGGAAGCTGAACCAGACCGTGGTGACGGCCGGGAGAAAGCCCACAGCCGGAAATGAATGCATGGTGGATGCGCAGGCTTACGGAAAGGATGCGCTGGGTACGACGATCCGGGTATCGGAGAATAACGATGAGGATACGGCGGATATGTTCCGCTATACGGAATATACCATTGTCGGGCTGTGCAATTCCTCCTACTATGTCAACTATGAGCGCGGAACGACGTCGCTCGGAAGCGGAAGGCTGAAGGGCTTTGTCTACATTCCGAAGGACGGCTTCAACACGGATTACTATACGGATATCTATGTATTTCTGGAAGACCGGTACGAGCTGTACAGCCAGGAATACGACGATGCGGTGGATGCGGCCGTGGACTGGGTGGAGCCGCTGGCAGAAGATCTGGCGCAGGAGCGTTATCTGACCCTGAAGGAGGACGCCCAGTGGCAGATCGAGGACGGCGAACGGCAGCTTGCCGAAAACCGGGCGGAAGCGGAGTCCGAATTTGCGGACGCCAGGCAGGAACTGGAGGACGCGGAACAGGAAATCGCGGACGGACAGCAGGAGATCGACGATGGCTGGGCGGAGATCGCGGACGCCAGACAGGAGATCGAGGATAACCGGGCGACTCTGGCGGAGTCCAGACAGGAGCTGGAGGACGGGCAGACGGAACTTGCGGATGGAGAGTCTGAGCTTGCAGACCAGCGGACTGCTGCGGCTGATCTGGACGACGAGGACGAAAGAGAAAATATGGAGGCCGGTCTGGATCTGGCAGAAGCACAGCTTCGCGGAAACGAGGCACAGCTGGAGGCTGGACTGGGACTTGCCAACATGGGCCAAGCACAGCTGGAGGCCGGGGAGGATCAGATCGCCCGGAACGAGGAACGGCTGCGAGAGGCGGAAGCGGATCTGGCGGATGCCAGAGAAGAGCTGGACGACGGCTGGGCGGAATATGAGGAAAACCTGCAGAGCTTTGAAGAACAGATGGCAGAGGCGGAAGCGGATCTGGAGGACGCCAGGCAGGAACTCGCTGATCTTAAGGAGCCGGATACCTATGTCCTTACCAGAGATGAAAATATCGGTTATGCCTGTTACGAAAGCGATTCCAGCATTGTCAAAGGAATCGCGGGCGTATTTCCGGTATTCTTTTTCCTGGTGGCGGCGCTGGTCTGCATGACCACCATGGCCCGTATGGTGGAGGAGCAGAGAACCCAGATCGGCGTGCTGAAGGCGCTGGGCTATGGAAAGGGACGGATCATGGGAAAATATCTGTTCTACTCCGGGAGCGCTGCCCTGATCGGCTGTCTGATCGGCTTCTTTGTGGGATCCTGGCTGTTCCCCACGGTGATCTGGTTTGCCTATGGGATCATGTACCAGATGGGAGATTTCGTGATTCTGCTGGACTGGCGGCTGGCGGCGGTGTCGCTCGCGGTTGCCATTCTGTGTTCCATGGGAACCACCTGGGCCACCTGCCGGTATGAGCTTTCCGATGTGGCCGCGCAGCTCATGCGGCCGAAGGCGCCCAAGAGCGGCAAACGCATTTTCCTGGAGAAAATTCCTTTTCTATGGAATCATATGTCGTTTCTGGTCAAGGTATCGGCAAGAAACATTTTTCGTTATAAACAGCGTTTTTTCATGATGGTGTTCGGAATCGGCGGCTGTACGGCCCTGCTGCTGACGGGGTTCGGCGTCAAGGATTCCATCAGCGGCATCATCGATAATCAGTATGGGGAAATCCAGATCAACGATCTCAATGTGACCTTCAGCGATGCCTATGCGCAGGAGGATCGGACGGAATACGAGGAGGTCATGGGACAGATTGCGGAAGGATATACCATTTCCTATGAAGAGAGCGCCGATCTGCTGCATGAGGATGAAACGGAGTCCGTAACGCTTGTCGTGCCTCAGAAACCGGAGGAAATGGGGGCTTATCTGGATCTTCATACGGAAAGCGGAGAGTCCATTCCCTGGCCGGGAGAAGGGGAAACGGTGCTCACTGCGAAGCTCGCGGAAAAGAGTGGACTGAGCGTGGGCGATGAAGCGGTTCTGGAGGATGAGGATGGGAACAGCCTGACGGTTACGGTTTCCGGAATCAGTGAAAACTATATCTATAATTATGCGTATCTTTCTCCGGAAACCTGGACGGCACAGACCGGAGAGGAGCCGGAATATCAGACCTCCTATGTAAATATGAAGGAGGGACAGGATATTCACGAGGCCTCCGCAGCCATCATGAACTGCGACGGAATTGCCAGCGTGACGGCCTATGAAGACATGCGCACCCGTTTTGGCAGCATGATGGAAAGCATGGACTATGTGGTGCTTGTGATCATCGTCTGTGCCGGCGCGCTCGCCTTCATCGTGCTGTACAACCTGACGAATATCAATATCACCGAAAGGCTTCGGGAAATCGCGACGATTAAGGTGCTCGGCTTTTACCGGAACGAGACGGCGAGTTATGTGTTCCGGGAGAACCTGATTCTGACGGGGCTGGGAATTCTGGCCGGACTGGTCATGGGAAAATATCTGCACAGCTTCGTCATGTCTCAGATTGACATTGATATGATCACATTTGACGTACACATTGCCCCGATGAGCATTCTTTACAGCATCATACTGACATTTGTGTTCGCGGTGTTCGTCTGCGGAGTGATGAACAGAAAGCTGGATGCCATCAATATGGCGGAATCCATGAAATCCATTGAATAAAATGAGAAAAAGGCCGCCTGCAGGCGGAAGCGCGAACCGGGAGTTCGCGCTGAAGGAGGAACGGAATGGATATCAATGAAACGCTCAATGAAGTGCTGGTAAAGCTGTTCCGTGATATCAATACAATTGAGGAAAGGGCGATCCGGACGGAAGAATACCGGGATATGACCGCAAACGATATGCATGTGATTGAGGCCATCGGAACCGGAGAGCCCAAAAACATGACCACTGTGGCAAAGCTTCTGTCCGTCACCACGGGAACGCTGACCATTTCCATGAACTCTCTGGTGAAGAAAGGATATGTTCAGCGTGTGCGCAGCGAGGAGGATCGTCGTGTGGTGCTGGTATCCCTGACGGAAAAGGGAAAGAGGGCTTTTGACCACCACAAACGCTTTCATGACGAGATGATCCGTCAGGTCCTCAAAGGACTTGACGGGGAGGAGCAGGAGATTCTCCGAAAAGCGCTTCTGAACCTGATGGACTTTTTTGAAAAGAGGAAGGGATGAGCCGCCGCGTTTTTGCGGCGGACGGATATTCCCGCAGAAGCGGAAAAACAGCCCGTGTTCATCCCTGTTCTGGCTGCGCTTCCAGGCGCTGTACATCCAGGCTCTGTGTCCCCGGACGCTGCGCCTGCAGTCGGTTTTCCAGATTCGTAAAATCAGAAGGCCCCGTCTGCAGAAGGAAGGTATGAAAGCGCAGATCGGAATACTGATCCTTCCACAGTTCCTGCGCTTCTTCCTTCAGAGAAAGGATTTCCAGATAACTGAGATAATACTTTAAGTAGGTGGTTGGCTCCCTGCGGATATAGTCATAAATGGCATCTGCTGTCGCGGTGTCGGAAATGCCAAAGGCGGCCAGAGAGCGGAAGACATCCTCCTGATCGGCGCCATAATAATGGATGGACAGATCCAGAAGACAGTAGAGGTTGATCTGAAGGTTCCGCTCCAGACACAGAAGCTGGACGAGAACCTGATCGGCTTCGGAGCCGCCGTTTTCCAGAAGCACCTCTGCGGCGTAGCCATAGGAAAGATTTTCCACATAATAGGCCCAGCCCTCCACAAAACCGCTGAAGGAAAGGACGCCCCGCACCGGATTATCGGTTATGGAATTCTCATAAAGCCGGCTGTAAACGGTCTGATACAGATGGCCCGGATAGCCCTCATGAGCCAGCGTTGTATAGAGCTCCAGGCCGGTTCTGGTGGAAGCCGGGTTGATATAAATCACATTTTCACTCAGAGCATCCAGCGGAGGTGTCAGATAGAATGCGGGTGAGGTATAGCTCTGCAGGCTTTCGGAAACTGTCCTGACAGTACAGGAGACAGGCGTATCAGTGAGCGCGGAAAGCGGGGGAAAGTCATCCTGCATGCGCTGCTGCAGATCCGTCAGAATTTCCTGTGCATCCTCAATGGGAAACGGAAACAGGGTGGAGGCGGAGTCCGGCGTATGCCCGGTAAGCTGCCGGTAGCGGCCGGAAAGCTCCTGAAGCTTCTGCACGTCAGCCTGAAGCTGTTCGGAAAGAAGGCGCGTGATTTCCTCCGGCGTTCTGGAAGATCCCGTATTGCGCTTCAGCAGACAGGTATAATAAACGATTCCGCCGGAAACCCGTCCTAGCCCTCCTTCATACAGTCCGCTTCCGGAAAGAAGAAAAATGGTGTCTCCCAGCGATTCATAGGCAGGCGCGGCCACCGTTTTCAACAGCCTGTCATTTTCTGAAACATATTTCTCCCGTTCTTCCCCATCCACTTTTCCCATTTCTATCAGCTGATCCAGCCGCTCTGTAAAGGTGGTCTGCAGAAAATGCGTTCCGCCCTCCAGCAGTGTTTCATCCAGAATGGCATCGCACTGCCTTACCACTTCGGCCGCATCCTCTTCGGTCATGAAAAGTCCTGCGGCGGCCTTTTCTTTTTCATATTCTCCCAGACTTTCCAGATAAGCCGGAATGCTCTCCAGAATTTCCAGATAATCCTCCAGATCCTCCCTGCTCCGGAAGGCATATTCTGCCAGAAGGACAGGGAGTTCTATATGCATGCCTGAGGTTGGAGACAGCGGTTCTTCAAAATACTCGCACTGCGCTCCGGCCAGTTCATTTTCCAGCCAGGAAGTCAAAAGAGACAGGGTATAGGCATCCTGTTCATCCAGCTTTTCCGGATCAATTTTCCAGAGAGCGGTGAGCAGATTCTCCATGACAGCCGCGCCTGCCTGCCTTTCCGGCCTGGAATAGACAGGAAGCGTGGCCGGAGAAGGGCCTTCCAGCCAGGGGGATGGATCGGCCAGCGTATAGTGAAGGCTCAGACTGTCTCCGGTCAGAGAAGACGTGAAAAAATTTTCCGTCACCTGCCGAAAGCGCCTGACATCGCTGTTCAGAAAAAAATAAAGAAATACGGCGGCAAAGCCGAGAAAAAAGATGGCAGTAAACAGACAGGGGAATTTCTTTTTCAATCGAATGTCCTGATGCGCTTTTTTATCAGTTTATGAAGGGAGCAGGACGGGAATGACTGGGACGGGAAAATCAGGCCTTCCCGGAAACGGCTCTGGCTGTTTTATTTTGATACATCAGCCTGTCCACCCGCTGCAGAATTTCTTCCACACCGGAATGAGGCGGCTCACAGAGCAGCACGCCGATGCTGACCTGATTAAACGGGCACGGAGCGCCTGAATCCCATTCCCGGCATTCCTTCAGGCGTCCGATGATTTCCTGCGGTATGACGCCGGGACAGACGGCCACGAATTCATCCCCGCCAAAACGGTAGACTCTGCCCAGCTCCCTCAGAATGTCCGAGCTGATTCTGGCAAAATGCTTCAGGTACTGATCACCTGCGATATGACCGTATTGATCATTAATGAACTTAAAACGATCCAGATCCATGAAGAGCACGGAGAAGGTCTGTTCGGTTTTCGAAACAGACTGCAGATCGGTCCAAAGCTGTGCGCGGTTGCGCAGGCCGGTTAACGGATCGTGAGATACTTCCTGCTTCAGATCATTGATTTTAATGGCGTCAAGAACGATCTGGTAAAGGATCAAATAGGATACGCAGATGATTGATAAAAGAAGAAACAGGATCAGTATTTTCTCAAATGAGGTTTCCTCCTTCAGAAAATACCAGTTTAATACCACCAGAAGCAGGAAGCTGAGGCAGTTGTTCAGTACCATATATTTATACCAGCGTTTGTCAAAGAGGCTGATATGCTCAATGACAAAAATATATTTGGGCACAAGATGTTTATAAAACGGAACCAGTGTCAAAAGATACAGAAGATTCTGGATGGTCCAGATAAAAAACCAGCTGCAGGGTTCCAGCATACCCGCAATCTGG
>NBJMC04202__coassemble_2019_pt1 | contig 15962 bp, 11 predicted proteins | sample NBJMC04202__metabat2_high_PE_053 | metagenome-assembled genome bin NBJMC04202
GGAATTGAGATACCGCTGGATCCATAATAATATCAGGCATCTGCCCAATGTGAAAATCATTATGATCGAGGATAAGGCTGTCAGCAAGGAAGTATATAATACGGATTACTATTGGGAAAAAGGCGCTGAGGATATTAAGGCGGCGATCGGAAAGCCGATTGACGCGGTGTTCTGCGGCACGGACTATCTGGGAACCGGCCGGTTTGAAAGTCTTTACTGCCCGGAAAGCGAAGTGATTTATTTTGACCGTTCGGAGGTTCCGGTCAGTTCCACCAGCCTGCGGTTCGATGTATACGCAAACTGGCAGTATATTCCGCCGATCTGCAGGCCGTATTATGTGAAACGCGTTCTGATAGCAGGCGGAGAGAGCACGGGAAAATCCACTCTTGTACAAAATCTGTCGATTGCCTATAACACGAATTTTGTCCGGGAAATCGGCCGGGATACCTGTGACATCGCAGGCGGCGAAGATTTCATGAATATGGACGATTTGTGCGAAAATTTCCTGAGACAGAAAACGGAAGAGATAGAAGCGGCCTACAGCAGCAACCGGATCCTGTTTATCGATACGGATGCGGTTACTACGAAATTCTATTCCCATTTTCTCCTGAAAAAGAAGGAAGAAATTCAAAAATGTGATGCCCTTGCGGATGCTGTTTCCGGAATTAACCGCTTCGATCTGGTTCTGTTTCTGGAACCCACGGTATCGTTTGTGCAGGATGGAACCAGGAATGAAAAAATTGCGCAGGATCGGGAAAAGTACAGCCGGGAAATTAAAATGCTGTTTGATGAAGCCGGAATGGAATACTGCTGTCTGGGAGGAGACTATCTGGACAGATTCAATCAGGCAAAGAAGCTGATTGAGGAAAAGTTTCACATAAAAACGATCTGGTAGCCAGGGTGGCATACCTTCCCAAAACACTGAACATCAGAAATAGCCCGCGCCCGGAAGGAAAGGGGCCTTCCGGGCGCGGGAATCTGAAATTGGAAAATGTTTCTGATACATCGCTGCGGCGATGAAAGCAATCAGCTGTACGCCGGCGCCATCGCCCGGTCATCCGGATTATCTGCGGCTTCTTTTTCCTCTGCGGCGAGTTCATCGGCATCCTTCATGAAGCTGTACTGCGACATGTACAGATGGTAATACGGACCCTTGCGGGCGAGCAGTTCGTTGTGGCTTCCGCTTTCCTGAATCCGTCCCTTATCCACGTAGAGGATGCGGGTGCAGTTCTGGATGGTGGAAAGCCGGTGGGCGATAATAAAGGAGGTACGGCCTTTGAGCAGCTCATTCAGACCCTTCTGCAGGATGATTTCTGTCTCCGTGTCGATGCTGGAGGTGGCTTCGTCCAGAATCAGGATCTTCGGGTCCGCGAGCAGAGCGCGGGCAAAGGAGATGAGCTGTCTTTGTCCGGCGGACAGACGGCTGCCCCGCTCATTTACCTGTGTATAGTAGCCGTTTTCCATCTGCATGATGAAATCATGGGCGCAGACGGTTTTGGCCGCCTGAATGACGTCTTCATCCGTGGCGGTACGGTTGCCGTAGCGGATATTGTCCATAATGGTGCCGGAGAAAATGAAGCTGTCCTGCATCATGACGCCCATCTGGGTGCGCAGGGAACGCAGGGTTACCTTCGAGATATCCACGCCGTCAATGGTGATTCTGCCTCCTCCCACATTGTAGAAACGACTCAGAAGGTTGACGATTGTGGACTTACCGGCGCCGGTGGGACCGACAATGGCGAAGGATTCGCCGGGCATTGCTGTAAAGCTGACATCATCCAGCGTTTTAATGCCCTCTTCGTAGGAGAAGGTGACATGCTCAAAGCTGACCTTTCCGGTGATGGGAGGCATTTCCGTCGCATCAGGGGCATCTTTGACCGCAACCGGCGTATCAATGGTTTCAAAAATACGCTCCATATAGGAGATTGCGGTGAGCAGGGAATTATAAAAATTCGCCAGTGTGGTGATTGGGGACCAGAACCGGCTGATATATCCGGTAAAGGCGACCAGTACGCCTACGGAGGCAGCGCCGCCGTTCATGGCCATGTCCACGATCGCCACATAGAGGAAGGCTGTGGTCACAGCGGAAATCACGTCCACGGTGGGACCCATCATAAAGTTGAAGCGGACTGCCTTCATCCAGGACTGACGGTATCCATCGCTCAGACGGTTGAAAATTCCGCTGTTTTCCTGTTCCCGGACAAAAGACTGCGTGACGCGGATGCCGTTGATGCTTTCTGCAATATAGGCATTCAGGTTGGACTGCTTGTTGCTCTGAATCTGCCAGGCTCTGTGCTGCCGTCTTTTAATGACAGCGGCGAAGAGGGCGAGAACGGGCAGGCCGCACATACACATCAGTGTCAGCTTTACATTGATGGAAAGCATGAAAAAGATGATAAAAATCAGGCTGCACAGGTCTGTTATGGTATTTAAGAGACCGTTGGAAAGCAGGTCGCTTAAGTTGTTTACATAGTTAACCACACGTACCTGAATCTTACCGTGCGGCCGGTCATCATAGTAGGAGAAGGGCAGCTCCTGCAGATGCCAGAAGATGTCGTTTCTCAGCTCATGAATGACCGTCTGGCCCACCCGGTTGGTGATTTTGATTTTGATACGCAGGGCAAACACGGAATAAAGGATGACCAGAAGCGTCAGCAGGCTGATCCGGAGAAGACCCTGAATATCCCTGTTGGGGATGATTTCGTTCATGACGGTCATGAAGAAACGGGGAATCAGCATGGTGGCAGCGCTGGAGGAAAGCATGAGTACCGCTGCGATGATCATATCCTTTTTATAGGGGATGACATAGCGGCCAAGACGTTTCAGCTGCCCGAGGTCAAAATGCTCTTCATATATTTCGTCCACATCATATTTGTTGCGTGCCATTGATTGTCACTCCCTTCCTGCCGCATCTGCTGCCGGCTGCAGGCTTCCTGCGCCGGTCATGGTATGGGCGGCACGTTCATAGGCTTCCGCCGCTTTTTTGGCATCGGTATGATACTGATGTTCAAAGACGCGGGCATAGTAGCCGCCTTTTTTCAGAAGCTCCTCATGGGTTCCGCGTTCTGCAATGCGTCCATGGTCCAGAACCAGAATCTGATCCGCGTCTTTCAGGGAAGAGATGCGGTAGGCAATGATGAAAATCGTATGTGCCCCTTCCAGATTCTTCAGCTGTTTCTGTATGTAGGTTTCCGTTTCCATATCAACGGCGGATGTGGTGTCATCCAGAATCAGGATGGCAGGATCCTTTAACAGGGCTCTTGCCAGAGAGATTCTCTGCTTCTGGCCGCCGGACAGGCCTACGCCGCGTTCGCCCACGATGGTATCATAGCCTTCCGGCATGGCCTGGATGAAATGATTGGCATCCGCCGCGATGGCCGCTTTTTTTACCTTCTCAAACGAACAGTCCGGACGTCCGTAGGCAATATTTCCTTCTATGGTATCTGAGAAGAGGAACACATCCTGCATGGCCATGCCGATGTTGTCGCGCAGGTCATACAGATCCATATCCTTTACATTTACGCCATCCACCAGGACTTCGCCTTCCGTTGCGTCATAGAACCGGCAGAGCAGATTCATGATGGTGGATTTTCCGGAGCCTGTCGGACCGAGGATTCCGATCGTCTGACCGGGTTTAACGGAAAAGCTCACGTCACGGATGATGTCCACATCTCTCGCGTCTTCCGCCTGATAGGAAACATTCCGGAATTCCACGCTTCCCTTCAGATGCTTCTTTTCCACCGCATTGTCAGGCTTGAAAATATGAGGGGTTTCAGAAAAGGTGGAATATATTTTTTCTACGGAAGTAATAAAACGCTGTACATCGTTGATGAACCATCCGGCCATGCGCAGCGGATTGTTCAGCATCCACAGATAGCCGTTCACCGTGACCAGGCTTCCCAGGGAAAGCTCTCCGCGGATTGCCATCAGTCCGCCCAGGAGGATGAGGACAACGGTGAGAATGTTGGAGAAGAATTCGAAAATCGGCACATATTTGGACCAGATGGCCGCCGCTCCGAGCTCCGCTTCCCGGTAGGCATCATTTTCCTTATCGAATTTTTCCTTTTCAAAATCTTCCTTTGCAAAGGCCTTGACCACACGGTTTCCGCTGATGTTTTCCTGTACGAAGGCATTCAGGCTGGAAAAACGGTTTCGAATGTTCTGGAAGGCCGGTTTTACGCGGAAAAACTGGGAGATGGTAAAAAATACCGTAAACGGCAGAATGCACAGCATGCAGAGAGCCAGTTTGGTATTAATGGTAAATACCATGACCAGTGCGAAAACGAAATAGAGCACATTTTCATAAATGGATGAAATGATATTCGCCACGAAGTGCCGGATCGCATCCATATCACCTGTCTGGCGGCTCATCAGATCACCGGTACGGTTGCGGTTGTAAAAAGCGAAATCTTCCATCAAAAATTTGCGGTATACGGCATCCCTCATCTGATAGAGCACGCCCTGAGAACAGATTTCAAAGTTGTAGGGAACGAAAAAACGAAGCACGCTTCTGGCAGCTGTAACGAGCAGCAGTATGGCGATCAGAACCGGCAGCTTCTCATACTGTCCTCCGCTGATGACGTCGTCAACCACATGACCGCTGACCACCGGGTTGATGATGGCGAGCGCAGCCAGAAATGTGACCAGTACCAGCCCAAGAAAAATCCGTGGGCGGTAGGGTTTGATGAATGAGTAGAACCATTTCATGGGTGTCATAAAGATACACTTCCTCCCTGAGCTGTTTTGCAAAAATGGCTTTGACAGAAATCTTTCCTGTCCCTTTATCATAGGAAATCAGGGAGAAAATAAAATGTATTTTCTTGCCTTATTTTTGTATTATTTTGGCATGGAATCAAACCGCGTGCAAAGGCAGCGCGGCCGTATACAGACGCCGGGAGAAAGGGAAACGGTCCCTTTTTTCAGACCAGACCGTACAGCTTAAGAATACCAAGAAGAATGGAAGCGGCGACGAGAAGAAAGGATACGGTATGGGGGGATTTTTCTTTTTCCGGTCCGCTTTCCTCTGTTCCCTTTTCTATATTTCTGTGCCAGAAAAGACCGGCGGCAGCGAGCAGACCGAAAGCGAAGCTTACGCTCCTGGAAAGGATGAAACTGGATGGAAGGCTTAAGATGCTGCATGCTGCGATCAGAAGCCCCCAGACCACAAGAAGATAAAACAGGGCTTCCTTTCCGGAGCCTTCCTTCCATAAAAACAGAAGCAGAATGCCGATCAGGCTGATCAGACTGATGACGACGAACAGGAGCGTTAAAATTCCGATTGCCATTGGTGTGTTATTTCCTTTCTTTGTTCTGAAATCATTATAAAAAAGATTTCTAAAGAGAAGAAAAAGAAAACTTTAAAGAAACGTAAACTTTTTGCAAAAGCACTGTTCTGCCTGTCCGCAGGTTGATCCGGTCAGGCAGGATTGACGGAAGGCTTTTCTTATTATATAGTAAAAAACGGACAGTTCATACATCACTGTGCAGTTACTGTCCGGACAAAGGAACAGTAACAGAAAAAGGGAGTGATCCTGATGGACAAAAAACGGGGACTGCAGGTGGTGCCGGCTTCTCCTGTTCTGCCGGAGAATCTCATTGTGCGTGAGGATGCCGCCCTGTGGCTTCACGCCTGCATAAGGCAGGAGCAGCAGGCGGAGGAATGTCTGCTGAAAGGAATCGCGGCGGAGAGCGAGAGCTTTTACAGGGGAAGCCTGAAAAGTGTGGAAATATCCGGCTGCAGCTTCCATGACTGCGATTTTGAAAAGGCGTCCTTTGTGGACGTTCTGTTCCGCAATTGTGATTTTTCAGGAAGCAGGCTGACGGACTGTTATTTTCACAGATGTGCCTTCCTTTCCGTAAAGGGTGTGGGAGCGGATTTCCATGAAAGCCTGTTTAAGGAAGTACGGATGGAGGACAGCGTGTTTTCCTATGCCAATTTCAGCGGCACATCCTGGGAGTCGGCTGTACTGAACGGCTGCGATCTGCAGGAGAGTTATCTGGAGGAATGTCGTCTGAAGAAAACGGAGCTGAACCGGGTGAAGCTGAACCGGGCCAATCTGTTCGGAACTGCCCTGAGCGGATTGGATCTGCGCAGCTGTGAGATCGAGGGCATTCTGATATCCGATGAAAAAAAGGAGCTGGCCGGGGCTGTGGTGGATCTGTACCAGGCGGCGGAGCTGGCCAGGCTGATGGGGCTTGTGATCCGGTGAAGACAGCGAAAAACGCTTCGGCATGGAGGCGTAAGAAAGCCTGTGGCTTTCTTGCTGGAAATATGTGCTGCAGTACATATTTCTTCAAGATATCACGCCGCCGTTCGGCGGCAAAAAGAGGGAAAGATGAAAATAGACAGAAAGAAAGCTTCAGATGCGTTCCGGGAATATACGTCGCATTATAACGTGCAGGATGACAAGGTGCGGCTGAAAATTGAGCATACCAGGCGGGTGGCGCAGCTTTGTGAAAAAATCGCGCAGTCTCTTGATATGACCGGGGAGGAGCGGGATCTGGCCTGGCTGGCGGGACTTCTGCATGATGTGGGGCGTTTTGAACAGCTGAGGAGGTATGGAACCTTCATCGACGCGGAGTCCATCGACCATGCCCGGTACGGGGCGGAGATTCTGTTTTCTTCGGACAGGATCCGGGATTATATCAGAGATTCCGGGGAGGATGAGCTGTTGCGTACGGCCGTGGCATGGCACAGCGCCTACCGGATTCCGGAGGAACTGGACGGGCGGACAGCCCGTTTCTGCAACATTCTGAGGGATGCGGACAAAATCGATATCCTGAAGGTAAACGTGGATTTTCCGTTGGAGGAAATTTATAATGTTTCCACGCAGGAACTGCGAAGCTGTCAGGTCTCTCCGGAGGTGCTTGCCGCCTTTTATGAGAATAAGGCGGTGCTTCGGAGCTTGAAAAGGACGGCTGTGGATCATGTGATCGGTCATATTTCCCTGGTGTATGAGCTGGTGTTTCCTGTCAGTCTCCGGATCGTGCAGGAACAGGGATACCTGGAAAAGATGCTTTCCTTCTCATCGGACAATCCCATAACGATGGAGCAGTTCGCGGCGGTAAGGACGCATATGGAAGCTTATCTGGCCAAAATGAAAATTTGAGGAGAAAGTGAAATGGCAATCGAAAGAGTGAGAGAATATTTAAAGCAGTGGAATGCACAGGATAGGATTCAGGAGTTTGAGGTTTCCAGCGCTACGGTGGAGCTGGCGGCGCAGGCTCTGCACTGTGAGGGAAAGCGGATCGCAAAGACGCTGTCCTTCTATCAGGGCGAGGAATGTGTATTGATCGTCGCGGCAGGGGATGCGAAGGTGGATAACTCCAAGTATAAGGCGCGCTTCGGCATGAAGGCGAAGATGATCCCGGCTGCGGAGGTGGAGGAAAAAATTGGCCATGCGGTGGGCGGTGTGTGTCCCTTTGCGGTGAACAACGGGGTGAAAATCTATCTGGATGAATCCCTGAAGCGGTTTGCCACCGTATTTCCCGCCTGCGGCAGCAACAACAGCGCCATTGAGCTGACCATGCAGGAGCTGGAGGAATATTCCGGAACCAGAGAATGGGTGGATGTATGTAAGGGCTGGGAAGAGGAGCAGGCGAAGGCGGGCTGAGGCTGTTTCCGGCAGATTTCCACTTCTTAATAATTTTTTAATTCCCGCAGAGAGCCGTTGCGCCCTTCGGACAAGCGGTTTTATAATAGAAGCGAAGTCGGAAAAACAGAATCCTTTGTGGATTATGGGCTTTATGAGCTGCGAAAGAAGGGGCGGAAATGACGAAAAGAAGAAGGCATGGACGGCACAGAAGGAGAAGAACGGACTGGGTTACCATTGCCGTTCCGGCGGGAGCCGCCATACTGGTGATTGCGGTTGTTGTGGCGGTGATCCTGACGCTGCGGGGCTGCGGCGGAACTGCGGGCGCTGTATCGGGGCAGGCCGGTGCGCAGGAGACCGATGCTGACGCACAGCAGGTTGGTACTGACGTACAACAGGTTGATGCTGACGCACAACAGATTGGTGCTGGCGCACAATCGGGAGAAAACGGTACGGGTGCGGCTTCGGAAAGTCCGGCGGATGAAACGGGAAGCGAACTGGAGACGGCGGATTCCGGTGAGACGCAGGAAGAGAGCGCGGTAACGTCCACCGTGGCGGCCGAGGTGGGCAGCATGGACGATGAGGAGGATCCGCAGGGAGGAGCCAACGCTGCCGGAACGGGCGGCGGTGCTTCCGTGGATCTGAACGCCGCGGCAAAGCCGGAGGGCGAAACCGACGAGGTGACGCTGGGCATCGATGTGTCCAAATATCAGGGCTCCATTGACTGGGAGCAGGTGGCGCAGTCCGGCGTGGAGTTCGCCATGATCCGCGTGGGCTACCGGACCAAGGTGACGGGAATCATTTATGAGGATCCGGGCGCCCGTTACAATCTGCAGGAGGCTGCGAAGAACGGGCTTCTTGTGGGAGCCTATTTTTTCTCTTCCGCGGTGACGGAAGAGGAGGCGAGGGAGGAAGCGGCATGGGTGGCGGATTTTATCTCCCGGTATCCCATTACTTATCCGGTGGCCTATAACTGTGAGGATTTTCAGTCGCCGGACAGCAGGCAGTACGGGCTGGGAGCGGAAGAGCGGACGACGATCGCCTGCGCTTTTCTGGATACCATTTCAGCGGCGGGCTATACCCCTATGTTTTACGCCTCCCGAAATGAAATGGAAGGAAACGCCCAGTGGAACATGGATACCCTGGGGAGCAGGTACCGGGTATGGGTGTCCCAGTATCCGGAGCGGCCTTATCCGGAGACGCCTTCTTCCACCTACAGCGGAACCCACGCGATGTGGCAGTATACCAGCCAGGGAACGGTGGCGGGCATCCGGGGAAGCGTGGACGTAAATCTGGCTTACTTCGGCTACAGCCAGGCGGCTGAGGCGAAGGATCAGACGCCGGTGGAAGAGGTGGCGGCCAATCCGGAGCTTGGCATAAACTTTACGGAAGTGAACGACACGGTGACGGCGAAGGAGCTGACCAACCTGCGCACCCTTCCCACCACACTGGACAGCGAGGTAGTTTATCAGCTCCCGAACGGAGAGACGGTACAGCGGACAGGAATCGGAAGCAACGGCTGGGACCGGGTGATTTACAACGGGCAGAAGCTGTATGCGGTGCATAATTTTCTGACCACGGATTTGAGCGGGAGCGCATCGGGAAGCGGGGAAGGCGGCAATGCAGCAGATGGCGCCTCCCAGAGCGGTGGAGCAGCGGACGGTTCCTCAGGGGAGGCGGCAGGCTCCGGAAGCGCGCAGGCGGACGACGGGACCAGCGAATCTGCGGGTATGGTTTTCCGGGACGTGAGCGAGGCGGTCACGGCGAGGGATCAGGTGAATCTGCGGGATCAGCCCAGCACCGTCACGGGAAATGTGGTTGGCACGCTGAGCTACGGCGAGGCCGTGGTGCGCACCGGCATCAGCGACACCGGCTGGTCCAGGCTGGAGGTGAACGGCCAGGTGGTCTACGTCTCTTCCCGTCTGCTTGCCACCAGTATGGATTATAAGGAACAGGAAAAAATTACGGATGAGAATCCGGAGGCCGGCATGCACTTTACGGCGGCTTCCGGAATCATGATGGCGAAGAGCGGGCAGACCAACCTGCGCACCCTTCCTACGACGAACGCGCCCTCTCAGGTGGTGGCACAGCTCACCGGGGACGCCACGGCGGAGCGGATCGCGGAGGATAAGGACCGGGGCTGGACGAAGCTGATCTACAACGGACAGACGGTGTATGCGGTGAGCAGCTATCTGACCCAGGTGGGATAGGCTGTCCGGTTTGGACTCAGCCCGTTCTTCAGGCTGAAAGCCAGGGTCATATTCGTCTGCATCAGGAGTATACAGAAATTCATGGATAAATATGAGGTGTTAAAACAGTATTTCGGCTATGACAGCTTTCGGGAAGGACAGGAGGCGCTGATCGACGGCATTCTTGCCGGAAGGGATACCTTCGGCGTCATGCCCACCGGGGCGGGAAAATCCATCTGCTATCAGGTGCCCGCCCTGGTGATGGGAAAGATCACCCTGGTGGTTTCTCCGCTGATCTCCCTCATGAAGGATCAGGTATCGGCGCTGAATCAGGCCGGGGTACATGCGGCTTATCTGAACAGCTCCCTCACCTTTGCCCAGTATAAAAAGGCCCTCGCCCTTGCGGCGCAGGGCCGTTATACCCTCATCTATGTGGCGCCGGAGCGGCTTCTTACCGAGGATTTTCTCCAGTTCGCGCTTCAGGCGCCCATCGTCATGGTGGCGGTGGATGAGGCTCACTGTGTTTCCCAGTGGGGGCAGGATTTCCGGCCGGGATATCTGAAAATTGCGGAATTTATCGACAGGCTGCCCCGGCGGCCTGTCGTCAGCGCGTTTACGGCAACCGCGACGAAGGAGGTCCGGGAGGATATCGTGGACCTTCTCCAGCTGCGCGATCCGGTGATCTCCACCACGGGCTTTGACCGGCCCAATCTCTATTTTGCCGTGCAGTCCCCGAAGGATAAGTATGCGGCAACCAGAAAATATCTGGAGCTTCATGAGGGAGAGAGCGGCATCATCTACTGCCTGACCAGAAAGGTGGTGGAGGAGGTCTGCGCCAGGCTCCGTAATGACGGCTTTCCCGCGACCCGGTATCATGCGGGCTTAAGCGATGAGGAGCGCAGGCAGAACCAGGACGATTTCATCTACGACCGGTATCCCATCATGGTGGCCACCAACGCTTTCGGCATGGGAATCGATAAGTCCAACGTGCGTTTTGTGGTCCATTACAACATGCCCAAAAACATGGAAAGCTATTACCAGGAGGCGGGGCGCGCCGGGCGGGACGGCCAGCCGGCCCAGTGCATTCTGCTCTACGGCGGACAGGATGTGGTGACGAACCAGTTTTTCATCGACCATAACACGGAAAATGAGGAGCTGGATGAACTGACCCGCCAGGTGGTGCAGGAGCGGGACCGCCAGAGGCTTCGGAAAATGACCTTTTACTGCTTCACAAACGAATGCCTGCGGGATTACATCCTTCGCTATTTCGGGGAATACGGCTCCAATTACTGCGGGAACTGCTCCAACTGCCTGAGCCAGTTCGAGGAAACGGATGTGACGGAAATCGCGCAGAAGCTGATGGGCTGCGTTCGCCAGTGCCGCCAGAGGTATGGAACCAACGTGATCATCGATACGGTGCGCGGCGCGAATACGGCCAAAATCCGGCAGTATCGGATGGATGAAAACGTCTATTATGCCAGCCTTTCCAAAGTTCCCACACACCGGCTGCGTCAGGTGATGAACCATCTCATGCTGCAGGAGTATCTCGCCGTCACGCCGGACGACTACGCCATCGTGAAGCTCACGGATAAATCGGCGCGGATTCTTGAAGAAGGCGAACGGATCGTCATGAAAATGGCCAAAGAACAGGAGCCTTCGGAGAAAAAAGGCGTGGCAGGCAAAACGGCCGGAAAGAAGAAAACGGCCCGCACGCCCGGCGGCTTTGTGCTGGATGAGGAAGAGGAGCAGCTGTTCGAGGTGCTGCGCCGTCTGCGCGCAAGAATCGCCAATGCGGAGGGCGTGCCGTCCTACATCGTATTTTCAGATAAAACCCTGGCCCATATGTGCATCGTGCGTCCGGTGAACCGGGAGCAGATGCTTACCGTCTCCGGCGTGGGCGTGTTTAAATATGAAAAATACGGCGAGCAGTTTCTGGATTCTGTGCGGGATTTCACCAGAAACTACAGAAAAAACGAGGGGCCGGACAGCCTTGGCGCGGTGGATTTTTCCAGCTTGGACTATGACGTGGTCCAGGATTATGAAGGAGAGGACGGGATATGAGAGCCAGAAAAGAAATGGCCGGAAGAAAACGAAACCGGACGATGTGCGTGCTTCTGTCTGTACTGATGCTGCTTCTGTCCGCCTGCCATGGAGCGGAGGAAGGGAGCGGCCAGAGCGGTAAGGCAGAGGTGGAAGCGACGATTTACGCGGATTTTTCAGGAGGAAGCGAAACGGCGCAGGAGGATGGTCTGATCAGGAGCATGACGATGACAGTCACGGAGGTGACCGGCCAGACGCTGGCAGAATGTCTGTCACAGTGGACCGGGCTGGATTTCACGCTGAACAGCGCGGTTGTTGACGGGACGACGGTTCATGCAGACTGGTCCCCGGATTCTACGTTGATTGCCGGTCTGGATGACAGAGAACAGAAGGAGGACTTTTTCTTTTTCGATGAAGAATCTCTGCGCTGGTTTATGCTGGACAGCCTGTGGCGCACCCTTACGGAAAATCTGGATGTGACGGAAGTTTATTATACGATGGACGGAGGGGCGGAACTGAAGATGACCGGTCTGAATCCCGTAGATACCTTTCCGGCGGACGAACCGTACCTGGGAAGCGCATTCTATTTTAATCAGTGACAGGTGTTTCCAGGAGTAAGAACATTGCAAAATTGTAAGCTTCCGTTCATCCATCTGTAAGAAGAACCTGATATGCTTGTGGTATCCGTAAAAAAGAAGGCAAAGAATGACTCACGCCATTCTTTTATGATTGTAGGCCGCCCTGCGGCGGCAAAACAGGAGGATACTGCAATGAAAAACTGGCTGGAACTGATTCCCATTTCCGCACGGGTACACAAAAGGGGCAGCAGGATGACGCGGACCTGCATCGCGCTGGCGGTCTTTCTGATGGCGGCGCTGTTCGGCATGGCGGAGCGGTATCTGCAGGGAGAGCGGGCGTGGCAGATCCGCACCTATGGAAGCTGGCAGTTTACCGGGAACAGCGATGCTTCCCAAATCTATGCTGTGGCGCTGTTTCTCGCGCTGCTTGTGATGGCAGCCGCCGTTCTGATGATTTCCGGGAGCCTGAACGGAAATGTGCTCCAGAGGACGGAATTTTTCGGCATGCTCCGGAGTCTGGGCGCGACCAGAAGGCAGATCCTGCGCTATGTGCGCCTGGAGGCTCTCTGCTGGTGCCGGACGGCGGTTCCGGCGGGGCTTCTTGCCGCGGCCGCGGCGGTCTGTCTGGTGTCGGCGCTGATGAAAACGGCCGGGCCGGAACGGCTTTCCTGTATGCCGGTCTGGGGAGTCAGCCTTCCGGGCACCTGCGCGGGGGCGGCGCTGGGCGTGCTGACCGTGCTCCTTGCGTCACGCGCTCCGGCAAAAAGGGCCATGCGGGTCTCTCCCATGGAGGCGGTGCGAACGGCAGGCCGGACAGCCGGGAGAGGAAGGCACGTTGTCATGGCGCAGCGGGAAAAGCGATATTCGACGCCGTGGAAGGAGAGAGGGCTTTCCCGGCTGTATCGTCTGAATCCGGAAGCTGCGCTGGGCATCCGGCAGGCCTTTCTGGTGAAAAAAGGCTATGTGCTGATGAGCGGCGCGTTTGCCCTCTGTATCGTGCTGTTTCTGGCATTTACCACCGTCGCGGATTTCCTGGCGCACGCCCTCCTTCCTCCTCCGTGGACGCCGGAGCTTTCTGTGGTCAGCTCGGACAATACCTGCTCCATTCCCCATTCGGCGGCGGATGCTGTTCTTCAGATGGACGGTGTGAAGCGGGTATACGGACGCATGTTCGTCTACAATATTTCCATGACAGCGGAGAAGATGGCGGAGGCAGGCCGGACGCCGTCTGGCCGGAAAATGGTGAACCTCATTTCCTATGAAGAAAATCAGTTTGCCTGGGCGGAGGAGAGTCTGGCGGAGGGATCGGTGAAGGACGTTTCTGAAAATCCGGGACAGGTTCTGTATGTGGCCCCGCCGGAGGAAACGGGAGCCGAAGAAGGGGCCGCAGGCGCAGCAGAAACGGGGACTGAAGAAGGGGGCGGAGCCGCAGCAGAAACGAACGGCGGAGAAAAAGCGGAAAAAGCTTCCGCCCCGCAGATTTCAGTGGGAGACAGACTGACGCTTGCAATCGGAGGCAGAGAGCAGACCGTGACCGTGGCTGGGATTCTGTCGGAAAGCCCGCTCGCGAGGCAGGAGGGGACGGCGACTCTGCTTGTTTCCGAACGTACCTTCCTGGAGCTGACGGGAGAGGAAGGCTATAATATTCTGGACATCCAGTTTGAAAACGGTGCGGATCGGGAAAATGTGGAAGCCATAAAGGCATATTTTACGGAAGGCGTGACCTTTGAGGATTCCTTTGACCGGATGCAGGCCCAGAAGCGGCTGTACCGGGCCATGGCCATTCTGGCCTGGGGCTTTCTTACCGTCATCGTGGGGATCACGGTGCTCCATGTCGCCAATACAATCCGTATGAATGCGGAATCCGGAAAGCGGCAGTATGGAATTCTGCGGGCGATGGGGCTCGACAGCGGACAGCTTTTCGGCATGTTGGCAGCGCAGGCACTCTCTTATGCGGCAGGCGGCTGCCTGATGGGCTGGCTGCTTGGCATCCCCGTCCAGCGCGTCCTCTTTTTGAGCCTGATCACCAGCTTCTGGCAGGATGCCTGGAGCCTTCCGCTTCTGCCTCTTGCCGGAATCACGGGCATTGTGCTGGCATCCTCCCTGCTCGCTGTGGTCCTGCCATTCCGCAGCCTGATGCGGATGTCTGTGGTGGATGTGATCAACAGACGGCAGGGATAGGAAAAATGCCTTCTATAAATAAAAGCAGAGAAAGGCGGAAAATGCAGAATGAAGGAAAACAAATACGACGATCCCATTTTTTTTGAAAAATATAATCAGATGTCCCGCAGCATAAAGGGACTTGCCGGGGCGGGCGAGTGGCCCACCCTGGAGCCTCTGCTGCCGGATTTCGCCGGAAAAAACGTCCTGGACTTAGGCTGCGGGCTGGGGTGGCACGCGGCCTATGCTATAGAACACGGGGCGGCGCATGTGACCGGAATCGATATTTCCGAAAAAATGCTGGAGAAGGCGCGGCAGATCAACGGAAGAGAGGGCATCGAATACAGGCGGGAAGCCTTTGAGGACACGGAATTTCCGGAAAACAGTTTTGATGTGGTGATCTGTTCCCTGATGCTCCATTATCTGGCCTCCTATGACGAATTCCTTGAGAAGATCCACAGATGGCTGAAGCCGGACGGCGTTCTTGCCTACACGGTGGAGCACCCCATTTTCACGGCAGAGGGCAGTCAGGACTGGTACTATGGACAGAATGGGGAAATCCTGCATTTTCCGGTGGATCACTATTTTCAGGAAGGAAAAAGGGAAGCGGTATTCTTAGGAGAAAAGGTGGTAAAGTATCACCGCACCCTCGCAGCCTATCTGGAAACGCTTATGAAGAAGGGCTTCCAGCTTCTCCATGTGGCGGAGCCTGCGCCCACGGAAGAGATGGTGCGGGAAATTCCCGGCATGGCGGACGAACTGCGGCGGCCCATGATGCTGATCGTGACGGCGCGGAAGGTCTGACCCTTCACCATTAAAAATTTATTGAACCGGGGCGGATGAAATGCTACAATACAGGTAAGCATAAAAATTCTGTAAGCCGTTCGGCAACTGGCGGATTCCCCGCCGCATGTCTATTCTGACATTCCATTCAGAAGCTCTATGCTTGATTCCAGAACAAATGCAACCAAAAGAACAGGCGGGAGCGGACGAAGGGAGTGCCGTACCCGCCGCACAGGCGAAGATTTTCCTTTTTAATAAAAAGGAAAAGAGTGTGAATAAAAAATCGCTGTATCAGTCCGAAATGATAAAGCTCCCTGCCCCCCATTTTGTGGTATTCTACAACGGGAAGGAGAAAAAACCGGAGGACACAACCATAAAGCTGTCGGATGCCTTTTTGCAGAAGGAAGAGGAACCGGAGCTGGAACTGAAGGTCCGGTATCTGAATATCAATCAGGGATGCAATCAGGAACTGATGAAAAGGTGCAGGACACTGAGAGAATACAGTGAATTCGTGACCCGGATCAGGAGATATGCGGACGGGAAAGCAGCGATTGAGGAAGCGGTGGACAGGGCTGTGACGGAATGCATAGAAGAAGGAATTCTTTCAGATTTTCTGCGCG
>NBJMC04202__coassemble_2058_pt1 | contig 15458 bp, 11 predicted proteins | sample NBJMC04202__metabat2_high_PE_053 | metagenome-assembled genome bin NBJMC04202
AGAAGAATACCGTGTTCAAGTGGGTGGACAGGATTTTTATATTGATCTTCTGTTTTACAATCGTGCATTGTCCTGTCTGGTGCCAATTGAATTAAAAATTGGGAAATTTAAGCCGGAACATGTGGGGCAGATTAATTTTTATCTGGAAGCCCTTGACCGCGATATGAAAAAACCAAATGAGAATCCAAGTGTTGGCGTTATTCTTTGCACCAGCAAAGATGATGCTGTAGTGGAATACGCCCTCGGCCGGAGTATGTCTCCGACGATGGTTGCCGATTATACGTTGCATTTGCCGGATAAAAGACTTCTGCAGAACAAGTTGCGCGAGTTGACCGAACTTGCCATGGAAATCGGCGAAAACGAAGAATGAACGCAGTGATCTATGTTCGTTAATTCACGAACATCAGTTAACTCTGTGAATGCGGGAAATATCCTGCCGGGGGAAAACAGCGATTTTACGATATGGGAAAAGAAAGGACAGGAAGAAAAAAGCAATGAGAGCGCATTATGAGACGATGATCCGGGACAATGACCGGAAGGTGAAGAAGGCCCTGCGCATCCAGAACCGGGATGATAAGAGCGCATTCTGCGGGGGCTTCCCGGACGAGGACGGGCTGTATCATGCCAGATACGCGCTGTATCTGTTGAAGAACATGACGGCGGCGTACTGCAATGAACAGAGCGTTTATTTTAAGAATGAAGGAGTGGCGGAGAGGGTCCTTTCCGGACTTTCCTTCGTGGAAAGGAACCAGCATGAGGACGGGCTTTTTGACCTGATTAAGTGCAATTTTCATTCCGCGCCGGACACGGGCTTTAATCTGAAGGAACTGCTTCCCTGCCTGTATTATCTGCGGGACAGGAAGAGGGATGCTTATGAGGAGCAGACCTATGACAGAATGTACGCCATAGCCGGACGCGCGGCGGATGGCCTGCTGTGCGGCGGCTTCCATACGCCCAACCACCGCTGGGTAATCGCCTCCAGTCTTATGGTGAGCGCGGATTTCTTTGGAAAGGACGAATACGCGAAAGGAGCGGATAGCTATCTGGCGGAGGGCATCGACTGCAACGAAGACGGAGAATACGCGGAGCGGTCGGCGGCGATCTACAACTGCGTCAACAACAACGCCATGATCGATCTGGGAATCTGTACCGGGAAGGAAGAATATTTTGACCATGCGATGCGGAACCTGCGCATGATGCTCACCTACATGGAGCCGGACGGGACGGTATTCACGGCCAATTCCACCAGACAGGACAACGGAAAGCGTTCCTATCCGTCGGGCTATTACTGGCCCTATCTGTATCTGGGCAGGAGGAGGGAGATTCCGGAATTCGTGGCGTTCGCAAACCGGATCTTTGAGCTGACGCAGGAAAATCATCTGGAGGCGCCGGACTGCCTGATGGAATACATGACCCATCCGGATCTGATCGATTATGAGAGCGGCGCGGGATATGAGCCGGAGGACTTCCGGAAGCTGTACCGGGAATCGGGGATCGTCCGGGCCCGGAAGGGAAATTTCACTTATACGCTGATGAAGGGGAAGAGCAATTTTCTGTATTTCAGCAATCCGTCCATCGACGTGGCGCTGAAGATCGGCGGCTGTATCTGCGAGCATCGCGCCTTCCAGGCGGAGGAGCTTAAGGAGACGGAGGACGGCTTCCGGCTTTCGCAGGTGATGCACGGCTGGTATTATCTGCCTTTTCAGGAGCCGCAGGGAACCAGCGACTGGTGGAAGATGGATCATGCGAAGCGGGAAAAGAAGCTGGGGCCGGATCTTTCCATCGAGGTGGAGGTGCATGAGGAAACGGACGGCGTCCGTGTGGATTTTCACCTGCACGGGGTGGAGGGAGCGCCCTTCCGGATCGAGGCCGCCGTGCTTGGCGCCGATCGTGCAGAAGGGGAGCATTTCTGCATGCAGAAGCTGAAGGGCAGCCAGATTCTGGCAAAGGACGGCATGATCCGTTTCACCAACAGGGAGGACTGCCTGGAGATCGGGCCGGGCTTTGGAACCCATTCCTATCTGGCGGGAATGTTCGGAAGCGAGGAAGTCGATCCCAACTGCTTCACCATGTACTTTACGGATTACACGGAGTTTGACAGGAGCATTTTTATCCGGAATGTGGAGTAGAGAATATGAAAAAAATTTTTTTAAGTCCCGGCGGCCTGGAGGTTTCCGTTCTGGCGCTGGGGACGGCACAGTACGGAACGGGAATATCTGAAGAGGAGGCGTTCCGGCAGATGGACCTGTATACGGAACGGGGCGGGAATTTCCTGGATACGGCTCTGGTCTATGGGGACTGGGGATGTGCGGAGAGGGGCTGCAGCGAGCGGGTGATCGGCCGCTGGCTGTCTTCCCGGAAAAAGAGCTCTCAGGTCGTTATCTCCACAAAAGGCTGTCATCCGCCGCTTGAGGATATGTCGGAAAGCAGGGTGAATGCGGACGCTGTTCGAAAGGATGTGCGGCTCAGCCTGAAAAATCTGGGCTGTGACCGCATCGATCTGTATTTTCTGCACAGGGATGATCCGAAGCGGCCCGTAGGGGAGATTCTGGAGGCTCTGGAGGAAGAGGTGAGCCGTGGGAATATCCGTTATTACGGCTGCTCCAACTGGAGCCTTTCCCGCGTGAAGGAGGCGGCAGACTATGCGGCCGCGCACGGCCTGCAGGGATTTTCCTGCAATCAGATCATGTTCACGCTGGCAGAGGTGGATGAAAGGGTTCCGGGAGAGACGCAGATGCTGGTGCTGGACCGGGAATATTATCAGTATCATAAGGAAACGCAGCTCGGCCTGATGTCTTTTATGTGCCAGGCGGGCGGATATTTTACCAAAAAGGCGTCGGGACGTCCGGTTTCCAGGAACCAGGAACGGATGTATCCGGAAAAAAGAAATGAAAAGCTTCTGCGGAAGCTGATGCGGTATCAGGAGGAAGGATACCGTATCAATGACTTCGTTCTGCAGTATGTGACCCACGCGGAATTTCCCGCAGCTGCCATCGGCGGCTTCCGGACGGAGGAACAGCTTCTGGAGGGGCTGGACGGCGTGGAGAGCAGACTCCCGGAGGAGGCTCTGCGGGAGCTGGCGGAGCTGAAAGAGAAGCAGCGGGTTTCGCAGGAAGCTGCGACCTGACAGCCTCCGGGAGCGTCTCCGCGACACCGTTTCCGGAGACGCCCGCGAGACGCTTCAGAAGCCGGCCCCCGGAAGCTGTCATTAAGAGGCCGATCTCAGGAAGGCCGGCCCGCGGAGGAAAGAAACCGCTCCACCTCGTCCGCCTCCGGCATGACCCTCAGCGCGCCTTTCCGGGTGGTGATGATGGAAGCCGCCGCGTTGGCGAAGGTGAGCATTTCAGTAAGCCTTTCCTCATTCAGACCGTTCAGGCCGTATTTCAGAACAAAGTGCAGGCAGCAGCCGCCGAAGGTGTCCCCTGCGCCCGTAGTTTCAATGGTCCCCTTCTGCAGGAAGGGGGCTTTTTCTACGCGCAGATCCTTATAATAGGCCCGGCTTCCGTCCCGTCCCATGGAAAGCAGGATCAGCGGGATATCATATTCCTTCCGGAGCCTTTCGATTCCCTGATCAAAATCCTCTTCTCCGGTAAACCACTGGATTTCATTATCGGAAATCTTCAGCACGTCACACTGAGAAAAGCCCCAGGCGGCCTGTTCCTTCGCTTCGTCCAGAGACTTCCACAGCGGGGGGCGCAGATTGGGATCGAAGGAAATGAGCGCTCCGCTCTCTTTCGCCAGACGGACGGCCTTCTTCGTGGCCTTCCGCACGCCCTCATGGGTCATGGAAAGAGTGCCGAAGTGAAAAAGACGGGAGCTTCGGATCAGTCCGCCGTCCACCTCATCCGCGGTCAGCAGCATGTCCGCGCCGGGATTGCGGTAGAAGGAAAAATCCCGGTCCCCGTCCGGAAGGGTCTGAACGAAGGCCAGAGTGGTCCTTGCGTCCGCGTCCACGATCAGGCCGGCGGTATCGATACCCGCCTCCTCCAGAACGGCTTTCAGCTTCAGGCCGAAGATGTCCCTTCCTACCTTGCCGGTGAAGGCCGTGGGATGCCCCAGTTTATTGAGCATGGCCAGCACGTTGCAGGGCGCGCCGCCGGGATTGGCCTCAAACAGAGTGTTTCCCTGCGCGCTTTTTCCGTTATCCGTAAAATCGATCAGCAGCTCTCCCAGAGCCGTCACGTCATATTTTTTATCCATTTTCTATTTCTCCTGTTCTTTTTTTGTGGTTCCCCCATATTCATACCGGACGGGCAGCAGAGTCAGGCTGGGAACGTCCGCCCGGTCTTCGGCCAGGACCAGCTCCACGCATTTGGCGGCAAGCTGGCGGACGGGCTGGCAGATGGAAGAGACGAAGAGAGATTCGTTTTCTCCGCCGAATCTGCGGATGCCGTCGAAGCCGATGATCTGCACATCCTCCGGCACCCGGTAGCCCTCTTCGCGCAGCAGGTTCAGGAACATGTAGCCGTGATAATCCGTATGGGCGAAGACGCCGTCAAAGGTCAGGCTGCCGTCCGGCCGCTTATGCTCCTGAAGAAACTTTCGCATCATGGACAGAGCCTCCGGGCTGTCCACCTCGTCCAGAAAGTCAGGCTCCAGGCCGTATTTTCTGCAGGCATGCAGATAGCCGTCCCGGCGCTTGTCCGATTCGCCGGGGAATATGGAATGGAAGCGGATGTAGACGGGATGCCGGCAGCCAAACTCCAGGAGCTTTTCGACGGCAAGGCAGCCACCGGAAAAGTTGTCGGAGGCGACCCGCGGAATCACATGGTTGTCGAAGAAACGGTCAAAAACGACGATGGGAAAGTCGTCCGCGATAGCATTCCCGATATCAGAATAGGTCAGCGCGATGATGCCGTCCACCTTGTTCTGCGTGGCCATGGCAAGATAGGAAATCTCCTTGTCCGGAATGCCGTCCGCGCAGCACAGGAGCGTTTTATATCCTTTTTCATAAAGCGCGGCTTCCACATGGTCCGTAAAGGCGGCAAAAAAGGGATTGATGGTATTGGGAATGATCAGGGCGATCAGGTGGCTTTTCTGGATTTTCAGGCCGCGGGCATAGGTGTTCACTTCATAGTTGAGCTTCCGGATGGCGTCTTCCACCTTCTGGCGGTAGGGTTCTCTGACATTGCGGCCGTTAATGACCTTGGAAACCGTACCGACGGCAACACCGGCTTCTCTGGCCACATCCTTGATGGTTGGAGCATTCTTTTTTGTCATGTCAATCTCCGTTCCGGAGCGTAGCGACGGGGCGAATGCCTGAAAGCAATTTGCGACGCTCCGGCACAAACTGCAGCAAAGCTTCGCTTTGCTGAAAAACAATAAGCCGCCGGGCTTATTGTTCATACTGTGGCCTGCCCTTTTTTTCCGGTCTGTCTGATTTTACAGTAAGAAGAAACGGATTCTCTTCCTGTTTCCGGAAGACTGTCCGTTTTCTGCATCCGTTCATGAACGGAAAAATATCGTTCACGTAGATTTTACTTTCATTATAATTCATAACGTGAAACGTTGCAATTAAATATTTCATACAATTTGCATAAGCTGAAATTGTCGATAATTCACAAAATACGATTTTTGTGGGAAAAATACAGCAAAAATGCTTGACATGATAAAGGCATAGAATTATGATGATGACACAAAAACGTGAAACGTTACACGATACGTGCAGGAAAACGACAGGAACAGGAAAACAGAGAATCAAGGAGGAAAGGGAAATGAGAAGTTTTACAAAAAGCGGTACGACGGCTGTAAAACGGACCGCCCGGGAAAAATGGAGGTATGTGATAAAAAACTGGCAGCTATACGTGGTGTTTCTGCTGCCCGGACTGCTTCTTACCATTATTTTCAAGTATCTGCCGATGGGCGGCGTGCTGATCGCGTTTGAGGACTACAACGTGATCAAGGGTGTGTTTGGAAGCCCCTGGGTGGGGCTGGAATATTTCCGGCGGTTTCTTTCTTCGCCGGACTTCATGAGCTATCTGCTGAATACGCTGAAGCTGAGCGTGTACGGGCTGCTCTGGGGCTTCCCGGTTCCGATCCTTCTGGCGCTCCTTCTGAACCAGATCCGAAGGACCGGCATCCGGAAGAAGATTCAGCTTCTGATCTACGCGCCGAATTTTATCTCGGTTATCGTGCTCTGCGGTATGGTCCGCATGTTCCTTTCCCCGGTGGGGCCGCTGAATTCTCTGCTCGGAATCAGCACCAACTGGATGACGATGCCGGAGGCGTTTCGGACGATTTACATCGCCAGCGGAATCTGGCAGACGGCGGGCTGGTCCTCCATCATGTATACGGCGGCCCTGGCGAACGCCAGTAAGGATCTGGAGGAAGCGGCGATTGTGGACGGCGCGAACATCCTGCAGCAGATCTGGTATGTGCAGCTTCCCGCCATTAAGAACATCATCGTGATCCAGTTCATCCTGCAGGCCGGAAACATCATGAGCATCGGCTTTGAAAAGGCGTACGCCTTGCAGACGGACATGAACCTGCCCGCCTCGGAGATTTTGTCCACCTATGTTTACAAGATCGGCCTTTTGAACGGCGATTATGGCTATTCCACGGCGGTCGGCCTGTTTAACTCGGTCATCAACGTCATCCTTCTGATCCTGGTCAACCAGGTCGTGAAGAAGCTGAACGACGGGGAAGGGCTGTAAGAGAAGCGGGGAGCCAGGATTTTGCGCCGCTTAGGAATGGAGGAAATTATGGAATCGAGAAGAAAAATGAAGCTCGGCGTATCCGACCGGATCATTCTGACCGTGGGATATACGCTGCTGGGGCTGTTTGTATTGATCATACTGGTACCGTTGGTTTATGTGGTGATGGCTTCCTTTATGGATCCCAACGTGCTGAACAATCAGGGACTGAGCTTTCACATGAAGGACTGGACGCTGGACGCGTACCGGAGAGTGCTGGAAAATGAAATGATCTGGCGGGGATTTGCCAACTCTCTGTTTTATTCGGCGGCCTTTACGGTGATCTCCGTATTCGTCACTCTGCTTGCGGCCTATCCCATGTCGAAAAAGGAGTTCGTGGGAAGACAGTTCTTTAACGCGATCTTTATCATCACCATGTTTTTCGGAGGCGGACTGATCCCCACCTTCATCCTGATCAACAACCTGCGCATGGTGAACACCATATGGGCCATTCTGATTCCGGGCGCGTTCAACGTCTGGAACATGATCCTGGCCAGAACCTATTATCAGTCCATCCCGAAGGATCTGAGGGAGGCGTCTTCTCTGGACGGAGCGAGCGAGGTCCAGCACTTTTTCAGGATCATGATGCCGGTGTGCACGCCGATTATCGCGGTGCTGGCGCTCTGGTCCTTCGTAGGCATGTGGAACAGCTATTTTGACGCCATGATCTATTTGAACGACGCGAATCTGCAGCCCCTGCAGCTGGTGCTTCGTTCCATCCTGGTGCAGAACACGCCGCAGCCGGGGATGATCGCGGATATCCAGAGCACGGCGGAGATGTCGAAGGTGGCGGAGCTTCTGAAATACGCGACCATCGTGGTATCCAGCCTGCCGCTTCTGATCATGTATCCGTTCTTCCAGAAATATTTTGACAACGGGATCATGGTCGGTTCCATAAAGGGATGAGAACAGGCGGCAGATGAAACGGCGAACCTGAGGACGCATTTTCATCTGCGTGAAACGTTTCGGGCAAGGAGGTAAATTATGAAAAGAAAAGGAGTACGTCTGACGGCACTGGCACTTTCAGCGGTCTGCCTGCTTTCCCTTGCGGGATGCGGGAGAGAGGACACGATGAGAGCGGATATCGATCCCGATACGCCGGTCGAGGAAGTGGCGTTTCCCCTGGCGGAAACGAGGGAGCTTTCCTTTATCACCAGCGCTCCGGCAACGACGACGCAGGAGCCGAACGAAAAGCTGATCTTCCAGCGGCTGGAGCAGCAGACCAACGTACATATCGACTGGACCTGCTTCGTGGACGATCAGTTCGCGGACAAGAAAAATCTGGCGCTCGCTCAGTTCGGGAATCTTCCCGACGGGCTGTTCACGGCGGGCATGAGCGATTATGACCTTCTGCGTTACGCGAAGCAGGGGATCATCATCCCGCTGGAAAACCTGATCGACAAATACATGCCGAACCTGCAGGCGGTTTTTGAAAAGTATCCGGAATACCGCACGATGTGCACGGCCCCGGACGGCCATATCTACTCCTTCCCCTGGATCGAGCAGCTGGGCGAGGGAAAGGAAGCGATCCAGGCCATCGGAGACATTCCCTATATCAATAAAAAGTGGCTGGATTTTCTGGGGCTTGAAGTGCCGGAAACGGTGGATGAGCTGGAGCAGGTGCTGATCGCCTTCCGGGACAATGCGGACCGGATTCAGCAGGAATTTCAGATTGAGGGAAGCATCATCCCCATGTCCTTCATCATCAACAACGGGGATCAGGACCCGGCCTTCCTCATCAACGGCTTTGGAGAGGGCTACGGCGATACGCCGGATCACTTCGCCGTGACGGATGATGGAGAGGTGATCTATACGGCGGTGCAGGAGGGCTATAAGGAAGGAATCCAGTGGCTTCACAGCCTGGTGGAGCAGGATCTGGTGGACCCGGAGGCATTTACCCAGGAATGGTCCACTTATGTGGCAAAGGGAAAGAATCACAGATACGGGCTCTGCTTTACCTGGGATATCGCGAATATTGACAATTATGACGACTACGTGATGCTGCCCGCCCTGGCCGGGCCGGACGGTCTGGTGAATATCACGAGGCAGAACAACAGCGAAACCAGCGGCTTTGACAGAGGACGCTGCGTGCTGACCACGAGCTGCCGGGATACGGCGCTGGCGGCCGCCTGGATCGATCAGATGTACGCCCCGCTTCAGTCCGTTCAGAACAACTGGGGAACCTACGGGGAAGAGGGCGAGCCGAATATCTTTGAAATGAGCACCAACGAAGAAGGCGGCCCCATGCTGAAGCATCTGAGCCTTGGAGATGCGTCTCCCGTGGAGGTGCGCCAGGCCCAGTCCGTGAACGGCCCGCTGGCTGTGCTGAACGATTACTACGGCGTGTATGTCACCCAGCCCGACGACGCGAAATGGCGTCTGGACAACATGCATGAGACCTATCTGGACGACATGCACAGCAAATATGTCTATCCCAACGTATTCATGAGCATTGACGATACCAATCTGGTGTCCCAGTACGATACGGATATCAAGAAATACGCGGATCAGAAGAAGGCGGACTGGATCCTGAACGGCGGCATTGAAGAGGAATGGGACGAATACCTGCAGAAGATGGAGGAGTACGGCCTTTCCGATTATCTGGCCATCAAGCAGAAGTATTTTGACCAGTATCAGGAATCCCTGAACGCGGAATAAAGAAATCACACAGACAGGGGCTTACGGGCTTTCCGGAAAACGCGGCCGCGGCTTTCCGGAAAGCGGTGAACCCCGGAATGGAGAGAGGAATGAGCAGTGAAAAGCTGAACAAAGCGAGAGTATATGAACAAAAAGGAGCGCTGAAGGTTCCGGAAGAACAGCGCCCGGCCTTTCACCTGTCCGTGCCCACAGGCTGGATGAACGACCCGAACGGCTTCTCTTTTTATCAGGGAGAATGCCATCTGTTCTATCAGTATAATCCCTACAGCGTCTGCTGGGACGCGATGCACTGGGGACATGCGAAGACAGCGGATTTCATCCGGTGGGAATATCTCCCGGCAGCTCTGGCCCCGGACGAGGAGTACGATGCATTTGGGGTATTCTCCGGAAGCGCCGTCGAGGCGGAGGGAAAGCATGTGCTTCTCTATACAGGGGTGTCGGAAAAGGAAAACGCGGATGGAAAAAAAGAGATCCGTCAGGTACAGTGCCTGGCTGTCGGGGACGGAACGGATTATGAAAAGATTCCCGAAAATCCGGTCATCGATGCCTCCCTGCTTCCGGAGGACAGCAGTCTGGAGGATTTCCGTGATCCGAAGCTCTGGGAGGAGGACGGCGTATATTACGCGGCCGCAGGCAGCAGGGCGGCGGACGGAAGCGGACAGATCGTGCTTTTTTCCTCAAAGGATCTGAAAAAATGGGAATTCTGCACCGTGCTGGACCGCTGCGAAAACCGGATCGGACGGATGTGGGAATGCCCGGACTTCTTCTCGCTGGGAAGGCCGGACGGAAAAACCAGGGTGCTGGTTATCTCCCCGCAGGATGTGACGGCAGAATGGCCGGAGCTTCATAACGGAAACAACGCCCTGTTCCTGATCGGAGATTATGACGTGCAGAATCATGTGTTCCATCGGAGACGGATACAGTCCGCGGATTACGGGCTGGACTATTATGCGCCGCAGACTACGCTGACGCCGGACGGCCGGAGAATTCTGACCGCCTGGATGAAATCCTGGGATACCAATATTTTCCCGGAGGGATTTTCCTGGAACGGCATGATGACCGTGCCAAGAGAGCTGTCCATACGCGAGGAGGACGGACGGATTCTCCAGAATCCCGTGCGGGAGCTGGAGCGGTATCGTGGTACGCCTGTGTGCGAAGAGCAGGTGCATGTGCATGAACCGGTTTCCTTTGAAGGCATCCGCGGAAGAATGGCTGATCTGCAGGTGGAGATTGAGGGAAGGGGATTTGGAACCTTCACCATTTCCGTCGCCGCGGACGGCAGGCATCACACGGATATCATCTATGATGAGGAACGGGAAATCCTGACCTTTGACCGGACCTGCTCCGGACTGCGCAGAGACGTGGTATGCGTAAGGAGTATGCCGGTTTCAGGGAGAGAGGGGAAGGTCAGCCTGCGGATTCTGTTGGACAGGTATTCCGTGGAGATCTTCGCCAACGGCGGAGAGAGCGTGATGACCAGCCTGATCACCACGCCGCAGGAGGCGGACGGCATCCGCTTTTCCAGCGGCGGCGGTGTGCAGGCGGATATCCGGATGTATCCGGTCGAGAGCGGAAAATAGAAATCAGCTCACAACAAAGCAGTCCGCATAAAAGGCGGTATTCCGGTCGATGGCGGAGGTATCCAGAAGCAGTTCTCCCTCATGCTGCTCGAAGGGAACCTCCTGCCCGGTACGCATCAGACGGATTTTGTGCGCCTTGCCGGAAAACTGCAGATGCAGTTTCAGCGGCAGGGCGGCGCAGTCTTCATAGAGATAGAAGATGTAACGGGTATCGCCCTTGGCCGTATAACGGACATTCCGGATGAAATAGGGTTCCGCAATCGTGGTATTGTAAATGCCTTCCCCGTGGATGCGCATCCAGCGGCCGAGGTCGCGGAGGGAAGCCACGGCGCCGGCGGGCAGGGCGCCGTCCGGCTGAGGAGCCACGTTCAGGGCCAGATTGCCGCCTCTGGAAACCACATTAAGAAGGAGATGGACGAGCTGCCTTCCTGTTTTGAAGTTGTCCGTATAATGGAAGGAGAAACGGTCTCCCACGGTGGTGCAGGTTTCCCAGGGAATGTTCATGGGCCGTTCGGGAATTTCCTTTTCGGGCGTGACGATGTTTTCAAACTCGCCTCCCACGGTCCGGTCGCAGACGATCAGGTGGGGCTGAGGGCCGCTGCGAAGTTTGTTTACGATTTCTCCGAGACGGATATCCTGTCCCTGATTGTCCGGATTCACCCAGCCGCCGTCTAGCCAGAGGCAGTCTATTTTGCCGTAGCGGGTTCCCAGCTCTTCGATCTGCCGGTGGGTATAGGATACGAAACGTTCCCACATTTCCGGATGCTCCTCAATGGAATAGTTCACGTTGCGGGTGGGCGCCGTTCCGAATGCTCTGTGCCAGTAGTCGTCGCTGTGCCAGTCGGGCTTGGAGAAATAAACGGAAATCGCCATGCCCCGTTTGCGGAATTCGTCGTACAGGCTGCGGGTGATATCTGCCCAGGGGCTGGTGTGGAACGGACAGGATGGATCGGTGATCTTATAATCGGTAGTCTGTGTGTCGAACATGCAGAAACCGTCATGATGCTTGGTGGTGAACAGCAGATATTTGAATCCGCATTCCTCCGCAAGTTCGGCCCATCTGTCCGGGCGGAAGCGGACGGGATTGAAGGTCTTGTTGGCGTCGATATACTGCTGCTTGAAGGTCTCGATATCCGTCCAGTCCACATCGGCCTGGGACCAGGAGCCGTCCCCGTCGGACAGAGGCCAGGATTCCAGCGTGCCGAGCTGGCAGCCGGGAGCCCAGTGCATCATGAGGCCGAGTTTGAGGCCCATGAACCAGTCCAGATGTTCCTGAACCGCTTTTTCTTTGGGAGGAACATAGCGCTCCTCTTCCGTGTAGCTGTGTACACCGTCCTGAATCATTTCTTTTTTCATGTGTTTTCCCTTTCTTGTTTTCAATTTACAGGAGGATTTCCTGATTCCTGCTGGGTATCCATGTCGGAGCTTCCGTGCAGCGTAATACGTGCCGTCAGGCTGCCGTCCGTTTCATTCCGGTAGGACAGGCCGCTGCCTGCGCCGAAACGGAGACCGATTCTTTCGTTCACATTCCGGATGCCGAAGCCGCTGGAGATCTGAAGGTCCGTTTTCTCATAATTCAGATGGCGGTTCAGTTCGTCCGCACTGCATTCTGTGCCGTTGTCATGTACCTCAATGATGGAAAGCTCCCCTTCCAGCCAGGCTTTGACATCAATGCGCAGATCCTCTCCCTGCGGCGGGACGGCATGTCTGACCGCGTTCTCCACCAGGGGCTGCAGGGTGAATTTGGGAATCAGAAGGGTCTCGCTCTGCAGGTCGGCCTGCAGGATGGGGCGGTTGTTGTGGCGCAGCTGATAGATGGAAATAAATTCCCGGATGTTTTCCAGCTCCAGGGTGACGGGCACCATGCTGTCCGCGTCGGTGATGCTGTAGCGCATCAGGCTGGCGATGGAGGAGACGATCTCCGCAATGTCGTCGCAGCCCCGGGACAGAGAGAGCCAGTTGACCATGTCCATCGCGTTGAAAATAAAATGGGGATTGATCTGGGCCTGGAGAGCGCGGAGCTGGGAGCGCTTTTCCTTTTCGTCCTGGATGCGGATATCCTCAATGAGTCCGTTTACATTTTTAATCAGCTTGCAGAAGCTTTTCTCCAGGATCATCAATTCCTTTTCATTGGAAACATGCAGGCTGGACAGGTCGCAGGTTCTGGTGTCGCGGATTTCGGCGACGGCCGTGGAAAAGCGGATGAGCGGGCGGCTCAGCTGTCCGGCGACCAGGTAGATGACCGCGAGGATGACCAGGGCGATTCCGGCAAAAATCAGGCTGTAGGTCGCGAGCAGCGGCCTTACGTTGGCGAGGATATCGCTGTTTGGCGTCAGAAACAGGAGCTGGATGCCGTACTGCGCCTGCCGGTAATTCGCCAGATAGACGGCGCCGTCCGCCTTCAGGGAAAATTCTTCCTCCCCGTTCAGGCAGAAGGTGTTCCAGGCGCTGTCGTATACGCTGGAGGGAATCTGCGGGCTGCTCCGGTACAGAATCTCCCCGTCCTCATTCAGAACCGCATAACCGCTTCCCGGCGTGACCAGGCTGCTGGAGAGCACATTTTCAATCTGGCTGCTGGCCACGCTGACCACCATGACCGCCGTTCCGTTGGAATCATAGGGGCCGATATAATAGGTATTGGTGATTTTTCTGGCGATGCAGATTTCATCGGTTGCCTCATTGAGAAAGACGTAAATGTTGTTTTTCACCGTTTCCTGATACCAGTCCTCCTTCCTGACCCTGGAATTGGAAAAAACGGAATTGGAAGCCACATAGGGATTGTCGTTGAGGGTATAGGCCTCAAAGGAATCCGCGATGGGAAGCAGATCGGAGAGAAACAGGGTATTTCTGTAGTAATAGGTGCTGTTTACCACCTGATGGGTGGCATAATGGGCAAACTGATCCTGAATGGCGAGCCTTGCCCGGATGGAATCCATGGGGTCCTCTCCGCCCTCGCTGAGATATTCCCCGAGCGCCTTGTCGCTGACGAGCTGAACGGCCGTCTGGTAAATGGACTCCAGAAAATTATCCGCCATCCGTCGGTTCAGCTCCACGTTGGTCCGCTGGTTGATCATGGTTTCCTGAAAAATGGAGTGGTAGAAATAAAAATATATGGCCGCATAGGAAAGAAGCAGCACGGCCAGCATGGATGCCGCGGTGATGAGGAAGATTTTTTTCCTAATTCCCATGAATGCCTCCCTGTATGATAAGGTTTCTGTATTCGCTCGGCGTGCTTCCCGTCTTCTTCTTGAAAAGCTTGGCGAAGTATTTGGCGTCCGAATAACCGGAACGGGTGGAAACCTCGGAAATCTGAAAATGCATGTCGGAAAGAAGCTTTTTTGCCTGTTCCATGCGAAGCTCCGTCACATAGGCGCTTAAATTTACGCCGGTAGCCTGCTTGAATACCGTGCTCAGGTGGGACAGAGAAACGTGCATGGCATAGGAAAGCGCGGACAGGTTGAATTCGGGATCCGCAAAATGTTCTTCAATATAGCGCAGGGCATAGGCGGCGATGGCATCGGTATGCGCGTTTTTCTGCTGAGTAACTCCTGTGAGCAGGTCGTAATACCGGGTGATGATATAGTCCATCTTCTCCTTCCTGTCGGTCATTTCCAGAAAGTTTTCCATGGTCTGGTTTCTGGAATAGGAAATGGCGTCCTGATTCAGATTGATGTCCGACAGATAGAGATAGAGGTAATTTAAGAGCTGGATACCGACGGGATCGCAGTCGTCCCCGTTCATCAGCTCGTGATACAGCCTGGACTGGAAAAACTCGTCCAGCGTATCCCGGTTTCCCGTTTTCAGGGCGTTCAGAAGCCGTTCCTTCAGGGAGTCGTCCCAGACCGTCTGATAGGATTTCTGGCGCAGGAGAAGCTGCTGGGCCTTTTGTTCCAGCAGGCAGTTGAGCTGTTCCAGTTTGTCCCGCGTGATGGGTTTCAAAATATAATCGATCACGCCGTAACGGATCGCCTGTCTGGCATATTCAAATTCGCCATGGGCGGTGAGCAGGATCATCTGGATCTGTTCCTGCTTTTCGTGAACCTGTCTGGCGAGCTCGATGCCGTTCATGCCTCCCATTTTAATATCGGAGATGATTACATCCGGATGGATGCTTTCCAGAAGCTTCAGTGCGTCTTCTCCGGAAGAAGCCGTTCCGGCAAGCTCCCCTTCAAACCGTTCCCAGTCCAGCATGGAGATCAGGCCTTCGATCGTATATTTTTCATCATCCACCAACAGTATTCTGAGCATAACCTTCTCCTCCCTGCACAGAAGCATAAATTCACTGCCGTTTTCCCTAATTATAGAGCGAGTTTGCCGAGAGAGCAATTCTTCCTGGCAAGAAGCGAAAAAAGTGCACGAATTCTAAAAAGATTCTCACTGTCGCCGGAGAAGAGAGACCCTTACAATAAAGACAACGCAGCACAAATGGAAGAAAAGCGTTACTATTCACAGCCACCCCACCCGCATTCGCACCCGTCGCCTCTTCGAGGCTCCAGTCCCGCGCCTTGCGGCGCTAAGGCTGCTCATG
>NBJMC04202__coassemble_2124_pt1 | contig 14487 bp, 11 predicted proteins | sample NBJMC04202__metabat2_high_PE_053 | metagenome-assembled genome bin NBJMC04202
CACATATTTTTGATTATGAAAGTAATGAAGAAAAACATGTGAAAGAATTTAAGAACACGATAGACCGGATGAAAGAGGCGCAAAATTCAGGGAAAAATATTAAGTATCATTTGGGATACAGTAATTTTACGTTTGAACTTTGGATGATTTTGCACATGAATGAATGCAATGGCGTATTGACGCACCGTCAGCAGTATCTGAATTCTCTGAATCGGGCTTATGGAGAGAATTTTGAAAATCTGGAACAGTATAAAGAAGAAAAAAATTTCAAACGAATTCTCGGAAAACTGACGCTTGAACACGTAAAGCAGGCGGTACACAGATCCGAAACAATCATGCGGAGAAATGAAGATTTGGGAAACAGACTGCAGCAGTATAAAGGGTACTGTTACTATAAAGAAAATCCATCCCTGACCGTTTGGGAGCAGATTAAGCGGATTTTGCAGGACTGCGGGATTCTGTAAAGGCTGACGTACGCAGACTGCTCTTTTTTGGCTGCGGGAAATGAAACAAAGGAAGAAAACATGAAACAGAAAATTACAATAGGAACCCACATGTCAATCGCACAGGGGCTTGAAAAAACGGCGGAGAACGTGGTGAAGATGGAAGCGGACACCATGCAGATTTTCAGTAGAAATCCCAGGGGCTCCAATTTCAGGACGCCGACGGAAAAGGAAACGGAAGGCTTTCAGCGCATCCGCCGGGAGCATGGCTTCGGCCCCATTCTGGCCCATGCGCCCTATACCATGAATCTGGCAAGCGACACGGAAAAGGTCTATGAGTTCGCCTGCACGGTGATCCGGGAGGATGTGGCGCGGATGGACGCGCTGGGCATTGAAAATATGGTATTTCATCCGGGAAGCCATACGGGCATCGGGGTGGAAAAGGGGATTGAAAACATCATCGCCGGGCTGGATCAGGCCATCACGGGAGAGGAAAACATAACGGTGCTTCTGGAAACCATGAGCGGTAAGGGCACGGAGATCGGAGACCGGTTCGAGCAGCTGCGGGCCATCCGGGACGGAGTGAAGCATCCGGAGCGGATCGGGATCTGTCTGGATACCTGCCATGTATTCGCCGCAGGATACGACATCGTAAACGATCTGGACGGCGTGCTGGAGGAGTTCGACCGTATTCTGGGCCTTCCCCTGCTGCGGGCAGTGCACTTAAACGACAGCCAGATGCCATTCGGTTCACACAAGGACAGACATGCGGCCATCGGGGAGGGGCTGATCGGCTGGGAGGCGCTTTTAAACGTGCTGCGCCATCCGGCGCTGAAGAACCTGCCTTTTTATCTGGAGACGCCCTTTGACGACGCGGGACATAAGGAGGAGATCCGCAGGATACGGGAGGCGCTGTAAAGGCTGAAGAGAAAAGGCGCGTTGGAGGGAGGATTATGCTGTATCAGATTGCAAACGGCTGCGTGCGGTTCGGAGCCGATACCATACTGGAACATATCAATTTTGAAATCCGCAATACGGAAAAGATCGCGGTAGTGGGCAGAAACGGCTGCGGAAAAACCACGCTGCTGAGGCTGATCGCGGGAGAAGTGGAACTGTCCAAACGGGATTCGGACGAGGATATTTTCATCGCAAAGGCGGGAAAACCGACCATCGGCTACCTGAAACAGGTGGCCTTTGAGGATGAGAACATTACCGTGGAGGAGGAGATCCGCAAGGTGTTTGCTCCGGTTCTTTCCCTGCAGGGAAAAATGGAGCAGGCCCTTTTGGAGGTGGAGCGGGAGGCCTCGGAGGAGAATGTGAAGCGATATTCCGCGCTGCAGGAGCGGTTTGAGGCCATGGGAGGCTATCACTATGACCGGGAATTTGACGGCCTGTTTTACAGCTTCGGATTCCGGGATGAGGACAGGGGCAGGAGGATGGCGGAATTTTCCGGCGGTCAGCGCTCCAAAATCGCCTTCATCAAGCTGCTTCTGTCAAAGCCGGACATCATGCTTCTGGACGAGCCGACCAACCATCTGGACATGGCCGCGGTGGAGTGGCTGGAGCAGTATCTGAAAAACTATAACAGGGCAGTGGTCGTGGTTTCCCATGACCGGATGTTTCTTGATAACGTGGCGGATGTGGTCTACGAGATCGAGTACGGGACCGCGAAGCGTTATCCCGGAAATTACAGCCATTTCGTGGAAACAAAGCAGGCGGATTATGAGAAGCAGTTAAAGGACTATACCCTGCAGCAGCAGGAAATCAAACGCTTGGAGACGCTGGTGGAGCGGTTTAAAAACAAGCCCACCAAGGTGGCGATGACCCGGTCCAAGAAAAAAGCCATCGAGCACATGGACAAAATTGAAAATCCGATGGCGGCGGATGGTAGAACCTTTCAGAAGAGCCTGAAGCCGGCGCTGGAATCCGGGAAGGAGGTGCTTTCCGTCCGGAATCTGGAGGTGGGCTATGACGTTCCCCTCGTCCGGATCAGCTTTGAGCTGAAAAGAGGGGAGAAAATCGCCGTGGTCGGAGACAACGGAACGGGAAAGTCCACCCTCTTAAAGACCCTGGTGGGACATCTTCCGGCCCTGGGCGGGGAATTTGGCTTTGGCGTCAATGTGCAGATTGGCTATTTTGACCAGGAGTCTGCCCAGTACGCTTCCGCGAAGGATGTGCTGACGGATTTCTGGGAGGAATTTTCGGACCTGACCCAGACGGAGGCGAGGAGCGCCCTTGGCGCGTTCCTGTTCACCCAGGACGACGTATTCCGGCAGGTGAAGCTTCTTTCCGGCGGGGAAAAGGCGAGGCTGGCCCTGTGTAAAATCTTTCAGAGACGGCCGAACCTGCTGATTCTGGATGAGCCCACCAATCACATGGACATCGTGGGAAAGGAAACGCTGGAAAATCTGCTGAAGGCATATGAGGGCACGGTGCTTTTCGTCTCCCACGACCGATATTTTGTCAGACGCGTGGCGGATAAGCTGCTGGAGCTTCGGGCGGAAGGCACTGCCTTTTATCCCTTCGGCTATGAGCAGTATGCCGAAGAGCGGGCGAAACGCAGGGAGGACAGCGGGGATCAGGAAGCCGCTTTCCGTATTCTTCCCGTCCGCGGCGGAGAGTCTGGGGACCGCGCCTCAGTTCCCGGAGGCAGTACCAGCACAGTTTCCGAGGGCCGCGGGGGGAAAAATTATTTCAACCCCGGAAAGGAAAAGGCGAAGCGGGAGCGGAGGCTGGCCAAGCTGGAAGAAAAAATCGCCGCCTGCGAGCGGTGGATTGCCGGGCTGAAGGAGCAGTGGGCCTCTCCGGAGCTGGCGGCGGATTATGTCCGGCTGAATGAACTGCAGCAGGAAATCGATGCCGCAGAAGAAGAACTGGAAGGGCTGATGGAGGAATATCTGGAATTGACATAGAAGGACAGGCTGCACCGGGGAGAAAAGAAAATTCTCCGGTGCAGCCCGTTTGGCAGGGGATGTCAGGTGCGTCCGGCTGCCTGGCCGGAAGAGGGCGTCCGTACGGAGGAGGCCCCCCGGTACTTTTTTACATACTCGCCGGGAGCGATTCCGGCGGTCCGCTTGAACACCTTCGTAAAATAGCTCTGGTCGTCGTAGCCGACCATTTGGGAAATGTCCGTCAGGCGCAGGGCGGTGGTGCGGATCAGTTCCTTGGCTTTGGTGATACGGACGTTGTTGAGGTACTGGTGAAAGCTGATTCCCGTTTCCTGGCGGAAGATGCGGCTCAGGTAATCCGGAGACAGGCATACCATGCGCGCGGTATCCTCCAGCGTGAGCCGTTCCTGATAGCCGGCCCCGATATGCTGAATGCAGCGGTGAATGATGTTGGCGTGCCTCACGTCCGGCCAGGCGGCGAGGTTTTCCAGCATGTCCTCCACAACGGTGAGCAGCCAGGCGGAAACCGCCTGGAAGGAGGACAGAGCGGAAAGACTTTTCTGCCACTGCCGGTGCAGAAGAAGGACCTGCTGCTCATCCATTCCGTTCTCTGCGGCGGTGCGGGATAAAAGGACCAGAAGCTCCGAGATCTGCCCCCGGATCCGGCTGATTTCATTGCCTCCTGCATGGAGGGAGGCGAGAAGCTCGGTCAGGTACTGCCTGGCCGCTTCCTTTTCTCCATGGGAAATCGCCTGCAGGAGGGCGCGCTCCTTTTCAAAGGGGTAAGAAGCCGGAACCCCGTGTCCCTTCAGCTGGGAAATGTAGGCGTTGATCTGTCCCTGGAGCAGGTCGGAACGCTCCATTTCCAGCAGTCTGTTTTCGGCGGAGACATTGTTCATAAAACCGACGGCCATAAAGAGCAGGACGGATAATTCCTGTACCTTTTTGGGAGAAACCTGGGGAACCGAAAGGAGGAGGCGGCAGACCTGTTCCTTCGCCTCCGGTTCCAGGTGCATATGTTCGGAAAGTTCGCAGTCGATGAAATCCTGCAGCTCCACCATCATGAAGGGGCCGACGGTGATCTTGGCCGTGCTGCCTTCCTCTCCGATGATGGGAGAGACAAAGCAGGTCAGGCCGAAGGGGCAGAAATAGATGTATTTTCCGCCGAAGCGTTCGGCTTCGACCATTCCGTAATGGTGCGCCCGGATGCAGTTTTCCGCAGGCAGTCCGGCGGCACGGCAGAGGCCGCAGCTTCCGCAGCCCGGGCCATGTTCGAACAGGATTTTTCCAGAGGTATCGGAGACGGTGCAGCCGAGTCCGGTGGAGGCGGAAAAGGCGCGGGCGCATTCATCCGCCAGCTGGTGGTCAAAAGCTTCTTTTTTCATCAGGCATTTCTCCCTTCTTCATGCAGGTTCCTGCCGTTTTTTTCATTATGAGATTGATTTTCTGGTAAGTCAAGAAAAGAGTGCGGAAAATTACCAAAAAATCCGTTTTAATACAAGTAAAGAAAGGGCGGAATGGTATAATGAAGCCAAATATAGCCGTATGATGGCGGAATTGGAGGGTAAGCATGGATATTTTAGTTGAAATCTCTGAAAATCTGCAGAAGGGAAAGGCCAAAATTGTAAAAGAACTGGTAGGACAGGCTGTGGAGCAGGGCATTCCGGCCAAGGAAGTGCTGGAAAAGGGCCTTCTTGCCGGCATGGACGTGGTCGGCGAGAAGTTTAAGAATAACGAGGTGTTTGTGCCGGAAGTTCTGGTGGCAGCGCGTGCCATGAACATGGGAGCCTCGGTGCTGAAGCCTCTGCTCGCCGATGGGGAACAGACCTCTGCCGGAAAGGTGTGCATCGGAACGGTCAAGGGAGATCTGCACGATATCGGCAAGAACCTGGTGAAGATGATGATGGAAGGAAAGGGACTGGAAGTGGTGGATCTGGGCACGGATGTGTCTCCGGAGACCTACGTGGAGACGGCCGTGAATCAGAATTGCCAGATCATCTGCTGTTCTGCGCTTCTTACCACCACCATGCCTGTCATGGGAGAAGTGGTGAAGGCTGCAGAAAAGGCGGGAATCCGGGACAAAGTGAAAATCATGATCGGCGGCGCGCCGGTAACGGAAGCTTTCTGCGAACAGATCGGCGCGGATAAATATACGCCGGACGCTGCCAGCGCTGCGGACGCCGCTGTGGAGCTCTGCCGGGCTGCCGGATAAGGAGGACGCATGGAGGAACTGATGAGGGCCCTGCGGGAGGAGGCGCTTGCGCTTGGGGCCTTTCGCGCGGAACTGGTAAAGGTGGAGGACATTTCCACGGACGCTTCCTTCCGCAGCCTGTGCGCCTCCAACGCCTGCGGCAATTATGGGAAAAATTATATGTGCCCGCCGGATATCGGCAGCATCGAGGAGCTGATGCAGGAGCTTCGCACCTATGAAACGGCCCTGGTGTATCAGACGGTGGGCTGTCTGGAGGACAGCTATGATTTCGAGGGAATGATGGAAGCGGGGAACCGGCACAACGAGCTGGCGCAGAAGCTTCGCGTCCTGGCGCAGGAACGGGCCGGTCAGGAAGGCGGAATCCAGCTGCTCCACCTCGGCGCGGGAGGGTGCCGGGTATGCGTGGCATGCGGAAAACGGAGCGGCGAGCCCTGCCGTTTCCCTGAAAAGGCAATCGGTTCTCTGGAAGCGTATGGGGTCAATGTGTCCCTTTTGGCCCAGACCGCCGGCATGCGGTATATCAACGGGCAGAATACGGTTACCTATTTCGGAGCCATACTCTGCCGTACGAGGAGGTAGGATTCAAAATGGATATGAAAGAATGGCTGAACGGGCTTCGGAAGGCGGAGCGGAAAAAAGCGATGCCAATTCTCTCTTTCCCGGCCGTGCAGCTGATGGGAATCAGCGTGAGGGAGCTGATTTCGGACAGTGACAGGCAGGCGGAGGGAATGCAGCGGATTGCGGAAAGGGTGGATGCGGCAGCATCGGTGAGCCTGATGGATCTGTCTGTGGAAGCGGAATGCTTCGGTTCGCAGATTGTGGTCAGCGAGGACGAGGTGCCTACGGTAAAGGGCAGCATCGTATCCGACCTGGAGGAGGTCGAGAACCTTCAGATCCCTCCCGTGGGAGCGGGACGCACGGACATCTATATCGATGCGGTCAGAAAGGCGGCGGAAAAAATTCAGGACCGGCCCGTATTTGCAGGTATGATTGGCCCTTACTCCCTGGCAGGACGTCTGCTGGATGTGACGGAAATTATGTTTTACTGCTACGACGAGCCGGAGATGGTTGCCCTGCTTCTGGATAAGGTCACGGAGTTTTTGATCTCATACGGAAAGGCATACAAGGAGACCGGAGCGCACGGCATCATGCTGGCGGAGCCTCTGGCAGGCCTGTTGTCGCCGGCGCTTGCCGAAGAATTTTCCGCGCCTTACGTGAAACGGATTGTGGATGCTCTGCAGGATGACCATTTTCTGGTGATTTATCATAACTGCGGAAACAGCACGATCCAGATGATCGACTCCATTCTGGATACGGGGGCTGCGGCATACCATTTTGGAAATGCCATTGATATGGCGGAAATGCTGAAGCATATCCCGGCGGATACGATTGCCATGGGAAATGTGGATCCGGCGGGACAGTTTCGGAATGGAACGCCGGAGAGCATCCGGACAGCGACGCTTTCGCTCATGGAAAAGTGCTGCACGTATCCCAACTTTGTGATTTCTTCCGGCTGCGACATCCCGCCCATGGCAAAGTGGGAAAACATTGACGCCTTTTTCCAGGCGGTGGCGGATTTTTATGGAAAATAAAGAATTTGCATACAAAAAAAACAGGGCGGAAGGTGCGGCTGAAGAAACCGATGTGACGGTAAACGGCAGGATCCTCAGGGCCGCAAAGGGAACGACCCTGGGAGAACTTTTGAAAAAAGAAGGGCTGGCCATGCCCTGCGCAGGAATGGGGCGCTGTGGAAAATGCCGGGTCCGTGCGGAAGGCAGGCTGAGTGAGCCGGACGCCGTGGAACAGCAGAAGCTTTCGGAGCAGGAACTTTCCGGCAACATCCGTCTGGCCTGCCGGACCGTGATTCTCGGCCCCTGTCAGGTGGAATGGGAAACGGAAAGGGATATGGAAATCCGGCTTGGCGACAGGGCTTCCTTCGGAGGCGGAGAGCCTCTGTTTGACAGGCTGGGAGCGGCGGTGGATGTGGGAACCACCACGCTGGCGGCACAGCTTTATGGGAAAAGCGGATTGCTGGCCCAGACGGGACTGGAGAATCCCCAGAAGGCCTACGGCGCGGATGTGATATCCAGGGTGGAGAGAAGTCTTGCCGGAGAGGGAGAAGCGCTGAAAAAGGCCGTGTGCGGCGGGATCGGAACGCTGCTTGATGAGCTTGCGGCTCATGCAGGCGTTTCAGCGGAACAGATCGATACGCTTGTGATCACAGGCAATACCTCCATGCTGTACCTTCTTACGGGCAGAAGCCCGGAATGTCTTTCCCATGCGCCCTTTCAGGCGGACTGGCTGGCGGGAGAGTGGACGGACGGAAAAGCCCTGGGGCTGCCCTGCCCGGATGCAAGAGTGTATTTTCCTCCCTGCATTTCTGCCTTTGTGGGGGCGGATATCACCTGCGCCATGCTGCACACCGGTCTGGGAGAATCTGCGGAGCCGGAGCTTCTTGCGGATATCGGAACCAACGGGGAAATCGTGCTGAATCAGGGCAGGGAGCTGTTCTGCTGTTCGACGGCGGCGGGCCCGGCCTTTGAGGGAGCCGGTTTAAGCTGCGGAATGCCGGGAAAAGAAGGGGCCATTTTCCGTGTGGAATGGAAGGACGGCCATCTGGAAAGCAGCGTGATCGGAGGCGGACCGGCAAAAGGAATCTGCGGAAGCGGCGTGGTGGACGCCGTCAGCTGCCTGCTGCAGAGCGGATGGCTGGATGAAACCGGTTTTCTGGAAGAGGATGCGGTGCTGGCGGAGGGAGTGGAGCTCCTTCAGGAAGATATCCGGAAGATCCAGCTCGCCAAGGGAGCCATTTCCGCCGGAATCCGGACCATGCTTCACCGGGCGGGTCTGCCTGTGGAGAGGCTGTCAAAAGTGCTGGTGGCAGGCGGCTTCGGGAGCAGCCTGAATATGAAAAATGCCATTTCCATCGGCCTTCTGCCCGACATGGAGAAAGAGCGGGTTGTGATCTGCGGCAATGCGGCGCTGAACGGAGCGGCAGATCTGCTTCTGGATGGCAGCAGGCGGAATGCAGCGGAGGAACTTGCCCGCCGGACCGTTACGGTGGCGCTTGCCGCGGATGAGTACTTTAAGAACAGTTATATGGAAGGCATGCTGTTTTTGGATGAGGAAAATGGCTGGGAAGGAGAGGGGTTATGACTTCAAGAGAGCGCGTGCGCGCGGCGATTCTGCATCAGAATCCGGATCGGGTGCCGGCCGCTTTTGAAGCGGTGGGAACGGTGAACAGGAAGCTGATGGAGCATTACGGTTTTACGGAGTATGACCAGCTTCTGGAAAAATTTGAAATCGATGTGGTTCCGGTGGGACCCAGGTATATCGGCCCTGAGCTTCCTGTGCGGAAGAACGAAAAGGGGGAAACGGTGACGAAGTCCTTCTGGGGCTATGAAACCACGGAGCATGTGACGGATATCGATACCTATGGGGTGACCACCTTTTTTCCGCTGAATGGGGTGGAGTCCATTGCGGACGTGAAGGAAAAATACACTTTCCCCGATCCCGACTGGTTCGACTATGCTTCCCTGAAGGAGCAGTGCGACAGGTATCCGGATAAGGCGCTGATCATGGGACATGAAGGGCCGTTTCAGATTGTAACCTATCTGATTGAAATGGATCAGTTTTTCATGCTGATGGTTGACGAGCCGGAAACGGCAAAATATATTCTGGACAAGATGGTGGAATTCGAACTGGAATATTACCGCAGATGCTTTGAAGCGGTGCCCGGCAGAATCGATATTTTAAGACCCCACGATGATTATGGAATGCAGATTTCCCTTCTTTTCAGCGTGGATATGTGGAGAGAATTCTTCCAGGAAAACACGGAAAAGCTGGTGCGTCTCGCCCACAGCCATGGCGCCTTCTATCAGCAGCATTCCTGCGGAGCGGTGGGACCGCTGATCCCTGAATTCATCGCCTGCGGCGTGGATGTGCTGGAGCCGGTCCAGAAGGTACAGAGCCTTGAGGTGGAAACGCTTCGGGAAAAGTTCGACGGAAAAATCACTTTCCACGGCGGGATTGACACCCAGGGAGTGCTCCCTTACGGCACGCCTGAGGAGGTGGAACGGGAGACCCGGCTCTTTATCGATACGCTGGGAGAGGGCGGAGGCTACATCCTGATGGCCAGTCAGGCATTTGAGGGAGACGTCCCGGTCGCAAACATCGAGGCGCTTTATTCCGCAGACAGGCATGTGCATGCGCGTCCGTCCGCAGAATAAAGCCGGTCGGAAAGGGCCGTTACCTGGTACTCTGTGCAGTATAAATTTTGAGCGGAAGCATCTCTGTAACAGGAGGTGCTTTTGTTTTACATAAAACCTTCCGGTTTATACTCGGAAACTCATCGGTTCTTCCTTCCGCGAAAAGGATGCTTTATGATAGTCAGTGTGGAAAGCTGTAAAGGGCTTTTCAGGAAATTCCCTGCAGGCAGCAGGAGGAAGCATAGTGGATAGAGGGGCCTGTGAAAGGCACCGGAAGAAATGAGGCAAACATCAGGATGAAGAGAAACAGATGGATGATTTTGGCGGCAGGCAGCCTGCTTCTGCTCGGAGCCTGTGCCAATGTGGGAGCAATGCGGGAATCGGACGGAAGCACACAGGCTGCCGTTCTGGAAGCGGAAGACTCCGGGCTGGTACAGGAAGAGGCGGAGCGACAGACAGAGCAGCCTGTGGAAGCATCCGCCGGACCAGAAGAGACATCGACCCTTGATTTTCAGACGGATCCTTCTCAGGCAACGGTGACGGAGGGCACGCAGGAATACCGGGATTTCCTTCTGGATAATGTGCTGCATTCGGCAAATGACGGGGACATTCATTACAGCGTTTACATTCCCGACAGCTACGACGGCAGCGAGCCCTATGCGGTTTTCTTCACCCTGCCGGGATATGAGGGGCTGTATTTTCAGGGCGTGGGAGAGAACCTGTACAGCGAGAACTTTGCCTTTGAGGCGATGAATTACAATTTAAAGATGATCATTGTGGCGCCCCAGCTTTCCGACTGGGGAGAAACATCGGCCAGACAGGCCATCGCCCTGGTGGAGTATTTTCTCTGCCACTATAACATTGATCCGGAAAAGGTCTATGCGGAAGGCTACTCCGGCGGCGGAGAGACCATGTCCCAGGTGATGGGAATGCGGCCGGAGCTTTTTACCGCGTATCTGCAGTGCAGCTCCCAGTGGGACGGCGCGTATGAGCCGGTGGTGGAAAGCCGGACTCCGGTCTACCTGGCGGTAGGAGAGAGCGATGAATATTACGGCTCCGGGCCATCCGAGGAGGCTTATGAGAACCTGTATGGGCTGTACCGTCAGGAGGGACTGTCTGATGAGGAAATCAGGGAACTCCTGGTGCTGGATGTGAAGGACGCAGACTGGTTTGAGAGCCGGGGCTGGACGAATCAGCACGGAGGAGGCGGCCTGTTCGCTTCGGATGAGGAGATTATGGGGTGGCTCTTTGACAGATGAGGCGTTTTTTGGTATTATCTTTTGGTTTATACCGCATGGCAAACTGCGCAATTCCATGAGAGTGGCAGTACAGATATAATGAAAACAGAACAGGTTTGGCCGGCAATTTGCGTGGGAGCGTCGCAGATTGTTTCTGGCACCCATCGCCCCGATCACGGCAAATCGATGTTTTGCTACGCTCCGGAACGGAGGATTTTATGGAGTACAGACAGCTGCCCCACGGAACCGCGCAGGAAAAATTCAGCGCCCTCGGCCTTGGAATGGGCGGCATTCAGAACAGCCCGGATGCGGAAATAGAGAGCGTGGTGCGCACCGCCATTCAGAACGGCATCAATTTTTTTGATCTGTGCGCGGGCGGGAAAATCGTTTATGAGCCCTTCGGGCGAGCCATTGCAGAGCGGCGGGAAAAGGTGTTTTTTCAGCTGCATTTCGGCGCGGTCTACAATGAAAAGGGCGAATACGGCTGGTCCCGGGATCTGGACGTCATCAAAGAAACCTTTGCCTGGGAGCTGAAGGCGCTTGGGACGGACTATGTGGATTTCGGATTCCTGCACTGTGTGGATGAGGACGAGGATTTTGACGAACTGATAAATTCCGGTATTTTTGATTATATTAAAAAACTGAAGGAAGAGGGAAAGGTGCATCATATCGGATTTTCCTCCCATACGCCGTCCGTCGCCAACCGGGTGCTGGATACGGGAGTTATCGATATGATGATGTTTTCCATCAATCCGGCTTATGACCTGGAGCAGGGCGACGAGCTCGGCATCGGTTCCACCTCGGAACGGGCGGCGCTTTTTTGCCGCTGTGAATCCATGGGAGTCGGCATTTCCGTCATGAAACCCTTCCATGGAGGAAAGCTGCTGGATGAAAAGACCTCCCCCTTCCATACGGCGATGACCCGGTTTCAGTGCATCCAGTATGCTCTGGACCGGCCCGGCGTGCTTGCTGTTGTCCCCGGTGTGCGGGATCTGAAGGACTTAAACGCCCTGCTCGGCTTTGTCGACGCGCCGGAAGCGGAAAAGGACTACTCTGTCATCGGAGAATTTACCCCGCAGGCGGCGCAGGGAAACTGTGTGTACTGCAATCACTGTCAGCCCTGTCCCGCAGGAATCGACGTGGGGCTGGTCAATAAATACTATGACCTGGCGCTCGCCGGCGATCATATGGCGGCGAATCATTACGAAAAACTCGCCGTGAAGGCGGACGCCTGCATCGGCTGCGGCCACTGCGACAGACGCTGCCCGTTCCATACCCGTCAGAGCGCGAGGATGAAGGAAATTGCGGCGTATTTTGGAAAATAAATGCCGTCTGCGGCGGCAGGTCTGGAGGTAAAAATGGAAAAGGCAAAGGTTTATTTTACGAAGGAAATCACCCCGGAAAGTCTGGTCCGGATCTATCAGGCGCTGGGGAAGGAACTGAATGGAAAGGTGGGCGTGAAGATTTCCACCGGCGAACCGGGCGGACACAACTATCTGCATCCGGAGCTGATCGGGGATCTGGTACACCTGCTTGACGGAACGATCATCGAGTGCTGCACTGCCTACGGCGGACAACGCCAGGACCCGAAGCTTCACTGGAAGGCCATTGAGGATCATGGCTTTAAGGCCATGGCTCCCTGCGACATCATGGATGAATTCGGAGAGATGGAGATTCCGGTGGAGGGAGGCTTCCATCTGGATAAGGATATCGTGGGAGAGCATTTGGACAATTATGATTCCATCCTTGTGCTGTCCCATTTCAAGGGGCATGCAATGGGAGGTTTCGGCGGCGCGCTGAAGAACATCAGCATCGGTATCGCCTCCACCCATGGAAAGACCAATATCCATACGGCGGGCGTGACCACCGAAGCGGCGGAGCTGTTCAATAACCTGCCGCCTCAGGATCATTTTCTGGAGAGCATGGCGGATGCCTGCAAGGCTGTCATCAGCCACAAAGGCGCGGAAAATATGCTTTATATCAACGTGGCGAACCGGCTGAGCGTGGACTGCGACTGCGATTCCCATCCTGCGGAGCCGGAGATGGCGGATCTGGGCATCTTTGCATCCACGGACCCGGTAGCGGTGGATCAGGCCTGCTATGACGCGGTGGTAAATTCCCCCGACCCCGGCAAAAAGGCGCTCATCGAGCGTATGGATTCCCGCCACGGCATTCATACCGTGGAAGCTGCCGCACAGCATGGCCTGGGAAGCCGGGAATATGAAATCGTCTCTCTGGATAACTGAACCGGATGAGACGGATTTTTCGGGCAGAGAATTTTTATAAAGAAGAAAAAGTGGGGCCGTCGGTTTATCCGGCGGCCCTGCTACATATCTGATGGTATGTCACCAGTGTTACATTTCCAAGTTCTTTTGCAGCGTCTATGCATCCTTTTGTGAATCCTTTTTTGGCAAACAGATACAGGTGCGTTTTTTGATAGGAGAACATCCGGCTGCGTTTTACCAGAGTGTTCAGAACGCCCGTATCCACATTTTCGTTTATCCACTTACACTCGCCGAATACTGAGGTATCCTTATCCTGCTCTCCCATAATATCAATTTCCGTCTGGCTTCGTGTGGATGGATCCGTACCCCACCACCGTCCGAGATTCCCAAAAAGAATGGGAGATTCTCCATCAAGCAGAAGCCTCCACAGGTACTGTGTGCAGATATCTTCAAATACCTTTCCCATATAGTCGGACAGGTGTGGCTCGATTCTCCGGTAAGCAAGGTCCGCGGCACCGAGGGCAATGATGGAGTTATTTTCCGGTATAAACCGATACCAGAAACGGAAGAGGTTGTCTGCAACGGTATAAATGGATTTTCTGGAGGCTTTTTCTCCATAGGGCGTTTCTTTTCTGATCAGGCCGAGCGCCGTCAGGTTCTTCAGATAACCGGAACAGACGCTGGTATCCTCTCCGGTCTTTGTGGAGATTTCCGCCATGCGGGAGGCACCGGAGGCGACGGCGGTTATGACCGCATTGTAAAGTGCCGGTTCCCGTACTTCCTGTTTAAGCAGGTTTTCCGGTTCTTCGAAAAGAAATGAGGCCGGATTCAAAAGGGTATTTTTGATATTTTCCGATACGCTCAGTCTGTCATCCATCTGAAGAAGGTATTGGGGCGTTCCGCCCATGATGCCATAGATCAGCGCCAGATCCTCTTCGGAAAAGTTCATGAAACAGCGGCAGGTATCCGTAAAGTCAAAGGGAAGGATTTTCAACTGAGCGGTTCTTCTTCCATACAGGGGAGCTTTGTAGGAAAGAACGTGATCTTCCATGTAGGACATGGAGGAACCGCACAAAATCAGCATCAGTCTGGAAGCGTCCTGATATCTGTCAATCAGCATCTGGAGCGTGGAAGCCAGGCTTTTGTCGGAACGGGCGACATAAGGATATTCATCAATGACAAGGATAAGCCGTTCCTTTTCCGCCAGCCTGAATACATATTCCATAGCGGCCTGAAAAGACGAGAAGACAGTGTCTGCCGGAATTCCTACGGC
>NBJMC04202__coassemble_2170_pt1 | contig 14137 bp, 10 predicted proteins | sample NBJMC04202__metabat2_high_PE_053 | metagenome-assembled genome bin NBJMC04202
TCTCCACTCCATATCTCCACAGCTGATTAAAATCTTTCGGAGAAACCTGTTCTTTTTTCCTGGTACGGATTCCCTTTAATCGAAATCTGTCTTCCGCATCCAGTTTTTTCAAAAGCTTTTTCAGGTTGTGTCCATCATCCTTTAACGTATCCATTCCGTCACAGGCAAGCAATTCTGCATACGTATTTTTCTGGATCCTTTTCAGAAGCAGACATTTCAGACCGCATTCCACAGAATAAAACAGGAGCAGTCTCCTGCTTTTATCATATCCCTGTATTCCTTTATAACAGTTATAATGTGTTTTAAAGCCATCCCGAAATTCTCTCCGTGTAACAGGTATCACTCCGGCTCCCTCCTGTGTGGTAAAACTGTCCTCTCAGACACGCACCCGATACCCCGCCCGTCTCATCAGCGAATACAGAATCTTCTTCAGGTAAAAAACGCCGTACCGCACTTTTGCTTCCAGCAGGCACAGGCTTCTTTTCAGCCCTTCCGGACGTTTTCCCGCCCTGCGGTACCTGGCAGATTTCTCCCGATAGGCCGCAAGCTCCTTCCTGCATTCCTCCGGAGAAAACAGCCTCCCTTTCCGGTCCTGATACTGAAAGATGCTGTAGATGTTCTGCTCCGAAGCCCAGTAACCGTCTGACACGTTGTGTCTGGCCCAGTATTTGGGCGCGATGGCGGCCCGAAGGGTCTCCGAGGTGTACGCCGGGAAAAAGGCAAAGGTGGAGTTGGACAGAAGCAGATATCTGGCGTTCTTGATCATCACATAGTCCCTGTCCAGATCCGAGTGATAGACCGGCAGGCCGGGCAGCAGCTTGCGGGCCGCCTCCGGGTCGTCCGTGACAATGATAAACTCCATATCGGGACGGATCTTTCTCATGTTTTTCATCCCGTTCATCCAGTAGCTGCGGTCCAGATACAGCTCCGGGTGGCCGGTGTATTCCCCGCCCCTGTAATTTATGATACACAGATTGTCTCTGGTAAATTCATGGCTGTCATACTCCGGGCGCACCTTCAGCCATTCCCGGATCTGCTCCCGGTATTTTCCGAAATATCCTTCGTCCTGCATGTTCCCGTAAATCAGCGTGTCATCGGGAAGGCCGTGCAGGGCCGGATCCTCTCCCGCCACATAGCAGCCGTGCTCCATGTCGTGGCGTGAGGTTCCCTGGAAAAAACGGAGCTCCTTTTCGTCATAGCGCTTCAGGGACCCCTTCGGCACGCCGTCCTCTCCGATTTTTTCTCCCAGGTCCATGTCCATGAAATACATGCCCTTTTTGCTGTGGATATTCACGGCGAGCTGTTCCTGGCCTGCCGTTCCGAATGCGCAGCCTCTCTCCAGAGCGATGCAGCGGGCCGTCACATAGCAGAACAGCTGGTTTCCCAGCCCCTGCCCTTTTAAAAATTCGGTTCCGATCATAATTTCCTCGTTTTTTAACACACATGAAAGCCGATTGCTTCGCACCTTCGGTGCTCCCGCAATCGCGGACGGAATGCAGATCAAAGCTTTCCTTTTGTCATGGTTATCTTTCCCTGATCCACATTGTAGATGATATCACAATTCTCTATCGTCCGCAATCTGTGGGCGATGATGATCAGGGTCTTGCGCCCGTGGAAGCTGTCGATGGCCTCCATGATGGCGCTTTCGGTATCGTTGTCCAGAGCGGATGTGGCCTCGTCAAAAACCAGGATCTCCGGGTTGTGGTAAAGGGCGCGGGCGATGCCGATTCTCTGGCGCTGGCCGCCGGAAAGACGCACGCCTCTGTCTCCCACGCTGGTGTTCAGCTGCTCCGGCATCTGTTCCACGAATTCCTTCATCTGCGCTTCCGCCAGCACCTCCCAGACCCTGTCGTCGTCAATCTGATCCGGCTCCACGCCGAAGGCGATGTTCTCCCGCAGGGAATCGTCCGTCAGGAAGATGGACTGGGGGATGTAGCCGATGTGGGAAAGCCAGGAAGGGTAATTGTCGAATATATTTTTTCCGCCGCAGGAGATGGTTCCCTGCTGCACCTTCAGAAGCCCCATCAGGATGTCGATGGCCGTGGTCTTTCCTGCGCCGGAGGGTCCCATCACGCCCACGCTCTTTCCGATGGGGATGCGCATATTGGCATCCTCCAGCACGTTTTTCGTGGAGTTGGGATAGGCGTAGGTGATGTGATCCATGCGGATCTCATCCTTCACGGGAATGGGCGCGGCGTTTGCGTCGTCCTTATTCTGATACTCCCCGTATTTGGTATAGTCGCTGAAATCCACATTTTCATAAACATAATCCAGGGAAGGCTGAAAGAACGCAATATTGGTCATGTGGCCGTTGAGGCGGTTGACGCTGGGAATCAGGCGGGTGGCCGCGTAGCCGAAGGCCGCGATCTGGGTCACCATGGCGGTCAGATCCTGATCCATCAGAATATAGACTCCCAGATATCCCAGAATGCCTCCCATGCAGATGGTCTCGATCAGAAGCCTGGGGATGTTGTTGAGCACGTTGTATTTGCTGGTCACCTCCCCGGCGATCTGGGAATACTTACGGAAATTCCGGGCAAAAAACGCTTCCCGGTGCAGGATTTTCACATCCTTGATGCCGTAGATGGACTGAAGCCTCCATTTTCCCATGCGGCTCTGCACCTTCTGGGATTTTAATCCCATGGCGTTCAGCTTCGGTTTCATCACCTTTATGATCAGCAGGGTCATCACGCCCAGAATGCCGCCCAGTATCAGGGTCATCCTCCAGTCCACCACAAGCAGGAATACGCAGATGAACACGGCCACCACGGCCTCGGAGGCCAGCTGGATATATTCCATCAGGATGGTGAACACCTTGGGCACGTCGCTGTCCACCAGGCGGAATACGGTAGGGATATCCGCGTTCAGGTAAAATTCATAGGGCCGGTTCAGGTATTCCTCCAGCATGTAGCTGACCGTCCGGAACTGGTTGGAATTGACGAACCTGGCCTGCACATAGGTGACAAGCAGCAGAAAGAGGTTTTTCACCACAATGATGCCGATGACCAGCCCCAGCAGAAGGAGGATAAAACTGTTGAAATTTTCTTCCGTGAGCGTGAAGCCTACCCAGCCGCAGACCATCTGCACCGTTTCATTCTGAAGCATCCCGTCCCGGTCGATGACCGCCTGCACCAGAGGCAGGATGGCGGAAATGCCGATGGTTTCCAAAAGGCCGCTGATCAGGATCATGACGCCCAGTCCGCAGACCCTGCGCTTCTGCGCTTTGCTCAATATGTGTCTGAGTTTGCTGATATTCTCAATCATATCCGTATCATTCCTTCCGTATAGATATCCCTGCACTCCCGTCCGTTGATCCATCTGGCGGGCGCGATCACCTGCTTTTCCGGATTGCCGTTCAGCCAGGCGCCCCACCAGCTGAAGCTGCTGTTGGCGATGATGTTATGGCGGCAGAGGCTCATCAGATACAGGTCCAGATATCCCTTTTCCTCGCTTCCGCCCTCCACCGGCACGCAGTCCGGTCCTGCCAGATGCGCCTTCGTCCATTCCATGTCATTGGAAAAGAGGAAAAACACCGCCCCGGGCTCTTTTTTCCGGATGCGCTCCATGGCCTCCCGATAATAAGCTTCGGTGCAGATTCCTTCATAAATTCCGTTGTGACTGGCGTGCAGATAGTCGCCGCGCCGCACATGCACCGACACCGCGGGGCAGGCCGCAATCCGCGAAAGGATCCCCCGGTACCCTTCCGGAAGCTCCTTTTTCACCCGGCCGGAGAAGGCCAGATGGCTGCGTACCTCGTCCTTCACATCCGCGAAATATTTTTCACTCTGGAAAAACCCCGTCAGATAAACCGGGTCCCGTTCAAACACGGAGGCGTCATATTCCATATCCTTTTCCCGGTAAAGCAGGCTCTTCCTTCCCGTGAGCTTTCTGCGGACGCGGGAGAGGGGGTCCATGGCGGAATCCGTATAACGGATCACTTCCTCCCTGGAAGCCCGTTCGTAGTCCGCGTCAAACACCCACAGCTGCACCGGCCTTCTGTCCGGCGTCCGGTAATCGGACACGTCGTCGATTTTCACCTGTTTTCCTTTGGCCCGAAGGCTCAGATACAGGGCATATTCAAACATCTGGTTTCCCAGTCCGCCCGATAATTGCAGGATGATCAATTCTTTTTTCCTCTTTCCGTCATCGTGATGCGGCCCTTTTCTCCGTCCGGCCGTTCAGGGGTGGAAGATTGCCATCAGACCGCCTCAGCCCCGCCGGTTCCGGCTTCCGCCTTCCGGTCCGCTCCCTTCAGCCCCGCCCTGTTTTCAGGGGCAGCAGAAATCTTTCGTTCAGCTCCGTCATAATCCGGTACAGAAAAGGCGAAGCCAGAAAAATCTGCATTTTCCGCCTTTCATTCGCCCCCGCGCCCGGCCAGCCGTACACCTGGTCCATCTCCCGCCTGCCTTCCAGAACCAGCGCACGGAGCCTTGCCCGGTACCGCTTCTGTTCCTGCTTCACCGCAGCCGGAACGCCCCGTCCGCTTCCCGTACTCAGGCAGCGGTTATAATAGAGCAGCAGCCTTTTATAGAAAAAATACCGGTGCTGCCAGGCCAGGTCTTCCCTGCCGATGGAACGAAGGAAGGCCTCCTTTTCCCGGTAGGCCGGGATCTGATCGGTAAAAATCCGCTCTCCCAGGCCCTTTCCCATGATACTGCCCTCCCGCTCGCAGACATAATTGTATTCCGCCCGGTCCAGATAAACCAGCCGTTCCGCGCGGGCCAGCAGCTTCGTGGTGTATACAATATCCTCATACAGCTTCCCCGCGGGGAAACGCAGTTCCCCCATCAGCTCTCTGCGGTACAGCTTGTTCCAGGCCGCGTTGCGCAGAGGGACGGCGTCGTTTTCCGCGATGAACTGCTCCAGCGGTTCGCTCCCCTCCAGCACCACCGCCTTCGGGGTGGAGCCGTCAATCGTCTCTTTCAGATAGATCTGCCGGTAGCGGCAGACCGCGATGGGCGCATCAAAATCCCGGATGCAGGCGTAAAGGTCCGCATACATCTGAGGCTCCACCCAGTCGTCGCCATCCACAAAGGCGATCAGGCTTCCGGACGCGGCCTGAACCCCCGCGTTCCTGGCATCCGACAGGCCGCCGTTTTCCTTATGGATGACCCGGATTCTGGCATCCTCCTTCGCCAGCGCGTCACACAGCGCGCCGCTTTTGTCCGTGGAGCCGTCGTCCACCAGCAGGATCTCCAGCCGCCCGTAGGTCTGGGCCATGAGGGAGCGCACGCACCGCTCCACGTAGGCTTCGATATTATAGACCGCAGCCACCACGGAGATCAGCTCCTGACCGGAAGACTCCGTAAGCGCAGGCCGGTAATTTTCAATGACTCTCATGCGCCGCCCCTTTCCGTATGGTCCGCAGACGCTTTTCCGACGCGGGCCGTTTCTTCCGCATACCGGAGGAAGTCCTGAAACATGAGCAGATACCAGACCTGAGGTCTCCAGATTCCCCGCTCCGCAAAATCCTTCCAGATCCGGCTCACCGCGTCCGCGTCCAGGAATCCCTGGGAGCGGATCAGAGCCGGGTCCAGAAGCGATTCCGCCCAGGAGCGAAGCTCCGGCTCCAGAAGCCATCTGCGGATGGGAATGGAAAAGCCCTTTTTCGGCCGGTCCATCAGCTCCTTCGGCACATAACGGTAAAGCACGTCCCGAAGCAGAAGCTTTCCGGTATCCTGCTGCCGCAGATACGCTTCGGGCAGACTCCACGCGAACTCCACCACATCCCTATCCAGCATGGGCACCCTGGTCTCCAGAGAGACCGCCATGGCCGTCCGGTCCACCTTGACCAGAATGTCGTCCGGATGATAGAGAAGCATGTCCTGCAGCCGTACCGCCTTTAGCGGGGACTCTTGAAACAGCTCCGCCGGGAAACGGACGTAAAACGCCCGGATGCTCTCCCGGGCGTTGCTTCCGGCAGCAGGAGCGCTCCTGCTGCCGGAAGCGCCCCGCACGCCGGAAGCGGGCCCGTCCATCCGCACGATCCGCTCCGCCAGGGCCTCCCGCTCATAGTTGGTCCGATACACATCCAGGATGCTGTCCGAAAGGAGCAGCTTTCCCTTCAGGCCGATTCCTTCCCTTCCGGAAAAAGGAAGCAGACCGATCAGCCCGCCCGCCGCCTTTCTGAGCGCCGCAGGCTGCGAACGCAGCTTCCCCCAGATGCGCCCGCACCAGCCATAAATATTGTAGCCCGAAAACAGCTCATCCCCGCCGTCACCGGACAGGGCCACCGTCACATGCTCCCTTGTCATGCGGCTTACCAGATACGTGGGAATCTGTGAGGAGTCTCCGAAGGGTTCCGCAAACATGGAAGAAAGCCGGGGGATCACCTCCTTCGCCTCCTTCTCCGTAATCGTAAGGCGCATGTGATCCGTTCCCAGATGGGCGGCAATCCGCTCCGCCGCATCCGCCTCGTTATATTCCCTTTCCTCCATGCCGATGGTGAAGGTGCGCACCCTTCCGGGCGCAAGGGACTGCATCAGGGAAACGATGGTACTGCTGTCGATTCCTGCCGACAGAAAGGCCCCCACCGGAACATCCGCCACCATCTGTCCCTTGATGGACTCCTTCAGGAGCCGCTCCAGTTCGTCCGCCGCCTCCTGCCTGCTTCCCGTAAACGGCTTCCGGCTGCCCCTCTCCGCCGCCTCCCGCATGGACCAGTAGGGTTCGACGGCCGGTTCCTGCTCCTGCAAAAAGGGCGCCCGGATGGTCAGCACGCAGCCCGCGGGAAGCTTGCGGATGTTTTCATAGATGCTGCAGGGAGCGGGAATGTAGCCGTGAGTAAAATAGAAGGGAAGAACGCTTCTGTCAATCCGTCCCTCAAAGCCGTCCAGCACGGCGATGCTTCCCAGGTCGGAGGCGAAAACAAAACTCCCCGCCACCCGGCCATAGTACAGAGGCTTTTCTCCCACCCGGTCCCGCGCCAGGGTCAGTGTGCGCTCTTTTCTGTCCCAGAACGCTGCGGCAAACATTCCCCTGCACAGAGAAAGGGCCTGTCTGATCCCGTAGTGCTCCGCCGCTTCCAGCAGCACCTCCGTATCCGAGGTTCCCCGGAAGGCCTGCACACGCCCTTCCTTTAAAAGCCGCTCCGCGATTTCCCTGTAATTATAGATTTCCCCATTAAAAGAAATCATGAACCGTCCGCTGTGGGAGCGCATGGGCTGGGCTCCCGTTTCCGACAGATCCACGATGGCAAGCCGCCTGTGCCCCAGCGCCACGCTGCCGTCCTCCTCCGCCCAGATGCCGGAGCCGTCCGGCCCTCTGTGCTGCATGCGCCCGCACATTCTGATCAGATTGCTTTTCCAGTCTCCCCGCCATCCGCACAGACCAGCGATTCCGCACATGCCTCACTCCTCCTCTATTACCTTGAAATCTTTATTTTCAATCCGCTCATAAATGGCAGCCTTGGCCTCTTCCAGCTCCTGAGACCATCTTTGATAGGACTCGTCCCAGCTTTCATACCCGGCGCTTGTGCGCTTATCCTCGAACTCATAATTTTCATGCAGGTATTTTCCCAGAAAGGCTGTGCATTTCTCCGCTCCGATGGCGTTGGCATGACCGCCGTAGTCATAGAAGTCCGTGGCGAAATCCACGCCGATTTCTTCGTAATAATCGTTAAAATTCAGGAAATGATAACCATAGGGCTCGATGATATCCGCAATATAGTTATACTGGGCCTGCTTTTCGTATGTCATCGTATTGGGAGACACAATGAACAGGGCGTTCATTTCATGCTCCTTCAGATATTCCAGAAGCTCCCGCAGAACCTCCTCCTCATCCGCCGGGATAGGCTGGCGCTCCGTCACCCAGGAATAATCCGCCATTTCGCTGGGCCCCACCTCATCGCTGAGAAAATGTCCCTTCAGCGGATGCTTGTTCTCATAGCGGAAGGCCGCAAGCTGGCTCGGCATGACGATGGTTTTCCAGTTGGAGTGATATTTGAAGATATCAAAATAGTAGGTGTAACGCTCACTCACATCGTCCACCAGCGCGTTGATGGTCTGAATGCGGTTCCAGGAATATTTCATGTTGTCGGTAACGCCCCGCGTAAAGGCCATATTCTGCGTCAGATCCTCGTCTGACGCCAGGTACATGCGCATCTCGAAAATATAAAGAGAAGGGTTCTGGGTCTTCTCCGCCTCCTGAATCAGATATTTTGCCGCCTTCGGCCGCTGGTTGTTGGTGGAAAGGGGATAGGTGGTGATTCCGTAATCCGCCCAGATTTTCGGCGCCGCATAATAGGGATACACCGGACTGGAGCCGATCAGAATGGCATCGATGGTATTGTCGGGCTCCGCATAAAAACCGGCAAACCGCGCCTTCAAATCCCCGCTTGTGCGTATGATATAAGTAAGATGCGTCAGTATGATAAAAAAAATGGCCAAAAATACCACGGCCTGAAACAGCTGTTTCTTCCTCATTTCGCCGTCTTTTCTCCTGTCTTTCCTTTCCCCCGGCTCATTACTCCCCATTTCCGCCCGCCATGCGGCACCTGCCCTATTGTGCAGCACTCGTTTTACCGTGCGGCACCCGTCCTACCGTGCAGCACCCGTCCTATCGTGCAGCACCCGTCCTATCGTGCAGCACCCGTCCTACCGTGCGGCACTCGTTTTACCGTGCGGCGCAGCCCATCAGATAGTCCATCCATTCGGCGTTCACCCGTTCCGGGCGGTACTCCTCCAGAAGCAGGGCCGCCTGCTTCCCCATTTTCTCCGCCCCTTCCTCATCCGAAAAAATCCGGCGCAGCCTGTCGGCCAGCGCCTCCTCGTCTCCCACCGGAATGAGATACCCGTTGACGCCATCCTCAATCAGTTCCCTCGGCCCGCCGCAGGGACAGTCCGTGGAAATGGAAGGGATTCCCAGACACATGGCCTCGATCAGGGCGTTGGGCATGCCCTCGTGTCCGGAGGAAAGCACGAAGGCGCTGGCCGTCCGGATCTGTTCCGGAATATCGGACGCCGCGCCGGGAAAATGCGCCCGGTCCGAAAGCCCCAGCTCCCGCGCTTTTTCGATCAGCTCCTGCCGTTTCTCCCCTTCCCCGTAGACAACCAGGGAAGCCTTCGGAAACTCCGGCGCAATCCGGGCAAAAGCCCGCAGGATCAGCGCATGGTTTTTATTGGCATCCACCCGGCCCACCGACACGATCCGCCCATCCGGCCGCTCCGTCCTTCTTTCCCGCACAAAGGCCGGATTCAGCGGATTTTTCAGGATCACCGCCTTCTTCCGGATAACAGGCGGAAAAAAGTCCCTGGCCCCGCCGGTCTGGACGACCACTCCCGCCGCGCAGGCAAAGAGGGTCTTCGCCAGAAAACGCATGGGGAAATTATAGTATTCGCTTTTCGGCTCCCCCCGCACGGAAACCACGGCGGGAATCCCGGTAAAGCGGGTGCACAGAAGCGTCATGAGATTGTTTTTCCCGATGAAGGAAAGGATGCAGTCCGGATGAAGCTCCGTAAAAATCCGGCGCAGTTTCCGGTATCTGGCCAGGAAATCTCCGATCCGGCTGCCCGTTTCCTCTTCCGGCGTGATCTCGCTCAGGATGCGGGGAATCCCCGCCGGAAGGACATACTCCTCCCCGCAGATATACTGAGTCACCAGCGTCACCCGAACGCCGCTTTTCTGCAGATAATCCGCCAGATTCACCATCACCCGCTCCGCGCCGCCCCTGCGGAGCGCGCTGATGAACAGGACGATATGCTTTTGCCCGCTCTGAGATTTTTGAGATGTAGGCTCCATAACGCGCTCCTTTTTTATGGCTTTATGTCCGCAGCGCCCCTTCTGCCGCGCGGCGGCGTCTTTCCGGCCGGCGGACAAACCTCCGGCAAAAGCCTTTTTTCATCAGCCGCAGTATTTCTCATACCACTGCTGAAAGGTGAAGAAGGACCAGGTCACCTTGGAGAAATTGGCCCCTGTGGCCGGGCCCGCATCTCCGGTCTCAAGATAATGCTTCACCAGCCCGCTCACATAATCCGCATCGAAAATCCCCTGCCGTTTCAGGAAGCCTGCATCCGCAAAGTCAAGAAGCTGCTCCTTTAAGGGGCCGCGCAGCCACTTGTCCAGAGGCACGCCGAAGCCCACCTTGGGACGGTCCAGAAGCTCCTTCGGAATATAATCATAGGCGATGTCCTTCAAAATCCTTTTTTTCACGCCCTTTTCATATTTAAAGCTGTGCGGCAGGCGGAAGGAATACTCCATCACATCCCGGTCCAAGATGGGACATCTCGCTTCCAGAGAATACTTCATGGAAGCCCGGTCCACCTTGCAGAGGATGTCTCCCGGCAGATAGGTGTCCATGTCCAGAAGCATCCGGCGGATCTGCCAGTTGTCCACGCCGTAAGCGCTTTCCACCGGATACTTGCAGTCTAACGCCTCTCCCGGCACCATCCGGTGCGCCGTCTCGATGTAACTGGGCGAGCAGAACTGGGTTTTGGTCTCTTTTTCCCGGTTCTGCGCCACCACCTGCACCCGGAAGGGGAGTTTCTTCATAAGCCCCGCCTGCCTGAGCCCCGGCAGAGAACAGAGGCCGCTTACCAGTCCTCCTGCCGCGTCCAGCATCCGGGCCTGGGCCACGTTTTCATAAATATTGTAACCGCAGTAAAATTCGTCTCCGCCGTCGCCGGACAGGGCCACCGTCACCTGCTGTCTGGCAAGCTGGGACACCAGCATGGTCGCGATCTGAGAGCTGTCCGCAAAGGGCTCGTCATAATAGTGAGGAATGCTCTCCACCAGCCGGAACATCTCCTGCTCGTCGATGATCAGTTCCGTATGGTCCGTTCCCAGATATTCGGCCACCGCCTTCGCATATTTCGCCTCGTTGAACCGCTCCTCCGAAAAGCCGATGGAAAAGGTTTTCACCGGCTCTCCCGCATGCTCCTGCGCAATGGCGGTAACCAATGAGGAATCATAGCCGCCGCTTAAAAAGCTGCCCAGCGGAACATCCGCGATCATTCGGGAGGCCACGGATTTTTTCAGAAGCTCCTTCAGTTCTGCCTTTGCCTGTTTATAATCCGTCACCGGCTCTGACACGCACTCCCGGTACACCTTTTTGATATCCCAGAACTTCCACTTCCGCACCCGGCGTCCGTTTCCCCTCTCCTGCCTGCTGACGCCTTCTGCATACTCCGGCGCATCCGCCGCATAGGCCGCGTCCGGGTCCAGCGCAAACCGGAGGATTCCTCCCGGTTCCACCTTATACACCTGTTCAAAAATGGTGTCCGGCGCGTTGATGTACTGCTGATACAGGAAACGGGGAAGCACCTCTCTGCGGATTCTGCCCGCGAATCCCGGACAGGCCATGATGGGCTTCAGTTCGGAGGCAAACACCAGATTTTCCCCGTCCAGCCAGTAATAAAGGGGTTTTTTCCCGATCCTGTCCCGGATCAGATACACCGCCTGTTTTCTCCGGTCATAAAGAGCGATGGCGAACATCCCGTTCAGCCGCTCCACGCAGGAAATCCCCCATTTCAGATAGGCCGCCAGAATCACTTCCGTATCGCAGCTGGAACGGAACGGATAATCGGAAAGTTCTTTTTTCAATTCCTGAAAATTATAAACCTCCCCGTTATAAACGATGCTGACACTGCCGTCCGGAGCGCCGCAATAGCCCTGAGAGTGCATGGGCTGATGCCCCAGCTCGGACAGATCCAGGATGGAAAGGCGGCGCTGGGCCAGCCCCACCTGATAGCCGAAAGGCGCGGGGAAAATCTCCTCTCCGGAATCATCCGGCCCTCTGTGAACCATGGTATCGTTCATGCTTTTCAGCTGCTTTTTCGTAATCTGCCTGGTGCTGACAAAACCGCAGATTCCACACATGGGCGCTCCTCCTTTTTCCGCCGCCGGAGGGCGGCATTCCGATCCGACGCGGACCGTGTCCATACTTTACAGAAGATCTCTCACCGTCGCAAAATGCTTGCATTCATTATCTATGGTATCCAGAAGCTCCTCGTTTCTCTCCGCGATCAGCGTACGGAAATTTTCCAGATTGTCATAGCCCTGCTTGGTCCAGGAATAGGGATGCGTCAGGATCTGCACCTTGTCGTTTCCCAGAAGCGTCTCCCGGTCCGGCCTTCCGTAATTCCAGCGGTGCTGGGCGTCGGAAATATATTTCACCGCCAGCTTCGTATCCGGGGTCACCTTTTCCGCAAAGGTAAAATACTCATCCTGATAGGCGTTGATGATGCCGGGCAGTTTGATGTTCTCCCGGAGAACATCCGCCGACGGACGGTGGATGGAAAATTCCATGATCTCAAACCCCAGCATTTCGCTGAGCACGTTGATTTCCTGCATGATTTTTTTCCGGATCAGCTCCATATCGGTCAGTCCGTTCAGAGCAAAATGCAGACCGATCTCATGACCTCTCTCATGCATATAGTGAATCATGTCCATATTCCGTTTGGAAAGGATATTATAGGAATTATTGGTCCACTGGAAAAAATAAGTGGACGTAAAGTCCATGGAAAGCTCCAGCTTGGAAAGAGCAAAGGCGCGGTCTACGGAAAACTCCACATCATGGCGCATGATGATGAACTGATCCTTCCCCCTCGCCTGCTTGAAATTGGCCATCCGGCCGCTCTCCTTGATGATCTGTATGATCTCTTTGTATTCTTTGTAGGAAAACATGTCTGTAATCTCCATATCTGTTTTGACGGCCGCCCGGAAGCCGGGACGGGACACCTGCCCGTTTCTGCCGCTCTCTGCATCCGGTGCGCTGCTCTCTCCGCCGCAGTTATCAGCCGGCCATCACAGGACTCTGACCAGCTTTCTTCTGCGGTTTCAGCCGGTCAAAGTCTCGATATAATCTCTCCACTGTTCAAATACCGCCCGGCCGTTTGCAATTTCCGCAATCTTTCTGGCATTCTCTCCCAGCCGTCCGGCCTCCTCCGGATTCTCGATCAGCCTGCAGATTCCCGCCGCCATTGCGTCTTCATCCTTAATGGGAACCAGAAGTCCGTTATAACCGTCCTGCATCACCGTACGGGGGCCCCCGCAGGGACAGTCTGTCGCCACAATGGGAAGTCCCAGCGCCATGGCCTCCAGAAGGGCGTTGGGAAGCCCCTCCCAGTCAGAAGAAAAGGCATAAACGGCCGCGTCGTTTAAAACCTTCTCCAGTTCGTCGCTGGCTCCCATCAGCCTCACATACCCTTCCGCGTGTTTTTCCGCGATCAGCGCCTCCAGAAGCTCCTTCGTCCCGTCCAGGGAATCGCCACCGTAAATCTTCAGATCATAGTCGGGATGCTTTTCATGCACCTTCACAAAGGCACGGATGAGCATGAGCTGATTCTTGAAATCCACCAGCCTGCCCGACTGCACCACCGTCTTCGTGCGTTTTTCGGGGCGCGGCACACCGATGTACTTGTCATTGATGGGATTTAAGATAATTCTGGATTTTCGCTGCGTCCCTTCCGGGAAAAACTCCTTCTGCCCCTGCGTCTGGAACACGCAGCCCGCAGCCCGGGGGAACAGGAGCGGTATCTGGATCTTATCCGCCAGAGAATCATAATGCCCCACCGGGTCAGTCCGTATTGAAATGATGACCGGAACCTTCATTCCCACGGTCGCCATCAGCGCCCGGTAATTCGCCTTCTGCGCAAAAGCGATCAGCACGTCCGGCCGATACTCCTTCACAAACCGCCTCAGATGCGTCACCCGACGCAGAATCTGCACTGCCCGGCTCTGCCTCTTGTCTTCCTCCGTCAGTCCCACATGAACCCGCTGTATGCCTTCGTCTATCTGAAATTCATTTTCTCCAAACCATTCCGTGGCTATGAATACCTCATACCCTTCGGCATAAAACTGATGAGCCAGGTTCGTGACCACCCGTTCCGCCCCGCCCTGCTCCAGACAGTTCAAATGAAACGCAATCCTGCGCATGCCTTCCTCCGATACTCCCACACTTCAGCCATATCCGCCATCCGCGGCATTTTGAATGCTTATAATCACTTCAGTTTAACACAATCCCCCTTTAATGACAAGATTTTTCCAAAGCTACAAGCCGTGCAGCCGGGAGAATGGGAGAAGCGTCCGGGAAACAGCCAGCCCGCAGGGCTGGATATTTCCCGGACGTTTTTCCCGTTCTTCCGGATATGCGGCGACAGCCGCTAAGCGAAAGGCCGCAAGGCCTTGAGCCTGCACGGCG
>NBJMC04202__coassemble_2202_pt1 | contig 13774 bp, 14 predicted proteins | sample NBJMC04202__metabat2_high_PE_053 | metagenome-assembled genome bin NBJMC04202
GAAGGGGAAAAGACATGCTTACGAATATATTTACGGGGAAAAAGGTGTTATTTCAGGGGGATTCCATCACGGACTGTGACAGGGACAGAACAACAAATGATCTGGGGCCGGGGTATCCGGCGAAGGTGGCCGAAGTTTACCGCTGCCTGAATCCGGGAAGCGGCGCGGAGTTCATCAACCGGGGAATATCGGGAAACCGTTCCTGCGATCTGCTGGCACGGTACGAGGAGGATTTTCTTGCCGTGAAACCGGATTTTATTTCCATCCTGATCGGCATCAACGATACCTGGCGGGGCTATGACAGTGCGGATCCAACCAGCGCGGAAGCGTATGAGAAAAATTACCGGACGCTTCTGGAATGGATCCGCCGCGATCTGCCGCAGACGAAGCTCATGGTAATCGAGCCTTTCCTGATTCCGACGGACCCGCAGAAGGACTGCTGGCATGAGGATCTGGATCCGAAGATTCAGGCGGCCAGGAAGCTTGCCAGGGAGTATGCGGACTTCTTTCTGCCCATGGACGGGCTGTTCCAGCGCACGATCGTGAAAGGGGCGCGGCCGGAGGAGCTGTCAGCGGATGGTGTGCATCCCACCGAAAAGGGACATGCGGTGATTGCATCTGAGTATCTGAAGCTGCTGGGGCTGATCTGAGAAAAAAGGTAAGGGCAGCGGCGCTGCGAAAAGAACAGTACGGAGAAAACAGAGAGGAAAATCAAAATGGCTGCGCGGACACTGAACATGACGGAGGGAAAGCCACTGAAGCTGATCGTGGTATTTGCCATGCCCCTGATGCTGGGAAACGTATTTCAGCAGCTTTATACGGTAGTTGACACCATGATTGTGGGACAGGCGCTCGGGGTGGGAGCGCTTGCCGCACTGGGAGCGGCAGACTGGCTGAACTGGATGGTTCTGAGTACGGTCCAGGGCTTTGCGCAGGGTTTTTCCATCCGGATGTCCCATGAATTCGGGGCAGGTACCTATGATAAGCTGAGAAAGACGGTGGCAAATTCCATTCTGCTGGCCGCATTTTCCTCTGTCCTCCTTCTGGTGATCAGCCAGGCGGTGGCAAGACCCATTCTGGAGCTTTTGCAGACCCCGGATGAAATCATCGGAAATTCTCTGATCTATCTGCGTATCATGTTTGCGGGAATCCCGGTTGTCATGGCGTATAATATTCTGGCGTCTATTCTGCGTTCTCTGGGAGATGGGAAAACGCCTCTGTACGCCATGGTGATGGCGGCCCTCATCAACGTGGTGCTGGATCTGATTTTTGTCCTGGTTTTTCACTGGGGAATCGCTGGAGCTGCCAGCGCGACGGTGATTGCGCAGGTTTGTTCCGGCGTCTTTTGTCTGGCTGCAATTCTCCGGCTTCCGATACTTACTTTTTCAAAAGAGGATTTCAGGATGGAGGGAAGACTCTGCCTGCATCTGATGAAGCTGGGGCTTCCCATGGCATTTCAGAACGCGATCATTTCCGTAGGAGGCATGATTGTGCAGTTTGTGGTCAACGGATTTGGGGTGCTGTTTATCGCAGGATTTACCGCCACCAATAAGCTGTACGGCATTCTGGAGGTGGCGGCCATCTCCTACGGCTACGCCATGGTTACCTATTCGGGACAGAACCTCGGCGCGAAAAAAATGGACCGGATCAGCAAAGGAATGCGTGCAGCGCTCGTGGTTGCAGTCATAACCTCCGCCGTGATCGCGGCGGTGATGCTTATTTTCGGCAGGACGATTCTCGGATGGTTCATTTCCGGAAATCCGGAGGATGTGGCCGCAACGCTGGAGATTGCCTACCATTATCTGGCTGTCATGAGCGTGTTCCTTCCGGTGCTGTACATTCTTCATGTGACCCGTTCCTGCCTGCAGGGGATGGGAAATACGCTGCTTCCCATGATTTCCGGAGTGGCGGAGTTCATCATGCGAACCGGTTCCGCCATGCTGCTTCCGCTGGTGCTGGGTTCTGAGGGGATTTTCTATGCGGAGATATTGGCATGGTTCGGGGCGGATGTGATCCTGATTACCAGCTATGTGGTGCAGATGAGGAGGATGAAGAGGAAAGAGCCTGACTAATGGGATCTGTTTTATTCTGAGCATTTTTCTGCCATATCGAGCAGCCCGTCCATATAGGCGAGCGCCAGGGAGCGTTGTCTGGCGTTTAAGCGGTTCTAATTTCGCTGTATTTTGATTATTCTTGCACTGCAGTCCGCTTTGCGTTATATTCATATCATCAAATGCTGCTTTCCGCACTGTTTTTGGCGTGGAAACAGTATCTGAATCGGACGGAACAATCCATATCCGTCCCATCTTTTCAAAGGATGTTCTGCAGAACGCGGCATCCGTATATGGCGTTCGCCAGGGCAGATTTCGCCCGCTGAGATTCACAATTCAGAGGAAAATTGAAAAAGGAGGAGAGGCATTATGGGAGAAAAAAATGACGCTTTCTGTGCCTACATGGAGAAGAAGGATATCTTTGCAGACTTCATAAATGGCACAGTATTCGGCGGGAGAAAAGCAGTGATGCCGGAAGAGCTGGAGCCGGTTGTGACGGTGGTATTTTACCACGGCAATAAGAAATGGGAAGCTTGCCGCGACCTGCACGGGATGCTAAACTTTGAGGGAGAAAATGAGGTGTTCCGGGAGTATACGGCGAATTACCGGATGAATCTGTATACGCTTGAGGATCTGAAGGAAGAGCACTTTACAACTGGTCTTCGGGACGTTGTGGCCATGATGAAGCGGGCCGATAATAAGGAGGCCATGAAGGCATATTGCAGGGAGAACGAGGAACGTTTTCAGGAAATGGAAGAAGAGACCTACGATGTGATCAGCGTAATGATTAATCATCGGAAGCTGGAAATATATAAAGAGGGAAACAGAGTGGAAGGAGGCAGGGTGAATATGTGTAAAGCGTTAAATGAAATGATGGAGGACAGCAGACGGGATGGACGGCGTGATGGTATTCGAATCGGAGAGAGAAACGGGGAGCAGAAATTCGCAGCGCTGGCCGGTAGGCTGATGGCAGATTCCAGAACGAAGGACCTGGAGAAGGCCGTGAACAACGAGACATTTCGAAGGAAACTTTACCGGGAATACGGGATGAAATGAAACAAAAGCAGAAGAAAGAAGCAGGTTACGGTTTGGAGGTATAAAGAAAAGATGAAAAAGTGCAGAATTACCGTGATGCGAAAGGCATTTTACAGGGACCTTTCGGAGAAATATGAGAATCCGATGGAGCATGCCTGCGACGTGGAGGAGGGGCAGGTCTTCATTACGGAAGGCTGGAAGAAGCCGGAAGGGCTGTGCGACAGCGCATGGGAGAGCATGTCACCGTTTGTGATGACGCTCGCCCATGGCGGGGAAGATATCTATGAGGGATGGATGAAAAATAAAAAGTCCGTCATGATTTCCTGTAACGATGGATTTCGGCCGGTCAGCTTTCTGATTGAGGCGCTGGACGAGGAGATATGAAGGAATACCGATGATACCCCTCTCCCTCCAGCGTTTTCCATTCCGCCGCATGGTCCGTCAGAATCATATACCCGCGCGGACTGTTTCCCTTGGGGATGGAAACGGAACCCGGATTCAGGTAAAGGCATTCTGATGCGGCCGGGGAAGGGCAGTTCGATGCAGGTGCAGTACATGCCGGGGAGAGGGAAAAAGGCTCCCATGCCGGAACATGAGTATGGCCGTGCAGCAGGATATCGCCGGGCTGCAGGGGGGGAAGAGAGGCGGTGTTGAAGTGATGGCCATGGGTGGCAAACACCATCCGGCTTCCCAGCCACAGGATGCAGGATTCCGCCATGATGGGGAATTCCAGCACCATCTGGTCCACTTCGGTATCGCAGTTTCCACGGACGCACAGAAGCCGGTTTTTCTGAGCGTTCAGCAAGGGAATCACTTCCTTTGGCGCGTATCCGGCCGGAAGATCGTTCCGCGGGCCATGATAGAGAAGATCCCCGAGAAGAAGAAGGCGGTCCGCCTGTTCCCGTTCGAAGGCGTCGAGCATTTTACGGCAGTAAAGAGCGGAGCCGTGTATATCGGAAGCGACCATGATTTTCATATTGTTACCATTCCTTTCTTTTCATGTCCGGAAAACAACAGGGCATTGTTTCTTCTGCCATTCATTATAGCGGATGCGGACATTTCCGTCACGAAATTTTACGTTTCTGTTTTCATAATTGATTTTTATGCTGAAAAGTGATACCATGATTCGCGGAACACCGAATACGGTTTTACCGGGCGGGGAGCGCCGTTCGGATTTTTACGGTACGTCCTGCAATGCCTCCCGGGGCGTACAAAAAACAACATGCGAGGGAATCCGTGTTCCGGAGTGAGAGGATGCCAGAAAGCATCGACCACCATACGGCAGGAGCCGTATGGATACAAATGGAGGAAGAAAATGAAACATGTTAACGTAAGGAAGCTTGCCCTCGCGGGCATCCTGGTGGCGGTAGGAATCGTCTGCTCGCCCCTTTCGATTCCGGTGGGCGCATCCAAATGCGCGCCTGTTCAGCATTTCATCAATATTCTGGGCGGTGTGTTCCTTGGCCCCGCCTATGCGGTTGGAATGGCGTTTGTCACAAGCCTTCTGCGCAACCTGCTTGGAACGGGAACCCTGCTGGCTTTCCCGGGTTCCATGTGCGGTGCTTTTCTGTGCGGGATGCTCTATAAGTACGGAAAGCATCTGCCGTTTGCGTATCTGGGAGAACTGTTCGGAACATCCGTGATCGGAGGGCTGCTGAGCTGGCCGATCGCTGCCTGGCTGATGGGAAGCGAGAGCGCAGTGTATGGCTTCATCCTTCCGTTCTTCGTGTCGAGCTGCGGCGGAACCATTCTTGCTGTGGTGCTGGTAACGGCCATGAAGCGGATGCGGGTGTTTGATGTCTATCTGGGGAACCTGGAGCCCCGGTCAGAACAGCATGCCAGAAGCTGACAAGGGGCAGAAAAGAGAATAAAACGGGGAGCTTGCGTATCAAGCAGGCTGAGAGTAAGCTGAATCGCTTTAACCCATAACCTGATTTGGGTAATGCCAACGTAGGGAAACAGGACTGTTTGTGTGCGCGGGTATTCCCAGAGGAGGGAAGGCCCGTTTTCTTTTTTGAAAATATGCATTTTCGGCAAAATCAGCCGGGAAGGAGGCAGCCATGCTGAAGGAATGTCTGGAAAATGTGAGGCGGATGGCGCCGCTGATCCACAATATCACAAATTACGTGACCATCAATGATGTGGCGAACGTGCTTCTCGCCTGCGGGGCAAGTCCGATCATGTCGGATGAGGCGGAGGATGCGGCGCAGATCACGTCGATCTGTGCCGGATTGAATATCAATCTGGGGCAGCTTCATAAAACGGGAGTGGAAGGAATGCTTCGGGCCGGAAAAAGGGCGAATGAGCTGGGGCATCCCGTGCTTCTGGATCCGGTGGGTGTGGGCGTCAGCGACTTTCGCAGGGAAACGGCACTGATGCTGCTGCGGGAGATCCGTTTTACCGCCATACGGGGAAATGCTTCCGAGGTCCGCGCGCTGGCCGAAGGCCGGCGAACGGCGGGGGGTGTGGATGCGGACGAGGCGGATGCAGTGACCGGAAACGGGTTGGAAAGGGACGCGGCTTTTTTGAAAGCGTTTTCGGAACAGACGGGCTGCGTGGTCGTCATGACCGGGGCGATGGACCTGATAGCGGATAAAAAGCGCTGTTTCCTGGTTCGAAATGGAAGACCGGAAATGAGCCGGGTGACAGGAACGGGCTGCCAGCTTTCCGGAATGATGTGCGCCTATCTTGCCGCCAATCCGGAGCATCCGCTGGAGGCGGCCGTTTCCGCGGTCTGCGCCATGGGGCTGGCGGGAGAGCTGGCATGGAGCCGGATGCGGGAAGATGAGGGAAATGCGGCCTACCGGAACCGTATCATTGACGCCATTTACCTGATGAGCGGAGAGGAACTGGAACAGGGAGGAAGGATGGAGCTTCTGTGAGGAGGACTATAAAAAATGAGTTTTAACAGAAAACATCTGCTGTTATACGCGGTAACGGATTCCGGAAAAGATGCGGACAGGCCGCTTCCCAAACGGGTGGAAAGCGCGCTGAAGGGCGGCGCCACCTGTATTCAGCTGCGGGAAAAGGAATTGAGGGGAGAGGCGCTGATAAAGGAGGCAGAAGAGATCCGGGCGCTCTGCGCGGCGTACCGGGTTCCGCTCATCATCAACGACGATGTGGATCTTGCCATCCGGCTGGATGCGGACGGCGTCCATGTGGGACAGCAGGACATGGAGGCAAAAGAGGCAAGAAGGAGGCTTGGACCGGAAAAAATCATCGGCGTTTCTGCAAGAACAGTGGAACAGGCGGTACAGGCCTGGAAGGACGGGGCGGACTATCTTGGCGTGGGAGCGGTTTTTCATACCGGTTCCAAGGCAGATGCAAGGCAGATCGAGCATGAAACGCTGCGCCGGATCTGCAGCGCCGTTCCCATTCCGGCCGTAGCAATCGGCGGCATTGCCGAAAAAAATGCGCTGGAACTGGCGGGAAGCGGGATCAGCGGAATCGCAGTGATCAGCGCCATTTTTGCGGAGGAAGACGTAGAGGCAGCTGCGGCACGGATGAAAAAACTTGCAGAAAGGATCGTCGGAGCGCAGGAGCAGCAGGGCAGGAAAGTATAGCGGGGAGGCCGTATGACAACGGCCGCATTCCTCAGCGGCGGATCGGGGGCACCACCTTCTGTCGCTTAACAAAATTAGTGCAGGATTCTGTAAAAGCAAAAGACAAAGGAGAAATTGCAGATGAAAACAGCATTAACAATCGCTGGAAGCGATTCCAGCGGAGGCGCCGGAATTCAGGCAGATATCAAGACCATGACCGTAAATGGCGTTTTCGCCATGAGTGCGGTGACGGCTCTGACTGCGCAGAATACAACCGGCGTAACGGGAATTATGGAGGTATCTCCTGAATTTTTAAAGGAACAGCTTGACTGTGTATTTACGGACATCCGTCCGGATGCGGTGAAGATCGGCATGGTATCCTCGCCGGGGCTGATCGAAGCGATTGCGGATAAGCTTAAGGAATACGGGGCGGAAAATATCGTGGTGGATCCGGTGATGGTTGCGACCAGCGGTGCGCGCCTGATCAGCCAGGATGCGGTGGAGGTTTTGAAAAAAAGACTGCTTCCCATGGCGGACGTGCTGACGCCGAATATTCCGGAGACAGAGGTTCTTTCCGGAATGGAGGTAAAGGCACCGGAGGATATGGAGCGTGCGGCGGCCCTGATTGGAGAAGCATGCCGCTGTGCCGTGCTGGTGAAGGGCGGCCATCAGCATAACGATGCCAATGATCTGCTGTACCGGGATGGAAAAATTCGCTGGTTTTATGGTAAAAGGATCGATAATCCCAACACGCATGGAACCGGCTGTACCCTGTCCAGCGCCATTGCGGCCAACCTGGCGAAGGGCTTCTGTCTGGAGGAGGCTGTGGAGCGGGCGAAGAGCTATCTTTCCGGAGCTCTGGCTGCCATGCTGGATCTTGGAAAGGGCAGCGGTCCCATGAATCATGCTTTTGATATCAGAAGCAGTTATGGGGAGGGACCGGAGCGATGAGTGAGAACAGAAAAACATCCGTTTTTGAGAATGGCCTGATCTGGTTTGGCGCGGGTGTTTCCATAGCGGAGATTCTGACGGGAACCTATCTGGCTCCGCTCGGTCTGATCAATGGAATCGCAGCGGTTCTGCTGGGACATCTCATCGGCTGTGCCATGATGTTTGCGGCCGGGTTGATTGGAGCGCGGAGCAGGAAAAGCGCCATGGAGACGGTGAAGATGAGTTTCGGACAGAAGGGAGGACTTCTGTTCTCGGCGCTCAATGTGCTGCAGCTGGTGGGATGGACGGGAATCATGATCTATGACGGCGCTCTGGCTGCAAACGGAACGGCGGCCGTGGGCGCCTGGATCTGGTGCATCGTAATCGGAGCGTTGATCCTTCTCTGGATTGCCGTGGGCGTTACCAATCTGGGGAAGCTTAACACGGCGGCAATGGCAGCGCTTTTTCTTCTCACGATAGTCCTGTGTGCTGTGATCTTCGGGCAGGGAGCAGGACAGACGGCTGCGGGTGAAGTCATGACATTCGGCGCGGCTGTGGAACTGTCCGTTGCAATGCCCCTTTCCTGGCTGCCCGTGATCAGCGATTATACCCGGGAGGCCGAAAAGCCGGTGAAGGCCACGGCGGTCAGCGTGATTGTTTACGGTCTGGTGAGCTGCTGGATGTATATCATCGGAATGGGAGCTGCGATTTTTACGGGAGAAACGGACATCGCCGCGATCATGGTGAAGGCAGGCCTGGGAATCGCAGGGCTTCTGATCATCATCTTTTCCACGGTGACGACCACATTCCTGGATGCCTATTCCGCCGGTGTGTCCTTTGAATCCATTTTCCCGAAATGGAAGGGAAAACAGGTGGGAATTGCAGTGACTGTGATCGGAACTTTTGCGGCCATTCTGTTTCCCATGGACGATATTACGGATTTCCTCTATCTGATCGGCTCTGTTTTCGCGCCGATGATCGCGGTGCAGATCGCGGATATTTTCCTCCTGAAAAAGGAGGAGAAAAAGAAGGATTTTGAGGTGAAAAATCTGGTGATCTGGCTCGCCGGTTTTCTGCTTTACCGTTTTCTGATGACCGTGGATATTCCGGTAGGAAATACATTGCCTGATATGGCGGCTGTGATTTTGATCTGCCTGCTGGTCCATGCCGTGGAAAGCAGGAAAGACGTGAAAGGCTGATTATTGCCGTCCGAAGATGCGTAAGCTTGACGGAACCCCGCGGGAATGTTATTCTGGTATTAACTTTAGGTTAATACCAGAATTTTTTAGCGGGAAACGGAGACAGATTACGCCGCAGGCGGCGTAACAGGAGGAAAGACATGTATAACAGTCAGCTTGCCATTTTTGTCTGTGTAGCGGATTGCGGAAGCTTTACCAGAGCGGCATCGAAGCTCTATATCTCCCCGACTGCCGTCATGAAGCAGATGAACGCGCTGGAGGCACATCTGGATCTGAAGCTGATCGAGCGGTCTTCCCACGGCATTCGTCTGACACCGGCAGGAGAAGTGATCTACAGGGACGCCAGGTTCCTCTTTGATTTTTCCCAAAAATCCATTGAGAATGCGAAGCAGGCCATGAAAACCTATGATACCACCTTTTGTGTGGGTACCTCTCTGCTGAATCCGGCAAAACCCTTTATGGATCTCTGGTATCGGGTAAACAGGGATTTCCCGGGATATCGGCTGCATCTCGTACCCTTTGAGGATGACCATGAGGGGATCCTTTCGGAGATCGAAGGGCTTGGCGAAAAATTTGATTTTCTGGTGGCGGTCTGCGACTCCAGAAGCTGGCTGGACAAGTGCAGCATGCTTCCACTGGGCAGCTACCGGAAGATGTGCGCCGTTTCCAGGGAGCATCCGCTGGCCGGGAAGAAAAAGCTGAGGATAACGGATCTGTATGGGCAGACGCTGATGATGGTACAGACCGGGGATTCCGAGGTGAACGACAGACTGCGGGCGTATCTGCAGCGGGAGCATCCGCAGATTCGGATTGAGGATACACCCCGCTTCTATGATATTTCTGTTTTCAACCGTTGTGCGGAAACGGGAAATGTGCTGCTTACGCTGGAGTGCTGGAAGGACGTGCATCCGGGGCTGATAACGATTCCTGTGGAGTGGGATTACAGGATTCCCTATGGTCTTCTGTATGCGCAGAATCCGCCGGAGGATGTACGCAGGTTTGTGGAAGCGGTAAGAGCGGCGGTGAGATGAGTGGAATTGCCGTGCGTTTTCCGGCCTTTTCTAAAATGGGAAGGAAAAGGAAATATGCACAAAAATCCCTATTCTGTTTTGACATAAATAGACAAAATTGAACCGGAAAGCTTGACAGGTTTCGTCATATATAGTATGGTTCTCACAGAAATAAACGAATGACTCCTTCAGGTTTGTTACTGTATGGCAGGCAAGACCTGATATTACATGCGGCAGGAAGCGGTATGTCCGGTGGAATGCGTGTAATAGGGGTCTTTTTTTATTGCTGTTTTTGAAGAGGGATTGAGATATGAGCCGGTGGACGGTGAAGAGTGTAATCAACAACAATGTGGTCAGCGCCCGAAATGAGCGCAATCAGGAAAGAATCCTGACCGGACGCGGGATCGGATTTCGCGCGAAGCCGTGAGACGAAGTGGACGCGTTCAGGGTGGAGAAGGAATTTTTCCTGAAATCAAAAAATATTTCCGGAAAGCTGTACGCCCTGCTGGCACAGACGCCCGAGGTCTATATGGAGATCACGGACGCCATTGTGAAGAAGGCGGAGGAAGCGCTCGGAAAGGAACTGAATGAAACCATCTATCTGAATCTCATCGATCATCTTTCTTTTGCCGTATCCCGGATGAAGCAGGGAATGAATTTCAAGAACGTGCTTCTCTGGGAGATTCGGAATTTTTATCCGAAGGAATATGAAACGGCGCTTTACGGTCTGTCCCTGATCGAAGAAAAGACCGGAGAAAAGCTGCCGGAGGACGAAGCCGGTTCCATCGCCATGCATATCGTAAACGCCGAGTTTGACTATGAAAATACAAACGACGCGGTGCGCATGACTGAGCTGGTGCACAAGATCATCAGCGTGGTGCGCTATCAGTACCATATGAATTTCAACGAGGAATCGCTGCATTTTGGCCGGTTTGTAACGCACCTGAAATTTTTTGCCCAGAGGCTGTTTCAGGACAAGATGCTGGACGGGGACGACGGGGAGCTGTCCAGCCTGATCCGGACCCAGTATGCGGACATCTACGCCTGTGCGGAGAAAATCGCAAAGCTGGTGTGGAACGATTACCAGATTGCGGTTCCGGAGGAAGAGCTGGTCTACCTTGCCGTGTATATCCGGAGGATCACGGCGGCGAACGATGATAAGGAATAAGGCTTAAAAAATAGGAAAGGGAGCGGCGGTTGTTCCGGCAAAGGGAGAGGTGCGCGCCCCTGAGGATGGAACCATCATGTCCGTATTCGACACAGGACATGCGCTGGGCATGCAGACGAAGGACGGCGTGGAGCTTCTGATCCACATCGGTCTGGATACGGTGGAACTGAAAGGAAAATATTTCCAGGTACACGTGAAGCAGGATGACAAAGTGAAGAAGGGAGATCTGCTGATCACCTTCGATCCGGAAGGCATCAAGAGCGCGGGCTATGACATCACGACTCCCGTGCTGGTGAGCAACTCGGCTGATTATCTGGATGTGGTTGCAAAGAAGGACGGACAGGCGGGAGCCGGTCTGATCACAGTTCTGACCCATAAGGCATAAGGAACGCAGGACCGGGCTGTCTGCAGCCCGGTCCCTCCGCTGGAATATATGCCGCCTGAAGGCGGCAGGAAAAGAGGATGTATGAGTTTTCCTGAAAATTTTCTGTGGGGCGGCGCGGTAGCGGCGAACCAGTGTGAAGGCGCATATCTGGAGGACGGCAAGGGCCTGTCCATCCAGGATGTGATGCCGAAAGGCGTGATGGGGCCGGTATCGGACGGCCCCGTCCCGGAAAATCTGAAGCTTGTGGGAATTGATTTTTACCATCGCTATGAGGAGGATATCCGTCTGCTCGCGGAAATGGGCTTCAAGGTGTTCCGCATGTCCATCGCCTGGAGCCGGATTTTTCCCAATGGAGATGAGGAGGAGCCCAATGAAAAGGGGCTGGCCTTCTATGACCGGGTTTTCGATGCCTGCAGGCGTTACGGCATCGAACCGATGGTGACGCTTTCTCATTATGAGACGCCCCTGCATCTGGCAAAGACCTATGACGGCTGGCGCGATCGGCGCATGATCACCTTTTTCGAGCGCTACTGCCGCGTGGTGTTTGAACGCTACAAAGATAAGGTTAAATACTGGATGACCTTTAATGAGATCAACGCTCTGTGGCATTTTCCGCTGATGGGCGCGGGCATCTGGACGCCAAAGGATCAGCTGACGGAGGAAGACCGCTATCAGGCGGCTCACCATGAATTCGTGGCGAGCGCCCTGGCAACGAAGCTTCTGCATGAGATGATTCCGGGCGCGAAGATGGGCTGCATGGTGCTGGGCGCGCTGAGCTATCCCATGACGCCGAAGCCGGAGGACATGATCGCCATGATGGAGGCGGACCGGAACGTGATGTTCTTTTCCGACGTACAGGCCAGGGGCTATTATCCCTCCTATATTAAGAAAAAATGGGAGCAGAAGGGCATCCATGTGAAAATGGAGCCGGGCGATGAGGAGCTTCTGAAAAATACGGTGGACTATGTGTCCTTCAGCTATTACATGAGCAAATGTACGGCGGCGGACTGCTCCCAGTACGCAAAGGGCGCTGGCAACCTGACCAGCGGCGTGAAGAATCCCTATCTGAAGGAGAGCGAGTGGGGCTGGCAGATCGATCCGGCCGGCCTGCGCTATACCCTGAACTATTTCTATGACCGTTACCAGAAACCGCTGTTTATCGCGGAAAACGGCCTTGGCGCTTCCGACACCCTGATTCCGGACGGAGAAGGCGGCATGACCGTGCAGGACGATTATCGTATCGCCTACCTGCGCGATCATCTGCTGGAGGTGGAAAAGGCCCTTGACGAGGGCGTGGACGTGATGGGCTATGCGGCCTGGGGCTGCATCGACGTGGTCAGCGCATCTACTGCCCAGCTGAAAAAGCGTTACGGTTTCATCTATGTGGACCGCAATGAGGACGGCAGCGGCACTCTGGATCGTTACCGCAAGAAGAGCTTCTGGTGGTACCGGGATGTGATCGCGTCCAATGGACGCACGCTGCATGATGAGGCATAAAGGATAAAAGGAAAAAACGGACGGTACTGGGTTCCGGCAGCATCCTGTCAGGCCGGAGCGCGTTTTACAACGGCGTACATGATGGTGGGAAAATCCGGAATGATGGAAGTCATTCCGCTTTCCAGGAGGAGCAGAGAGCCGGCTTGTATCTCTGCTTTCAGGGTTTCAAAGCTGACCGTCCGGCAGGAGGTTGCTGCAACGCGGACCTCTCTGCCGGACCGGCGGTGCACCCTTTTCTCCAGGTGAAAAGCCTGGGAAGCATCCGTACGCCATTCCTCCGTTCCGTTTCCCATGGTGCAGATCAGGGCAATTCCTTCATCCTGCAGCTGCTCATAAAGAAAGCGGTAAAAGCGGGCTCTGTCTTTCTCTTCGACCAGCATGTGGAGAACGGAAACGGCATAGATAAAATCATATGTTCCGGAAAGCCTTTCGGTCAGACAGTCCAGAACCTGAAAAGAATCCGCATATTCCGGAAATTGTTTCCGGCAGTATTTGACCGCTTCAGTCGAAACATCCGTGGCAAGAACCGGATAGCCATTCTGAAGCAGATATGCCGCATCCCGGCCCTCTCCGCAGCCAATTTCAAGAATTGCGGAGGCTTTTGAGACCTGATATTTGTTCATGATTTCCAGAACAATGGGAGACGGTGCTTCAGAGAACCAGTGAAGAGACTGCTCATGAATCTGTCGATATCTGTCGTCATACGCCTGATAGTACCTTCTGGACTGTTTCATAAATTCCCCTCTCCTCTCATTTTGCAGGTTCCGGTTGTTTTTTCTTTAGCCTTATGTTATCAAAATTTTATCTTTTATATCAATTCATTTTCGGCATATCTGAATGCTGCGATTCAAACGGTTCGTTTTGTGAAAACCCTTATTTTTCTGAAATCTTATCTTTTATCAATTCTGAGTTCTGTCTGTCCAGGAACAGGGAATGGAGTGCCTGGCTGTATCAGGG
>NBJMC04202__coassemble_2217_pt1 | contig 13594 bp, 10 predicted proteins | sample NBJMC04202__metabat2_high_PE_053 | metagenome-assembled genome bin NBJMC04202
TTGGCATATCAAATATGCGGCATATCAGATATAGTGTACACCACATTGACAGATATGAAAACACTTATTTTGTAAAAATCAGTATAAATGTTACTACTCAGCCAGTTCTGCGCATTTACTGCGCAGACCGGACGAAAACAAAACGGCTGGAAGCATCCGGCCTGTTACCGTTTTTTCCGTCCGATGCTTCCCGCAAAAAGCCGCCACGGAAATCTGCCCCTATTTCAAAACAGGATACGGCAGAGTCCATATGGCGGCCTGATCAAACTGTCTTTAGATATTGCGCGGGCCTGTCAGCCCCGTTTCAATTCTGTCAGACGGCATTACTCTGCCGCCTTTTCCACGCTGATGGTCACTTTCTCTCCATTCACGTTCCATTCCTTCACGGTACCGAAGGTCTCTCCCGCAGTGATGGAATCCGCAAGCACCTTTCCGGCGATTGCATCGTAATTGTTCTGTGCGACCTGCGCGATCTTCTCATTTCCGGAGAAAGAAATGAGGATGTGGTCCATCACCTCAAATCCGGCTTCCTTTCTCATGGTCTGGATCTTGCTGATGATCTCATTCACATTGCCTTCCTCGATCAGCTCCTCAGACAGGTTGGAATCCAGCACCACCGTCATGTTGGCGTCTGCCTCGGACACGTAGCCCTCCTTCTGGGTCATTTCAATAAGAAGGTCGTCCTTTGTCAGGCTCACCTGCACGCCGTTCACCTCAAAGGTGAGCGCTCCCTTTGCATTCAGCTCATCCATGGCCGCATTGCCGTCCAGAGAGGCCAGGTTTTTCTGGATACCGCCCAGCTGCTTGCCGTATTTCGGGCCAACCGTGCGCAGCTGCGGCTTGAAGGTATAGGTGGTAAAGTCTCTCACGTCGTCCGTGAACACCACCTTCTTCACATTCAGTTCGTCCTCGATGATCTCCCTGTAGAAATCGCCCAGGGCGTGATCCGCCTTCACGAACATGGTTCCGATGGGCTGGCGGTTCTTGATGTTGGCCGTATTTCTGCAGGCGCGTCCCATCACGACGATGTCCAGAACCTCTTCCATATCCTCTTCCAGCTTCTTATCCACAAATACCGCGTCCGCTGTCGGATAATCGCACAGGTGCACGCTCTCCGGCGCGTTTTCATCCAGCCTTCTGACCAGATTCAGATAGATTTCCTCCGCCATGAAGGGGATCATGGGCGCGGAAAGCTTTGCCAGGGTGACCAGCGCGGTATACAGGGTCATGTAGGCGTTGATCTTGTCCTGCTCCATACCCTTTGCCCAGAAGCGCTCGCGGCTTCTTCTCACGTACCAGTTGCTGCACTCGTCCACGAAATCCTGCAGGGCTCTCGCCGCCTCGGGAATCTGGTAGTTGTCCAGTCTGGTATCCACCTCGGTGATCAGGGTGTTCAGGCGGCTTAACAGCCACTTATCCATCACGGACAGCTTGTCGTATTCCAGTTTATATTTTGTGGCGTCAAACTCATCAATGTTCGCATACAGCACAAAGAAGGCATAGGTGTTCCAAAGGGTTCCCATGAACTTCCTCTGTCCCTCGATTACCGCCTTGCCATGGAAACGGCTGGGCAGCCAGGGCGCGCTGCTGGAATAGAAATACCAGCGGATGGCGTCCGCGCCGTATTCCTCCAGGGCATCGAAGGGATCGATGGCATTGCCCTTGGATTTGCTCATCTTCTGGCCGTTCTCATCCTGCACCAGCCCCAGAACGATCACGTTCTCAAAGGAGCTTTTATCGAACAGCAGGGTGGATTCCGCCAGCAGGGAATAGAACCAGCCTCTGGTCTGGTCCACCGCCTCGGAAATGAACTGAGCCGGGAACTGCTTTTCAAAGGTTTCCTTATTTTCAAACGGATAATGATGCTGGGCGAAAGGCATTGCGCCGGAATCGAACCAGCAGTCGATCACCTCAGGCACCCTCTTCATCGGCTTGCCGCACTTCGGGCAGGGGATGGTGATGGCGTCAATATACGGACGGTGCAGCTCCACGGTCTTTGCCTCCGGATTGCCGCTTAATTTCTCCAGTTCCTGTCTGCTTCCCACGGAAAGCATCTCGCCGCACTCACACTGCCAGATATTTAAAGGCGTGCCCCAGTAACGGTTTCTGGAAAGTCCCCAGTCCTGTACGTTCTCCAGCCAGTCTCCGAAACGGCCCTTGCCAATGGACTCCGGAATCCAGTTGATGGTATTGTTGTTGGCGATCAGATGCTCCTTCACAGCGGTCATCTTGATGAACCAGGATTCTCTCGCATAGTAGATCAGGGGCGTATCGCAGCGCCAGCAGAAGGGATAGCTGTGCTCGAACCTGGGCGCGGAAAACAGCAGATTCTTCTCCGCCAGGGCCTTCAGCACCTCCGGATCCGCGTCCTTGACGAACATACCCGCCCAAGGCGTTTCCTTCGTCATGTCGCCCTTTGCATCCACAAGCTGCACGAAGGGCAGGTCATATTTGCGGCCCACGTTCGCGTCGTCCTCACCGAAGGCAGGAGCGATGTGAACCACGCCCGTGCCGTCGGTCAGCGTAACATAGGTATCACAGGTTACATAGAACGCTTTCTTATGCTGTCTTTCACAGGTTTCCACCGCGCAGTCAAACAGCGGCACATATTCTTTGTATTCCAGATCCTTGCCCTGGTACTTTTCCAGCACCTCATAGGCAGGCGTTCCCGCCTCCTTATCGGCCAGTCCGCCCAGCACCGTATCCAGCAGAGCCTCCGCCATATAATAGGTAAAGCCGTCCGCCGCCTTCACCTTCGCGTAGGTCTCGTTCGGATTCACGCACAGCGCCACATTGGACGGAAGCGTCCAGGGCGTGGTAGTCCATGCCAGGATATAAGCATCCTCATCCTTCACCTTAAAGCGGGCGATGGCGGAACGTTCCTTCACATCCTTATAGCCCTGCGCCACCTCATGGGAGGAAAGCGGCGTTCCGCAGCGCGGGCAGTAGGGAACGATCTTGAAGCCCTTGTAAAGAAGGCCCTTATCCCAGATTTTCTTTAACGCCCACCACTCGGATTCGATATAGTTGTCATGATAGGTTACGTAGGGATCGTCCATGTCGGCCCAGAAGCCCACCTTTTTGGAGAAATCCTCCCACATGCCTTTGTATTTCCACACGCTCTCCTTACACTTCTCGATGAAGGGCGCGATGCCGTATTCCTCGATCTGCTCCTTACCGTCCAGACCAAGCGCCTTTTCCACTTCCAGCTCCACCGGAAGTCCGTGGGTGTCCCAGCCCGCTTTTCTGGGAACCATATAGCCCTTCATGGTGCGGTATCTGGGGATCATGTCCTTGATGGCACGGGTCTCCACATGGCCGATATGGGGCTTGCCGTTTGCGGTCGGCGGTCCGTCATAGAAGGTATAGGTCGGGCAGCCCTCCCGGATTTTCAGGCTCTTCTCAAAGATTTTGTTCTCTTCCCAGAATTTCTCGATTTCCTTTTCCCGGCCCACAAAATTCAGGTCGGTGTTCACTTTTTCATAAAGCGGCATCTTCTTCCTTCCTTTCTGAAATTATAAAAGCCCCGTCCTGTAAAAGGACGAGGCTCCGCTCGCTGTACCACCCGTTACATCATACGTCCGCACCGTCAGGCAGGCGCCCTCCGGCAACTTTCGGATTATATGGCTTCCCGTAACGGAGGAATTCCGGCTCCGCCTACTTGAGTTTCCTCTTTCAGCCCGCAGCTCCGAAGTGATCTTCTCCATTTCCTACTCGCACCGGCCTTCCACCCACACCGGCTCGCTGTGACCTTTCCGAAATGGATACTGTCTTCTTCCCAGCTTTTATCTGTGTCTGCGGGTATTATAAAGCCCGCAAAGCCGCATTGTCAAGGGATTGCGCGAAAAATCTGCTTATGATAAGATGAGGGCGTGTAACATTTCAGACAAGTCTGAACTGTTACGGCATCCGGCCATTCCAATCGCTTCGCGATGGGCCGGATGCTTGCTACCGATTTGTTTTCGCACGGTCTGCGCAGTAAATGCGCAGACCTGCTTGAACTGTTACGAGGTCGTTGCAGCTCACTCGTCCGCCGTAGCCAGGCAGATGCGGAGTGAACTGCAACGTAAGATGATCGCAAATGAGGCGGAGGGATGATATCAGTTATGGAATCGATCAGGCATTACGGAAAAACCGTTGTTTATAACGTCGGCCAGTATCTGCGCTGGCTTTTTCTGGGGGCGGTAACCGGCCTGCTAGTGGGACTCGTTGCTGCGGCCTTTTCCCACTGTCTGACGCTGGCGACGGCTTTTCGGACCTCTCATCGCTTCCTGTTTCTCCTGCTCCCCGCCGGCGGACTGATCATCGTGTTTTTGTATAAAGCGCTTCATTATGAAAATAATCACGGGACGGACTCTATTATCGAAAGCATCCACACGAAGGTCGCCATTCCGCTGAAAATGGCCTTTCTGATCTTCGTTTCCACCGTCATCACCATCTTTTTCGGCGGTTCCGTGGGACGGGAAAGCGCGGCACTGCAGATGGGGGCGTCTCTGGGAACCTCCGTCGGGAACCTGTTTCATCTCAGTGAAAAGGATAAAAAGACCATTCTGATGAGCGGCATGGCTGCGGCCTTCTCCGCTCTGTTCGGCACGCCAATGACCGCTTCCTTTTTTGCCATGGAGGTTTCCAGTGTGGGCATCATGTACTACGCCGCTCTGGTTCCCTGCATCTGTGCGGCCCTGATCGCCAGACAGACCGCCCTGTTTCTGGGCGTGGAGACGGACGTATTCCGCGCGCCCAACTCTCTGGAGCTTTCCCTGTTCTCCGGCCTGAAGGTCATTTTTCTTGCCGCCTGCTGTGCGGCCGTGAGCATTCTGTTCTGTCTCATGCTTCAGTTCATGCACATGCTCATGGCCCGCTTTTTTAAAAATCTCTATCTGCGCATCGTTGTGGGCGGTTTTCTCATCATCCTTCTCACCCTTTTAGTCAGGAGTCAGGATTATCTGGGAACCGGTATGGATATCATCGAACAGGCCCTTGCCGGGGACGCGCTTCCCTGGGCCTTTGCGCTGAAAATCCTGTTCACCGCCATCACCATCGCAGCGGGCTATAAGGGCGGGGAAATCGTGCCCTCCCTTTTCATCGGCGCCACCTTTGGCTGCTTCCTCGGCCCCCTCATCGGCCTTCCGGCCTCCCTGGGTGCAGCCGTCGGCATGGTCTCCCTGTTCTGCGGCGTCACCAACTGCCCGGTCGCCTCCCTGCTCATTTCCTTTGAGCTGTTTGGTTTCAGCGATGCCTATTATTTCCTCATCGCCATTGCCACCAGCTATATGCTCTCCGGGTATTTCAGCCTTTACCACACCCAGCGGATCACCTACTCCAAGTTTGAGAACCGCTTCGTGGACCGCCCGACCAGCAACTGGTTTTCCTGATGACGGTGACTGTTTCGCAGTCCTGATTCAGAATGGACAACACGTGCTTACGTGCAGGCACGACGCGCGTGTTGTTCATTCTGAATCAGCTGTGAATAGTAACTGGTAACGGAAAAATTCGCATCTTCCCCCGGAAATGCTTGCGTTCCATAAAAATTGCGGGTATGATAATGGATAACTGATTTATGAATAACCAACTTACACTTACAGAAAGGGGAAGGCCTCATGCAAACGCGCAATCTCACCCTCATGACCGATCTGTATGAGCTGACGATGATGCAGGGTTATTTCCGAAATATGGACCGGAATGAAACGGTCATTTTCGACGCCTTTTACCGCAATAATCCCATGGAATCCGGCTACGCCATCTGCGCCGGGCTTCAGCAGGTCATCGAGTACATTGAAAACCTGCATTTCGGAGAAGAAGAGCTTTCCTATCTGAGGAGCCTGGGCATCTTCGATGAAGATTTTCTGGACTATCTGAAAACCTTCCGTTTTTCCGGAAGCGTCTATGCCATTCCGGAAGGAAGCGTCATGTTTCCCCGGGAGCCCATGATCAAGGTGATCGCGCCGATCATGGAAGCGCAGCTCGTGGAAACCGCCATCCTGAACATCGTCAATCACCAGAGCCTGATCGCCACCAAGACCTCGCGGGTCTGCTATGCCGCAAGAGGCGACGGCATCATGGAATTCGGACTGCGTCGGGCGCAGGGGCCGGACGCGGGCATCTACGGTGCAAGGGCTGCCATGATCGGCGGCTGTATCGGGACCAGCAACGTTCTGGCCGGGCAGATGTTCGACATTCCCGTAAAGGGGACGCACGCCCACAGCTGGATCATGAGTTTTCCGGACGAATACACTGCCTTTAAAACCTATGCGGATATGTATCCTTCTGCCTGCATCCTGCTGGTGGACACCTATGATACCTTAAAATCCGGTGTTCCCAACGCCATCCGCGTTTTCACCGAGATGCGGGAAGCCGGCATTCCCCTGACCTTCTACGGTATCCGTCTGGACAGCGGCGACCTGGCCTACCTCTCCAAAAAAGCCAGGAAGATGCTGGATGACGCCGGATTTACGGACGCGGTCATTTCCGCCTCCAACGATCTGGACGAATATCTGATCGACAGCCTGAAAGCACAGGGCTGTACGGTGACCTCCTGGGGCGTGGGAACCCACATGATCACCTCCAAGAACTGGCCTTCCTTCGGTGGCGTATACAAGCTGGCCGCCATCATGGACGAGAACGGAAATTTTCTTCCCAAAATCAAGCTCTCCGAGAACAGTGAAAAGATCACCAATCCCGGAAACAAGGTCATCCACCGGATCTATGAAAAGGAAACCGGAAAGATCAAGGCGGATCTGATCGCCCTTGCGGACGAAACCTTCCGGGAGGATGAGGCGATCCTGCTGTTCGATCCGCTGGAGCCCTGGAAGAAAACCCTTCTGCCCGCCGGAAGCTTCACGCTCCGCGAGCTGATGATCCCTGTTTTCCTGGATGGGAAATGTGTATACACTTCTCCCAGCGTCATGGAGATCCGGGATTACTGTCAGAAGGAACTGGATACTCTATGGGATGAGACCAGACGTCTCGTCAACCCCCATCAGGTTTATGTGGATCTTTCCCAGAAGTTATATGATACCAAGCTGAAGCTTCTGGATCAGATGGGACAGGTCTAAGCGCATCATGCTGCCGGTGCTTTGACAGCAGCATGAGCCGCGTTCATCTAAACAGCAAAACAGGGAGGAACCTTATGCTTAAAATTGTTACCGATTCCGCTTCCGATCTGCCCGAAGAGATCGTCAACCGCTACGGGCTGCACGTCATCCCCACCCCGGTGGTCATCGATGACGTGGACTATCTGGATGGAAAAACCATAAAAACGAAGGAATTTTACAAAATTCTGGATGATACCAGCCGGAATGTGCGCACCTACCACATCAACCCCGCCATGTTTGAGGATGCATTCCGTCCCTATGCGGAGCGGGGGGACAGCGTGCTCTACCTGTGCTTTTCCACGGGAATCGCCGGAACCTTCAACGCCGCGAATATTGCCAGGACGAACATTCTGGAAGATTATCCGGACTTCGACCTGACCATTTTTGATACCAGATGCGCTTCCGCAGGCTTCGGTCTGCTGGTACGCAAGCTTCTGATCATGCAGGAACATGGCGCGTCCAAAGAGCAGCTGCTTGAGGCTGCGGATTTCTATCGTTCCCATATCCGCCATGTATTCACCGTCAACACGCTGGCCTATCTGATCAAGGGCGGCCGGCTCTCCAAGTTTAAGGGCAACATCGCGGAAACGCTGGATATGAAACCCGTTCTGATCGTAGACGGAAACGGCTCCCTGCAGGTATTAAAAACCGTGCGCGGCCGTAAAAAATCCCTGAAAAGCCTGGTCGAATACATCGGGGAATTCAGCGCAGAACCGGAAAAGCAGCTTTTTTCCCTCTGCCATGGCGAAGATGAACAGGCCGCCCATATGCTGGAAGAAACCGTACGGGAAACGTTCCATCCCGCCGGTATCATGATTTCCACTGTCGGCTGCGCCATCGGCGCGCACACTGGCCGGGGTATTATCGGCATCTGCTTCCTGGACGCTTCGGAAGAAAAGTACAGGAAGTATCTGGACTGATATGGGAAGCCCGGCGCTTCCCATCCTCAGCGCCCTTTTTACGGCGTTCTGGGGCACCCTTTATTTTCAGAACCGGAAACGGAAGAAAAAATGGCCTCTTTTTTTCAAGGCTGCCGCCACCTGCATGCCTTTGGGGGAGGCTTTTTTCTATTGCCTTTCGGACGGTTTTCAGAATCCGGTCCGTCTGGGCATCACGGTGGGAGCCCTTTTCTGCGCGGCCGCAGATGTGCTCCTTGAACTTCATTTTTTATCCGGCATGGCGGTTTTTGCCCTGGGACATGTCTGCTTTCTTGCCGCCCTGCTTCATACCGCGCCGCTCTCTTTCCGACATTTTCTCTTCTTCCTGCTGCTGTTTGCCGCGAGCCTTCTGTTCCATGGAAGACAGCTGTCCAAAACGGGAAAGCTGGCCCTTCCCATCGTCGTCTACGGCGCTCTGCTTTCCGCCATGACCGCTGCGGCTCTGGCCGCTCTGCGCATCTCTCCCATGGCCGCGGCGGGAGCTCTGCTCTTTTATCTTTCCGACAACATGATCTGTCTGCGGCTTTACAAACCCGGACGCTCCGGCGCCTTTTCCGCCTTCGTTCTCATCTTCTATTATTCCGCCGTATGGCTGCTTTGCAGCTCAGCCCGTTTTTTCTGAAGGCTTTTTGGTGAAACGTTCTTTCAAAATCCGATGTATGCTTTCCCCTCTCCGTTTTTTTCGTCCTGCGCCGTTTACCCCTGCGGCCACACAGTCCGGCTGCAGCCGTTAAAGGCCGCAAACCGCCGGAAGCACCGTTCCAGCGCCGTGTCAAACGCTTTTGTCCGGCGCACGCCCTCCTCCAGCCAGATATGCTTCACGAGAAGACACCTGTCACCCCCCGCCACCGCTTCCACACGGCCGGCAAAGCTGTCCCCATAGAGCAGGGGCAGGACATAGAAGCCATATTTTCTCTTCGGCTGCGGCGTATAGATTTCCCAGGTATAGTCAAAACCGAACAGCTCCCGGATCAACCTGCGGTCCCACAGCAGGCAGTCCAGAGGCGCGAGCAGTTCACAGCGCTTTCCGCCCGGAACCCTCTCCTGCCGAACCTCCTCCAGAAGAAACACATCCTCCGCCAGACAATAAAGCATCTCTCTCATGCCCTCCACACTCACCTCACAGAGCTTTCCTTCCTCCATAAGCTTCCTGAAGGCATCCTTTCGCTGATCCGCTTTCAGGCCGGGAATGCCAAGCCAGGCGTCCGATGGGCGGTTCCACATCAGCCCAACCGCGCCGATGCGGCGCAGCATGCGCCAGCGCTGATGTGCCGCGTCCTCCGGAAAGGGATCGGGCGCGGCAAGAAGTGTCCGGGGCAGATATTTTTCCGCCAGATCATAAAACTTCCTCGTTCCCTTTTTATGATGGATGATCAGTTCCCCGGTGGAATAAAGCTGCTCCAGAGCCGCCCGCGCCGCATTGGACTTTCCACCCCAGTTCCCGCTCCAGTGAATATGGGAATGCCAGTACACCTCTCCCTCAATGGGCAGGCTGTCGGAACTGGCCGGTCCATGTTCCCGAAGCCAGGAAACCGCCTGCTCCTCCAGCTGATCAAGCCCCTCAAACCGACGGCCGCCCTCCCTGGCGGCCCGGCGGTAACGCTCAAAATACGGCCAGTCCTCCACCGGCCAGATGGACAGGTTCTTGTCCGGATAATCCACCAGCCTGCGATCCTCATACAGAAGCTCATAGAGCATTCCTTTGGTAAATCCCTTCACCCGGGACTGCAGCACCAGTTCCGCGTTCTTTCCGCAGACATCCACCGGATCAAACTGGATGCAGCCAGCCTGCCGCACATACTGAAGCGCCCCCTGTTTCCCTTGGAAACGATACGTTCCCAGAAGTCCCTGTTTTCGCAGAATGAACTGCCTTGCCTGCCGGTTCGTAAGCGTTATCATTTCTCAATCTTCCTTTCCAGATAAAAATACCTCCCAACCAGCAACAGATCCGCTCCCGCCCAGGCCATGATCTCCCCGAAAAAGACGCCGCTTTCACCGATCAGGTGGGTCAGAAGCAGCGCGCATCCCACACGCATCACAAGCTGCGCCGCGCTGGAGAGCATGGGAAAGACCCCGTCCCCCATCCCCTGAACACAGGCCCTGGTGATATAAAGAATATAAAGCAGCGGAAAAAAGACGGCCAGAACGCACAGGAAGCGGAACCCGATGGCAAGGGCGGCCTCCACCGTGGCCGCATCTCCGGTCAAAAAGCAGGAAAGGATCGGTTTTCCAAAAAGAATCATAACGGCTGACATCAGATATGCCGTCGCCGTGCCGATCAGATTGGCCGCGCGAAGTCCGGCTCCGATCCGTTTTCTTTTCCCTGCACCCATATTCTGTCCCGCGTAGGAGGACATGGCATAGCCATAGGAAGAAGCGGCGATCTCCAGCAGTCCGTAAAGCTTGTTCGCCGCCGTATATCCGGCGATAAACAGGACGCCGAAGCCGTTGATTACGGACTGTACCACCAGACCTCCGAAGGAGGTGATCATGTTCTGCAGGCACAGCGGAAGACCAAGCCGGAGCTCCTGCTCGATCAGCTCCCTGTCCGCCCTGCAGTCCTCCCGCCTCATGGAAAGGCCGGGAATCCGGCGGATCCCGATCAGACAGCAGATGCCGGAAAGAAGCTGGGCCAGCACGGTGGAAACCGCCGCTCCGGGAATCCCCATATTCAAAACCAGCACGAACAGAAGATCCAGTACAATATTGCAGACAGAAGAAACGGTCATCGCTCTCAGCGGCGTCCTGCTGTCCCCTACGGCCCGCAGAACTGCCGCCGCGGTATTATAGAGGATGGCGGCCGGAATGCCCGCATAAATAAAGCGCAGATACAGAAGGGCCAGCCCCCGGATCTCCTCCGGCGTTCCCATCCATGCAAGCACAGCCGAAAGCGCTGTCTGGCCCAGCGCGGTGAGAAGAACGGCGGCGGCAACGGAAAGGAGGGCGGCCTGGAACACCGCCCGGCGAAGTTCCCCTTCCTGCCCCGCCCCGAATTTCTGGGAAATAATCACGGAGAAGCCCTGGGCCAGTCCCTGCACAGAGCCGAACATCAGAAAGGTCAGCCATTCCGACGCTCCCAGCGCTGCCAGCGCGTTCACGCCAAGTGCCTGGCCCACCACCAGCGTATCCACGAAGGTATATAACTGCTGAAATACATTTCCCAGCATGAGGGGAAGGGCAAAGCCGAGAATCAGCCTGCCCGGACTTCCCTGCGTCATGTCCACGATGCGTGATTTTTTCTCTTCCTTTGCCATCTTCCCCTCCATGCCTCATAACCTTTATGGATCCCCACAGATCAGTCCGGCCGGAAGGACAAAAACACGGCGTCCCGGAAGACAAGCGTCCCCCGCATGCCAACGGCAAGCGCACCTGCCTGTCTGGCGGACAGGGAAAGCTCCACCTTCGAATCATCCCCGTACAGAAAGGTAACCCGGTATCTGCCATCTCCGCCCGGACAGACCATCCCGTTCCGGGTCAGGTACTGAGCGGGATTGATCCGGCTGACGGGCGCAATGCCCGCAACCTTCGCATGAGGCTGTATGGTCCTGCTTCTGCCGAGCATAAAAATCAGAAGCAGCGCCGCTGCCGCCAGAATGACGAGAAATATCCTCCTGACGGGTACCCCCGCCGGAACAGGCTGCATCAGCCATACAATGGCAAGGGCAATGACGTCAACGACCAGAAGCGTGGAAAGACTGACTGTTTTTTTCATAGTCCCCTCCTTCATCACATGGAATAAATCCTTCCATGCACATCAGCTTACAACAGATTTCTTTCGATCCAGCGCGCAACTCCATCCTTCTGATTGGATTCGCACACTTCGTCGGCAGCACCTTTTACCATTTCCAGGGCATTGCCGACTGCGATTCCCTTTCCGCATTTTTTTATCATTTCCAGATCATTATAATCGTCTCCAAAGGCAATGACATCGTCCATCCTGATCTGATATCGTTCCGCCAGAAATGAAATCGCATGATATTTCGTGGCCGATTGATTCATGATCATTCCGATTTTATTCTCTGACAGCTGAATATACAGTTCGTCCGGCAGCAATGCCTTATATTTTTCCATTTCGCTCAGGGACGTAACCTCTACGATGATTTTATCTGCCGTTTTCCCCCTTAATTGCGCGAAACTTTCACAGGTTATGTATTCCGCCCCGGGCCACAGACGGTCAGCTTCAAAATTGGCATATAATACGTCCTCTGCTTCAACCGCAATATTGGAAAATGGATGCCTTTCCAATATGGTCTGCACCAGATCGCCTGCGTTTTTTACTCCATATCCGCCTGTTTTTTTGCCATTTTCCTGTATGACTGCCCCATTATGGAAGATACCGGCATTCAGGTTCAGTATTTTCATATATTCGCTGGCCGCCCTGACAGACCTTGCCGTTGCGGCCACGAAAATTCCGCCTTTGCTTTGATACTTTTTTATGACGTCAATCGTGAAGTCGGAAATGGTCTTATCATCCCTTAACAGCGTTCCGTCCAGATCGGTTACAATCATTCCGGCTTTCATTATCATTTTCCTCCCATCTGTAAACAAATCTTATCACATTTCATTCTTTCTGTGGATATTTTGTCATGAAATAACCTTTTTTCTCTTCATTTTTAGTCGCTGTATCCAATTTTGTGTATATACACGTTTTTTTCTCTCAAGAAAAAAGAGGCCCCGGCTGCTGCTCACATTGGAGCAACAACTTCAGCCTCCTTTCGCTATCGGACAGGTTCTTTTTTCCCGTTGATTCCGGTCAGGCAGTCTCCCGGGGAACGAAGCGCCCGTTCTTTCACTGTTCCATCTGTCTTCCCAGAAAACCCGCAGCAGACAGGACGAGTTTCTGTTCCACCTCACCCATCTTGGCCTTTGCATCATTGTTCAGAAGCACCGCCGCGCCGATCACATCCCCTTCACAGATAATCGGGCTGATTGCCTCGTTGACATACTCTGTCTCTCCATCCCCCTCCCCGGAAACGGGAATAAAATTCTTATCCCCCTTCGAAGCCAGAATGTTCTCCCTTCTTTCAATGGCTTCCTCCAGCTGACTGCTGATACTTTTCCCGAGAAGGACCTTGCAGCCCCCAGCGGCGGCGATGAACTGATCCCGGTCCGCAATCAGCGTCATCTGCCCGGATACCTGTGCCAGGCTCTCTGCATACTGTCTGGCAAAGGTACTCATTTCCCCGATGGGCGAATATTTTTTCAAAATGATCTCGCCCTCCCTGTCAGTAAAAATTTCCAGCGGATCGCTCTCCCGGATGCGCAGGGTTCTCCTGATTTCCTTCGGGATGACGATCCGGCCAAGATCATCTATCCTTCTGACAATTCCTGTTGCTTTCATATAAATAGTTCCTCCATCTACTGTACTTTCCAAGTCTGGAAATAGTATCTGTAAATGGAGGAATTTTATACCTGAATCATTCGGATGAGGAGACGAATTTTCTGACTCCGGAAATAAAATAATTGAAGCTGGTCGACAGATTATTCTCAATATCCATATGTACCGCTATTTTTCTCGCGCCGTCTAACTGTTGATGACGTGGAAACAATTTCCGTATTTCC
>NBJMC04202__coassemble_2293_pt1 | contig 12955 bp, 10 predicted proteins | sample NBJMC04202__metabat2_high_PE_053 | metagenome-assembled genome bin NBJMC04202
TTCTTTCTGCCAGTTCATTTAACGAAAATTCCCTGTTACATTTCCTGCAGTAGAAATAATAACGGTATTGCCTGATCTTTGCATCTGGTACAAAGATCGGATCTACTTTCGAATTAAGTTCTGCGCCCAGCCGCATTTCAAAATCCTTCCGTTTTTCCAGACGGCTGCCGCATCTGGGACAAATTTTCTTCCCAAACAGAAGATATGCAGCCTCTCTTGGTGAAAATTCATAGCTGAATCCCTTATGCACCATCTCTGTCTCCTTTATCTCAATCCTGGAGAAAATGTACCTGGGTTTTTCTAATTATTGATATTTTATAGCAAAATACCGCTAAAATCAACAGCATCTGTCAGTTTAGATGTGACGAAGGGTTATATTCCTTTTTCAGCCTTTCCAGGCAGAATCTCCGGTGATATTTCAGCCTTGCATATTCGCTGATGCGGTTCATGTACACCGCATCCCCTGCTCCGCCGACGACACCCGCGATGGGAATGCCCTGGAGAAACTTCATATACAGAAGCTCGTCGGACAGGATGCCTGCGGTACGGCGAATCAGTTCCTCCATCCCTTCCTCCTGAGAAAAGCTGCCGTGCTCCATGAAAGAATTGAGTTCATCATTGACGCGCTCAAGCCTTTCTCCATGGGTCATGGCGCCCTGAATCAGAAGCAGAATGAAGCGCTTCTCCTCTTCCGTATCATAGGAAAAGCCATAATGAAGGGCCGTCTCATAGATGCTCCTCAGCATCATCCCTGTCAGAAGGGGAATATCGGGAATGCCGATTCCCAGAAGCCCCATCCCGATGCCTGCAGCAGCGGAAGCCAGCGTATTGCCCGCCCCGCTTCCCGCCGCCTGCCTGGAAAAGCTCTTCAGGGACTTCCGGTCGCCTCTCACATCCGCCGCATACTGCCGGATGCTGCTTTCTTTTTCCAGTTCCTCTTTACGGTAGGTCTTTTCGATGATTCCGGTCCCTTTTTCAAAAATCAGGGAAAAGGCTCTTGCAAAAGCCGCCTCCAGCGTTCCCTGAAGCCTGTCGGGAATCTTGTCCTGTAAAAAACGGTTCAGAAAAAGCTCCTTCCGTTCTCTGTTTTTTTCCAGAAATCTCCCTTCCTGCTTCTTCATTTTCTCCAGTTCAGCCTGAACCGGATCTTTTTGGGAAAACAGCTTCATTTTACCTCCTTGCCGAAGCGTTTTACGCTGAGACGCGCCGAATTTCCAATCCGGCACTGCGCTCACAGGACTTGTGACGCTTCTGCACAAATCCAGGTTAAATAATGCGCCATCGAGCGCATTTTTCTACCTTTCTCCTTTTCCAGAACGCTTTTCCCGCGGGAAACATGCGTAAACGAAAAGCCGGAACCGCACAGATCACCTGTCCCGGTCCCGGCCGCCTGTATGGCCTTACTTCCAGAAGCCTCTCTTCTTCTTTCCTTCTTTTTCCTTTTCTTTCCCGTCAGGAGCCTCACCCATCATACGTTTCGCCGCATTCAGGCTGTCTCCGCTGACTTCGTCAAATTTTTTCAAAAGGTCCTTTGCCTCTCCGGAAAGCCGGTCAGGAACCTGAACCACAAGGGTCACGTAATGATCGCCGCGCACATCCCTGTTGCGCAGGTTGGGAACGCCCTTGCCCTTCAGGCGCACCTTGGTATCCGTCTGCGTGCCGGGCTTCACGTCGTAGACCACCTTGCCGTCCACCGTATCGATCAGCACCTCTCCGCCAAGCGCAGCAACCGGGAAGGATACGGGAACCGTGGAAAAGATGTTGTAATCCTGGCGCTGGAAAATGGGATGACGTCCCACGATGACCTCAACCAGCACGTCGCCTCTGGGGCCTCCGTTCACACCGGGTTCTCCCTGACCGGCAAGCCGTTTGCACTGGCCGTTGTCAATTCCTGCCGGGATATCCACTTCAAACCGTTTGCGCATGGGTACATATCCACTGCCATGGCAGTCCGCGCACTTCTCCTTGATCACCTTACCGGTTCCGTTACAGTCCGGGCAGGTCTGCACGTTCCGCACGGTACCGAAGAAGGACTGCTGGGTGAATACCACCTGTCCCTTGCCGCCGCACTTGGAACAGGTGACCGGCTGGGTGCCGGGCTTCGCGCCGGTTCCATGACAGGTTTTGCACTCTTCCTTCACGTTCAGCTCTATGGTTTTCGTGGTACCGAATACCGCCTCTTCAAAAGTAATATGGACGCTGGTGCGCAGATTCGCCCCCTTCATCGGCGCATTTCCCGCCCGGCCTCCTCTGCGGGAACCGCCTCCGAAAAAGTCTCCGAATATGTCGCCAAAAATATCACCAAAATCAGCGCTGCTGAAATCAAATCCGCCGAAGCCGCCGCCCGCACTGCCATCGAATGCCGCATGGCCGAACTGATCGTACTGGCGTCTTTTCTCCGGATCGCTGAGAACGGCGTATGCCTCGGAAGCCTCCTTGAATTTCTTTTCTGCTTCTTTGTCGCCGGGATTGGTGTCAGGATGGTATTTTTTTGCGAGGACCCGGTATGCTTTTTTCAATGCGGCCTCGTCGGCATTCCTGTCAACGCCAAGAACCTCATAATAATCTCTTTTCTGTTCAGCCATCTTAATCCTCCAAAACTTCTGGAATCGGACAGGGGAAGTTCCTTCCCCTATCCGATTACGCGATGCGCACAGCTCACGTCATAAATGCCATTCGCTGTACTTGCCGGCAAATGGCCGTTCATGCAAGCATGACGGCCGCTTTCCGGGCTTATCGCACACAACATCAAGGGACACGGCAGTGCCCCCTGGTGTTGTGTAATTCTGTCTTTTCTTAAGGATACCGCACGTTGCGGGCCATCCGCTATTTTACACCTCTCTGAAATCTCCGTCAATCACATCATCTTCCGGAGTGGAACCGCCTGCATTTCCGCCGGCGTTCATGTCAGGGCCTGCTCCGGCCTGACCGCCTGCCGCCTGCTGGGCCTGCTCGTAAACCTTGGAGAACAGGCTCTGCGCACTCTGCATCAGCTTCTCCTGTGCTGCCTTCATATCAGCCACCTGAGATTCTGTCATCTCCTGATCCTTGGTCTGATCCAGAAGATTCTTCAGCGCGTTCAGGTCTGCCTGAACGGAAGCCTTATCGGATTCCGGAATCTTATCTCCCACATCCTCCAGAGCCTTCTCGGTCTGGAATACGAAGGAATCCGCTTCATTTCTGGTGTCGATCGCTTCTTTTCTCTTCTTATCCTGCGCTTCGTATTCAGCGGCTTCCTTAACCGCCTTGTTGATGTCATCCTCGGACATGTTGGAGCCTGCAGTGATGGTGATGTGCTGCTCCTTGCCGGTTCCGAGATCCTTTGCGGATACATTCACGATACCGTTCGCATCGATATCGAAGGTAACCTCGATCTGCGGAACACCACGGCGTGCCGGCGGGATTCCATCCAGTCTGAACTGTCCGAGGGACTTGTTGTCCTTTGCGAACTGTCTCTCACCCTGCAGCACGTTGATGTCAACTGCCGTCTGGTTATCTGCCGCCGTGGAGAAAATCTGGCTTTTCTTGGTGGGAATCGTGGTATTTCTCTCAATCAGTCTGGTTGCGATGCCGCCCATGGTCTCGATGGACAGGGACAGGGGCGTAACATCCAGAAGCAGGATATCGCCTGCGCCCGCATCGCCTGCCAGCTTGCCGCCCTGGATGGAAGCACCGATTGCAACACATTCATCCGGGTTCAGGGTCTTGCTGGGCTCATGTCCGGTCAGCATCTTTACCTTATCCTGTACGGCCGGGATACGGGTGGAACCGCCTACCAGCAGCACTTTTCCAAGTTCGGAAGCGGTGATTCCCGCGTCTCTCAGAGCGTTCTGTACCGGAATTGCCGTTCTCTCAACCAGATCATGGGTCAGTTCATCTAACTTTGCTCTGGTCAGATCCATATCAAAATGCTTCGGGCCTTCTGCCGTTGCCGTGATGAAAGGCAGGTTGATGTTGGTGGTGGTGGCGCTGGACAGCTCCTTCTTCGCCTTTTCAGCCGCCTCTTTCAGTCTCTGCATGGCCATCTTATCGCCGGACAGGTCGATGCCTTCCTGCTTCTTAAATTCGCTCACCATCCAGTCGATCACCTTGTTATCAAAGTCATCGCCGCCCAGATGGGTATCGCCGTTGGTAGCCAGAACCTCGATGACGCCGTCGCCAATCTCGATGATGGAAACATCGAAGGTACCGCCGCCCAGGTCGTATACCATGATCTTCTGCTCTTTTTCATTATCAAGGCCGTAAGCCAGAGCAGCGGCTGTAGGCTCGTTGATGATACGCTTTACATCCAGACCCGCGATTTTGCCCGCGTCCTTGGTCGCCTGACGCTGTGCGTCGTTGAAGTAAGCGGGTACGGTGATAACCGCTTCGCTCACCTTCTCACCGATGTAATTCTCTGCGTCAGCTTTCAGCTTCTGCAGGATCATTGCTGAAATCTCCTGAGGAGAATATTTCTTTCCGTCAATGTCTACCTTATAATCGCTTCCCATATGTCTCTTAATGGAAGACACGGTTCTTTCCGCGTTTGTCACAGCCTGACGTTTTGCAGGCTCGCCGACCAGTCTTTCACAGGTCTTCGTGAATGCAACCACGCTGGGCGTGGTGCGCGCGCCTTCCGCGTTTGCGATAACGGTAGGCTTTCCGCCTTCCATAACTGCTACGCAGCTGTTTGTCGTACCAAGGTCAATACCGATAATTTTGCTCATAATGCACTCCTCCATTCCGCCGTCCGGGCGGCTATTCTACGGACTTTCGTCCATCCTTAATTTGCAACCTTAACCATGCTGTGCCTTACCACAGTATCATGGTATGTGTAACCCTTCTGGAATTCCTCCGCCACGATGTTCTCACCGAAGTTCTCATCTTCAATGTGCATCACCGCGTTATGGAAATTGGGATCGAATTCCTGACCTACAGCCTCTATGGGTTTAACGCCCATATTATCCAGCTCGGTCAAAAGCTGTTTATATACCTTGTTCATCCCTTCCACGAAGGCGCTTCCCTTCTCATCCTCCGGGACGGCTGCCAGACCTCTTTCAAAGTTGTCAACCACCGGAAGAATTTTCTCGATCACGCTCTTCGCTCCGGTCTCGAACATTGCTGCCTTTTCCTTATCGGTGCGCTTCCGGAAGTTTTCGAATTCCGCCATCTGGCGCTTCACCCGGTCTTCCAGCTCATCGATTCTCGCTTTCAGGGCTTCTTCCTTCTTATCCTTTTTCTTCTTCCGGAAAAAACCTTCCTTCGCGCTGCCTGAGCCTTCCGCATCCTCATTACCGGCCGTTTCTTCCGCCGGTTCTGAATCGTCGGACTCCTGCTGCGCTTCTTCCATATCCTCTTCAGCGCCGCCGTTTTCTGCTTCCTCCAGATTTCCATCCTCTACAGGGATTTCCACGGCTTCGTCTTCGCCTGCTTTCGCCTCAGAAGCAGTATCCAGTTCTTCTTCCGTATTCCTGTTGTTCTTATTTTCCATCATTCAGCCTCACTCCATTCCGCGCGTCCGGCCGGCCAGGCCATACGCCGTTCTATGTCTTTTTATACAGGGTCTCCAGCTGGTTCATCAGATTCTTCAGAATCCCGACCACCTTGTCGTAATCCATCCGTTTCGGTCCGATGATACCGACCGTCCCCTTCATGCCTTCTCCCAGCTCATAGGTTGCTGTCACCACGCTGCAGTCCCTCATGGTCTGCACAGGCGATTCATTTCCAATATAAACCTGGATTCCGGTACTGTTCTCATCAGCCAGTGTTTCCTGTACGATCTGATTTAATGCCTTTTTCTCCTCAAACGCTGTGATCAGTTCGCCGGCCTTTTCCTTGTCCGCCAGCTCCGGATACTTCAGGATATTGTTCGTACCGCTGGTATAGATCTGCAGATCCTCATCCGCCTGTATGGCTTCCGCCACTGCGTCAATAATCTCACCCACCATCACGCTGTGGATTCCCGCCTGCTGCTTCATGTTGGCGATCATCCCGAGATTGATCTCATCCAGCGTCTTTCCGTTCAGATGCGTGTTCAGCAGAATATTCAGCTTCAGCATCGTTTCCTCATCCGGCGCCTGCTCCACATGAAGCATCGTGTTCTTGATCACATTGCCTTCCACCACGATCACCGCCAGAACCTGATGGTCATCCACCCGGGACAGCTGAATGAATTTCAGCTTATTCCCATGATAAAGCGGCGAAGATATCATTGCCGCATAATTTGTATTAGCTGCCAGGAACTTCGCCACATGCTGAAGAAGGTGCTCCATCTTGTCTTCCTTCTCCACAAGCAGCCCTTTGAGGTCATCCACCTCTCTGTCCTTCTCCTCCAGCATACTGTCCACATACAGACGGTAGCCCTTATCCGAAGGAATACGTCCGGCAGAAGTATGGGGCTGGATGATATAGCCAAGCTCTTCCAGATCCGCCATCTCGTTCCTGATCGTAGCCGAACTCAGATTCAGATCCGTGTACTTGGAAATCGTCCTGCTTCCCACCGGCTCTCCCGTTTCCAGGTAGTTCCGGATGATCGCATGCAGGATCTTCATTTTCCGCTCATCCAATTTTCCTTCCATCTGACTGTCACCCCATTTCGGGTTGTTAGCACTCAACCAATCAGAGTGCTAACACCTTCTGACACATACATTATCACTTCTCCTACCCGTTGTCAACGGATTTTTTATTTTTTCTACAAGCCACGCAGTCATCCCGAAAAATACCGGCCGGGAAGCCGCTTGCGGATTCTCCGGCCGGTACTTTTCGGGATGAATATGTGGCGACAGCCACATAGCGAAAGACCGCAGGTCTTGAGCCTGCGCGGCGTTCCCTCCGGCGCGGACATCCTCCTCACCGCAGCGAAAGGGCCGCAGGCCCTGAGTGCGCCTCCAGCGAAATACGGTGGAAAATAAGGATCTTTCCATTTTAACCGCATAAAATCATTACAGAATACGGTTCGATAATCAGAGTTCTCCATTCTATCCGTATAAATAAGGGTATACCGTACGGTTCTGAGAACAAAAATCACATTTTGCACCGTATCAGGATCACTCGTTCTGTTTTTCCATCGCATGAAAGGTAACTGAGCCTCCTCACTCCCCATCATATCTCTTCCATATATAGTTCTTCTTTTCCACTTCAAACATTTCCACAAACGGCTCCCCATCCACATAACACCATCTCTCTATGAATGTGGGCGTAACTACAAACAGCCTCTCATTTTCCAAGCGTGAATAACGCCGGAAGGAGCTTCGGAAATATTTTTCATATGCCCGGCAGAAGTCCGGATTCCCGATGGGCAGTCCCACTTCCCTGCATTCCCCTTCTATCTGGATATTATCCGCGCAGAGCGCCACATGCGGATTTGCCTTTATCTGCTCATATTTTCTGAATGACCTGTCCGTTTGAAAGAAAAACCTTTCATCCAGCACCACCAGGCTCATCATCCTGGATGTCACAACATCATGCAGAGACGTTGAGAGCACCATGGTACGGCTTTCCCCCAGCTCCTCCCAGAATTTTTTATAAGCTTCTCCAAACAGCATTGTTCTTACCTCCGAAACATAATGAATTTCAATATACAAAAACAAAATATTTGCATATTCGGATACGACGGTATATTCTGTTCTTATAACCATTTCATTCAGCGCGTCCGGCAATGTATAGGGAAATAACCGTTTTCCCGGAACAGGGAATCCATTCATCAGCCGGACGCGCCATTTCAAAAGGGGGGAAAATCCATGAAAAAACACAGATCCTTTTTGACCCTTGCGTACGCCACAGCTGTGGTCATCCTGTTCCTTTTCACAGGAACGGATGCGAAAGCCGCCGGCTCAGCCGCTCTGAACTCCGCGCTGATTCAGGGGAACCAGGTCGTCGTCACCGGAACCTCTTCCGTCGTTTCCGAAGACGGCATTCTGCATCTCTATGCGCAGAATCCGTATGAATCCGGCGCGCAGGGCATCGAAGTCGCTCAGGCTCCGAACGGAACCGCATCCTTTACCTTTTCGCTGAACAAGAATAGCGCAAACAGCAATCTGTTTAAGAAATTCACTGTTGTAGCCATCCAGAACGGAGTACCCACTGCGGTTTCCAACTCCGTTTACATTACCAATCCGGAAGCGTCCGCGACGCATACCGCAGCGAGGCGAGACGGTGGAATTAAGGGAATCCTTCCTGCGGCCCAGCTCTTAAGCGCCAGTAACCTGACCGATCTTGGCGTCCAGCAGGCAACCTACAACCTACTTCTCGGCCGGATTACCACGGGAGGCGGCATTGACTATCAGTACAACGGAAAAACATGGCATTTTAACGCGCAGGTCGTTTCCGAGTATGATACCGTTGCCCGCCGTCTGAATGATCAGGGAATCCAGGTCACCTTTATTGTACTGAATGACCTGGGCGCAGATCCCACTCTGATTCATCCGCTTGCCAGGGATGGTGCAACCGCCAACTATTATGCGTTGAACGCTGCGGATCAGGCCGGCGCAGAAAAACTTGCTGCAGTCGCTTCCTTCCTGGGTCAGCGTTACTCCAATACCGGACACGGTACAGTTGATAACTGGATCATCGGAAATGAAGTCAATGCGAGGCAAATGTGGAACTACATGCAGTCCACTGACGTGAATCAGTATGCTGCTGCATATGCCGATGCATTCCGCATCATGTACAACGGTCTGAAATCGGAAAATGCCAACGCGCAGGTTTACGTCGCCACCGACCAGCAATGGGCGGTTGCCTCCAATTCTTCACAATATTATGGTTCCCGTCCGTTTCTCATTGCTTTCAACGATTATATCCGGACGGAGGGAAATATCGACTGGAGGCTGTCCAGCCATCCGTATAATGTTCCTCTTTATGATCCGAACAACTGGACACCCACAGGATATGCCACTCACAGCCAGAACTCCAGGTATGTGACCATGCAGAACATCGATGTAATCACCGATTTCCTGTCCCAGCCAGAGATGCTTTCTCCTTCGGGAAATGTGCGGTCGCTGAAGCTTTCCGAGGTGGGTTATACTTCCTCAGCCGGAGAGCAGCAGCAGGCTGTCGCTGTAACCTACGCTTATCTTCAGGCGGTCAGTAACCGTTATGTAGACGGACTGATCATTTCCCGTGAAATGGATGAAGCGGTGGAAATCGCGCAGGGAATGGCCGTCGGTCTTCTGAACGGCAGCGCACAGCCCAAAATGGCTTATGATTTCTATAAACACGCCGGAGATCCAAACTATCTCTCTCAGGCTTCCGCCATGGCAGGCGTGGATCTTACCAGCCGCATTACAGTCCGCTGAAAGCAGGTTCCTGATGAACCTTTCTGAAATGATAAAAACGGGAACAAAAACGGGCATGGCCAATGGCCATGCCCTCCGTTTTTGAACTGTTTATGTTTCAGATATTGAAGCTTCCGGTAACGTCTCCGTTTACCACATAGTAAACACTGCTCTCTTCCGGCTTCACATACAGTTCAACGCTCTTGAAGTCAGCCTCATCCTTTCCAAGATCATATTTCCACACGTCCTTCGCAATCTTGACCAGCTCTTCGGTAGAATAGGATTTGCCAGAGAACTGAACGGTCACATTTCCCTTCACCTCTGCAGCCTTTTTCGCGGTTCTCTTTGCCGGAGTTCTGGCAGGCTTTGCCGCCGGAACGGCTTCAGCCGGAACTGCCGCTTCCGCAGGTGCTTCTTCCTTTACAGGCGCCGTTTTCGCAGCGGTCTTTCTCGTCGTCGTCTTCTTTATGGTTTCTTTCTTAGCTGTCTCTTTCTTCGCAGCGGCCTTCTTCGGCGCAGCAGCCTTCTTCGCTGCCGGAGCCTTAACCTCCTCTGCCTTCTCAGATACCTTTGCGCCGGCCTTTACCGCTTCTTCCTTTGCGGTTACCTTTTCTTCAGATTTCTTCATTTCTGTCATAATTTTTCTCCTCCTTAGGAAACGGAAACTGCTTTCCTTCGATCCAGGTATGTGTCTATCTTCCAAGCGCAACTGAGCAGTAAAATACCTGAATTATGAAGCCAGTTTACTGCAAAACCGCCAACTTGTCAACTTTTCAGCCAGTTTTACGGGAAAACAGGCCATTTCCGGCCCCTACATCCTTTTCTTAAACGGAAGCTCTATGGTAAAGCAGCTTCCCTTTCCGGGTTCGCTCTCCAGCCGGATGCTTCCACTGTAGTATTCCACGATATGCTTGACGATGGAGAGGCCCAGCCCGGTTCCCCCCATCTTTTTGCTTCTGCCCTTATCCACGCGGTAAAATCTCTCAAAGATCCGTTCCTGTTCTTCTTTGCTTATACCGCATCCGTCATCCTTAACCCGGATGTAAAGCTTCCCGTTTTCCGACCAGGCCTCCACCCACACATTCCCGCCGGGATGGTTGTATTTGATACCATTGCTGACCAGATTCATGATCAGCTCCCGCAGCTGCTTCGCGCTGGCCTCAATGGACACAGGACTGCATTCTTTATGGAGCATCACCTGATAATCCGCGGCAATGGGCTCTGCGGATTCAAAGATTTCCGTCAGCAGGGGGCCGATGCGGACGGTGGAAAAGGTAACTTCCGCTTCCTTGGCCTCCAGCCTTGAGATCATGAGAATATCGTTGATGAGATTCGTCATGTTGTCCGTTTCCTTCAGAATACGGGCGTAGAAGTCCTTTTTTGTCGCCTCATCCTGAATGAATCCCTGATCCAGAAGCTCCGCATACCCCCGCACCGAGGTAATGGGGGTCTTCAACTCGTGAGAGGCGTTGCTGAAGAATTCCTGACGGATCTTTTTCTCCTTCTCCAGCTGATCCATGTGGGCCTGAATCTCCGCCGCCATTTTCATCGTGGTCTCTGAAATCACATTCAGTTCCTTATATTTATACTGTTTAAAGGAGAAATCGGTCTGCGCGCCGTGAACCTTCCCCATTTCTTCAGAAATCTCGTTCAGAGGAGTCGTGATGGTATCCGCAAAGCGGATTGCAAGGATAACGCTCACCGCAAAGGCAATACACGTACCGAGGACCAACACCGGAAAAATGCTGATCATATAGTCCAGAAGATTGGTATACGGCACTGCCATACGAACCACATAGCTGTCGTTTGAAGAACGTGCCGCAACATAAAGCATACTCTCGCCAATGGATTCCGAGCTTCTCGTATCCCTGCCCGTCCCCGTTTCAAATGCTTCCCTCACTTCTTCCCGTTCCAGGTGGTTTTCCATCGCATCTACCTGATCCACTTCGCTGTCCGCAGCAACTGTTCCGTCGGACGCAATCACTGTAATCCGCGAAGAATTATCCATCGCTTCCGCCTGCAGCTTTTCCACCTGTTCCTGCAGATTCCCGCTGTAATCCAGCGCATAATCCACCGCATGAATGGTATTGAGCATGGCGGACATGTCATGCTGCAGCATGTTCCTTCCGATGAAATAGTAAGAAAAAGCGCCGCTGACCACCAGGGCCAGCAGCAAAATCACTACAAATCTGAGCATGATTGCCCGTTTCATCTCATCCCTCCGTTTCCTGAGGGAGTACAAAGCGATACCCCACACTGCGGACCGTCTTGATATACTTGCTTCCCTCTTCCCCCAGCTTCTGCCTCAGCGTCCGGATATGGATATCAAGCGTACGCGTCTCGATGTCGGCGGAATAATCCCACAGCTTGTTGAGCAGCTCATCCCGTTCCACCACTCTGGAGCGGTTGTCCACCAGATACATCAGAAGCTCATACTCTTTATAGGTAAGAACCACCGGTGCGCCGTTCATGCTCACCTCCCTGGCATCCGTATTCACAGTAAGACCGCCCAGACTCACGATCCCTTCCGATTTGACATTCTGCCTTTCTGTTGTACGCCTCAAAAGGGAACGGATTCTGGCAGCGAGCTCCAGCACGCCGAACGGCTTCGTCATATAGTCATCCGCTCCGCCATCCAGCCCTACCACCTTATCATATTCCTTGTCCTTCGCCGTCAGAACAATGATCGGAATATTTTTCAGATTGTCCGGCCGTTCCCGGATCAGCCGGATCGCAGCCAGCCCATCCATTCCGGGCAGCATCAGATCAAATACCGCCAGATCCGGTTTTTCCTTTTCCAGTTCTTCCAGCGCTTCCTCCGCCGTTTCAAAAGCTGCTACCTGATAACCGTAGCCTTCCATAGCGATTTTTACCAGATTGCGGATATTTTCATCATCTTCAATCACAAATATTTTCTGCATCTCTTTCTCTCCATTCCGCCGAACTTTCAGACATGGCGGTCTCTCATAGTCCTCTGTTTCTTCATTTCATCCTTTTCATTGTAACAGCCCGGCCGCAAGAATGCATCCGAATTGTGTAAAATGTTTGTAAAATCAGCCATGCAGAGAGATTGCAGAGGCCGGAGACGTAAGCTTGCTTCCAGAGTTCAGGCCTGTCAAGGCTTTCCATAGGACAAGCTTATCACACCTACAAAAGCAGTTTAGACTATGTTACTTTACACCATTATGTCATCCATAACCATTTCAGCCAAAAGCTTTACAAGTATAAAACTAAGAGAGTAAGATATTTATACTATATTCATAAAATTCATAAACCTGAATCTGGAAAGTTAGTTTAGGGAGGTGGACCAGTGAAAGTATTATGTATATCAGCTTCTAACATTTTACACAGCAAAGAAAATAGTACGTCTCAAATCCTTTGTTCTAAAATATCCGAATTTTTAAGGGAAAAAGAAATAGCATGTGAAATTCTGGATTTAAGAACTTATCTTTTATATCCATGCATTGGTTGCGGAAAATGTTTTAAGAGTAAAAGATGTTGCGGTGACAGTGATTTTAATATAATTTATGAAAAAGTCATAGAAGCAGATGCCCTATTCTTAGTTTCTCCACATTATGCTCCAATTCCAGCAAAACTAAGTATGATGTTAGAGAAAATGGAAGAAATTACTTTTTTACATTGGTGGAAAGACAATACATACAAATCTGAAGTATATGGAATACCTACAGGGATTATTTCACATG
>NBJMC04202__coassemble_2315_pt1 | contig 12802 bp, 9 predicted proteins | sample NBJMC04202__metabat2_high_PE_053 | metagenome-assembled genome bin NBJMC04202
CGGCCGGTCTCTCCATCCAGCAGATGGATATAGGCTGCCGCCTGGGAACTTGCGCCGCTCTGAAGGGCATGCTCCTCGTAGTCCAGAACCTTGATCCGCACGCCGAGCTCCATCTGCAGCCCTCTCTGCACCGCATCGATCGGGCCGTTTCCCACTGCCGCAAATTCCTTCTCCTTTCCATGATCCGTATAGACCACAGTGACCTTCGTATCGAATTCGGAAGCCGTTTCGCCGCTCAGGTCGTCGATTCTCAGCCTGCGGAAATGAATGGGTTCCTTTTTGTCCAGATACTCCCTGCGGAACGCGTCCATAATCTGATCCGGAGATACCTCTCCCTGCTTCTCGGAAATCGCCTGAATGACGTTGGCAAACTCCTTGTGCATGGCCTTCGGCAGCTTGAAGCCGAAATAGGTGTCCATGATGAACGCCACACCGCCCTTTCCGGACTGGGAATTGATGCGCACGATGGGCTCGTATTCCCTTCCGATGTCCGCCGGATCGATGGGAAGATAGGGCACCTGCCAGATTTCCGACTTTCTTTCCTGCATCGCATGGATGCCCTTGTTGATCGCGTCCTGATGGGAACCGGAAAAAGCGGTGAATACCAGCTTGCCAGCATAGGGATGTCTGGCGTCTATGGGCATCTTGCAGCATCTTTCGTAGATCTCTATGATATCGTTGATATGCTCGATATTCAGCTTCGGATCAATTCCCTGAGAGAACATGTTGTAGGCAATGGTGAGCACATCCACGTTTCCGGTACGCTCGCCGTTTCCAAAAAGCGTGCCCTCCACGCGCTCCGCTCCTGCGAGAAGCGCCAGCTCCGCGCTCGCGACGCCTGTTCCCCGGTCATTGTGGGGATGAACGCTTAAAATGATGCTCTCTCTGTTCTTAAAATGCCTGTTCATCCACTCGATCTGATCCGCATAGACATTCGGCGTATTCATCTCCACCGTGGAGGGGAGGTTGATGATCATGGGGTCTTCCCTCGTCGGTCCCCAGGTCTCCTGTACCGCAGTGCAGATTTCCAGTGCAAAATCCAGCTCCGTTCCGGTAAAACTTTCCGGAGAATACTCCAGAATGATTTTTCCAGGGAAGTTCTTCGCATGCTCCTTCACCATCTTCGTCCCGTTCACGGCGATCTCGATGATCTCCTCCTTCGACGCGTGGAACACTACGTCCCGCTGCAGGGTGGAGGTGGAATTATAAATATGCACGACAGCCTGCTTACAGCCATCGATGGCCTCAAACGTACGGTCGATCAGTTCCTTCCTGCACTGGGTCAGCACCTGTACGCGGACATCATCCGGAATCAGCTTTCTGTCCACAAGCTGTCTGAGAAAATCGAATTCGATCTGGCTCGCCGCCGGGAAGCCGATCTCAATCTCCTTAAATCCAAGCTTGATCAGATAGAGAAACATTTCCACCTTCTCTTCCACGACCATGGGATCGATCAGCGCCTGATTCCCATCGCGCAGATCCACGCTGCACCAGATGGGTGCCTTTTCGATTTCCTTATTCGGCCACTCCCTTTCGGGATAGTCTACCACCGGATTTTTCCGGTATCTCCTGTAGTTGAGCATCTTTGTTTTTCCTTTCCCTATTCTTGTATTGCCGCCTGTGGCACGCAGTCTGCACAGCCGCTTGTTGATTGCCTCCACGTGTGAAAGCCGATTGCTCCGCGCCTTTGGCACTCCGCAATCGCCGGGAGAATTCGCAATCCGGGCTATCGCCCTCCTTGCTCATTCTCCCTTGCCTGGCCGATGTCGATGCACCCGTGCATGCAAGCATGCCCGTTCGCATCGCCGCCGTCCAGGGCTTTCACATGAAAAAAACAGGCTGTCCGACATTTCTGTCCGGCAGCCCGTTGCCCCTTCTCATTCTCCGAGACCGCTTTCAATCGCGCTGACAAGAGACTTCAGAGCTTCTTCCTCGTCTTCTCCCTCGCAGGTAAGCTCAATCTCATCTCCGCACTTCACACATGCTCCCAATACACTGAGAACGCTCTTGGCATTCGCTGTGCTGTCCCTGAATGTAAATGTGATCAATGACTTAAACTGCATGGCCTCCTTGCAGAGAATGCCCGCAGGTCTCAAATGCAATCCTGTCGGGTTCTTAATTACTACCTTCTGGCTTACCATGACATCAACCTCCTGTTTTCTTACACCCGAAAAACCGGCAGTTCTTTTCGTTCACACCGTTTTTCATTAAAATCAGTATACCATTTTTCTGAGGATATCTCAAGGCTTACAGCATGATATTCTGAATCAGATCCGCGAGCTTTTTCGCCTCTTCCTCTATCATTTTCTGATCTTTTCCCTCAATCATAACGCGGACCTTCGGTTCTGTTCCGGACGGGCGGATCAGCACCCTGCCCTCTCCGGCGAATTTCCGATCCAGCGCCTCGATCGCCTCGGCGATCTCCGGATACTCCATATAACGCTCCTTCTTATGGTTCGGCACTTTTGCGTTGACCAGTGCCTGAGGCATGACCGTCATGACCTTTGCCAGCTCCGAGAGGGGCTTCTTCGTATCCACCATGACCTGCAGCAGATGGAGGGCGGAAAGCAGGCCGTCTCCCGTCGTATTCTCATCCAGGAAAATGATATGGCCGGACTGCTCTCCTCCCAGACTCGCTCCGATTTCCCTCATACGCTCCAGCACATACCGGTCGCCCACCTTCGTCTGTTCCATATTCAGGTGTTCCCGTTCTCCCATCTTGAAGAAGCCCAGATTGCTCATCACAGTGGCGACAATCGTATCCTTTTTCAGCTTGCCCTGATCCCGCATATGAACGCCGACAATCCCCATGATCTGGTCGCCGTCCACCATCTCGCCGTTTTCGTCCACCGCAAGGAGACGGTCCGCGTCGCCGTCAAAGGCAAGCCCCACATCCGCCTTTTCATAAACCACTCTGGCCTGAAGCTCCTCCATATGGGTGGAACCGCAGTTGGCATTGATATTCGTTCCATCGGGCATGTTGTGGATGGGAACCACTGTGGCTCCAAGTTCCCGCAGCGCTTCTACAGATGTGTAATATGCGGCACCTTCCGCGCAGTCCACCACGATTTTCATGCCGGAAAGCTCCACCGGCACCGTCTGTATTGCATGGTTAATGTATTCCTCTCTGGCATCCGTCCGGTACTTGATCTTTCCCACACGGGAACCGGTGGGGAACTCCACGCCCTGCATTCCACTGCGGATCAGCGCCTCGATCTCATCCTCCATACTGTCCGGCAGTTTATAACCATTTCCATCAAAGAACTTGATACCGTTAAACTCGACCGGATTGTGGGAAGCTGATATCACAACGCCGGCTTCCACCTTGTATTTCTTCGTCAGATAGGCCACGGCAGGCGTCGGAATCACGCCCACATAAACCGCATTCGCGCCAACGCTGCAGATGCCTGCCATCAGCGCATTTGCCAGCATATCTCCCGAAATACGGGTGTCGCATCCCACCATGATGGTGGGATGATGCTCATTTTCCTTGGTCAGCACCGTAGCGCCCGCCTGCCCAAGCTGCATCGCAAGGAGGGGAGTAAGCTCCTCATTCGCCACCCCTCTCACACCGTCAGTTCCAAATAATCTTGCCATATTTTCTTTTCCTTTCCTGCTGACATAATTCAGAAACGGGATCATTCTATGCGGACGTATCCGCCCTTATTCTCAGCTGTTTGCCGTAATGGACGCTTCCGTTCCGGATTCCACTGCACCCGCAGCCGCCGCTTCGCCCGCAGTTCCATTGTCCGCAGTGATATCCGCCATGACATTCACAACTGCGGTCACGGTGCCAACCTGTGTCACATGATCCGGAAGAGAAACGGTAACCTCCATTTCCACATTGCCTTCCGTCAGCTCGCTCAGGTTATTTTCCTGCATCCATTCCGCCACATCGATGCTTCCCGAAAGCTGTGATACGTTAACCGTATCCAGATTATCCTGGAGCCCCCTCAGCCGGATGGAAACGGCTTCCCCGGGAGCCAGCGTCACCTGATACCCATCGGGTACATTCCGAATCTGAATCCGGCTCTGATCCATCTGACCTGTCACATCGACCAGCGGCTCCACGCCGGCAGTAACTGCCACTCTGCCGTTAAAACCGTCCTCTGAGGTGTTTGTCAGGCTCACACCGTCCGGCAGATACTGCCGGATATCAATCAGCTCAACCACATCCTCCGTGGCTCCCGTCAGATCCAGCTCCTCCGCCGGGATTACGATCTCTTCCAGACTGGCAAGTGCGCTGCTCCTGCCTGCTACCGTTATCCGGTCAGGCGCACAGGTAACCTCTCCTGTTGCCGCGTAACCGGCGGCAGGCTCTCCTGAAGCAGAGGCCGTCACCGGAATCTCTTTCGTCTGCAGAATGGAAATGGATACATTGGAGGTGCTCACACTCTTGGTAATTCTGCTGCTTGTGATCTCATTGCCGTCCGCATCATAAAGCCGGATCGGTTCCGTAATATTGATGCTTTCTGTCAGGCCTTCCACATTGGCTTCCACCACAGCGCGGTCCACCTGGGACACCAGCGACTGCGGTCCGGAAATCCGCAGGGCGTTTCCGTCCGTTGTCAGCACGCTGTTTACAATATATCCGTCCGCAGGCGTACCGACCTGATCGATCTCGATGACCAGCTGCTTCTCCTGGCGTTCCTCCACCTCAAGCCGGACCATGTCTATATTACCGCTGATTTCAATCTGGCTTCCAAAAGCACGGCTGAGCGACAGACGAATAGGGACCGTATTGGTAAAAGAGAGCTCAGAAAAGTCCGCCGTAGCTGTCACATCTGAAGCATTGATATTCTCCAGAACAGAACGGCTTGCCCGTACCGTCACCGTCACACGGTCCGTATCATCCAGTACCTGGTATGTCAACCCTTCCTCTGTCAGCAGGCTGGTATTTTCCAGTTCCACAGGAATATTCCGATACACCTCCGTATCTACGGGATCGTTGATATTCACCGACACAAGCCACAGCAACACCGAAAAGATGACTGCCAGAATTTTCAGACCAATATTGTTAAAAATCTTATTTGGTTTTTTCATTCTTCGGCCGTCCTTTCCAGATCCTGCCCTTCACTCTGCCAACCTTGCTTTTTGGCTCCTTTTCTCCGTCAGGCTTGTTCTGGATCTTTTTCAGTTCTTCCTCCAGCTCGGTTCCGGTTAAGCCCCGCGACAGGCTGCCCTCGTATGCCACGCTGATCTGTCCGGTTTCTTCGGATACGATCACGGTCATGGAGTCCGTAGCTTCGGATACTCCCACGCCCGCTCTGTGCCTGGTACCCAGTTCCTTGCTTAAGGACATATTATCCGAAAGCGGCAGGTAACAGGTGGCGGAAGTGATCCGGTCCCCCCTCACGATCACCGCACCGTCATGAAGCGGCGTATTATGTTCAAAAATATTGATCAGAAGCTGACTGGTCACAATGCCGTCGACAGCAATGCCGGTCCGTTCATATTCTGTCAGCGGATCGTTCTGCTCTACGACAATGAGAGCTCCTGTCTTCACCTTTCCCATTTCCACACAGGCTTTTGAAATTTCATGGATCGTCTTATCAGAGAACCTTCCGTCCGCTCCCTTGCTTTGTTCAAAAGGGAACAGAGAAGACAGGAATTCTCTTTTTCCGAGCTGTTCCAGCGCCCCCCTCAATTCCGGCTGGAGAATGACCAGCAGGCCAAAGGCGCCGTACATCAGCGCGTTCTGCGCAATCCAGAGAATGGTATTCATTTCAAAAATAGCCGCAATGAGAATGAATACCATGATGAAAATCACGCCCTTTACGAAAACCCATGCCTTGGTATTCTTGATCCATACCATGATATGGTATACCACAAAGGAAATGATGATAATCTCAACGATATCCGTTATTCTCAGTGACGGCACATGTGCCAGATAATTGTCCGCAAAGGATCTGATCAGTTCCATTTTTTTAATCCCGCTGTCTGTGTGCAGCGTCCCTCGTATTCGTATGTCTTACCCTGCGATTGTTCCGCTGCGTGGTTATTTTTTTTACCTTCTTTTCCGGCGTGGATACCGCCATTTTGGGTACCGCCTTCACATAATAATAATACTCGTCATCTTCAAACTGCACTTTTTCCGTTCTGGAATAGTCCAGATTAAACCGGAAGAACTGTACGACAAACGCGACGAATACTCCTCCGACGCTTCCAAGCAGCACACCCGGTATGGAAAAATCTGCTCCATAGATCAGATCGCCCACAAGAATCACCACAATGTCCAGCAGCGCTCCCGATATGATCGCGATTGTCCAGGAATAATCCACGGACAGCCTCCTGACCAGGTACACCAGAATCGTCGTAACCGCAAATGCGGCTGCTATAATCAGCATTTCCCTGTTTCCGAACACACCGTCCAGAATCTCCCGGATGCGTGTCAGCATGGAATCCGCAGCGGCCGAACTGAGCAGAGATGCATTCATGCTCATGTAATGGATCAGATAGTAAACGACCACTCCGCAGACCACCGTAACAGCGGAAAGCGGTACGCCCAGAAGCCCTGCCACGATCGGAGCCGCATAAGGAATCCGAAGAACGAACAGAAGCGGCGTAATCATCACAAGCACGCCCCCCTTCGGTGTAAACCGAAAATACAGCAGAAACAGCAGCAAAAACACAACGAGCGCCACGCCCGCGCACTCCAGAGATACCTCGTACAGATGAAGCGTGACAAATCCTGCTGCTGCAAACAGCGTAAAATTCTTCGGCATGAAGGAACAGATCAGAGAAGTGATGAGAACCACTGCCATTCCATTGATCTGACTCATATAACCAAGCTGTCCGTTAATGAGAAGCAGACTCACCAGGGCGAGCAGAAACTTCAGTCCCGGAACAACATATTCTTCATATTTCACATAAAAATTGCGGATGTATTCCCGCACTACGAGCAATGATGTTGTCATAAATGTTCCTCACGAAGAATGCAGGCGCAGGCCTCTATTCCTCTTCTTCCTCACTCCCGTCAATCTCAGTCAGCATCCGGTCAAAGCTGACCGAAGCATTATGGGCCTTCACGTAGGTAATATGCGCGATCAGCCAGGATACCAGAAGATATCCTGCGCACATGATCCCATACGCGACGAGCGCCCGCTTTCCAAGTGTCCAAATTGCATCCACATCCATCGCATAAAATATGGAAGTCATCTCATCAATCCTGTAAAGCAGCCATATTCCGGCCAGAATACAGAACGCTATTGTAGTCGCAATCCAGGTTTTGAGAAGCTGAAAGCCCACATAATCGCTCCTGAAAAATCCACAAATCTCCCTGTCTCTTTTTCCTCTGCCCGCCTCATATGCCGCCATCCGGGTCATAACTGCCACTTTTTTCTCATTGATCACAAGTCCTTACAGCCCCTTTCCAATCGCCAGAGTGATAAAAAACACACGCCGTACCCCTGCGGCCCTGCACTCCAGCGCGGCAGCGTCGATCGTACTGCCGGTGGTATAGATGTCGTCAATGATTACAATCGTATTTAATTTTACATCATCCTGCACTATTTTAAAAGCCTTTTTCAAATTATTTTGGCGCGCCGTCCCTTCCAGCTCCTTCTGCGGCTTTGTATTTTTTACCCTGACCAGCCAGTCAGAAAGCACCGGAATATTCAGTCTTTTCCCCAGCGCCTGCGCAAGAAGCGCGGCCTGATTATAGCCCCGTTTCCTTTCCCTTTCCGGATGAAGCGGCACGGGTACAAGCGCGTCCGGCCGCCAGGAGAGGATCATCGCTCCCAGATTTTCCGCAAGGGCTCTTCCCAGGAAATCCGCGTATTCCCTGCGCCCCGCATACTTAAAACGGTAAATGGTCTGTCGGATACAGGAATAGCTGTATAGGGCCGCCCCTTTTGTATATGCATGTCTCCTGCGGGCGCAGTCATAACAGTATTCCGCTCCCGGATCCTGAAGCTGTTTGCCGCATTTCAGGCAGCGGGGCTCCCGGATCAGGACGAGTGCGTTTCTGCAGCCGTCGCAGATATCCTTTCCAAAGGGCTTCACCGGCCTGTCGCAGACCGGACACCTGCGCGGGAACAGAAGATCTGTCAGAATTCTGCCCGCCGCTTCATCCTGTTTCCATTTTTTAAGAATTTTCATTCGGCTCCTCTAAAGCCATGATTTCCCGGATTCTCACATCAAGTCCCGTAAAACGCTTCGCTTCGCTTTCGTTTCGGATCATGTCCTGAACCACCTGACGGCTCCCCAGTATCGTCACGCAGCCCTTTGCCCTTGTCACTCCCGTGTAAAGAAGATTTCGGTTAAACAGCATCCTCGGCCCGCCCAGAAGCGGCATGATCACCGCCGGATACTCGCTTCCCTGCGATTTATGGATGGTGATCGCATAGGCCAGCTCCAGTTCCGACGTCTGCTCAAAGGAATAGGTCACCCTTCGGTGTTCGTCAAATTCCACCGTCAGAGTACGGGCGTATTCGTCGATCTCTCTGACGATCCCCATATCCCCGTTAAAAATCCCGACGCCCTTATCCACGGCAATACCGTAGCGGCTCACCACCTCCCATTCGAGCTGGTAGTTGTTCTTCGTCTGCATCACCTTGTCTCCCTCCCGGAAGAGCGCGTCGGCGGACTGATATTCCTTCCTGGAATCCGCTTTGGGATTCAGCCAGGCCTGCAGAATGCCATTGAGCGTCTCAGCTCCCAGATTTCCCTTCCGCATGGGGGTGAGCACCTGGATGTCAAAAGGCCCCGCATGCACGTAGCCCGGCAGCTTTTCCCGGATCAGAAGGATCATGTGCTTGTAGATCACCTGCACGTTATCCCGTTCCAGAAAAAAGAAATCCCTGCTTTTATTGTCCAGCGCGATCTCTTTTCCCTCGTTGATCCGGTGGGCGTTGACGACGATGTCGCTCTCGCCCGCCTGCCGGAAAATCTTTTTCAGCTCCACCACCGGGAAGGCCCTGCTTTCAATCAGGTCCCGGAGCACCTGGCCCGGCCCGACGGAGGGCAGCTGGTTCACGTCCCCCACCAGCACCAGCCGGGTGCCGGGCGATATCGCCTTCAGAAGCGACTGGAACAGCTGGATGTCCACCATGGACATTTCATCCACGATCACCACATCCGCCTCCAGCGGGTTGTCCGCGTTCCGTTCAAAACGCGCCCGGCTCAGGGAAATGCTCCCGCTGCCGTTCTCGTCCGGCAGGCCGGAAAGCTCAAGAAGCCTGTGGATGGTGCGCGCCTCGTATCCGGTTGCTTCCGTCATCCGTTTTGCCGCCCGGCCCGTGGGCGCGGCCAGCAGGATATCCATTCCCTCCGCCGCAAAGTAATGGATGATGGTGTTGATGGTGGTGGTCTTTCCCGTGCCGGGACCTCCCGTGAGGATCATGATGCCGTTCCTCACACATTCCAGCACCGCACTGAGCTGCAGCGCCTCCAGCTCGATCCCGAGTCCGCGCGCCAGCCTTTCAATATCCAGAAGGACCTTTTCCTCCTCCGACGGAAGGAAGCCTCCCTCCGGAGCCAGGCTCACATTCAGATCCGTCAGCATTCTGGCGCAGGAAAGCTCCGCATAATAGAAGACGGAAGCGTATACGAAGGCCTCCTTCTGCACCTGTTTGATCACCAGCTTGCGCTCCATCGCCAGATTCGGGATCTGAATGCTCACATATTCCACGGAAAGCCCCAGAAGCTGCGCCGCCTTCTCCTCCAGCTGCTCCTTTGGCAGACAGGTATTTCCGTCCGCCGCCGCGAGCTGCAGGGTATAAAGGATGCCGCTTCGGATCCGGAAATCGGAATCCGTATGAATGCCGATCCTGGCCGCCAGCTCATCCGCCCGCCGGAATCCGATGCCGTCGATATCCTCCGCAAGGCGGTAGGGATTTTCCTCCAGAATATGATAGACCTCTTCCTTATAAGTCTGATAAATCTTCATCGCCAGCGTATTGGTAATCCCGTATTTCTGCAGGTAGATCATCGCCTCGCGCATTTCCTTTTTTTCTTCCATCTGTGCGCCGATCTCCATGGCCCTGCGTTCGCTGATCCCCTTGATCTCCGCAAGGCGCTCCGGCTCCTGTTCCACGATCCGGAAGGTATCTCTCCCGAATTTCTTCACAATCCGCGCGGCAAGAGAGGGACCGACTCCCCGGATGGCCCCGGAGCCCAGATACCGCTCGATGCTCTGTTCGTCCTCCAGGACCGTCTCCACGAAACTTTCCACCTTAAACTGGATGCCGTATACCGCATGTTCCACATAGCCGCCCGAAAGCTCCAGCCCCTCCCCCTCGTCGATGGCCTGAAAGCTCCCGACGCAGGTGATCTCCTCCCCGTCGGCAATCAGTTCAAAAACGGTATAGCCATTCTCCGTATTCCTGTATATGATATGATCCACATAGCCGGATATCTTTTCCGTGGATGTTTTATCCATTCTGATTCCCCCGATGCCTGCGCAAGCGTTATCTCCGCCCGGCGGTATTTCCGCCCATCGGACGCCCCGTCCCGCGGGCCATCCGCATATCCAACAAAGGCTGCTCCAAAGGAGCAGCCCCAATTCCTGTTTTCTCTTCTGTCCCGGTCAGACCTCGTCCTTGTATCCGCCCAGGAATTCCACATATTTTCCTGTTCCGATCGCCACAGCCGTCATCGGATCCTCAGCCGTCATGGTATTGATTCCGGTTCTTTCGCTGATCAACTCCTCCAGTCCGCGCAGAAGGCTTCCGCCTCCCGTCAGGACGATGCCCCTGTCCGCAATATCCGCTGCAAGTTCCGGAGGGGTCCTCTCCAGAACGCTGTGGATGGCTTCCACAATCTGGAGCGTGGGCTCCTTCAGCGCCTCTTCCGTCTCCTCCGAAGAAACCTTCACCGTTTTGGGAAGTCCCGTCACCAGGTTCCGGCCTCTCACATCCATATAATCAGGCTCCGGCCGCTTATAGGCAGAACCGATCTTGATCTTGATATCCTCCGCTGTTCTCTCACCGATGAGCAGATTATGTTTCTTTCTCATATAGCGGACCAGCGCTTCATCGAAATCATCTCCCGCAATCTTGATGGACGCGCTCACGACGGTACCGCCCAGAGAAATCACCGCAATATCAGAGGTTCCGCCTCCGATGTCCACGATCATGTTGCCGCAGGGACGGGAAATATCGATTCCGGCTCCGATTGCCGCCGCAATCGGCTCTTCAATGATGGAAACCTCTCTCGCTCCGGCCTGATAGGTCGCGTCCTCAACCGCCTTCTTCTCCACCTCGGTAACGCCGCTGGGCACACAGACTGCGATTCTGGGCTTGCGGAAGGTCTTTCTGCCAAGCGCCTTCTGGATGAAATGCTTCAGCATCTTTTCCGTAACGGTATAGTCGGAAATGACGCCCTGACGCAGAGGTCTGACCGCAACGATATTACCCGGCGTACGTCCCAGCATCAGTCTGGCATCCTCGCCGATCGCCTTGATCTTGTTCGTATCTCTGTCAAAAGCCACAACGCTGGGCTCCTTCAGAACCACGCCCTTTCCTCTGATATATACCAGTATGCTGGCCGTGCCCAGGTCAATTCCAATGTCCGTGTACTGCATAATTTCCTCCAATCCCAAATGAAGGCAACGCCGGAAAGGGAGCTTCGGCCGTTTTTCTGAAAGCAGCCTTCCGATGATTCCTCTCCTGCGCGCTGTCGTCTCTATTCTCTATTATAAACCAATTCGTCATGAATCAAGCACGGATATTTCACATTTATAAAACAGTCGGAATTATGTCGAATTTTATTCATAATAACGTTTTATTCGTCAATGCGAAATATACCGTCTGTTATTATAACCCAAAAGCACGGCCTTGGAAAGCCTTTTCATAAAAAATTAAGTTTTCCGGACTGCTGCGTTTTTGTCTCCGGCCGGACCGCACATTCATTTCGCGCGGTCCAGCATTTTCTTCACATAATATCCGGTGTAGGAATCCGGGTTCTCCGCCACTTCCTCCGGCGTTCCCTGGGTGACCACGGTTCCGCCTCCGTCTCCGCCTTCCGGCCCCATGTCGATGATATAATCGGCCGTCTTGATCACGTCCAGATTATGCTCGATAACGACGACCGTATTTCCTCCGTCGGCAAGGCGGTGAAGGATATCGACCAGCTTGTGCACGTCCGCAAAATGCAGGCCGGTGGTGGGCTCGTCCAGAATGTAAATGGTCTTTCCGGTGCTCCGCTTGCTCAGCTCCGCCGCCAGCTTGATGCGCTGCGCCTCTCCGCCGGACAGGGTGGTTGATGGCTGTCCCAGCTTCACGTAGGACAGGCCCACATCGTAGAGCGTTTCGATTTTTCTGCGGATGGAAGGCACATTTTCAAAGAAGTCCACCGCTTCCTCCACGGTCATGTCCAGCACGTCAAAAATGCTCTTTCCCTTGTACTTCACGTCCAGGGTCTCGCGATTATAGCGCTTGCCGCCGCAGACCTCACAGGGTACATACACGTCGGGAAGGAAGTGCATCTCGATCTTGATGATGCCGTCGCCGCTGCAGGCCTCACACCGGCCTCCCTTCACATTGAAGCTGAACCGGCCCTTTTTATATCCCCTTGCCTTCGCATCGGGCGTGGAGGCGAACAGATCCCGGATCATGTCGAATACCCCGGTATAGGTGGCGGGATTGGAACGGGGCGTGCGGCCGATGGGAGACTGATCGATGTCGATCACCTTATCCAGCTGATCGATTCCCTCAATTCCTTTATTTTTCCCCGGAATGGTTCTCGCCCGGTTCAGATCTCTTGCCAGCGTTTTGTAGAGGATCTCGTTCACCAGAGAGCTTTTACCGGAGCCGGAAACACCGGTCACACAGGTCATCACGCCAAGCGGAAAACGGACGTC
>NBJMC04202__coassemble_2341_pt1 | contig 12649 bp, 10 predicted proteins | sample NBJMC04202__metabat2_high_PE_053 | metagenome-assembled genome bin NBJMC04202
AATTTTTGCGGATTTGTTTAATGCCTGGCTGTATCAGGGGAAACAGGTGATTCGTCCGAATCTCCTGCAGAAGCAGAGCCCGGTTCAGGCGGTGCCGGAATATGCGGCACAGTACAAGCATATACGGGATATGGTTCACATGCTCTATGAAGGTGAGGTGGAGCTCCTTTTGCTGGCTCTGGAAAACCAGACGGAGATTGATTACAGCGAACCGCTCCGTGTCATGGAATTTGATGCGGCAGATTACCGCAGGCAGGTCAGACGGATAGAAGAGGAGAACAGAAAATGGCTTGGAATAAAAACAGGACTCCCGGCGTTCGCAAAAGAGGATCGTATTACGCCGGTGATTACGCTGGTTCTGTATTTCGGCGAAGAGGAATGGGAAAAGCCGAGAAGCCTGCATGATATGCTGAAGTTTACAGAGAAAAGTGAGATACTTAGACCCTTTGTACCGGATTATCCGATTCATGTGCTTTCTGTTCAGAGGGATATAGACATCAGCCTTCTGCATACGGAGCTAAAGCAGGTGATCGGCTTCCTGCAGCATCAGAAGGAAGGAGACGGCCTGAAACGATATGTGGAAGAAAACAGGGAAGTGTTCAGCCATCTGAGCGCAGCGGGAGCATTGTTTTTGTCTGCGGCGGCAAAGGGGACGAAACTGTTGAAGGGATTAAATAAAAAGGAGGAATCGTGCGATATGTTTAAAGCGTTGGATGATATTTATGAGAGCGGAGTGGCTGAAGGAAGAAAGCTGGGACAGAAGGAGGCAGAAGCGAGAGGGGAAAGACGCGGAGAAAAACGAGGGGAAAAGCGTGGAGAAAAACGTGGAGAAAAGCGAGGAGAAAAACGAGGGGAAGAGCGGTTTGCGGCCCTTTCGGAAAGACTGCTTCGGGATGCGCGGCTGGAGGATCTGAAACGTGCAATCGGAGACAGGGAATATCGAGGGAGGCTGTACAGGGAATACAGGCTGAGGTGATAGAATGAATGAAGAGACTTTTTCTGTGTATATTGCCCTTGTCCTTTCTGTCTGATAAAATCTTCCCATAAGAGCCTATTTGATAATGGCAGAGAAGCAGGAGAGGGAGGAACAGTAATTATGGAAAATATATCTGAAAACTTTTCCGAAATAACTTCCGAAAGATGTTATTTTACTCCACAGATCCCCAAATGGGGCATTCAGGAGGTAACTGTAAAAGGGCCGCAGGAGGGAAATCCGTTTACGGAGCACTGGATTCGCGGACGATTTTCCGGAAAAAACGAAACGGTGGAAGCGGAGGGCTTCTACGACGGTGAGGGACGTTACCTGGTTCGTTTCATGCCCTCTTTTGAAGGAGAATACCAGTTTGAGATCCGGGCGGATTTCCTGGAGGAGGCGAAGAGGGGAAGTTTCCAGGTGCTTCCTGCCGAGGTGGAAAATCATGGGCCTGTCCGTGTGGCGAACACCTGGCATTTTGCCTATGAGGATGGAACGCCATACTATCCGGTGGGAACCACCTGCTATGTGTGGGAGCTTCAGGACGACGCCCGGATTGAGGAAACGCTGATCAGCCTGAAGGAGGCCGGGTTTAACAAGATACGCTTCTGCATTTTTCCCAAGCATTATGATTATAATCTGAAGGAGCCCCGTTCCTATCCCTATGAGGGGACGCCCATGGACAGCGGTGTGCTCACGAAGGAGAATTTCTGGGAATACACGGGAAAGACGGAGGGGAATCACTGGGATTTCACCCGGTTCAATCCGGCGCATTTTCAGCATATGGAAAAGTGTATAGCCGCTCTCGGAAAGCTTGGAATCGAAGCGGACCTCATCGTGATGCATCCGTATGACCGGTGGGGCTTTTCGAGCATGACGAAGGAGCAGGATGATCTGTACTGGAACTATGTGACCGCCCGTTTTTCCGCTTTTCATAATGTCTGGTGGTCACTGGCCAATGAATATGATCTGATGAAGAAAAAGACGCTGGAGGATTGGGAACGTTATGCGAAAATCCTGTGCGAAAAGGATCCTTACCGCCATCTGCGTTCCATCCATAACTGTGGGCCGTTTTATGATTATGCCAGACCCTGGGTAACCCATTGCAGTATTCAGAGGCAGGAGCTGTACCGGGCAGCGGAGTTGACGGACGAATGGAGGGAGCGTTACCGCAAGCCGGTGGTGCTGGACGAGATCTCCTATGAGGGAAATATTCAGTACGGCTGGGGAAATATCACCGGAGAAGAGATGGTGCGCCGTTTTTGGGAGGCGGCCTGCCGGGGCGGCTATCCGCAGCATGGGGAGACGTATCTGTCTCCGGATGAGGTTCTCTGGTGGTCCCATGGCGGGCAGCTCCATGGGGAGAGCTGGAAGCGCGTCCGGTTTCTGCGCGCCATTCTGGAGGAAACGCCCGGCTGCGGCCTGGCGCCCCGGCGCCGGGAATGGGACGAGGTCTGCTGTGTGCCGCAGACGGAGGCGGGAAATGCTCTGTGCAGCTATTATCTGTTCTATTACAGCTTTATGCGGCCTTCCTTCCGGGATTTTTATTTTGATGAGGACACGCCTTTTGAGGTGGAGGTGATCGATACCTGGAATATGACGGTGGAGAAAAGAGGAACCTTTTTGGGGCATTTCCGGGTGGAACTTCCCGGAAGGCAGTATATGGCAGTCAGAATCAGAAAAAATGAGAATTTTGTGAAATGAATGGGTAAAGGCAAAAAAGGTATTGACTGGAAGCGGGGGGCAGGTGTTAAAATAATACCCGGCTCCGGTAATGCAGCATTGCCAATAAGTGGAATATTCCAAGAATATTTCAGATATTTTCCAGAAGGAAAATCAGGTGCGGATAAAGCTGCAGCAGAAGGGGCATAAGCTTTTCAGAAAAAAGAATATTTTACGTGATACAGACGCCATGAAGGCATCAGAATCCCCTCAGGGGAGAAGAACTTCATGGCGTTTTTTTGACGTTAATGCGCGAGTTTTTTTATGGAGGAAAGAATGAAAAGAAAAAGCATGACAGCGGCGTTCTGCGCGGCTCTGCTTCTGGCATCCGCTGTTCTTGGCGGATGTCAAAGAACGGACACGGAACAGACAGCATCGGAAGCGGCGGGTTCCCCGGAGGCGGCCGCACAGCAGACGGCAGAAGAAGCTTCGGTCATCGTGACCATGCCGACGACCTCGGAGCCGGAGGCGGGTTTTGATCCGGTTTACGGCTGGGGAGCGGGAGAGCATGTGCATGAGCCGCTGATTCAGAGTACGCTGACCACCACTACGGCGGATCTGGAGATCGGGATGGATCTGGCTGTGGATTACTCGGTGTCGGAGGACGGTCTGTTGTGGACAGTGACCATCCGGGATGACGCCTATTTTACGGACGGAGAGAAGCTGACCGCTTCGGATGTGGCTTTTACCTATAATCTCTGTGCCGAAAACAGCAGCGTGAATGATTTTACCATGCTGGAGAGCGCGGTGGCGGTGGATGACGTCACGGTGGAATTTCACATGAACCGGCCTTTTTCCATCTGGCTCTACACCATGGCGGTGGTGGGAATTGTGCCGGAGCATGCCTACGATGAAAATTATGGAAGCAATCCCATTGGTTCCGGCCGTTACATTTTGCGGCAGTGGGACAGGGGACAGCAGGTGATTCTGGAGGCCAATCCGGATTATTACGGCGGAGAGGTGAAAATGAAGCGGGTCACCGTCCTTTTTATGGAAGAAGACGCGGCGCTTGCGGCCGCCATGGCCGGGCAGGTAGACGTGGCGCACACCGCCGCTTCCTATGCGGATCAGACGCTGGAGGGTTATGGCCTTATGCGGGTGGAGAGTGTGGACAACCGGGGAATCAATCTGCCGACTGTGGCCGCCCACGACGAGAATGGCGTGACGGTGGGAAACGATGTGACCAGCGACATCGCAATCCGCCGGGCCATCAACATCGGGATCGACCGGGAGGAAATGATAGAGAACGTGCTGAATGGTTACGGGACGCCGGCCTACAGTGTTTGTGACAAACTGCCCTGGTACAACGAGGCTTCCGAGGTGGCATACGATCCGGATGAGGCGGTGCGCATTCTGGAGGAAGCGGGCTGGAAGGAAGGTGAGGACGGCATCCGGGAAAAGGACGGGGTGCGCGCTGCCTTTACGCTGATGTATCAGCCGGATGATTCGGTGCGGCAGGCGCTTGCAGCGGATCTGGCCAATCAGTGCGCCCGCCTTGGCATAGAGGTGACGATTGAGGGCGCGGGCTGGGACGTGGCCTATACCAACGCTCTTTCTCAGCCGCTGGTGTGGGGCTGGGGCGCCCATACCCCCATGGAGCTGTATAATATTTACCATACGGCGGAAGGAAGCGACAGCGCCCGGTATTCCCCCTATTCCAATGAAACGGTGGACGCATACATGGATGAAGCGCTTGCGGCGGACAGTCTGGAGGAATCCTATGAGTTGTGGCAGAAGGCGCAGTGGGACGGCAGCACGGGTGTGACCCAGGAAGGAGACATCCCCTGGGTGTGGCTGTGCAACGTGGATCATCTGTACTATGTGAGGGACGGCCTGCAGATTGCAGAGCAGAAAATTCATCCCCACGGCCATGGCTGGTCCCTGATCAATAACGTGGATCAATGGTCATATGTCACACCCTGACCAGTAACGATCAGTGGGAATGGAGGACGAATTGAAAAGGACTTCGCTTTTTCTGTTAAAAAATTTCATGAAAATGCTCCTGCTGCTTCTTGCGGTCAGCGCCGTCACCTTCGCGCTGGTGAGCCTTTCTCCCATCGATCCGCTCCAGGCCAACGTGGGACAGGCGGCGCTGGGAACCATGAGCGAAGAACAGCGGGAAAAGCTGGAGGAATACTGGGGCGTAAACGAACCGCCTCTGAAACGGTATCTGGGATGGCTGTCGGACGCCCTGCGGGGGGATATGGGAACCTCTCTTTTATACCGAAGGCCGGTATGGGAGGTGATTGGAGAAAAGCTGGGAAACTCGCTCCTTCTGCTCGCCGTCTCCTGGCTCCTTTCCGGGTTCCTGGGCTTTGCTTTGGGCGTGGTTGCAGGGGCGAACGCCGGCAGGTGGCCGGATAAGCTGATCCGTGGCTACTGCCTGGTAATCGCAGGGACGCCGGTGTTCTGGCTGGCGCTGCTGCTGCTTCTGGTGTTCGCCGTACAGTTAGGCTTATTTCCGGTGGCGCTGAGCGTTCCCATCGGCATGGATGCGGATCAGGTTACTCTGGCGGACCGGCTGTATCACGCGGTGCTTCCCGCTCTCACCTTAAGTATCACGGGCGTGTCCAACATCGCCCTGCACACCGGGGAGAAAATGATAGAGGTCATGGAGAGCGACTATATGCTGTTTGCCCGTGCCAGAGGAGAAGGAAAATGGCGGCGGATCAGAAGGCATGGACTGAGAAATCTCCTGCTTCCCGCCATTACCCTGCAGTTTGCGTCTGTCAGCGAAATCATCGGGGGCTCCGTTCTGGTGGAACAGGTCTTTTCCTATCCGGGACTGGGGCAGGCGGCGGTGACCGCAGGCCTTGGAAGCGACGTGCCCCTTCTGATGGGGATCACCGTGGTGACCGCAGCCATCGTCTTTGCCGGAAATTTTCTGGCGGATCTTCTGTACGGCGTGGTGGACCCGCGGATGCGCAGGGGAAGGAGGGAGAAGGCTTCGGTATGAAGGAGAGGATACAGTTAAACGGCCGAAAAAGGACGCTTCTGCTTTTTCTGACAGCGGCGGTTCTGCTGGCGGGAATCGGCGTGGCCGGAGCCTTTTGCCACGATGCGGCTTCTGTGACCGATTTTTCCCGGAAGGATCGGATGCCCTGCCTGGCGTATCCCTTCGGCACGGACTGGATGGGAAGGGATATGCTGAAAAGGACGCTGGCCGGACTTTCCCTGAGTCTGCGGATCGGCCTGCTGACGGCAGGGATCAGCGCCTGCCTGGCTCTGGTGCTGGGAACGGCCGCTGCGGTGGCGGGCAGATGGGTGGACGCCTGTATCGGTTTTGTCATTGATATGCTGATGGGAATTCCCCATATTCTGCTGCTCCTGCTGATTTCCTACGCCTGCGGTAAGGGAATGCGCGGCGTGGTGATCGGCGTGGCGCTCACCCACTGGCCCTCCCTGGCCCGCCTGATCCGGGGAGAGGTTCTGCAGCTAAAGGAGAGCGAGTATGTCCAGACCGCTGTCAGGCTTGGAATAGGACGGCTGCAGATTGCGGTCAGGCACATGCTGCCCCATCTGTTTCCCCAGTTTGCGGTGGGGCTGGTGCTCATGTTTCCCCACGCCGTTCTGCATGAGGCGAGCATCACCTTCTTGGGCTTCGGTCTGCCCAGCGAGGAACCTGCCATCGGCGTGATCCTTTCAGAAAGCATGCGCTACCTGATCACGGGAAACTGGTGGCTCGCCCTGTTTCCCGGCCTGATGCTGGTTCTGACCGTGATGCTTTTTTATGCGGCGGGAGGCGCCCTGAAGAAATTGCTCGATCCTGCCAGTGCACAGGAGTGAGGCGGATGTGGCGGACGCGTTACAGTTACACCCCAACCACGCACTTGCTGTGTGGTTGGGGGCCGATATGATTCAACAGGCGATTTGGCTTCGCAAAGCGAACTTTAAATGCCAAATCGCCCGATACTGGTCACAAGGTGACCAGTATCGAGGAGTGGCGTGAAATGGAAAAAACAGATATAATGAAAAAAGAGGAGCTTCTTTCCATCGAGAATCTTTCCATCCGTTTCCGGCAGTACGAAAGCGGAGGCGGGCGGCGGGCCTTCCGGCAGACATTCCTTCCGGTGATCAGCGGATTGAACGTGACGGTTCACAGGGGAGAGATCGTGGCGGTGGTGGGGGCCAGCGGATCGGGAAAAAGCCTTCTGGCCCATGCGGTGCTCGGCCTGCTGCCGGCCAACGCTTTTCAGGAAGGAAGCATCCGGTACAGAGGAAAAGAAACAGGGGAATCCGACGGCGTGCCGGGCATCGCCCTGGTGCCCCAGAGCGTGGCATGGCTGGATCCGCTGATGAAAATCGGAAAACAGGTGCTGGCCGGAAGAAAGACAGTTGCGGCAAAGGAGCGGGTGCGGACCCTGTTTGCCAGGTACGGGCTTTCGGAGGCTGTGGAGGAGCTGTATCCCCATGAGTGTTCCGGCGGCATGATCCGGCGGATTCTTCTTGTGGCGGCGCTCATGGACGAGCCGGAGCTGATCATCGCGGACGAGCCCACGCCGGGAATGGATGAGTCGCTAGCCAGACAGGCCATGGATGAGCTGCGGGAGTTTGCGGATGAGGGGAAAGGCGTGCTGCTGATCACCCACGATATTGAACTGGCGCTTCGGGGAGCGGACCGGATCGCCGTCTTTTATGCGGGAACCACGGTGGAGGTGGCGGAAGCGGCTGATTTTGCAAAAGAGGAACTGCTGCGCCATCCTTATACCAAAGCCCTGTGGCGGGCCATGCCGGCAAACGGCTTTTCACCCATCGAAGGAAACCAGCCCTATGTGAAGGATCTCCCGGAGGGCTGCGTATTTCAGGAGCGCTGCTCCTGGTTCGGCAAGGAGTGCCGGAAGGAGATCCCTCTCCGCCAGGTCCGGGGAGGCCTGGTGCGATGCGTTCGGGTGTGATGCACCCGCCGCATAGAGGAAGAAAGGAGAGAAAACGGCGTATGCTGGAAGCGAAGAATCTGAGCTTTTCCTATGAAAAGAAATCCGATCCCCGGAAAATCCTGGCGGACGTGACGCTGTCTGTCAAGCCGGGAGAGCGGGTGGGAATTCTGGCGCCGAGCGGAGCGGGAAAAACCACCCTTCTCAAAATTCTGGGCGGATATCTTTTTCCGGACTCCGGCTGTGTGTTTTTGGACGGGCAGCCGCTTCCGAAGAGGGGACACTGCCCGGTGCAGCTCATCTGGCAGCACCCGGAAAAGGCGGTGAATCCCAGACTTCGGTTGGGAAAGACGCTGGCGGAGGGCGGACCGGAGAATCCGGAACTGGAGCACCGCCTGGGCATCCTGCCGGAATGGAAAAACCGTTTTCCCCAGGAGCTTTCCGGTGGAGAGCTGCAGCGCTTCTGTATCGCCAGGGCGCTGGGGCCGGGAACGAAATATCTGCTCTGCGACGAGATCAGCACCATGCTGGATCTGATTACCCAGGGCCAGATCTGGCGGTTTTTGATGGAAGAGACAGCAGAAAGAAAAATCGGAATGGTGATCACAAGCCACAGTCAGGAGCTTCTGGATCATGTCTGCACCAGGCAGATCAGACTTGATGTGTAAACGCTTTGGAAAAGAGGTAAAAATGGACGCAAGGGAAGTGCTTGTTAAATATAAAAACGGAGAAATGTCGCTGGATGAGGCGGAGCTGTATTTCCGCCGGGAGCCCTTTGAGGAACTGGAATACGCCAAGCTGGATACGCACAGGAAGCTGCGCTCCGGTTTCGCGGAGGTGGTGTTCTGCAGCGGAAAGGCAGATGCGCATCTGCTTTCCATTTTCAAAAGGCTCTATGAGGAGGAAGGCGAGGTGTTCGGCACCAGGGCGTCGCAGCAGCAGTACGAGCTGGTAAAGAGCGCGCTGCCCCAGGTCAGCTACGATCCGGTCTCCCGGATTCTGAAAATTGAAAAGGAAGGAAAGGAGCACATCGGAAAGATCGCCGTCTGTACGGCAGGAACGGCGGATATTCCGGTGGCGGAGGAGGCGGCGCAGACGGCGGAATACTTCGGAAGCCATGTGGAGCGCATTTACGACGTCGGAGTGAGCGGCCTGCACCGGCTGATGTCCAGGCTGGAGCAGATCCAGAGCGCCAACTGCGTGGTGGCGGTGGCCGGAATGGAAGGGGCGCTGGCCAGCGTGCTGGGCGGCCTGGTGGCCAATCCCGTGCTGGCGGTTCCCACCTCAGTGGGCTATGGGGCCAGCATGAACGGCCTCTCCGCCCTGCTCACCATGATCAACTCCTGTGCCAACGGCATCGCGGTGCTCAACATTGACAACGGCTACGGTGCGGGCTACATGGCAACCCAGATCAATCGTCTGGCGGAAAGAAACGGAAAGGAAAAAGAATAATGGGAAAATGTTTATATCTGGAATGTATGACCGGCATCAGCGGCGATATGACGGCGGCGGCGCTTTTAGACTTGGGAGCGGGACGGGAGGCTCTGGAGCGGGCGCTTCGCTCCCTGCCGGTGGACGGATTTTCCGTTGCCGTCAACCGGGTGAAGAAGTCCGGTCTGGACGTGTGTGACTTCGATGTGCGTCTGGATGCCGCCCATGAAAATCATGACCATGACATGGAATATCTGTTCGGCGGCCATCTGCCCGAAAGCGGGCATTCCCACGGAACGGACGTGCAGGCGGAGGCCATTGCCGCTCATGTCCACAGCCACGAGCATGACGACGGCCACAGCCATGAGCACGATCACAATCATGAACATGGCCACGATCACGAGCATGACCACAATCATGCACATGGCCACGATCACAAGCATGGCCACAATCATGAACATGGTCACGAACATAGTCACGACCACAATCACGATCATGGACATACCCACGACCATTCTCACCCTCATGAGCACCGCGGGATGAAGGAGATCCTGGAGATCATCGCCCAAGCGGATATGACGGAGCGGGCGAAGGCCACGGCGGTCCGGATTTTTGAAATTCTGGCGGAGGCGGAATCAAAGGCGCATGGCGTCAGCCGGGAAGAGGTGCATTTTCATGAGGTGGGAGCGGTGGACTCCATCGTGGACATTGTGACTGTGGCGGTCTGCCTGGAAGAGCTGGATGTGACGGAGGTGATCGTGCCGTACCTGTGCGAGGGAAACGGAATGGTCCGGTGTCAGCACGGCCTGATTCCGATTCCCGTTCCGGCGGTGGCAAATATCGTCCAGGCCCATGGGTTGATGCTGAAGCCCACGGAGATTCAGGGAGAGCTGGTCACGCCCACCGGCGTGGCGATCGTTGCAGCCATCCGTACCGCCGACCGGCTGCCGGAACGGTTCACCATTCAGAAAATTGGTCTGGGCGCAGGAAAACGGCAGTATGAAAGGCCCAGCATCCTGCGGGCCATGCTGATTGAAGAGGCTTTTGTAAAAAGCGATGAGATCTGCAGGCTGGAAACCAATATCGACGACTGCACGGGAGAAATGCTGGGCTATGTGATGGAGCGCCTGTTTGAGGCCGGAGCGAGAGACGTTCATTACGCGCCGGTTTTCATGAAGAAAAACAGGCCCGCCTGGCAGCTCAACGTGATCTGTGATCCGAAGGACAGAGAACGCATGGAGGAGATCATTTTTGCGGAGACCACCACCATTGGCATCCGACGGATCAACATGCAGCGCACGGTGTTGCAGCGGGAGAACTGCAGTGTCAGCACGCCGTTTGGAGAAGCGGCGGTGAAGGTCTGCCACCTTGCGGATGGAAAGCGCTTCTATCCGGAGTATGACAGCGTGAAGGCGCTGGCGCAGAAAAGCGGAAGAAGCTTTCAGGAGATCTATGAACTGGTCCGCCGGGAAGCGGAAAAGGAGAAAGAATGAAGGGAACCGAGGAACAGCCGGAACGCGCAGACGTCCGGGAGGAACTGCAGAGAAAAAAAGAGATGCTGGAGCGTTATGTGAGAAATCTGCCGGGGCCGGTCATGGTGGCCTTTTCCGGAGGGGTGGACAGCAGCCTGCTGCTGGCCGCGGCCTGCCGGGCGGCCGCCAATTCCCTTCCGGCAGGTGCGGCTTCCTGTGAAGCGGCGGAGGAAAGAAAGGTTTATGCTGCCACGGTTCACACCAGCCTGCATCCGGTTCAGGATGCGGGCGTGGCGGCACGGGTAGCGTCTGAGCTTGGCGCCAGCCATCTGGTAGTGGAAATCGACGAGTTGAAAGATGCGGATATTGCGGATAATCCAACCGACCGATGTTACCGGTGTAAGAAATTTCTTTTTACCAGGCTGCAGCAGGAAGCGTCAGCACTGGGCGTATCGGTGATTCTGGAAGGAAGCAATGCGGATGATACGCAGGTGTACCGTCCCGGACTGCGCGCGGTGCAGGAGCTTGGCATAAAAAGCCCGCTGCTGGAGCTCGGGCTTACCAAGCGGGAAGTCCGGGCTCTGGCGTCGGAGTACGGGATTTCCGTGGCGGATCGTCCGTCCGCTCCCTGTCTTGCTACCCGTTTTCCCTATGGAACAAGACTTTCCCGGGAACGGATGCGGCAGGTGGACGAAGGGGAGCAGTTTTTGAGATCGCTCGGCTTTTATAACGTGAGGATCCGGGCGCATGGGGACACTGCGCGGATCGAAGTGGACCGGAAGGATATGGAAAAACTGCTGGAGCGGGCTGAAGAAGTGGTGGAGAAGATCAGGGGACTGGGATTTTCCTATGTGACCCTGGACCTGGAAGGCTTCCGGTCCGGGAGTATGGATATCAACCTTCCATCCGGAAGGTAACGGGAGAGGAGGATTCTGAGCTACATGTCATACCCGATCACGCACTTGCTGCGTGGTCGGGAGCCGATATGATTCAACAGGCGATTGGGCTTCGCAAAGCGAATTTTTAATGTCCAATCGCCCGTTACTGGTCACTGTGTGACCAGTAACGATTTTGATCCGGCTTTCGGAGGAATCAGGATTTTTCTTGACAAAAAGAACCATATACGATACATTTATATGTATCATATATGGTTCTTTTGCGTAGAAGAACGGTATTTTGCCATTGTGGATGTGATTGCGGTTTTAACGGATAGCCCCAATCCTCAAACCTATTGGCGTGTAATGAAAAAGAGGTTAAAAGACGAGGGCAATGAAACCGTTACAAACTGTAACGCTTTGAAAATGACCGCTGCGGACGGCAAAAAAAGATTGACCGACGTTGCCAACACGGAGCAGCTGTTGCGGATTATTCAGGCTGTTCCCTCTCCGAAAGCCGAACCGTTCAAAGCATGGCTGGCTAGGGTGGGCCGGGAACGGATTGAGGAAACGATTGACCCGGAACAGGCCATTGACCGGGCACTGGAAACCTATCTGAAAAAAGGCTATTCCGAAGAATGGATACATCAGCGCCTTTTGGCAATCCGTATACGCAATGAAATGACGGATGAATGGCAAAGCGCGGCGCGGTGGCAAAGTGGCAGGGATTGCGCGGCGGGCTCTTGAAGCTGAAACCGGTAAGCCGGTGATTACTTCCCAAAATGTTAATGACTTCCGGCAGCTCATAACAGACATTGTAGAGGATGCTGCTGCCCTGCCAGAATGTCCGAAGGGAGAAGAAGACAATAAGGGCGAATAAAACACACCATATAAGATGCTTTTGCGAAGGGAGGAACTCTGATGAATGATTCGTTATCCGTATATCTAAATCTTGATATGGAAAACAGAAGCAGGAATGAGGAAGTGATCAGAAAGATTGACAAGCTGCTTCTGACAGTGGGAATGAAGTATTCCGGTATCATGAATATATATGTTCCTGTGGACCGGAAGAAACGCGATCAGATTGTTTTTCAGGCGGAGGAATTACTGAGAGCGACAGACTGGCTGAAAGATATTCTGGCATATACCATGGTCGGGACGTTGACGAACGCATGTCCGGTTGAAGAAATTCTGACAGACAGGATGTCGAATCCTTCCCCGGAGAAATTATGGTATTACGAACAGTATTATCAGAAAACAGGGCAGCTTCCCCATACGATTGTGGTAGACGAGAACAGGCAG
>NBJMC04202__coassemble_2353_pt1 | contig 12560 bp, 10 predicted proteins | sample NBJMC04202__metabat2_high_PE_053 | metagenome-assembled genome bin NBJMC04202
TATAAAGGTATCGAAAGGGAATCAGAAAAACAAGGCCGTACAGACTGAGACTTCCATCCCCCTGAAAGGAAAGCTCCTCCGCGAAGGTATAGGAAATGCCAAATAACACGGCAGAAAACAGGAACAGCATAAGAAACGTTTTGAGAAAGCTGTATTTCCTGTGACAGCAGCGGTCTATGGTAAACAGGTTGAAAAAAAGCAGTTCCAATGTGGGCAGATATTGAAAGATCGGCATCTGATTTATCCCCTTCCCTGTGAATTCCGGAAGCTGCGGTCCATACAACCAACAGTCCTCGAAATGATACCTTTTATTTTATCACTTCTGCATCCGGTTTTAAAGGATGTGGAAAATTTCCATGCGGATATAAGGAAGAAAAAGGTATAATGATTGCGCAGTGCGATCCGGCAATCCACGACTTGTGCGTACGTGGTATAATGATACAAAACGGAGCTTTTTTATATATAAAGAACGGAGACAAATTTATGGAATATGGGACTGTGGTACGACGGGTAACGGAAACGGAAGCTCGCAGAAGGATTGCGAGGACCATTCTGGAAGCCCTGAGAAAGGAACCGGAATGAATATTGAAGCCTACAACCTGGACACACTCAGAAAGCTTGTGCGGGATCTACAGAAAGAAAATAAGGAGCTTCGGGCGCTTCTGCAAAGAGCAAACGTCCCCTGTGCGCAGAGCGAAGCATTTCTGGATACGCTGGAGAAAGCGGAGGATTACGATCCGGATCAGGGAGCGAGAATCCTCAGACAGCCGGTCAACCTGGAAATGGCGAAACGGTTTTACGGCATGTTCTGGGGACGGGAGGATGTGTTTGCGAAAAGGGCCAGAAACGGGAATTATTACCCCCAGTGCGACAATCGATGGAATAGTCTGTGCCCAAAGCAGGCAGGAGAATCCCAAACGGGGAAAAAGGTTTCCTGTGAAGACTGTCCCCATAAGAGCTGGACGAAGCTGAGGCCGGAAATCATCCTTGCGCATTTAAACGGATACCGGGAGGACGGGACGGATGTGATTGGAGTATATCCCCTTCTGCCGGATGGAACCTGCCGGTTCCTGGTGTTTGATTTTGACAATCATGAAAAAGGGGCGGAACGGGAGGATTTCGCCAATGCGGATCATTCCTGGCGGGATGAGGTGGATGCGCTGCGCCTGATCTGCCGTCAGAATGGAATCGATGCGCTGGTGGAGAGATCCCGGTCCGGACGGGGAGCTCATGTATGGATTTTCTTCAGAAGACCGGTGGATGCAGCCGCGGCAAGGAACTTCGGATTCCTTCTGCTTGACAGGGGGCTTGCCACCATTAACCTGAAATCCTTCCGCTATTATGACCGCATGTATCCTTCGCAGGATACGGCAGGCTTTCTGGGAAATCTGGTGGCCCTGCCCCTTCAGGGCCAGGCTGTGAAGGCGGGAAACAGCGCCTTTGTGGATGAGAACTGGAACGCCTTTCCGGATCAGTGGGGGAAGCTGTTTGAAACCGGAAAGCTGACACAGGAGGATGTGGAGCGCCTTACGATCAGATGGCAGATGGAGCTTTCGGGAAATCAGGCGGTTTCGTTCTATACCGATCCGAAAAAACGTCCGAAGCCATGGAACCGGAAGGAGAATTTTTCACGGTTTGATGTGACGGGAAAGCTTCATATTGTTCTTGCGGACGGAGTCTATGTGGACGCGCTGAATCTGCAGCCCAGACTGCAAAATCAGATCCGCGCGCTTGCCGCCTTTGACAATCCGGTTTTTTACAAAAACAAACGTCTGGGCTATTCCAATTACTACAATTTCAGCACGGTTTATCTGGGAGAGGATACAGACGGCTATGTAAAAATCCCGCGCGGCCTTTTTGAAATACTTACGGAAAAATGTGAGCAGGCGGGAATTACCTGTGATGTGGAGGATCACAGAGAAAAGGGGAGGCCCATCCGCGTTTCCTTCCAGGGAGAGCTGAGAGAGCAGCAGAAGCCGGCGGCGGAGAGCCTGCTTGCCGGGGATACCGGTGTTCTCAGCGCTGCTACTGCTTTTGGGAAAACCGTGGTATGCAGCTATCTGATTGCCCGGAGGAGGGTGAATACACTCATCCTTCTGGAAAGCACGGATCTTATTTCCCAATGGGCGGAAGAGTTGAACCGGTTTTTGAAGATCGATGAGGAAGCGCCGGAATACCGGACCAAAACGGGGCGCGTCAAAAAGAGGGGCAGTGTAATTGGAACACTGAAAGGCGGCAGGGACACTTTGACCGGAATCATCGACATCGCCATGATCGGCTCCCTTTATAAAAAGGGCGAATTCCACGAAAGACTCAATTCCTACGGCATGGTCATCATGGATGAATGTCATCATGCCGCATCCGCTACGGCGCAGGAGATTCTGAAAAAGGTAAATGCCAGGTATGTATATGGTGTTTCTGCCACGCCGGTCCGCAGCGACAGCCTGGAAAAAATCAATTTCTTTCTGCTCGGGCCGGTGCGTCATAAATATACGGCGCTGGAGCGGACTGCCGAACAGGGAATGGAATATCTGGTTTATCCGAGATATACCAGAACGGTGGATTTTTCAAACAAAGCGGATACCAATGCGGCATATGCGCTGACCAGTGAAAATGAAGACAGAAACCGACAGATCGCGGAGGATGTCAGAAACTGTGTGAAAGCGGGCAGAACGCCGGTGGTGCTCACCCGATTTAAGGAGCAGGCAAGACTCATTTACGGGCAGGTGCAAAATGACGCGGATGCGGTTTATCTCCTGTACGGAGATCAGTCGGCGAAGGAAAACGAGCAGGTCAGAAAGCGGATGAAGGAGCTTCCGCCGGATAGAACCATGATTTTGATAGCCACCGGACAGAAAATCGGGGAAGGCTTCGACTGTCCCAGGCTGGATACCCTGATGCTGGCGGCTCCTGTCTCCTTTGCCGGACGGCTGGAGCAGTATGTGGGCAGGTTGAGCCGGGAATACGACGGAAAGAAACGGGTAATTGTGTATGATTATATCGATTCCCACATCCCGGTTTTCGATGGAATGTATCAGAAAAGACTGAAGACCTATAAAAAGATCGGCTTCCGGGTCATTTCCAATCCGGCGATTGAAAAGCAGGAAGTAAATGCCATCTATGATTCCGGAAGCTATACGGATGTATTTGAGAGAGATCTGGTAGAGGCGGACAGAGAAATCCTGATTTCCAGCCCCAGCCTGATTTCCGAAAAAGTGGACCGCCTCATCCGGCTGGTAAAACCCAGGCAGGAGGTCGGGGTGAATGTTACGGTAATCACAGACGTACCGGAAAACAATGCCTTTGGAAATGCGGAATATCTGTATGCGCTCATCCGTCAAATGCAGTCGGTGGGGATCCGTGTCCGGCTGGCCGAGGAAGAAGCCAGATGCTTTGCGGTGATTGACCGTGTTCTGGTCTGGCATGGAGGGGTGAATCTTCTGGGAAAAGAGGATGCCTGGGAGGATAACCTGATCCGTGTCAGGGACGGAAAGGCAGCGGCGGAGCTGATGGAAATGGGGATGGAAGCGGTACAGGAAGCAAAGAAGGAAACCGTGCCGGCCAACAGGTGACCGGCACGGAGTGAAACAATAGAAAATCAGACAGATTTAAATTTTACCAGAGAAGACGGCCGATGTCCTTCAGCTTGTAAATGGCCTCAATGAAAAAATAATCCGCGTAGACCATGGTGAAATGGTGGCTGTCCGCATGGTAGGCGCCGGTGCAGTTCTGGACAATGGCGTCGCAGTTATGGCTCCAGTCGGCCCGTTTTTCATCAATGGCACGAAGAAGGCGGATCGCCGCATTGCGGTAGATGGGCCGTTCGTAGTCAGGGACGCAGCGGGACAGTTCCAGAAGGCCTCCCGCAATGACACAGGAGGCGCAGGAATCCTCATAGGCAGGCTGCTCCGGCTGCCTGAAATCCACAGGAATCAGTCCGCTTTCCGGGATACAGGCCATGCAGTAGTGAGCCACCTTTTTGGCGGTATCCAGATATTCCTGCTTTCCGGTGTGGATATAGCTGATCATGAAGCCGTACAGCGCCCAGCCCTGTCCTCTGGTCCAGGAGGAACCCTCGCCGTATCCCTGGCCTCCCAGGGATCTCACCATCTCTCCCGTTTCCGGGTCAAATTCCACGATGTGGTTCACCGAGCCGTCCGGACGGACAAAATATTTCATCACCGTATCCGCATGCAGCATGGCAATCTGGCGGAAACGGGGATCGCCGCTTTCCTCGCTGGCCCAATACAGAAGGGAAAGGTTGAACATGCAGTCAATGATGGCCCAGCCGGTGACATCGTCCTTTCCGGAATTGTTCCAGGCACGGATGAAACGGCCAGCGGGATTGAAGCGGCCCGCCAGAAGATTTGCCGCGTGCATGGCGCGCTTTCTGGATTCTTCATTCCCGGTCAACCGGTAATCTGCGGCGGCGGTGGGAACATACATAAATCCTACATCGTGATGAAGTCCATAATAATCAGAAAAGCAGCGGTCCAGGCGCTCTTCGCTGATCCGGGCAATCCGGGCGTATTTTTCCTCTCCGGTGTCCTGATAAAGCAGCCACATGATGCCGCCCCAGAAGCCGTTCGTCCACCAGTTCAGGCCGTCGTCGATCCGCCAGGAGCGGCTCATGTCGGAACGGTCGTCATAATTTCCGTTCTCATCCGTAGTATAGGGGATCTTGTTTCTGTTTTTTTCGCTCACCCAGGCCATTTTGGCGCGGATGCGGCCGATTACCTCGTCGGCCTGAAATTCGGTTTCCTTTGTTTTTTCTGCTTTCATTTTTACCTCCGAAGCGTTGTTGAGGCATGCACGCCGGACTGGAAGTCCGGCGCTGTGATAATCTTTCATATCCAGGATGCATGCCTTTTTCTGCAAATCCTGCGGTTCCTTTCCATTTTTCTACTGAAAAGTATAGAAGATTTCCAGTATCCGGACAATGGGCGGATGTGCGGAAAACTGATGGATTCTGCTATTCCTTTGCAGACCGGATGCTGTGAATCGTTACTGGTCACGAAGTGATCTTCACACCCTGACCACGCATCGCTGCGTGGTCAGGAGCCAACATGATTTCAGCAGACGATTCAGACTCCTTCCGGCCGTACCTCAAACCAGTCAAAATCCGCATGTTTCCCGAAGCCGGTCAGATCCTGGCAGCAGATGCCGATCATGGTTCCGGTGAACCACCCTTCCCGGCAGGCTTCATCGGAGAGGAAGCTGGCGTCCACCGCGCCTCCCGCCGGAATCAGCACGTCAGCAGCGCTGTTCTCCGGTGTCGGAACATCTGCCGGAGAGCCTGTCTTGAGGGGCACGCCCGCTGCCGAGGCGTCCCGGCACTCGTCTCTGTATCCGTAAAAGAACTGTACGGATGTACCGTTGATGGCAAGGCGCAGGATCACATCCCGGCCTTCCTCCAGAGGAATATAATTGGTCAGGTATTTGTAGCTGCGGTTTTCCGCCTTCAACAGGGTGATGCATTTTCCCACATCCTCGTCCCGGGACAGATGGAGGTAGAGATAATTGTCCGTATCGTACATCAGGATCAGCCCTGCCATCTGCTTGAATACATCGGGCTCAAAGGAGACGCAGGCTTCCGCCGTCATGTGATATTCCGTCATCCGTCTGGCGATGAGCGTCTGGGAAAAATAAGAGGACAGTCCGCTCCGTCCATACATGCGAAGCCAGCCGGGGCGCTCGGTCAGGGAGAGATAATGGCTGTCCATGGGAATGCGCAGGGACTGATAATCCAGAGCCAGAGCAGGAGAGTCAAAATCGTCCCGGTAAAAAGGAGCCTCTCCGGCAGGCCCGGCGTTGTCCGGACCGCCGCGTGCTTCCGGTGTGTTATCTGCGGCACACGCCGGTGCAGGCACCCGTTCCATAGGGGTATTGCTGAAGGACGCTGTCCGGCCTTCCGGCACGCAGTCCGCATCCAGCTCCAGCCAGCCGTCCTGCGTCCAGCGCATTTTCTGGATGGCGGTTTCCCGGCCGAGCATGTAACGGCGGCATCCGGCAAAACGTGGGGCATCCGGAGGATTTCTGCGCTCGCTGGCACGGCCGCACAGATGAACGGCATACCATTCCCCCTCCGGCGTTTCCACCAGGTCACAGTGGCCGGCTTTCTGGAGAAGAATGTCCCCATGGTGCCGGGAGGTGAGAATGGAATAAGCTTCTCCATCCTGCCGGAGCGGGTCCGCGGGGCGGTACATCTCGTAAGGCCCCCATACGTTTTGGGAGCGCTGGATGGTCTGACCATGCCCCTCTCCGGTTCCGGTATCCGCGCTGAACAGGTAGTACCAGCCGTCCTTTTTGAAAATATGGGGCCCCTCCAGAAAAATCCGGTCCGCCCGGTAAATGTCTCTCACCGGGCCAACCATGCGCTGCGCCTTCGGATCATATTCCTGAAGCACCAGCCTGCCCGCGTATTTTTTCGGAACCCGGTGGTCCGTCACCATGCTGACCATATATTTTCTTCCATCATCGTCGTGGAACAGAGACGGATCAAAACCAAAGTTGTTCAGGGCAATCGGGTCTGACCAGGGACCGCGGATATCCTGCGCCGTCACCAGATAATTTTCGGTATCGTACATATTGCAGTAAAAAGCCTTCACCACTGTATAGACCAGATAAAACGTTCCATCGTTCCAAGTCAGACAGGGAGCCCAGATCCCCTGGGAAGGGCCGACGCCCCGCAGATCAAGCTGGGAGATTCTGGTCAGCGGATAGCCGATCAGCCTCCAGTGGATCAGATCGCGGGAATGATGGATGCGCACGCCCGGCCACCACTCGAAGGTGGAGGTGGCGATGTAATAATCCCGCCCCACGCGCACAATGGACGGATCCGGATGGAATCCCCGCAGGATCGGGTTCTGTATTTCTTTCATGGTATCCTCCTTAAATTTATGGATTTTGGTAGTTCGTTTTGATGGTATTTATGCTTAACAATATTTTGGCAAGATGTAAAGTTTTTTTCTAAAATATATCGGATTGACATATCCTCTTCAATTTCTTAAAATGTGGAAAACTGACATATTCTCTGAAATCCGTTTTCAGCAGAGCTGTTTCCTGGTCTGTTGAAAGCACATACATTTTCGGACACAGAACGCTTTTGAGAAAGGCGGCTTCTATGATTACGGTAAACAGATGCGGCTATGATTCCAGACATACGGCTGTGCTGGACAGCCTGAATCCGAGGGGGAATGAGGATTATACCCTTCTTCTGATCAAAACGGAAAGCTTTTTTGAAAAGGATGGGAAATATACAGAGCTTCCCCCAAATACCGGGCTTCTGTACGGCAGACATTCTTATGTACATTATGGCTGCCGCAGGCCGGACTACAATGACGACTGGATCCATTTTGAACTGCATGGGGAGGATGAGCAGCTTCTTTCCAGGCTGTCCCTTCCTCTGGATACTCCTTTTGCGCTGCCCTATCTCGGACGGCTGTCTGAGCTCTGCCGACTGGTGGTGACGGAGAAGCTGTCCGGACATCCTTACCGGCAGCAGACCCTGGACAGCCTGATGCGGGCGCTGCTTTATTCTCTGGCATCCCAGCTTGCGGTTCTTCCGGATGCGCACAGCGGGAATAAATATTTTCAGCCCATGAACGAGTTGCGCATGGAGATTCAGAACGCTCCCTATAAAAAATGGAGCGTGGAGGAGCTGGCGGAGAGGATGCATCTGAGCATTTCCCATTTTCAGCATCTGTACCGGGAATTTTTCGGAACCTCCTGCATCCGGGATGTGATCGACGCGCGGATCGCTTATGCCCAGTATTATCTGACCACCACGGAAATGAGCATTCAGGCCCTCGCCGTGTTCTGCGGCTATGAAAGTGAGCTGCATTTCATGCGCCAGTTCAAGAAATATACCGGGCTGACGCCAAGCGGCTACCGGGAGGAGAGCAGGAGGCAGAAGGGATAACAGAAAAGATCAGTTTCAGGCAGGACAGCCCATGGCGCGCGGCTGTCCTTTTTTCTATAATAAATCCCGATCGGCCCGGCCTGAGCCTGAAATAAATCCCAATCAAATCGGTCTGAGCCTGACCGGGGGAAAGGGACGACTGCTTACGCGGCTCATTCATAACGAAAGGGGACCACAGGAAATATGATTTATGATGTGAAAAAACAGGGAGCGGCAGGAGATGGGAAAACAGATGACACAGCCGTCATTCAAAAGGGAATCGATACCTGCTTTCAAAACGGCGGAGGCAGCGTAATCCTCTCGGACGGCATCTATGTCAGCGGCACGCTGTATCTGAAAAGCAATGTCAGGCTGCATATCACGGAGTCCGCAGTGCTGCTCGCCAGCGGAGAGATTGAAAAATATGGAACAGACACTCATTACAACCGGTACCGGAATGAGCCGGATATGGACCAATGCTTTCTTTATGCCCAGGATCAGGAGAATATTACTCTTACGGGCGGCGGCATGATCCTGGGAAATGCGGAGGCCTTTCCCAATGAGGGAAGCATTTACCGTCCCATGATGATGCGTTTTCTGCGCTGCCGGAATATCCGCCTGTCCCACCTGAGGCTGTACGATGCGGCCGCCTGGACCACAGCCTTTCTGGATTCCTCCTGGATCTGGGTGGACGGCGTGGATATCCGAAATGAAGAACGCTATAATGGGGACGGGCTGGATTTTGACGGATGTTCCCATGTTTTCGTGTCAAACTGCAGCATCAGGGGAACGGACGACAACCTCTGCCTGCAGGCGGGAAGCCGGGAATATCCGGTGGAGGATGTTCATATCACAGGCTGCTCCTTTTCCTCCCTGTGCGCCGCCATCCGCATCGGCCTGAAATCCATCGGAGACATCAGCGATGTGGCCATCAGCAGCTGCACCATGAAAAATGTGTGGCGGGAGGGAATCAAGGTGGAATGCAGCGAAGGGGGCAGCATTACGGACATTACGGTGAACAATCTGACCATGAAAAATGTTTCCAGGCCCATTTTCCTGCTCTTAAACAACCGCTTCCTTCCGGATGGACTGGGAAGCTCTCTGGAGCTTACGGAAATGCCTGAGATCGGCAGAATGGAGCGCCTGATTTTTTCCAACATTATAGCGACGGACACGGAGGAGATGGGTAAGGTACACAGACGCTTTGAAAATGACATCATGGGTGCGCCCTGGTTCTCCGGCATCCGTGTGGATGCGGAAAGAGAGCATAAGATCAAAGACCTGACCTTTACCAATATACGCTATACCGCGTACGGCGGGGTGAAAAGTGCTCAGATTCCACAGGAATACCCGCAGGTGACCGATCAGAAAAAATTTCCCGGAAGCAAGACCTCAGAGAACTATTATCCGGACTGGAGCAGAACTGTACACATGGACATCCGTAACGTGGAAGGCCTGGTTCTGGAAAATGTGCGCTTTGCGGCGCTGCATGAGGATGAGCGGCCCGGATGTCTGGTAGAGGGATGTGATGATTGAATTTTGCATTCAATGACAAACTTCAACCTTTATGCTATGCTCAGATCAACCCGAAAACGGGAGGAAGGAGGAAGCCATGAAGGTAAGAAGAGATTTTGTCACGAATTCCAGCAGCAGCAGTTTTATTCTGGCCAGAAGAGAGGAGCTGACGGAAAAGCAGAAAGAGGCCATCGTTGATTTCGTAGAGAAAAGGATGCTGGGAGTGAGAATGCTCACTCCGGAGAGCACGGAAGAGGAGATCAGCGCGGTATTTGAAGAAAATTACATTGAAGAAGAGATGCAGGACAGGATCCGGCAGGCTCTGAAGGCGGGAAAAACGGTCTATTCTGACTGGGTGGAGTTTGAATGTTGTGAAAATGATTATGCGGAAATGATGGAGAACCTGTGGGAGCGGCTGTCGGAAACCGGAAAGGAAGATTTTGAGATCATCGACGGAGATCTCAGCTATTGAAGCCTATGAAGATCAGAAGAGACAGGAATTTTATCTCCCTTTTTGATGAAAACACCGGATTTTATATGAGAAGCGGTGTGCTGGAGAATGGGAAGGACACCGGAAGAGATCCCTTTATGGCGGAATTTCCGGAGCTTCTGGATGTGGGGATTATGGGGCACTGTCGGCATGGACGCAGCGGACTTTGCCTGCAGGCGGGAGTGGAGTGCTATCAGGACGGACTTCACAGCAGGAAGGATAATATGGCGCTCGATGATTTCCGGGAAATTGTGAGGCAGTGCAGGAAGCGTACCTGGCAGTTTGCGCTTGGCGGCTGTGGAGATCCGGATCAGCATGAGCATTTTGAGGAGATCCTGCGGATCAGCAGAGAGGCCGGTATCGTTCCGAATTTTACCACATCAGGCCTGGGGATGACGAATGAGACGGCAGAGCTGTGCCGTCGTTACTGCGGTGCTGTGGCGGTGAGCTGGTACCGCAGCGGATATACGCTTAAAGCCCTGAAGCTTCTTATGGAAGCGGGAGTGAAAACGAATATCCATTATGTGCTGAGCCGGGATTCTGTAGAGGAAGCGCTCGACCGACTGCAGAACCACGGATTTCCCCAGGGAGTCAATGCGGTTGTCTTTCTTCTCCACAAACCGGTAGGCCTGGGAACGGCTGAGAAGGTCATACCGGAAGACTTCAGGCCTTTCCGGGAATTGGTTCGGCTGGCAGGAGAGAAGTGCTTTGACTGGAAGATCGGATTTGATTCCTGCAGCGTACCCGCTCTTCTGCGGGACGGTGCAGGGATAGCCCCATCCTGTCTGGATACCTGTGAGGGAGCCAGATGGTCAGCGTATATTTCACCGGATATGAAAATGATGCCCTGCAGCTTTGATAATCAGGAGCTGCGCTGGGCGGTAGATCTGAGGACATATTCCATGGAGGAAGCGTGGAGAAGCGCGGAGTTTGAAGCCTTCCGGGAACATTTCCGATGGAGCTGTCCGGACTGTGACCTGAGGGAAAGCTGTATGGGAGGCTGCCCCATTCGCCCGGAGATTGTGCTGTGCGGGAGACGGAAAAAGGCGGACAGTGAAGCTTTTTCTAAATCCGGCGCAATCTGACGACGGCAGAAGAGGCTTATGGTACGAGGAGGAAGCATATGGAAGAGATGCTGGTCACCCAGGCCCTGGATGAAAGGGATCTGCTGGTAAAGAAGATCAATGACAAAATACAAAAGGCAAGCTTCGTGGATACAATGAAGCATAATCAGGACAAGGTATATGTGAATCAGACCGGGAAGGATGTTTATGTGGGACAGGCGGAGTCTGCCTATCAGCAGATAACGGATCTGATCGCAAGATATCAGAGAATCGATGCCGCCATCACAGAATCCAACGCGAAGACATGGATCGAGACCACTTACGGGAACTACACGGTAGCTGCGGCGATCTCTCTGAGAAGCCGTCTGCGCGGAGTGGGAACCTATGGAGATGAGGCGGATTTTGAAAGACGGCTTTCAAAGAAGATGGAAGAAGAATATCAGTCCAGGATTCAGTTTATGGATCAGAAGAACCGTCAGCTCCAGACGACCGCGGAGGAGATGCGGCTGAGCATTTTGGGACGGGAAAACAAGAGCAGGGAAGAGAAGCCGCTGGAGGTAGTTGAAGCATATGTGAGGGAGAATACCACAGAGCTGGTTGACCCTCTCGGCGTAAAGCAGAAGATTTCCGAATTTACCGATAAAAGAGATTCTCTTCTGCGGGAGCTGGACACCAGGATCAAGGTATCCAATGCGACCACCACGATTCGTATCTGAGAGCTATTGCCTGCAATACGAAAGCTTTTAACCTGATTTCCCTGTAACAGGGTTACGTTACGAATATGGAAAACAACCGCAAGTTGTTTAAAAAGGAAGTAGCTCAGCGGGTAGAGCGTATGGCTGATAACCATATTGTCGGGGGTTCGATTCCTCCCTTCAGAACCGGATGTTTTTGGCTTTCAGTTTTGTGTGACCGCTTACCTGTGAATGAGAAACGGTTGTAATCAAAAACGGTGATACAGAAACGACGAACCTTTGCCGCAGGCATGGCAGCATGCCGAAATCCATGAAGCAGGTCCGGCGGTAAATCAGTTGGCCATAAGCTTTCCTCATGGCTGTATTGCAGGCAGAAAAAAGGAGGAGGCAGTCTGAAGACTGCCTCCTCTGCGTCTGGGCTGAGGATGCCTGTCAGATGCCCGTTTGAAGAATAAAACGACGCAGTCTGGCAGGCGGGAAAACAGGGGGAAGACTCATCTCTGTGAATTTTCATAATCCACCAGGAACTGTCGGACATAGTCCGTTCTCAGACTGAGTATGGCTGCAATTTCCTGATCTGTCTTTCCGTCCAGATGAAGCCGGATGATGTCGAGCGCCATTTTGACGCCTTCTTCCCGTCCCAGTTCAATATTTTCTCTATCTCTCTGCATTAACGTCATATATTCCACCTCCATTTTCGTATCCATATCCTTCAGTATAGCATTGTCTGGATAGGATGTCAGTAAAAGTATGAATGGAAATACATACTTTTGTTGAGAAAATTCAGTTTTCCTGATACTGCTTCGCCTGTGCCATGAACATACGATAATAATGACCTTTTTGCCGCATTAGCTCTTCATGGTTTCCTTCCTCCACCTTTTTTCCATGAGACAGTA
>NBJMC04202__coassemble_2395_pt1 | contig 12236 bp, 13 predicted proteins | sample NBJMC04202__metabat2_high_PE_053 | metagenome-assembled genome bin NBJMC04202
TATATTGCCATTATTATATCAGGAGGCCTTCATAAAATGAACGGAGAAAAGACTGCGCAAAACACATTTTCCATTCGCATCATCGACGCCCGCCATGCCGCCGATATCAATCTTCCGAACGAGCCCTTCCCGCTTTTCGGACGGATGATTCCCACCTACGTGGACGAAAGATGGGCTTATTCCATTGAAAAGTATTCCGAGCCATCGCAGATGTGTTTTCCGGATGAGAATTATGATTTTGATGAAATGTCCGGAAACAGCTTTTTTATCGGCGCCTATGACGGAGAAAACTGCATCGGCCTCGCCATCATGCAGCACGCCTTCTTCAAATACATGTACCTCTATGATCTGAAGGTAAACCGGGAGTATCGGAAGAAAGGCGTGGCCGGGGCCCTGATCGAAAAAGCGAAGGAGCTCGCCCTGCAGAACGGATACCGGGGAATCTATACGCAGGGACAGGACAATAATCTGGGAGCCTGTCTTTTTTATCTGAAGACCGGCTTCGTCATCGGCGGACTGGACACAAAGGTCTACCAGGGCACACCCCAGGAAAATAAAAAGGATATTTTGTTTTATCTGGATATCCTGCCTGCGGCCCCGGACTCTTCCGCATCAGACTGAGGATTTCGGAATGAGAATTTTCATTTCCGGCTAAAACGCCATCCGCACCCATCCCTTTTCCCCGGTGTCCGGTATCCCCAGAAGCTCTTTTCCCAGCTTCACATAGTACCGGTAATTCTCAATGGGTACACCGTTTGGAATTCTGTGATCCAGTGCAAATACTGTCCCTCCTCCCATAGTCGTCGGAGACATCTTGTATTCCAGTTCACGGCGGATGGCGTCTTTCCCCTCTCGGAGGCTGTATTTGTTAATGCCTCCCTTAAATGCCACACGGGTTCCGTATTTTTCCCGCAGCTTAACGATGTCCATTCCAGCCGCCGGTTCGCAGGGATAAAGGATGTTTAATCCGGCCGCAAGGAACTCATCAATCAGCGGCCGGATGTCCCCGTCGCTGTCCTGGGAAAAAAGCTTTGCTCCGGCCTGTTTTGCGGCGCTCCATACCTTTTCATAGTAGGGGCGCATGAAATCGTGTACCTGCTGCGGTCCGATCAACGGCCCGCTGCAGCCCGCCATATCCTCGTGTACACAGAGGCAGTCGATGGGAACGATCCGGGTCACCCTTTCGATCACCTTTACCGCCGTATCCCCCATCACCGTGAGCATATCCTCAATCATCTCCGGTTCATCGTAATAGGCCATGCACAGGGCTTCTTCTCCCATCAGATTGCGCGGCTCATCAAAGCCGCCCGGGATGGAAAACAGGGTAAGATACCCCTGGTCATGCAGCTTTTTCTGCTTCTGCAGGGCCTCCGTGTCGATCCTGTCCTCCCGGAAGGCATACCAGTGTCTGATCTTCTCCCAGTCCTCGCCGCAGGCTACCGGATAGCTCTGGGGAAGAGGAAGCGTCGCGCATTTTTTGCTCATCCTGGATAATCGTCCGTATTCGTCGATCCCTTCCCAATAATCCTCATCCTCCCGGAGCGTATGTGGCCGGATATCGTTCATCACCCCGCATTTCGCCGCGAGCTGCGTTTTCAGCACATAGTCCCAGCCAAAGGCGCCGAGCCCGATCTCCTCCTCCGATGCTCCCTGGCTTCTCCATTCCTCTTCCAGCCCGATCAGCGGCCCGAACAGTTCGCAGAACATTTCCTTTCCCGTATACTGAAACAGGCTGTGAGCGATATATTCTTCACGTCTCCAGATCATTTCCGATCCCTCCTTCGTTTTTTTCCACTATAACGCAGCAGGGCGGGCAGGTACATGCAGGAATCCACATAACCTGGATAAAATTCCACTTTTCTTTATTGACGAACGTTATTCTTACTTCTGGGCGGGTTGAAGGACTTAAAGGATAAAATTCCACTTTTCTTTATTGACGAACCGGAAAGGGTGAGGTAAATTTAAGCTTATAAGGAGGATGCCATGATAGAAAATTTTCCGGTTTCCCTGGCCTATTTCGTGCGCCGGGAAACATGGCCTGGCTGGAAAATCGAGCCGCGTACCATTCCAAACCATGAACTCGTTCTTGTGCTGTCCGGGCGGGGAGAGGCAAGGATCAAAGGCCGCATCCATCCGCTCGGTACGGGGAGCTTCCTGTACTTTCGTCCCGGTCTTTTGCACGATATGAAAACGGATGACAGCGACTGCCTGGTTTTCTATGCCGTCCATTTCGATACCGATTCCGCCCTCCCGGAGCTCCCCCACTGCTTCCGGCTTCAGAACAGCCGCCGGATCGTGGAACTGTTCCGTTCCATTGACGCCGTCCACGGATGCGGAATCTATCTGCGCCGGTGGCAGGAGAATCTGCTGCTGCAGTCCATTCTTCTGGAGATTCATCTGGAACTCCACAGGGCCGCCGCCCACAACTACACCGAGCTGCGGCTGCGCCGGGCCATCGCCTGCATACATGACAATCCCACACGGCACATCAGCGTGGATGAACTTCTCAGGCAGAGCGGCATGGGAAAATCCGCCTTTTTTCAGGCCTTTCGTCAGCTCACCGGCACCTCTCCCGCCCGCTATGCGGACAGGGTGCGGCTTGAACATGCCCGCGGCCTTTTACTCGGCACCGACTGGTCCGTGGAACAGGTAGCCTCCTGCTGCGGCTATGAAGATCCCTTTTACTTCAGCCGCTGCTTCCGTAAGGAATTCGGCCTGCCTCCCCGGAAATACCGGCAGGCAAACCCGGTCGAATAGGGCTGTCATGCCCGCTCCCTTTCCGCCTTTTTCCGCCAGGCAAGAGGCGTCATCCCTTCCATATCCCGAAACACCCGGTTGAAGCTTCTCTGGCTCTCAAAGCCCGCTTCCGCCCAGATCTCGGTCAGGGGCCGTCCGGTCACGCGCATCAGCCTTTTGGCATAGTCCAGGCGGATATGGTTCAGATACTCCCGGAAGCTCATCTGCAGCTTCCGGGAAAAAGTATGGGAAAGATAGTATTTGTTCACATGAAGCTCCCGCGCCAGCCCTTCCAGGGTGAGCGGCTCCTGAAAATGTTCCCCGATGTACTGGATCAGCCGCCAGGTCAGGTCCATATTTTCCGGTCCCCTGTTCTCTCTCAGGGAAAGGCCCGGAAGAACGGAGGCCAGAAGGACCAGAACCCAGGCCGCGCACAGATTTCCATCCGCCCTGACCTGAGGTGCGCACAGCCGTTCCAGAGCGATGCGCGCATCCTCCGGAATCTCCTCAGCTTTCACAAAAGGAGTCTCCGGACACATCTTCTGCAGCGTCCTTCCATACACGCCCGCTGCCGCCGGGGAAAAAATCAGCATCAGAACACGGCTGTGTTCCTTCGTATGATATCCGTGGATCTGTCCGGGAAAAATCAGAACGCATTCCCCTTCCTCCACTTCTCTCACCTGATTCATCACCGTCGCCTGAAGACTGCCCTCCAGACAATAGATGATCTCCATCTCCTCCTGCAGATGGACCGGAAATGTCATGTTTTCCGAAATCCCCGCATGCAGATACCTCCCCGCCTTTTCATAAAAGGGACTTTCCATCGCTTTTCCTCCCCTTTCAACAGGCCAATTTATGGCCATTTTTCTTTTCGTTATGGCAATCATTATACCGTCCGTCCTGCTATAATACAAGCATCTGAAACAGGGAAATCCGGCGTGCCTCAGGACGGCTGCACCCGCCTTCTGTAAGGCCAGAGCCAGACCGGAACCGTGCCGCCGGAAGGCATCTCAGGAAAGGAGCAAGGGGATTATGGAAAAAGGAAAGGTACTGATTTTCAGGGGAGGATGGGACGGTCATGAGCCGAAGCAGGTTTCGGAGCGTTTCGCCAGGATCATGGAAAAACACGGCTATTCCTGCCGGATTTACGATGACCAGGAAGCGCTTAAGGACCTGGAGCTTGTGATGGCGCAGGATCTGATCATTCCCTGCTGGACCATGGGCGCCATCGATCAGACGGCGCGGGAGAATATCGTAAAAGCCGTCGCCGCCGGTACCGGGCTTGCCGGCTGCCACGGCGGCATGTGCGACGCCTTCCGGGAAGACGTGGAATGGCAATTTATGACCGGAGGGCAGTGGGTGAGCCATCCCGGCGGAGACGGCGTAAGCTACCGGGTAAACATCTGTAAGGGCTCCAGCCCCATTGTGGAAGGGATTGAGGATTTTAACGTCTGCAGTGAGCAGTATTATCTGCACGTAGATCCGGCCGTAGAGGTGCTGGCAACCACCCGCTTCCCCATTGTTCCCTACTATCACATCTCCAACAGGGAGGTGGATATGCCGGTGGCATGGACAAAATTCTGGGGAAACGGCAGAGTGTTCTACAACTCTCTGGGACACCACGACGATGTGTTCGACAAATCCCCGGAAGCGGAACTTCTCATGGAACGGGGCATGCTCTGGGCGGCAGAGGGAAAACGGTATGCGAAGGAGCACGGCCTCACCACGGACCGCTTTGAGAATACAGCGAAAATGTACTAATTATGGAGGAGCTGGAATCGGCGAAGCCGATTTCCTGGAAGAATCGCTTCGCGATTCTTCTCCCTGATTTAAATGCGACCGTTCGGTCGCAGGAAAAGAGGAAGTATGGAAAAAGTAAAAATCGGGATTCTGGGGCTGGGCGCCATCAGCGGCATCTACCTGAAGAATCTGACCACTCTTTTTAAGGAAACACAGGTGCTCGGCATTTATGACCTGATCCCTGAAAAAATGGAACAGGCACGGAAGGAATACGGGATTGAACGGACCTATTCCAGCATGGAGGAGCTGCTTCAGGATCCGGACATTGAGGTTATCCTGAATCTCACCCGGCCCTTTGAACATTATGCCACTACAAAGGCTGCTCTGCTGGCGGGAAAGCATGTGTACAGCGAAAAGCCTCTCGCAGCCACCTTTGAGGAAGGAAAGGAGCTTGCAGACCTTGCCCGCAAAAAGGGACTGATGCTCGGCGGCGCGCCGGATACCTTCCTGGGCGCGGCCATCCAGACCTGCCGTAAGCTCATCGACGACGGCTTCATTGGCCGTCCCATCGGCGCGACGGCTCAGATGATCTGCAGAGGGCATGAAAGCTGGCATCCCTCACCGGAATTCTACTACCAGCACGGCGGCGGGCCGATGATGGATATGGGGCCTTACTATCTGACCGCTCTCGTGAATCTTCTGGGCGGCGTGAAGGGCCTTACCGGGCTGACCGCGAAAAGCTTCGATCAGAGAATCATCACAAGCGAACCCAAGGCCGGCACCCTTGTACCCGTGGAGGTTCCCACCCATGTGAACGGCATCCTGCAGTTTGAAAACGGAGCGGTCGGCACCATCACCACCACTTTTGATGTATATTACGACAGACAGGATAAGCTGGAAATCTACGGAAGCGAAGGTACTCTGCGCGTGCCGGATCCCAATGGCTTCGGCGGGAGCATCACGCTGCTGCGGCCGGAGGACGGAATATTCCGTGAAATGCCCCTGCTCTTCGACTATTCGGAAAACAGCAGAGGCCTGGGGCTTGCCGACATGGCAAAGGCCCTCCGATCCGGACGGGCGGCCCGTGCGGACGTACAGCAGACGCTCCATGTGCTGGAGATCATGACCGCCATCGAAACCAGCAGCCGGGAAGGACGATTTGTGGAGCTTACCACCTCTTACGAGCGCCGGCCCGCCATGGCCCATAACCCGGTGCGGGGGATTCTGGATTGATCCGAAAGGACTGAACTCTCTGATTACATAGACGTAAAGAAATAACCGTCCAGTCCCTGAGAAAGACTGGCGGTTATTTCAAAACCAGTTTTATGATCGGGGTTGCTTCACGAATACCATAGATTGAGCAGAAATCTTCCGTTTACCCGGTATCTCATCCTGCATTTCCGGACAACCAGCTTCGGACAACACCCTCGCGGACCTTTGCCGCTTTGGCAATCTCTTCCACAGACATTCCCATGGCGGAAAGGGAGACTGCCATTTCCTTTTTTCCGGTCAGAATGCCTTTTTCCATACCTTTTTTCATACCTTTCTGGATCCCTTCCTGTATCATTCCATCGAGTCCTTTACACACATTAAATCCTCCTTTCTTTGTCCGATATTGAGGTGTCAGAATTCTCTGCAGCTGTGGAGAATGGGTCAGCTCTGCCAGCGCATTCACTGCCGTTTCGGACGCTTTTGACCACATCCCGGTACTGGACAAGAGCGGTTCCGCCGTCAGCCTTTGTAATCCGAAGGTAAGCTGCTTCCTTAATATCCTCTTCGCTCAGATCTTCCGGGCGGAGCTGGTCAAAATCCGACATTGTCCGATTGAACAGCTCGGCAAAATTTTCATTACTCGTTTTAAACAGAAGAGTTGTGGAAGAATCCTTTTTCATGTTCTGTCCGGCGATCCTTCCCCGGCGTGCAGTTTTCTTTTCTTGAGATGTGTTTTCTTTCACAGACAGGCTCCTTTCCGGCGGCAAAACGCCATTTCCCGGCAGAGACCTCTGGATACAGTCGCTCCTGCCGGCTCTGGTTGTAAAAAGTAATCTTGGGAATCTGGCATAGAGTTTCTGAAAGTTCGTCAGAAAGGACGAAAAGAAATGTCCTGACGAAAGCCGAACGGCTTCGAAAATAGAAATTTTATGCTTATCTGGATTGTAGCATCATTCGACGGGACTGGCAAGCAGAATTTTACATATGGCAGGATTGTTTCACGAATGCCCTGGCTTGAATGGAAATTCCCAGTCGTCTCAGGGAGGTGCTTTCCAGCTCGTGGGGCACTTTGCAGCGGTTACAGTGCATTCGTCTGCCAGAACCAGTCAGAGGTCGAACCTGCACGACCCGATGACTGGCTCTGAACGGACGAGGAGAACGCCATTTTAATAAGCAAGAGCGCAGCCTGCCGCCCTCCTATCCCCGTATTGCGTCCTTCATCTCCTTCACATACCTTCCCACATGCTCCGGCGCCTGCCTTCCATATTTTTCAATCAGCCTGATAATGGCCGAGCCAACGATAACGCCGTCCGCCAGGCCTGCCATCCGGGCGGCCTGCTCCGGCGTGGAAATGCCGAAGCCGATGGCGCATGGAATCTCCGTATTGCGCCGGATGGCCTCCACGATGGAAGCGAGATCGGTTTTGATCTCGCTCCTCATACCGGTCACACCGAGAGAGGATACCAGATAGACAAAGCCTTCCGCCTCCCCGGCGATCCTGGCAATGCGGTTTTCGGAGGTGGGCGCGATGAGGGAAATCAACTCCAGGCCGAAGCGGCGGCAGATGGGCTGGAATTCCTCCTTTTCCTCGTAGGGAAGATCCGGCAGAATCAGTCCGTCCATCCCGATCTCGCGGCAGGTGCCGATGAACCGCTCCGCCCCATAGGAGAACACCACGTTCGCATAGGTCATGAAAACCATGGGCACGCTCACGTCACGCCGCAGTTCTTTTACAAATTCAAAAATCTGATCCGTGGTGACGCCGCCGTTTAATGCCCGCAGATTGGCGCCCTGAATCACAGGCCCTTCCGCCGTCGGGTCGGAAAAAGGAATGCCGAGCTCAATCAGGTCGGCTCCGTTTTTTGCCATTTCCCGAACCACTGCCCCGGTGGTTTCCAGATCCGGGTCCCCGCAGGTGACAAAGGCGATGAAGGCCTTTCCGTTTTCAAACGCTTCTTTTATTCTACTCATACAAATCTCCTTCTCCACGATAGCGGGCGATCGCCGCGCAGTCCTTATCTCCTCTTCCGGAGATGGTGATGACCAGGATCTGATCCTTTTCCATCTGCGGGGCCAGCTTTCTGGCATGGGCCACGGCGTGGGCGGATTCAATGGCCGGAATGATGCCCTCCGTCCTTGCCAGATATTCAAAGGCGCAGACCGCCTCCTCATCCGTCACGGGCACGTATTCCGCCCGTCCGATATCGTGCAGATAAGCGTGCTCCGGTCCGATGCCGGGGTAGTCCAGCCCGGCGGAAATGGAGTACACCGGCGCGATCTGGCCGTATTCGTCCTGGCAGAACCAGGATTTCATCCCGTGAAAAATGCCCGCCCGGCCCGTATTCATGGTGGCGGCCGTTTCAAAGGTGTCGATTCCCCTTCCCGCCGCTTCCGCGCCGATCAGACGCACTGAAAGGTCGTCAATGAAATGATAAAAGCTTCCGATGGCGTTGGAGCCTCCGCCCACGCAGGCGATCACCGCGTCGGGAAGCCGTCCTTCCTTTTCCATGAGCTGTTCTTTGATCTCCTTCGAGATCACCGCCTGAAAATCCCGCACGATGGTGGGAAAAGGATGCGGCCCCATCACCGAACCCAGACAGTAATGGGTATCGCTGATCCGGGAGGTCCACTCCCGCATGGCTTCCGAAACCGCGTCCTTCAGGGTGGCCGTTCCGGTCGTGACCGGGATCACCTCGGCTCCCAGCAGGCGCATGCGGTAGACGTTGAGGGCCTGCCTTCTGGTGTCCTCCTCTCCCATGAAAACCACGCACTCCATTCCCATCAGCGCGGCCGCCGTGGCCGTCGCCACTCCGTGCTGGCCCGCTCCCGTCTCCGCGATCAGACGGGTTTTTCCCATTTTCTTCGCAAGGAGGGCCTGCCCCAGCACGTTGTTGATCTTGTGCGCGCCGGTGTGGTTCAGGTCCTCCCGCTTGAGATAGATCTTCGCGCCGCCAAGATCCTTCGTCATTTTTTCCGCAAAATAAAGCCGCGACGGCCTTCCCGCGTACTCATTCAGAAGCGTTGTGAGCTCCCTGTTGAATTCCGGATCCTTTTTGTATCTGTTATAAGCCTCTTCCAGCTCGATCACCGCATTCATCAGCGTCTCCGGAATGTACTGCCCTCCGTAGCTGCCGAATCTTCCATTTGGATTTGTCATATTTCCGCCTTTCTTACTTCAGCCGCAAACGCGGCCATTTTCTTTTCGTCTTTCACGCCGTCCGTTTCGATGCCGGAGCTGATGTCAAGCGCATAGGGGTGAAAGCGCTCCACCGCCTCCGATACGTTTCCCATGTCCAGGCCGCCTGCCAGAAAATAGGGCCGCCGCATGCCGGAAAGCAGGCTCCAGTCGAACCGGGTTCCCGTTCCGCCCTTCCCCGCATCCAGGAGTACGTAATCCGCGCCGCTGTCATTGGCCGCTTCCACATCCCGCTCTCCCGCGATGGAAAAGGCTTTGATGACCGCAAGGCCCGTAAGCGAACGCACCTGCCGGATGCCGGCCTCATCCTCCGTCCCGTGAAGCTGGATGAGATCGATGATCCCCCTGTCCGCGATCCTGGCGATCCGCTCCGGTTTTTCGTTCACAAACACGCCCACCGCACGGATCTCCGGCATCAGCAGCGCCCTCAGCTCCTCCGCCCGCTCCGGTGGCACATACCGCCTGCTGGCAGAGGCAAATACAAAACCGACATACGCGGGCCTGCACGCATTGGCGGCCGCGATGTCGCAGGGCCGGGACAGACCGCAGAATTTTATTTTTGTCATGATCGTCCCCTCAGCTCCGCCAGCTTCTTTTTCTTATCCGGCGCGCGCATCAGCGCTTCTCCCACCAGCACCGCGTCCGCTCCGGCCTCCCGGAGCCTGCTCACATCCTCCGCGCTCTGCACGCCGCTTTCGGAAACGAACAGCACGCCCTCCGGGATCCGCTCCCGCAGGCGGAGGCTGTTTTCCGCGTCCACGGAAAAATCCTTCAGATTCCGGTTGTTGACGCCGATGATCCTGGCCCCCGCCCTCACAGCAAGCTCCGCCTCCGCCCCGTCATGGGCCTCCGTCAGGGCGGAGAGCCCCAGCGCATCGCACAGGGAAAGGTATTCCGAAAGCTGGTTTTCCGAAAGGATGGAACAGATCAGAAGCACGGCGGAAGCGCCCAGAATTTTCGCTTCGTAGATCATGTATTCATCCACGGTAAAGTCCTTGCGCAGGCAGGGAATGGGGACCGCCTGCGCGATTTCCTCCAGATACCTGTCGCTTCCCAGAAACCACTTCGGCTCAGTGAGCACGGAAATGCAGTCCGCCCCCGCCGCCTCGTATTCCCGGGCGATCTGCAGATAAGGGAAGTCTTCCGCGATGATCCCCTTTGAGGGAGAGGCTTTCTTGCATTCGCAGATAAAGGAAAGGCCGGGCTTTTTCAGCGCTTCTTCAAAGGGAAATGCTCCGGCGGGAAGAGACAGCGCCTGTCTCCGGATCTCTTCCAGAGGCGTCTGTGTCCGTGCTGCGCGGACACGCTCCCGCGCATGCTCCGCGAGCCGGTCCAGGATGGTTCCTCCTACCCTCATGCCTGTTCCTCCTTCCGGTTGCTGATCTCGATCAACTTCTGCAGGACCGCAAGGGCTTTTCCGGAATCGATCAGCTCTCCGGCAAGCACGATTCCCTCCCGGAGACTCTCCGCCTTTCCTCCGATGTAAAGGGAAGCGCCCGCGTTCATCAGCACCGCGTCCCTCTTCGGCCCCTTTTCTCCGTTTAGAATGGCAAGGGTGATCTTCGCGTTTTCCTCCGGCGTTCCGCCCTGAAGATCGGCCCGGCTGCAGCGCCTGATCCCGAACTCCTCCGGCGTGATCACGTAGGATTTGAACCATCCGTCCCGGATCTCGCAGACGGAGGTGGGCGCGGTTACAGAGATTTCGTCCAGTTTTTCCTGCCCATAGACCACCATGCCGCGGCGGACGCCCAGGTTGATGAGCACCTGTGCCAGCGGCGCTGCCAGATACTCGTCATAGACGCCGAGAAGCTGCATGACGGGCGTTCCCGGATTGGTCAGCGGCCCAAGAATGTTGAATACGGTGCGAAAACCAAGTTCTTTCCTGATGCCTCCCACATACTTCATGGAGGTGTGATACTCCTGCGCGAAGAAAAAGCACATGCCCGCTTCCTTCAGAAGCTCCACGCAGCGCGCCGGGCTCTGCCGGATGTTCACGCCCAGCGCCTCCAGACAGTCCGCCGTCCCGCACTGGGAGGAGGCCGCCCGGTTCCCGTGCTTCGCCACCTTCATTCCCCCAGCCGCGGCCACCAGCGCGGAGGTGGTGGAAATGTTAAAGCTGTGGGCGTTGTCCCCGCCGGTTCCCACGATCTCAAACACCTCCATCCCCGTGTCCACCCGGATGGCATGATCCCGCATGGCCGCCGCGCACCCCGCGATCTCATCCGTGGTCTCCGCCCTGGCGCTCTTGGTGGAAAGCGCCGCAAGGAAAGCCGCGTTCTGCGTCTGCGTGCTCTCCCCGCTCATGATCTCATTCATCACCGCGTAGGCCTCGTCATAGCTCAGGTCCTCTTTGTTCACGATCTTTACGATAGCTTCCTTAATCATTTCCACTTCCTCCGTTTTGAAACAGACTGCCTGCCAGGGCTTTGGCAGCTGCTGCGCCTGTTTGAAAGCCGATTGCAGCGTGCCTCAGCACTCTGCAATCGCAGACACATTCGCAGTCCGGGCTTTGCCCTTCCTGCTCATGTGTCTTGCCTGGCCGATGTCGATGCGGCTGTGCATGCGGGCATGCACACCGCCCCGCCGCCTGCCAGGGCTTTCAAACAAAAAAGTCCCTGACAGATAGATAAAATACCATCTGTCAGGGACGAATCTTACAAAAGTATAAAATCCGCGGTGCCACCCTGGATTCACAGGAATACCCTGTGCGCTTGGCGGGATACCATCATATCCCCGGCAACTGACGTATGCCCTCACGTTGCAGAATACTCTGTGAACGGCAGATCAGCCGGTCACTGCCGGATCATTGGCTCACATTTGACTGCACCCTCAGCGGTCCATTTGACAACTTGTTTCTCGCCTGACTCTCAGCGCCGCAGGCTCTCTGTAAAGGCATTATTGCCGTTATCTCCGCTTCAACGGTTTGGCGTATTAAATTGGTAACAGATTATCACAGAATATAGGGGGATGTCAAGCGTCAAATTTTAATCAAAATTTTCCACTGCCCTTTCTGGTTATTTCCCTGCCGTTCCAGCACATGCTGTTTTTTTAATTTTTTCGTATAATATTTGGTGCTGGCAATGGTCCAGCCAAGCCGCAATGCTATTTCTTTCTGCGTAATATGCGGCTGCTTTTTTATGAGCAAAAGAATCTCTCTTTCTTTATCCGTAAGCTTTTCACCAGATAGCTTTGCTTTTAAAGCAGCCTGATCTGTACCTTGGGTAGTATCTTGGATAGTCTGGTCAGCATCTTGGATAGTATCTTGGATAGTCTGATCCGCATCTTGGATAGTATCTTGGATAGTCTGGTCAGCATCTTGGATAGTATCTTGGATAGTCTGGTCAGTATCCCG
>NBJMC04202__coassemble_2429_pt1 | contig 12005 bp, 7 predicted proteins | sample NBJMC04202__metabat2_high_PE_053 | metagenome-assembled genome bin NBJMC04202
GGATTACCCGCATCTTCTTCATGGAGGGGATTACAATCCGGAGCAGTGGCTGGACTGCCCTCAGGTGCTGGAGGAGGACGTGCGGCTGATGAAGGAGGCCCATGTGAACTGTGTCTCCCTTGGTATTTTTTCCTGGGCGAAGCTGGAACCGGTGGAGGGGGAATATCATTTCGGATGGCTTCGGAAAATCATCGACCGGCTCTATGAAAACGGCATCTACACCATCCTTGCCACGCCAAGCGGCGCGATGCCGCAGTGGCTGTCCCAGCATTATGACGAGGCCAGGCAGGTGGGACCGGACGGCGTGAGAAACCTTCCCGGAAGGCGGCATAATTTCTGCCCCACCTCTCCGCTGATCAGAAGAAAGGTGAAGAAAATTGACAGGGAACTTTCCCGCCGTCTGGGAGATCATCCCGGCGTGATCCTCTGGCACATTTCCAACGAATACGGGGGAAACAGACTGGGAGGCGAATGCCATTGCGAACTCTGCCAGGAAGCGTTCCGGGAATGGCTGCATAAGAAGTACAAGACGCTGGACAACCTGAATCATGCCTGGTGGACCACCTTCTGGAGCCATACCTATACCTCCTGGGATCAGATTCACAGTCCGGTTCCCCACGGGGAGATCGGCATCCATGGCCTGAATCTGGACTGGAAGCGTTTCGTGAGCGGCCAGATGCAGGATTTCTGCATGGCGGAGATCAGGGCGGTGCGCAAGTACAGCGATAAACCGGTAACCATTAACATGATGGAATTTTTCCGCCCGCTGAATTATTATAAATTCGCGAAGCAGCTTGACATCATTTCCTGGGACTCCTATCCCCAGTGGCACAGAGAACCGGATGACAGGGAAACGGCCATGCGCGCGGCAGCCTGTCATACGCTGATGCGAAGTCTGAAAAAGGCGCCGTTTCTGCTGATGGAAAGCACGCCCTCCATCGTGAACTGGAAGGATGTGAACACTCAGAAGCGTCCGGGTATGCACGAGTTGTCCTCCCTGCAGGCGGTGGCCTGCGGCTCCAACAGCGTGCAGTATTTCCAGTGGAGAAAAAGCAGAGGCGGGGAGGAGAAATTCCACGGAGCGGTGGTTGACCACCGCAATGGAAGCAATACCCGCGTCTTCCGGGAGGTTACGGCGCTGGGAGAGCGTCTGGAGCGGATTTCCGATGCGGTTTATCCCACTTGCAACAGAGCCAGAGCGGCCATCCTGTTCGACTGGGAAAACTGGTGGGCGGTAGAGGATATTCAGGGGCCGCGAAAGGATATGGCTTATCTGGAAACGGTGCTTTCCCATTTCAGGCCCTTCTGGGAGCTTGGAATCGAGGTGGATTTCATCAATGAAGAGGATTCCATGGAGGGTTATGCTCTGGTTGCCGCGCCCCTGGCCTATCTGTATCAGGAGGGCTATGCGGAGCGGGTGAAAAAGTACGTGGAGGAGGGTGGATGTTATCTGGCCACTTATTTCTCCGGCGTTGTGGATGAAAATGACCTGTGCATTCTGGAACGGCACCCGCTGGAGGAAATGCTGGGCATCCGGACGGAAGAAATGGACGCTGTCGTGCCGGAATCCCTTCCCAATACCCTTTCCTTTGCCGGAAAAAGCTGGAAAGCGGGACAGCTCAGAGAGGTTTCCCATGTGGTGGAGGATGCGGAAAATCCCGTGGAGGTGCTCTCCGCCTATGAGCAGGATTATTATCAGGGCTTTCCTGCCCTCACCCGGAAAAAATACGGGAAAGGCAGTGCGCTCTATCTGGCCTGCGAGGCGGAGGAGGGCTTCCTGAAGGCGCTGTATGAAAAGCTGACTGAGGAATGCGGAATCCGGGGAGAATTCACCGGAAGGCTTCCACAGGGCGTTGTGGTATCCAGAAGAGACGGTGATCAGCCTGTCTGGTTCCTGCAGAATTTCAACCGGGCGGCGGTGCAGGTTGAGCTTCCCTTCTCTTTCCACACGGTGGAGGACGGCAGAGCGCTGGAGGGAAATGTGACCCTGCGGCCCTATGAGTGTCTGATCCTTACGAACTGACAATAAAACGGACGGGCCGCATGGAGTGCGGTCCGTCCGAAAAAAGAAAATTACAGAGAACTCATTTCCCGAAAATTTCTGCCGGAAAGTTCCGGCGGCTCCTGCCGCCTGCGTCCTGCAGACGGAGTTTCGTCCGGTGAACGGCGCGGATGCCTGTCGGCAGATCTTTCAGAAGCTTTTTCTCTGGAGTTTTCCAGAGAAAGGGGGCGGAAAATGGTTCTGCTTCCGATCCAGCAGACAATTCTGGTCACGTAAATGCCGGCCAGGCTGCCGGCGGTGTCGATGAGAACGTCACGGAACGCGGGACTTCTGCCGGGAACGAAGGACTGGTGCCATTCGTCCAGACCGGCAAAGCCCATGCAAAAGATTCCGGCGGAAAGAACCAGCTTCCAGCCGCGGATCCGGTAAACGTACAGCGGGAAGGCGATCGTGACGGCCAGCAGAAAGTATTCCGTGACATGTGCGGCCTTTCGCACATAATGCTCCAGAAGACCCGCATAATGCAGGATCTGCTGGGCGTTCCATCCCTGATCAAAGATCTGGCTGCAAAATTCCACCAGATCCGTGGTGACGCTGCCGCTCAGCTGCCCGGAAACATCGCCGCTCTGCGCAGAAAAGTTGAAGATGAGATACATCATCACCAGCGCGGGAAGAAAGGAAAGCGGCTTGAGCAGATAGCGGAGCAGCTTTTTCAAAAACAGCCGGAAATATTTCATAAATACAAAACTCCAATCACTTTTCAAATCAAAACATTCTTATTTTCAGTGTTCCATGTTTCCTGCCTATCATACCACAAAAAGACAGAAAGAAAAGTACAGAAAACATAAAAAAATTCTGATTTTTTTATGAAGCTGTGAATCGTACCTATGAAGCAGAAGGAGGGATGCGGTCTTGCGGACAAAAATTTCTGATTTTACCCTGTTCATGACGGCCCTGGGAACGCTTGCGGCATTTCGGTGGATTCGGGCCGGAAATCTGCCGGAAACGGCGCTTTCTGCGGCTTTTTTCCTGCTTCTTTATGCCGCAGGACGGATTGACCAGCGGACAGGAAGGCTGCCCGACTGGTGTGCGCTCGCCGCGTTTTTTCTCGGCCTTCTGAGCATTCCTCTTTTCTCCGAGCCCGTTCTGTATGTCCGGCTGGCAGGAATTTTCGCGGTAAGCCTGCCCCTTTTTCTGGTCTGTCTGGTCAGGCCCGGCGCATTTGGCGGCGGGGATGTCAAGCTGATGGCGGGCTGCGGCTTCTTTCTGGGGGCGGGGACAGTATGGCGTTCCTTTCTCATCGCGGTTTTTTTCAGCGGGATCTGGGCGCTGGCTCTTCTGTTTACGGGCAGGGCGGATCGAAAGACACGGTTTCCCTTCGGCCCGTTTCTCTGTGTGGGAATGGCCCTGGCGCTGGTTTTTTAATGTATGATTTCTTTTTCCGTGTTTTTATGATAGGATAAAAAGGAAGAAAAATGCGGCTTTGGCAGGTGAGGATTGAAAAAGCCCGTGTTTTTCCGTATAATGGATACCTGGAAACGGCCGCAGGCGGAAAAACCCCGCGAAAAGGGGCAAAAATGCAGAGAGCGGACTTTTCCTTCATACCAGATAAAAAACGGAGGAGCATCGATGGGAAACGTAAGGCGTATCTATGTGGAGAAGAAGGCCCCTTTTGCCGTGAAGGCGAAGGAGCTGAAGGGAGATCTGAAAAATTACCTGAATCTGAAAACGATTGAGGATGTTCGGATTTTCATCCGGTATGATGTGGAGCACATCAGCGATGAGGTGTTTGAGCGCGCGTGCAGGACGGTGTTTTCGGAGCCGCCGGTGGACGAGCTGTACCGGGAGGAAATCGAGATTCCGGAAAACGGACGCGTCTTTTCCGTGGAATATCTGCCGGGACAGTTTGACCAGAGGGCGGATTCCGCGGTGCAGTGTGTGAAATTTCTGAACGAGGAGGAAAATCCCATCATCCGCACGGCGACCACCTATCTGATCACGGGAAGCCTTAGCGATGAGGAATTCGAGCAGATCAAGTCTTACTGCATCAACCCGGTGGATTCCAGAGAAACGGGCATGGTGAAGCCGGATACGCTGGAAACCGTTTACGAGGAACCTGCGGACGTGAAGGTTCTGGACTGCTTTGCGCACCTTCCGGAAGCGGAGCTGAAGGCGCTGTACGATTCTCTGGGACTGGCGATGACCTTCCGGGATTTTCAGCATATTCAGAACTATTTTGCGGGGGAAGAGCACAGGGATCCGACCATGACGGAAATCCGGGTGCTGGATACCTACTGGTCCGATCACTGCCGTCATACCACCTTCTCCACAGAGCTGAAAAATGTGGAATTTGAGGACGGCTACTACAGCGAGCCCATCAAAAAGGCTTATCAGAGCTATCTGGATACCAGAGAAGAGCTTTTCGCGGGAAGAAAGGACAAGTTCGTCTGCCTGATGGATCTGGCTCTGGCGGGTATGCGCAGGCTGAAGAAGGAAGGAAAGCTTGCGGACATGGAGGAATCCGAGGAAATCAACGCCTGCTCCGTCATCGTTCCGGTGGAAATGGATTACGGGAACGGCCCGGAGACGGAAGAGTGGCTGGTGTTCTTCAAGAATGAAACCCACAACCATCCTACGGAGATCGAGCCCTTCGGCGGCGCGGCCACCTGTCTGGGCGGCGCGATCCGGGATCCCCTTTCCGGACGCGGCTATGTGTATCAGGCCATGCGCGTGACGGGCGCAGGGGACCCTACGGTTCCGGTGGCGGAGACCCTGAAGGGAAAGCTTCCCCAGAAAAAGCTGGTGCGCGGCGCTGCGGACGGCTATTCCTCCTACGGAAACCAGATCGGCCTCGCAACGGGATACGTGAAGGAAATCTATCATCCCGACTATGTGGCGAAGAGAATGGAAATCGGTGCGGTGATGGGAGCGGCTCCCCGCAAAAACGTGGTGCGCGCCACCTCTGATCCGGGCGATATCATCATTCTGCTCGGCGGACGGACCGGAAGGGACGGCTGCGGCGGCGCGACCGGCTCCTCCAAGGTGCACACCGAGGCGAGCATCGAGACCTGCGGCGCAGAGGTACAGAAGGGAAATGCGCCCACGGAAAGAAAGATCCAGAGACTGTTCCGCCGTGCTGAGGTGAGCCGGCTGATCAAGAAGTGCAACGACTTCGGCGCGGGCGGCGTATCCGTTGCCATCGGCGAGCTGGCGGACGGCCTGCGGGTGGATCTGGATAAGGTACCCAAAAAGTACGCGGGTCTGGACGGCACGGAGCTTGCCATCTCCGAATCCCAGGAGAGAATGGCCGTGGTGGTGGATCCGAAGGATGTGGACGCCTTCCTTGGCTATGCGGCGGAGGAAAATCTGGAAGCGGTGAGCGTGGCCGAAGTGACCGAAGAGCCCAGACTGGTGCTTTCCTGGAGAGGAAAGGAGATCGTGAACCTGTCCAGAGCCTTCCTGAATACCAACGGCGCGCATCAGGAGACGGATGTATACGTGGAGGTGCCGAAAGAGGGTACCAGCTATTTTGATACCTGGGCCGTTCCTGCGGCAGGAGAGGCCGTGGAAGCGGGAGATGCGAAGAAGGCCTGGCTGTCTCTGCTCTCCGATCTGAATGTCTGCTCCCAGAAGGGACTGGTGGAGATGTTCGACTCCTCCATCGGCGCGGGCAGCGTGCTGATGCCCTACGGCGGAAAATATCAGCTCACCGAGACGCAGGTGATGGCGGCGAAGCTTCCCGTTCTGGAAGGAAAAACGGATACGGTGACCCTCATGAGCTGCGGCTTCGACCCTTACCTGTCCTCCTGGAGCCCTTACCATGGAGCGGTGTATGCGGTGACGGAATCCATCGCCAGAATCGTGGCGGCGGGCGGAGATCATACGAAGATCCGCTTCACCTTCCAGGAATACTTCCGCAGGATGACGGAGGAAGCGAAGCGCTGGAGCCAGCCCTTCGCGGCGCTGCTCGGCGCCTTTGACGCACAGCTGGGATACGGACTTCCCTCCATCGGCGGCAAGGACTCCATGTCCGGAACCTTCAACGATATCGATGTGCCGCCCACTCTGGTTTCCTTTGCGGTGGACGTGGAAAAGGGCTCCCATGTGATCACGCCGGAGCTGAAGACCCCCGGCAATAAGCTGGTGCGCTTCTGTCTGGAGCGGGACGACTACGATCTTCCTGTGTATGAAGCGGCGCAGAAGCTGTTCGCCAGAATTACGGAGCTGATCCGCGAGGGCGCGATCGTTTCCGCCTATGCCCTGGACAGCAGAGGAGCGGCGGCCGCTCTTGCGAAGATGGCCTTCGGCAATCATCTCGGCGTGACCTTTGCCGAGGATGTACAGCTTTCCGATCTGTTTGAAAATGCTGTCGGCGACATCGTGGCGGAGGTTCCCGCTGACCGGCTGGAGGAGCTTGGCGCAGCATACGAAGAACTGGGAACGGTGACCGAAGCGCCTGTCTTCGTATTCGGCCAGACGCAGATTTCTCTGGACGAGATGCTCTCCGCCTGGAAGGGTACGCTGGAAAAGGTATTCCCCAGCACGGCGGAGCAGGGAAGCGACCCGGTGGACAGCCCGGTTTATCAGGCGAAGGAAATTCATGTGTGCAGAAACAAGGTGGCAAGGCCCACCGTATTCATTCCCGTATTCCCGGGAACCAACTGCGAATACGACAGCGCGAAGGCCTTTGAGCGCGCGGGCGCGGATGTGGTGACGAAGGTATTCCGCAATCTGACCGCCGCAGACATCCGGGAATCCGTGGACGAATTTGAAAAGGCCATCAGCCAGGCCCAGATCATCATGTTCCCCGGCGGCTTCTCCGCAGGCGACGAGCCGGACGGAAGCGCTAAGTTCTTCGCCACCGCTTTCCAGAACGCGAAGATCAAAGAGGCGGTTACGAAGCTGGTGGAGGAACGGGACGGCCTGTGCCTCGGCATCTGCAACGGCTTCCAGGCTCTCATCAAGCTGGGACTGGTGCCTTTCGGGAAGATTACGGGCCAGACGGAGGATTCTCCCACGCTGACCTTCAACACCATTAACCGCCACATTTCACGCATGGTTTACACGAAGGTGGTGACGGACAAATCGCCCTGGCTGGCAGGAACAAAGCCGGGAGCCGTATACTGCACTCCCGCATCCCACGGCGAAGGCCGCTTCGTGGCAAGCGACGAGTGGCTGAAGAAGCTGTTTGAAAACGGACAGGTAGCCACCCAGTACTGCGATCCGGAAGGAAATGTGAGCATGGACGGAGAGTGGAACGTGAACGGTTCCTATGCCGCCATCGAGGGCATCACCTCTCCCGACGGCCGCATCCTCGGAAAGATGGCACATGTGGAACGCCGCGGCGACGGCGTGGCCGTGAACATCTACGGAGAGCAGGATCTGAAGATCTTTGAGTCCGGTGTGGCATATTTTAAATAAAATTCAAAGGGTCATGCGGGCCGCGCCTGTGCGGACAGCATGACCTTTTGGCGTGCAGGATTCTGTTTCTGTACGGTTAGAAATAAGGGAACGATTTTAATAACCGTATAGATTACTGTAAAAGTACGGTTATATTTGGATTTGATGGGTTTAGAACCGTAGAAATAACCTAAATAATACGGTTAAAAGTGATCTCTTTGAGTTTTAAACCGTAGTTATGCCCGAAAAAGTACGGTTACGGATGAGTTATTCGGACTTCAAACCGTATCTGTCTATGGACACGCCGCAGAAAAAGGAAAAAATGCGCCTGAAAGGCTGTAACAGTCAGCTGTTTACGGTGATGCAGTGTAAATCGGGAAGGCATCGTTTTCAAAAGGTTCCCCAAAGTGTTATGACGAGGAGAAAGATACATGGAAATATGGGATGCATATGACAGGAATCTGGAAAAGATTGAGGGTATGACGCTGATCCGCGGGGAAAAAATCCCGGAAGGAGTCTACCATCTTGTCTGCGATGTCATCGTCAGGCACACGGACGGAGAGTATCTTCTGATGCAGCGTGACAGCAGGAAGCATTACGGCGGGATGTGGGAAGCGACGGCCGGCGGCTCCGCCCTGCAGGGAGAAAGTCCTCTCGACTGCGCGATCAGAGAGCTGCGCGAGGAAACAGGGATCCGTGCGGAGCAGCTGGAGGAAGTCGGCAGGGTGCGGGCAGCCGGGCGCAATGCGATTTACTGTGAGTTTTTGTGCGTCACCGACTGCAGAAAGGACAGCATCATTCTTCAGGAGGGAGAAACCTCTGCCTATAAATGGGTAACGCAGGATGAACTGCTGTCCATGAAGAGGAACGAACTGGTAACGAAACGGATGCAGAACTTTGTCGATGGATTAAAACCCGGAATCAGGTCAGATGCGGATTGCAGCGTATATGAATTCGTTCCGGAAGAAGATTGAAAAATAAGCTCCGACATGGAGGTAAAAATGGGATTCAATAAACTGACGGCGGCAGACGCCGAATGGAACGCTCTGGCGGACTACGCTGAAAACTGCTCCTGGGGAGCGGGCAGAACGCTGGCGGAGGAGATGAGACAGAATCATTTCACCGGCTGGGAGCGGGTGATTCTCGCAGAGGTTCAGGGACACATTGCAGGATACTGCACGGTTTCCGGAACCGACTGCATTCCGGATGTGCCCTATATGCCCTACATCGGCATGCTGTTTGTGGGGGAGGAATACCGGGGAAAGCGGCTGAGCCAGAGGATGATCGATGATGCATCGGAATATCTGAAGGAACTGGGCTTTTCGGAGGTATATCTGGTCAGCGACCATGAGAACCTGTATGAGAAATACGGCTTTCAGGTAATCGATGAGAAAATGGCGCCCTGGGGGCGGATGCAGAAAATATACCGGAAAGGGCTGTGAAATTTTGAGGGAACGAAACCATGCTGAATATAGCGGTATGTGATGACGATGGATGTATGCTCTCCAGACTGGAGGAGCTTGCAGGAAAATTTTTCAGAACGCATTGTGTGGACGTGAAGATTCGGCCATATCAGTCTGGAGAGAATCTGCTGTACGATTTGCAGGATGGCTTTTCTTATGACCTTTTTCTGCTGGATATTGAAATGCCGGGAACGGACGGCATGGAACTGGCAAAAGAGATTCACGATGCGCTGCCTGCGGCGGGAGTCATTTTTATCACATCCCATCTGGAATATGCCGTTGCAGCCTATGAATATGCCGTGTTCCGCTATATCCCCAAAAGTATGCTGGAAGAAAAGCTTCCGGCCGCGCTGGAGGATTTTTATAAGCTGTATGAGCTGGAACGCAGCAGTTACTATAGGATACAGGTGAAAAACCATGTGGAACAGCTGCATTTCCGGGATATTCTTTATATTTTAAAAGAGGGAAAGTATGCCGTTTTTCATCTGCGGAGCGGGCGGACGGCTTCCGTGCGCAGGTCGCTGTCGCAGGTTTACGCGGAAATCGGTCAGGAATATTTCTGCCTGGCGGACCGCGGCTGCCTCATCAATTTGGCGAACGTAACGGGGATGGAAGGAGAAAGAATCCTCATGCCGGACGGGGAGCGCATAACCATAAGCAGATCTGGCGTGGCGGAATTTAAGTCGGCATTGCTTCGGTTCTGGGAGAAACAGATATGACGGTATTGGGGATTTGTGTGGAGTGGTTCATCACATTCATCGAGACTGCAATGTGCCATCTGTTTTTCCATCTTTTCTTTGCGGACCGGTTCCCGAAGAAAAAGCAGCGGATTCTCTTCCTTTTCATAGCCGCTGTGACGACGACGGGAGTGATTCTGCTGAACCTGGTGGAGCTTTCCTTCAGCGTGGCCACGGTTCTGTATGCGGTGGTCATCTTCGCGCTGGGGGGCCGTGTTATGTATAAGGGCAGCCTGGTGGATTTCCTGGTCGTCTCCCTCAGCTTTGTAACGGGACTCAACGTTCTGGAATGGGGCTATCTGAACCTTGTGATTGCGCGCATCTGGTCTCCGGATGTGATTGAGAAAATGGGGACAGGGTTCAGCCCGCAGAGGATTTTCATCATTACGCTGGCCAAGGTGATTGAGATTGCGGTCTGCCTGCTGATCGCACCGCTTCTGAAAAGGCTGGTGCACAGGCTTGAAAAGGAAAAGCGGTCAGGGGAGAGGTCGGTGAGGCTGGCATTGATTCCTGCGGCGGCCGCAGCATTTTTGTCATCGCTTTATCTGTTCAGCCTTTTTGGAACGGGATTCGAGCCAGATATCAATCCTGCACAGCTGATTTTGATGATTGCGATCGTGTTTCTGCTGTGCTTCGCCTGGTTATGCTACCGCCTGAAGCTGATTCAAAAGGAGCAGATCTTTACCGCCCGCCAGAACGGGCTTTTGCAGAAAAATTATGAAATGGCACGGACCGCTTACCAGGCCAACGCGGAATTATACCATGACATGAGAAATCATTTTCTCCTGCTTCAGAACTATCTTGCCGATGGAAAAGTCGAAGAGGCGCAAAGCTATTTGGAACAGTTAAGCGGAGGGAAAGCGATTCAAAATGCAGCTTGCTGGACAGGGCTGGAAGCCATCGATTATATTCTGGGTCAAAAGGCAGGGGAGGCAGAGCGGCGGCAGATTGCCGTAACCATCCACGCGGAATCTATCAGGGATTGCGGCATAGAGCCGGTGGACCTGTGCACGATTCTCATGAATCTTCTGGATAACGCGATCGAAGGCGCGGAAAAATGTCCTGCGTATATGGAAAAAAGGATGGATATCACCATCCGGCATATCCATCAATTTATCCTGATCAACGTAAAAAACAGCGCCGCAGCACCGCCGGTACAGCAGAACGGCAGTCTTGTCACGACCAAAAAAGAGAAATGGCTGCATGGATGGGGACTGAAAAGCGTTCAGTCGGCGGCGGAAAAATATAACGGAACCGTGGAATATGGTTATGCGGATTCCGTTTTTTCGGTCAGCGTCATGCTTTTTATCCATAAGGTTTGAGGACAGTTACCCGATGTTTTGAGGACAGTTGGGGAGGCTGTCCTTTTTTATGGTATGTTACAGGGGAAAATGGCGGACGCGGGCCTGCTCTTTCGAAAGGGCGAGTCGCGCGCCGCAGAATATCGGGAGGAATGTTCATGAAAAACGAAAGACTGAAACGGTTGATTTCCGCCGTTATGGCGGCTGCACTCTGCCTTTCTATGGCCGGGTGCGGGAAAGGTGCGCAGACTCTGCCACAGACGGACTCCTCAGGGACCGAAGAAACGAAGGAAGCGGATTGGACGGATGGAACAGCGGAGAACTCCGCAGAATCCACTTTTTCGGGAACGGGCGTGGAATTTCCGGAATTTTATGAGAAAGAGGGGGACGTTATCTCCTTCCAGACAGAGGTGATCGTCTCCGAAGAAGTCCGGGAAAACGGCCTGCGGAAGCTGTCTGCCGCTGCGCAGAAGCCTGATCCGGTAAAGGCGCTGGAGTGCCTTATGGGAGATGTGGAAATCACAGAGAAAAATGAGGAGGAAAACAATTACTGGTATGTGGGAGCGAATGGGGAGAACCTGACGGTTAACAATACATCGGTCGGATTTTCGACACGTTTTTTCGTCTATGTAAGCAACGCGTTCCGGCTGCAGCAGGGATATTCCGATTATAATGCGGATCAATACGAGCTGGATCAGGATCTGGGATTTGCCACCAGGCAGGAAGCCTTTGAGGATATCCGCCAGACGTTCCAGACAATGGGAATCGACATCGGAGATCGGTACAAATGCTATGTGCTGGAGCATTCCATGCTGGAAAGCGAAGAATATGCCATGGATATGAACGGAAACAGCAATCCGGCAGATTACAAGGATGCGTGGACGCAGGAGGATGATTCCTATTATTTCGTCATCAACCAGCAATACGGGAATACCCCCGCCTGGCATGCCTTTTACGACCATTCCCCGCTGGCTGCAGATGAGACTGCTCCGGTTCAGGTTCTGTACAACAGGGACGGCATTCAGTTCCTTCAGCTGGAAAAGGTATTTGCTTTTTCGGAGCAGGAAGGCATTTATGACTTAAAGCCCTTTGAAGAGATTGC
>NBJMC04202__coassemble_2461_pt1 | contig 11858 bp, 6 predicted proteins | sample NBJMC04202__metabat2_high_PE_053 | metagenome-assembled genome bin NBJMC04202
AGCTGCAGGGAATAGACGGCTGGAGCTTTGAGGAACTGACGATCCTGTATGGGATTTCTCTTCTGACCTATGCGGTGGCGGGAACGCTTCTGTGGTATACGGTTTATAATCTTTCCGGGATGATTATCAAAGGTACGCTGGATGTGCTTCTGACCAGACCCATGAATATCATAAAGCAGTTGATCTGCTATCGGTTCGGGGATACTTTTCTGGCGCAGATTCTGGTTACGATTCTATTTCTTGGAATTGCGCTGTACCGGGAAAGGGACAGGCTGGATGGGATCAGGTTGCTTTATCTTCTGCTGATTCTGGTAAGCGGAGTCTGCCTTCAGATGGCGGGAATGCTGGTTGTGGGAGCGATCAGCTTCTGGACTTTAAAGTCGGAAGAAATCGGGGAGATTTTTTACTATAAATTCCGTAAGCTGACCGAATATCCGCTCAGCATCTTTCCCTCCATCGTTCAGACAACGCTGACCTTTGTGCTTCCCTGGGCCTTTATCAACTGTTATCCCAGTCTGCTGCTTTTGAATAAAGCGGAAGGAACATTTGAGAGAATCTGTGGCTATGCGGCTCCATTTGTAGGTGTGGCGGCATTGTTTGCTGCACTGAAATTTTTCTATTTTGGATTAAGACATTATTCCGGAGCCGGGAACTGAAGGGAGAAAAGATGTGAAAGAAATCGTGTTGGAAAAGGTCTGTCGAAGTTACAGGGTTCCGGTAAAGGGAAGCAGTTTCCTGGAGTATCTTTTCCGGAGAAAATATAAACAGATCGAAGCTGTGCGGGATATTTCTTTTGAAATCAGTGCGGGAGAAACAGTGGGACTTGTGGGGCCGAACGGAGCGGGAAAGTCTACGACGATCAAGATGCTGACGGGAGTTCTTACGACGAGTTCCGGGAATATCCGGGTACTGGGAAGAGATCCTTTTGCGGACAGGAAAGAAAACACCAGACAGATCGGTGTCCTGTTCGGACAGCGTTCTCAGCTTTGGTGGGATCTGCCGCCGGAGGACACCTTTCAGGTCCTGAAACGGGTTTATAAAATACCGGAGGCTGTTTATCAGGAGAATCTGAAGAAATATGCGGAGATTCTGGGCGCGCAGGATTTTCTGAGGCAGCCGGTACGGCAGCTGAGCCTGGGACAGCGGATGAGGGCGGAAATTCTGGCGGTTCTGCTGCATAATCCGAAGATTCTGTTCCTCGATGAGCCTACCATCGGACTGGACGTGGCCGTCAAGAAACAGATCCGGAATCTGCTTCGGGTTATTAACAGAGAAACGGGGGCAACCATTCTGCTGACATCTCATGATATGAAGGATATCGATTCCGTATGCGACAGGATGATCGTGATTGATCATGGGAAGCTTGCGGTTGATGATGCCGTCGAAAACGTGAAGAAGAAATACGGAACGAAGGAGACTGTTGAAATTGAGGTAGAGGGCGATCTGAACAGTCCGGGGGACTTTGCGCTGCCTTTTCGGGCTGGCTGTGAGATAGAGGGAAACCTGATCCGGTGCAGCTATGACCGGAAGGATCTGAACGCGGCCGCTGTCATTCAGGCCGTAATGGATCGACATAAAATTATGGATGTGAAGGTGAAGGAAGCAGATATTGATGATGTGGTGGAAGAGATCTATAAGGAAGGAGCGGAAATATAGGTGGATGAAAGAATGATGAAAAAGGAAGTTCAGGAACAGGAGCATAAGGACTTGCGCCGCCATGCGGAAGTAATCATTCAGAAAACGCTGGCGGACGTCCTGCCGGACAAAGCGGTACAGGAAGCGCTGGAAAAGCTGAATCTGCGTGGAAGAGTATTCGTCCTCGCCGTCGGAAAGGCGGCCTGGGTGATGGCAGAGGCGGCCGGAAAATGGCTGGGGAGCCGGAAGGAGGCACAGCTGGAAAAGGGGCTGGTGGTGACAAAGTATGGCCATGGGAAGGGGAAAATTCCCGGGATTGCGATCATGGAATCCGGCCATCCCGTGCCGGATGAAAATTCCGTAAAAGCGGGGCAGGAGGCCGTCCGCTTCGTGCAGGAGGCAGGAGAAGAGGATACGGTCCTGTTTCTCCTATCCGGCGGCGGTTCTGCGCTTCTGGAGCTGCCGGAAGAGGGGCTTTCTCTTTCGGATATTCAGGAGACGACGGGACAGCTGCTTCGCTGCGGGGCGGATATTACGGAGATCAATCTGATCCGAAAGAAGCTGTCGGCGGTCAAGGGAGGAAAGCTGGCCGGACTCCTGAAAACAAAGAAGGCGTACTCCATCATCCTTTCCGATGTGATAGGGGGCAGCGAGGATATGATCGCTTCCGGCCTCACCTATCCGGACGGCAGCAGTCCGCAGGAGGTACGCCGCATTGTGGGAAAGTATGGGCTGGAGCTTTCGGAGCCTGTGGAAAACGTTCTGGCGCGGGCCGGGGCGTTGGAGAACGCCGGGGACAAATTCCGGAGGGAAAACGGCCGGGTGGAAAATCATGTGGTGGGAAGCGTCCGGGAGCTGTGCCGGGCCGCTGCCAGGCATGCCGGAGAGCTGGGCTATCATCCCTATATCCTTACGGACTCCATGCAGGGAGAGGCGAAGGAAGAGGGGAAGCGGCTGGCGTCTCTGGCGGACAGTCCGGAATATGAACGACCCTTCGCTCTGATTGCAGGAGGGGAGACGGTGGTGAAGGTGACGGGAAAAGGACTGGGCGGAAGAAACCAGGAGCTTGCCTTAAGCGCCGCCCGTTTTCTGGAGGGAAAGGAGGATGCGCTGCTGTTTTCCCTGGGCTCTGACGGCACGGACGGGCCGACGGATGCGGCCGGGGGCATGGCGGATGGAAAAACGGCGGAAAGGCTCCGCGCGCTCGGCATTCAGATCGAAAAGGTGCTGCGGGAAAATGACGCTTATCACGCGCTGCAGGCCGTAGACGGCCTGATTCTCACCGGCGCCACGGGAACCAACGTCAACGACGTGGCGGTGCTGCTGCGTGCCTGACGCTTTCTTCCCTCGGCCCTTCTTCCCTCGGCCCCGTTCCGAATACCTTCTTATGCATCCGGTAAAAATGGGCATAGCTGTTGAAGCCCGCATTGACACTGGCTTCCAGCAGGGTCTGACCGTTCTGGTGCAGGGAGCGGGCGAGGAGGAGCCTTTTATAATTGAGGTACTGATTGATGGACATGCCGGTGACGGAACGGAAAACCCGACACAGATGGTACTTGTTGAGAAAGAAAGCGTCTGCAAGTCCGTCCAGCGTGACCCGCTCCGTCAGATGATCGTTCAGCCACAGCAGGACATCCCTGATCCGCTGATCCTCCACTACCGGTTCGGCCAGCGGCTCTTTGATCTGGTTCAGCTGGTAGAGAAATTCAAAGAGCACGCATTTGGCGATCCGCAGAGCGCCCTCCTGCAGATAGCGGTTGATTTTCAGAAGCAGCGGGACAAGTTCCCGTTCCGCAATGGCCGCCGGAATCTGACAGTCCGCGCCGAGGGAACGGCGAAGCAGGAAACTTTCCAGCTCTTCGCAGCGGTTCTGCCGGAAAAATTTCACCGGGACGAATACCACGATCCGTCTGTAGCGCGAGGACGATAAAAAGAAGTTATGGTGCATTTCATTGGGCCTGGCGATGAAAATGTCGTTGGGATGCGCCCGGTAGATACTGCCCTCGATATGAAATTCCAGTTCTCCCTCCAGAAAGAGATAGATCTCATACAGATCGTTGTGGTTATGGAGGCAGAATTCCCTGTCATTGTGCGGCGTGTTGTTGATGGAATAAACGAATTCCCAGCCCGCATTCTCATCCTCCAGTTCCCTTCCGTAAAATGCCGTAAGATACTGATCAACCATATCCCGCCGCCTTTCTGCCGTTTCCGGCCTGTCATCAGAATCTTTTTTTCATTTTATAATTTTTGCCTGGAAAGTCAAGATCGGTAATGTTTCTGCCAATAAAATCAAAGAAAACTCTCCAATATATGCGTAAGATAAAAGCAGAGGTAACTTATGAAGGTACGGAACAGTTACAATCAGAGAAGCTGCCGGATCAGGCAAAATATAAGGGAGACGATATCATGAAATTTTATCTGAAACGGGGACTGGAATGTCCGGTCCGGGTGAGCAGTCAGGAAACGGACGCGGTAAAAATCGCGGCCGGGAATCTTCGGACGGACCTTGCAAAAGTATTTGGAGAGGCTTCCGGCCGGAAGACGGCGGAAATTCTGGCGGGAACCCTGGGCGTTTCGCCGGATTTTGACGCGCTGGTGGAAACGGAACGGCTTTTGCACCGCGGGCTGTATGAGGAAAGCGGGAAGCTCCGCAGGGAAGGATATCTGATGTATGTGCAGGAGGGACGCCTCATCATTGCGGGGACGGACCGGCGGGGAACTGTGTACGGCATTTACGAGTTCTGCGGCATGCTGGGCGTTTCCCCCTGGTATTTCTGGGCGGACGTGCCGGTGAAGGAGAAGGAAGAAATGATTCTTCCGGAGGATTTTGAAAAGGCGGACTGGCCCTCCGTGGAGTACCGGGGCATTTTTATCAACGACGAGGAGGAGCTGGACCGGTGGGTGCAAAAGCACATGGGCGAGGATACCATCGGGGTGAAAACCTATGAAAAGGTATTCGAGCTGCTGCTTCGTCTGAAGGCCAACTACATCTGGCCGGCCATGCATGTCAATTCCTTCAACATGAAAAGAGAGAACGGCGCGCTGGCCGACCGGATGGGCATCGTGGTGGGAACGTCCCACTGCGACATGCTGATGCGTTCAAACAACCGGGAGTGGAAGCCCTGGATTGCGAAAAAGGGATATACCGACGCGGTGTATGATTATTCCATCCCCGGAAGAAACCGGGAGATTCTGCAGGAATACTGGAGGGAGAGCGTGGAGCAGAACCGGGATTTTGAGGTCTGCTATACCCTGGGCATGCGGGGCATCCATGATTCCGGCTTTGAGACGGAGGCCATCCTGCAGCTTCCGGAGGAAGAACGGAAGGCCGCCAAGGTGAAGCTGCTGGAAACGGTCATCCGGGATCAGCGGAAAATCCTGAAGGAAACCCTGGGCCATGACACCATGATGACCTTCATTCCCTATAAAGAGGTGCTTGAGCTGTACGACGCGGGGCTCGAGGTGCCGGAGGACATGACGCTGGTGTGGGCCAACGACAACTATGGCTATGTCCGCCGTTATCCTTCGGAAAAGGAGAAAAAGCGCAGCGGCGGAAACGGACTTTACTACCACAATTCCTACTGGGCACCGCCGAGCATGTCCTATGTGTTCCTCTGTTCCATTCCTCTGGCCCATACCGCCTATGAACTGGAAAAGGCCTGGCAGGAGGGCATACGGAAGCTCTGGGTGATCAACACCGGCGCCATGAAGCCTCTGGAGCAGGAGATTGAATTTTTCCTGCGCCTGGCCTGGGAGGCAGGAAAGGAGAGCGCCCCCCGATTCGGCGCCCTTTCCGGAAAGAGGGAGAAGCCTCTCAGCCGGGATGTGGACGCCTATGTGGCGGACTGGATCACACGAAATTTTTCGGGAAACTTTTCGGGAAATTTTTCGGGACACTTTTCGGGAAACTTTTCAGGGGGCTTTTCCGGGGATATCTCAGGCGGCATTGGAGGAGCGGTGGCGAAGCTGCTCAACGATTTTTCCCAGCTCACCAATGTCCGGAAAATAGAAAACATGGACGATGACGCCTTTTCCCAGACCGCCTATGGGGACGAGGCCGCCGTGCGCATCCACAGATATGAGGAGCTGTTTGAAAGGGGGAATGCCATCTATGCTGGACTGCCCGAAAAGGAGAGGGACGCTTTTTTCCAGCTGGTGCTGATGCGGATTCATGCGGCGTATTTTACCAATCTGGCATATTATTATGGAGACAGAAGCACCCTTGCCTGCCGTCAGGGGAAATTTGCCGCTGCCGCGGAGTATGTCCGAAAGACCAGAAAATTTGACGACGCCAGACGGAAGCTGCTGGTTTACTACAACAAACGGATGGCGCAGGGAAAATGGGACGGCATTCTTGACCCGGAGGGCTTTCCACCTCCGCGCGCGGCAATGCTGCCCGGCTGTACCCCTCCGCTGCCCGAAAAGATGCGCATACAAAAATGGACGGGAGAAGAAGAGGCTGCGGGAGAGGCAGCCGGGGAATCCGCTGGAGCAGGAGCGTGCGCGGCAAAACGGGCCGGACAGCCGGAGGGCTTTGTGAATGGACGGATGATCCTGAGCCTCTGGAATGAAGGGAAGGAACTCGTCTTTTCCGGCAGGAGCGTGAAATGGCTGGAAATCGGAAACGGAGCCGGAGGCGCGGCGGGAGATTTCGGCTTCCCGGAAACCTTTGACTTTGAAGTGGAAGCGCCGGACTGGATCGGCCTGTCGCAGAAGCGCGGCACGGTACGGACGGAGGTGCGCATTCTGGTAACGGCGGAGGATGCGGGAAGAAACCGGGAAGGAAGCATCCGGGTGAAAAACCTGACCGACGGCGGAGCGCTGGAGTTTCCGATGCGGATTGTGGCTCCGGATCTGAGCGGAGCCGCTGCGTCCGGTATGCGAAGGACTGTTCCGGTCGAGGATGGCGGTCTGGTCTGTGTGGAAGCGGACCCGGCGGGAAAAATGTCTCCCCAGTTCCGCGTCATCAAAAGGGCGGGCCGCTGTCGGGGAAATCTGGTGGAATGCTGCCTTTCTGAAAAGGATGCGGGAGAGCGGGCGGAGCCCCTCCGCTATCCGGTCTGCCTGGTGAGCGAAGGAGAATTCCTGCTGGAAATCCATCGTTTCCCCTCCCTGAATTCCACCGGACGACTCCGCATCGGCGTATCCGTGGACGGAGGCGCCATGCAGGTCGTGGAAACGCCTTCGACAGATGAATGGCGCGGAAGCTGGAAGAAAAATGTGCTGAATAATGTGGATCGTCTCTATCTGAGGCTCCCGCATCTTTCCGCAGGCGTCCATGAAATCTGCCTGCACGGAATAGACCGGTATTTTGCCCTTTCCCGGTTTGTGATCTATACGCAGGAGCGCAGGGAGAACAATCTGGCCGGAGTGACCGGCTGTCAGGCGCTTCCGAAGGAATGGGATGTGGATCGATGGCTGGAAGGTTTTTACGGCCGGATCGGGCTGAAGCCCAGAGCAGAGCTCTGGGAACCCCTCAGAGTATCGACGGACGATCTGGAAGCGGGAGATGTGGTGAGACTGCCGGAGCGGTATGCAGATCCTGTGAGTCCGGAGTATTATCTGGAAGAAGGCAAAACGCTTTTTGAAGAAAAGAAAGGCCAGATCCGGATTGATGCCGCAGCGGCGCTTTCGAACAGCGAATACGCCTGGGCTTCGGATGCCAGGTGGCAGTACTGCGCCGGAGAGACCTTTGGAAGAAGCGGGCTTGCCATGTACATCCGCAATGCGGGAACGGTATGTGAGGATGAGAAGGAAGCTCCCTGCCTGAATTATCGCATCCGGACGGAGGGCGGAAGCTACCACGTCTGGCTGCTGTGCCGTTTCGGGCTGAAGGAGGAATCCCGTGTTCTTGCCGGAATGGACGGCAAAGCGCTTGCGCCCCTGCCCGGTCACAGAGACGGCTTCCTGTGGAGATACGAGGCGGAGCAGGTTTACCGGTGGGTTCCGCTGGCGGCAGCAGAGGCTGAGCCAGGAGAGCATACGCTGCAGATCTTCTGCATGACCTCCGGAATGCGATTTGAACGGATCTGTCTGGTGAAGGGGGAGGCGCTGCCGCCTGCGGATCTGGAGTGGAAGTAAGATGCCTTCGAATGCCGGAATTGGAATTCGTGAAATTGAAAAATGCCGTTTGAAATTCCCGTTTTTCGGAATTTCAGACGGCATCAGGCTGCTATGGATTTCAGTTTTTATTTCAGTCCCATCCAGGAGGAAATCACCATCCTCTGAACCTCGCTGGTTCCTTCATAGATTTCCGTGATTTTCGCGTCCCGCATCAGACGCTCAAAGGGGAACGTTCTGGAACAGCCGTCATAACCAGCCAGCTGGACGCAGCGCCGGGTTACGTTGGTGGCTGCTTCGGCAGCATATAATTTTCCCATGGCAGCCAGATGGGAAAAAGGCTCATGATCCTGTTTGGCCTGGGCTGCCCGGTAGACCAGAAGACGGGCGGCGTCAACCCTGGTCTGCATGTCGGCAAGTTCAAACTGAGTAAACTGAAGCTGGGAAAGCCGTTTTTCACCCTGTATATGCTCTGTTACATATTTTTTGCAGGCGTCGATTGCGCCCTGAGCGATGCCGATGGCCTGTGCCGCAACGCCGATTCGCCCGCCGTCCAGTGTGGCGAGCGCCATTTTAAAACCCTTTCCCGGCTCTCCCAGCAGATTTTCCTTCGGGATCCGGCAGTCACGAAATACCAGCTCGTAGGTAGCGGAGCCGCGGATTCCCATTTTCTTTTCTTTGGTTCCGAAGGTAAAACCGGGCGTGCCTTTCTCTACAATGAAAGCGGAAATCCCCCTGCTGCGCTGACTTTTATCCGTCATGGCGGTGACAAAATAGGTATCTGCGTAGAAGCCGTTGGTGATGAAAATCTTACTTCCGTTCAGCAGCCAGCAGTCTCCCATATCCACAGCTTTTGTCTGCTGATTTCCCAGATCGCTTCCTGCGGACGGCTCCGTTACCGCAAAAGCGCCGAGCTTTTCTCCCTTCAGGAGAGGAACCAGATATTTCTGCTTCTGTTCCTCCGTACCAAAGGCAAAAATGGGGAAGGAACCCAGAGAATGATGGTCGGACAGCATGACGGCTGTGGTGGGACAGTATTTTGCCAGTTCCTCAATGGCTGCAATATAGGCCGGATAGGAATGGTCTGAGCCGCCGTATTCCTTCGGGTAACAGATTCCCATCAGTCCAAGCTCCGCCAGACGTTTCCGGTTTTCCTCCGGAAAACGTTCCTGTTCATCGATTTCTGCCGCCAGAGGTCCGGCTTCCTGCTCGCCGAATTCATGCATGCGGCTGATGATGCTCTGTTCGTCCTCAGTGAATTTGAAATTCATATCCATACCTCCTGTCATTTTCCATTTTCGGAACGCCTTGTCTTTTCTGTATCTGCAGGTTATAATAGCACGGAAAGATTTATAAAAAAATTTAATATTTTCGATTTGTATATTCAATTTTTTCGATACTTAAAGGAGAGTCTGCCATGAACACAAAGTATCTTCTGACACTGAAGGCCATTCTTGAAACAGGAAGCTTTCAGAAGGCGGCGGACAGTCTGAATTATACCCAGTCCACAGTCACCTTTCAGATGAAGCAGCTTGAGGAAGAGCTGTCCATAAAACTGTTTGAAAAAATAGGAAGAAAAATGGTGCTGACCCAGGCGGGAAAGGATATCCTTCCCTGCTTTGAAAGCATCCTTCAGGCGGAGGAGCAGATCAGTAATTATGGGAAGAAGCTTTCGGAGCTCACGGGAACCCTGCGGCTGGCAATTCCGGATTCCATTCTGATTTATAACCTGCAGCCGTTTATCCGGGCTTTTTCGCAGAAAGCGCCGCGGGTGCAGCTGGTGATCAATTCCATACCGTCCGGAGAAATTAACCGGTCCATTGTGGATGGAACGGCAGATCTGGGAGTGAACTGTGAAAAGGACCATTATCCCGATACGGTCGTTCACAAAAAACTGGGGACCTATCAGGCCATGCTGGTCGCGTCTCCTGAAGCGGACAGCAGGCTGCTGGACTTTGTTACGCCGCATCAGCGTAAGCCGGTCAGCCTGATCTGTAATGAGCCGGAGGGCTATTATCAGATGGATATGGACCGGTATCTGGAGGCGCGGGATATTCGTTTGGAGCCGTATATGAAGCTGCAGAGCATTGAAGCGGTGAAAAAGATGCGTGATGAGCAATCTGGGGCTCGCAGTAGTTCCGACATATTCAGTAGAGGAGGAGCTGAAAAACGGTTCTCTGATTCCTGTGAAAACGGAACTGGATGAGAAGCTTTATCATTCCGTTTATGTATATCACAAAAACAAATGGCTTAGTCCACAGATGGAATTGGCATTGAAGCTTCTGAAGCAGACTGTGGGAGTAAAGTGAGCCTGAATTTATGATGAAAGAAAAGTGGGGGCGGGAATCCAGAAGGGATTTCCGCTCCCGCTTTTCAACATATACATCGCCGCGATCAAACCGTCGGCGAAATTACTCCGCAAGCAGCTCCGTTTCCAGATCGGAAAGCATCAGGTCCAGTGCGGTGATTCCGCCTTCCGCCGTGTACCATACGGCGGGATGCTCCAGATAAACGATGTTGCCGTTTTTGTAAGCGTCCGTTCCCATGATCAGCTCATTTTCCACGATGTCCTGCGCGAGCTGTGCGCCGTCGGTGCCGATGGCGGCGTCACGGTCCAGAACGAACATGTAATCGGGATTTAAGTCCACGATCAGCTCAAAGGAGGTTTCATTTCCATGGGTGGCGGTCACATCGCCGTCGCCCAGATTTTCAAAGCCGATCTCTCTGCCGATGAGGGAGCAGCGGCCGTCGTTGCCGAGCACGTTGAAGCTTCCGCTGGTGCACATGCCGATGACTGCGGTTTTTCCTTCCGCGAATGCGGCGAGAGCCTCAATCCTGGAATCAAAATCAGCCATCAGCTCGTCCACCTGATCCTCCAGGCCGAACAGGGAGGCGATGGCTGCGGCGTTTTTGCGGACGCTTTCCACCACGCCAAGCTCCGTATCGGTGGAAAGATAGATGACGGGAGCGATCTCGCTGAGCGCGTCATAGGAGGAAGCGAGACGGCCGCCGATGAAGATCACGTCCGGCTCACAGGCCATGACGGCCTCCAGGTCGGCTTCCTTGATGGTGCCAAGGTTTGATACATTTTCATCGGTCACATAAGCCTGCAGGTAATCCAGAGAGGTGGAAGCGGAACCAACCACCCGGTCACCGACGCCGAGCCGGTCCAGGATGTCCAGGCAGGCCATATCCAGGATGGCGATTCTCTGGGGATCATAGGGAACCGTCAGTTCCGTCTCTTCCTGGTTGGCGTTCAGGCTCGTGATCGTAACGGTGTCGGGAGCCTGCGCGGTATCGGATGCGGATTCCATTTCAGAGGAAGCGGTTCCGGCGGCTGTCGTTTCGGCCGCGGTGCTTTCGGCGGCTGCAGACTCTGTCTGCGTTTCCGCTTCGGATTCGGCGGAAACGGATCCGGCCTGTGCGGAAGAGGATTCCGTCTGTGCGGCAGACGAGCAGGCCGTAAGAGACAGGGACAGCAGAAGCGCACCTGCCAGTGCGGTACAGGTTGGTCTGCTAAAGCAGTTTTTTTTTCCTGCTCCATAATGAAAGCTGATAACCGGCAGAATCACCTGCTGCAGTCCCATCAGGGGAATGAAGAAAAATGTCTGCAGTTTATAGTAGATTCCCAAAACGGTGACGGCGTCCTCCGTGAACTGTTTGAGAATCAGATTCAGGCCGATTATGTAAAGCGTGTAAAGAGACTGCATCACAATGGACGGGATTCCGGCCCGATAGATTCTGATACAGTCCTTCAGACGTATTTTTCCCTGAAAGCGGTAAATACGGCAAACCGCGGCGAGCGTAATGATCATGGCAGCAAGCTGGCCTGCTATTGTGGCAAGAGCAGCGCCCGCAGCGCCTGCTTCCGGCATGCCGAACATGCCGAAAATCAGAATGGGATCCAAAATCACATTGATAACGGCGCCCGTTACCTGCGCGATCATGGGCGTGAGCATATTCCCCTTCGCCTGCAGGATTTTGGTACAGTTGGATTCGATAAAAAGCCCCAGAGAGCCTGCAAAAATAATCTGCGCGTATGGAATCCCCTGTTCCTGGACCGGTATCTGGTCAGAGGATATGGCAAAATAGCTTCTGATCAGAAGCAGTCCCGCACAGGCGAAAATCACTTCCGTACCATCTGAATACCAGTCTTCTGCTAA
>NBJMC04202__coassemble_2510_pt1 | contig 11504 bp, 9 predicted proteins | sample NBJMC04202__metabat2_high_PE_053 | metagenome-assembled genome bin NBJMC04202
TGTATGTTCATATATTTCCTTCCTTAGCTTTAGCAAGGGATTTTCTCTCCTCTTATCCATCTTCATCTCCCCATCTTTATTACTCTCATCATTTCCGCTATCCCATCACTCAGGAATGCCTACCTTCAAGCGTTTCTCCAGATAAGTATTTACTCTGGGAACAGAACCTTGTTCTTTCATTCTCTTTAACTTATCTGACCCATACACCTATTCACCTTTACCTCACCACTTTATACCCCATATGCATCTATACCTTATTACCCACACTGGAAAATTTCCGCATCAGCATCCACCTCTGAGTAAATATTTCCAGAATGATCAGAATCACCTCCACCGTTCCCATCCCTTCCTCATCATACAGGATCTTTCCCATCTTTCTTTGAAGCCCTGCTGCCAGACACCTCATTTTCGCATACATCCTTTTCATTGTTTTCTCCTTTCTGCCGCCCGACGGCGGCATCCATTTTTTTACGGTCTCAGCGTACCTTCTCCGGTTCTCCCCACTCTCCCTGCAATCCCATCCATACAGCTCACATCCCGGCAAAGGAAAAACAGGCAGGTACCAGGATCAGCACCATCACCACCGCAAGCATCATCATCATGGGGAGCAGAAGCCGGGTACCCGCCCGCTCCCCTTCCTCTCTGGCGTTTCTTTTCCGTTCCTCAAAGGAATGCTGCGCTTCCTCCTGCAGCGCCGCCAGCAGCCCTGCGGAACCCTTTTTCAGATTCTGCACCAGAAGCGTCACGCATTTCCTGTACTGCGGAAGACGGCATCTTTGTCCGAAATGCTCATAAGCCTCGACCTCCGTGATTCCGCTTTCCATCTCCCGGCAGGCGAGCAGAAGTTCTTCATACACATAATTTCTGCCATCCGATCTTTTCTTCCGGTAATCGGATGCCATCCGCACAAAGGCTGCTCTCACCGGGAGTCCTGCTCCCATCAGCAGCGTGAGCTTGCTGATGAATTCCGGATAGGAAAGCAGAAGCTGTCTCTCCCTTTTTTCCAGTTTCTTTCGAAGATCATCATCCATGAATCGGTACTGCACGATTCCCAGCCCTATCACCAGAAGGAAGATCGGCAGACTGCTGTCGGAACGTTCCTCTGTCCAGACGACTTCTTCCCCTTCCGCCTGCCGCGGAAGCCAAAAGCCCTCCTCATACGCCGCGGCCTCATCCTCTTTCGCGATTTCCGCAAGCAGCAGTCGTTCCCGCCGCTCCTCTTCCGTCAGAACCGGAGGACACACCCGCACGGAAAAGGTCTCCTCCCAGGTATTTTCATAACAGCTCAGCACTGCCGTCAATTCCACAATTTCTCCCTTTTCCCCTGTTTCTTCATTGCTCACAGTCCCATCGGCACGAATCCGCTCATAATTTCCGCTTTTCCATTCGATCTGAAAAGGGTATCCCTCCACCTGAGAAGGGAGGGAAAGGGAAGAACGGATTTCATCCAGCGTTTCGTTCTCTCCCCGGATCTCCTGCTCCAGAAATGCGCGTACCTGTGGAACCTTCTCCTCCAGCTCCTGCCTTGTATATCTGCGCTCTGAAACCGTGAGCTCCACCTCCTGCTCCCAGCCTTCCGTTCCGGCTGCCTGCCCTTTCAGCCGGACATCCGCCTCCCCTTCCCCGTAGGAATTTCTTCGCAGCCAGCCATCCTCCGTAAGCCTCTGCTCCATGCCGCCCGATATGCGGATCAGCCCGCCGAGTACGGCCGCAGCAAAGCAGACCAGAAGCAGCCCGCTCAGTTTCTCCACCTGATAGCGGCGGAATCTTTCTTCCCCTCCCGCCGGATACAGAAGCCGCAGTTCCTCCCGCAGCTTCCGTCCGGTTTCTTTCTTTTGGCACCGCTTATACAGCCACAGCGCAGGCTTCAGAAAGTAACGGCCAAACACCGGCGTATCCGGGTCGGCCCGGATCTCCTCTTTCCGTGAAAGAAAGAGAAGCACGCCCAGCGCCACAAGAATTCCAGCATAAATCATTCCCATACGCATCAAACCTCAATATCCACAATTTTTCCCGACAACAGAAACGCAGCAAGATAGACCGCAAGACAGCACGTCATGATCAGAATCCCTGCAGGATTCCCATACAGCACATCGAAGAAACCGGCCGAAGTGAACTGAAGATAGGCCACAATCAGAAATGGAATCAGATTCATGATTTTCTGTTCGTATCTTCTGGAAGCGAGAAGGGTCCGGATCTCCCTGGAAATCTCGATTTTATCTCCGGTAACCGCGGCACTCCTGCGGATCATGTCGTTCATTGCCCCGCCAGCCCTCCTGGCAATGGCAAATACCTCCGCAAAGTCCTCCATATCCGAAACGCCGCTGCGCCTTCCCAGACTTTTCAGCATCTGTTCCAGCGGAATGTTGTTTTCAATCCCTCTGCGCAGGACGGCCACCTCTGCCGCCATGATGCTGTCCCTCCCATACAGTCGTTCCACATCTTCGCCTGCCGTCAGAAAGGCGTTTTCCAGGGAATACCCGGCCTGCAGCCCCGCTGATGCAGACAGAATCAGGTCCCGGAATTGAAGCGCGAGCGTTTCTCTCCTGCGCTTCGCCAGGCTCTCCTGCATCCCCCGCAGGAAAAGAACCGCCAGGGGCAGGAGCGGAATGACCGCCCAGAGAGACCGGTAGAAAAACCAGGCAATCAGGACTGTAAGACCCAGTCCCTGCAGGGTATAAAGCGCAAATTCCCTCCCGCCGAACCGATATGTCCGATAGTCCGGCGCATGCTCCTTTTCCTGCTCCTCTTTTTTTCGGCTACGCGGAAGCAATTCCCGCCATTTTAAGCTTGTCCGCATGGATCAGTTCCCCCTTTCTCACCAGCGTTCCCTGGACGTTTCCCTCCGCCTTTCCCGTCTCCTCAAAGGAGAACAGGGTGGACAGACGGATTTCCCCCTCTTCGTATCCCACAACCTCCATGATCTGAAGCACTTTCCGGCTCTTGTCCCGCAGCCTTCCCAGATGAACGATGATATCCACTCCGGAGGCAATCTGTCTGCGTATGGCGGACAAAGGGATTTCCACTCCCATCAGCATCATCGTCTCCAGGCGGGTCAGCATGTCCGCCGCGCTGTTGGCATGCCCGGTTGACATGGAACCGTCATGACCGCAGTTTAACGCGCTCCCAACCAGATCTGCCGCCTCTGCTCCCCGCACCTCTCCGATGATGATCCGGTCCGGCCGCATACGGAGCGCCGTTTTGATCAGATCACGGATGGTAATGGGACGGCACCCGTCGATGTTTGCGTTCCTCGTTTCCAGCCTGACCAGATTGGCGATTCCCCGGATCTGCAGCTCCGCGCTGTCCTCGATGGTGATCAGCCGCTCATCCTTTGGAATGAACTCCGCAAGTGCGTTCAGAAAGGTGGTTTTCCCGCTTCCCGTCCCGCCGCTAATGAAGATGTTGTATCTCGCCTTCACCAGAGTCTCCAGGAACCGGCAGGCCTCCTGCGTAATGGAACCCATTTCCACAAGCTGCCGGATGCCGATCGGCTCGTCCGGAAAACGGCGGATCGTCACCACCGGGCCGTTTAAGGCTACCGGGTCCAGCACCACGTTCACTCTGGAACCATTTTTCAACCTGGCATCCACGATGGGCGAGGCTTCGTTCACCGTCCGGTTGCAGCCAGCCACGATCTGCTGGATCACATCCTGCAGCTTCTCCTTCGTCTCGAAGCCTCCCGGCCAGGAAAACAGCCTGCCGGCCCGCTCCACGAAAATGCCCTCCAGCCCGTTGATCATGATCTCCGTCACCTGTTCGTCCTCTATCAGCTCCTGCAGGATATCCAGTCCCCTGAGCGCGAAGAAAAGTTCCTTTCCCAGTTTCGTCCTTTCATGAATGTCCAGTTTTCCGGCAAACTGCCTGCTCCGAAGCCGTTCCGCGATCGCCCCCTGCAGCTCATCGTCCGTAATTTCCCTGGTAAAATCCATGCTTCCAATCAGCTGTCTGCGGATTTCCTCCTTGATTTTCAGATATTCTTCTTTTCTTTCCTCTGTCATTCCTTCAGATCCTCCGCAATCAGCTTCTGCACCAGCTCCGCCAGTTCGCCTCTGGTCAGGTTCTCCAGGTCCTGCGGCAGCTGCCGGAAAAGGGGAAGCCTGCACTTTCGGGTATTCTCCAGAATATCCTCATGATTCAGGCAGGTGAGCAGTTCCTCATAATGGGCCTGCTTCGCCGCCGCAAAGCCATCCTCCCGGACGATCGTATAGACCCGGAAGCAACGCTTCAGAATGTCAAACAGTCCGTTGACCACCTCCGACAGATCCAGAATGACATAGTCATACAGCCCGCTCTGCCCCAGCTCGTCCAGAAGCGCCATCCATTCCTCCTTTTCCACCCTCTGCAGATCCAGGCAGGAAAAGGCGGGAGGAATATAATCCAGGCCGTTCACCTTCTGTGTCATTCCTTCCAGCCGATAGGGAAATCTTCCGTCTCCGTTGTGCAGGAAATAGATCAGATCCGACAGATCCGCCTGAAATTCCTGTCTCAGCATTTTCCCCAGGCCGGAAAAGCATTCAAAATTCAGATAAAGCACCTTGTTTTTTCGGGCAAGAAGCTGCCCAAGAGTAAAAGAAAATGTGGTTTGCAGACACCGTCCCACCGGTGAATAGATGCCGATCAGCTTCATTCCCTGCCGCTCCCCCATACGGGCTGCCGGGGGAAGAAGCCCCCGCTCCGCGGAAAGTTCAAGAACCCTTCTGACCACTGCCTCCACGGACTGATACTTTTCGATCCAGAGCTCTCCCGGCGGCCCTTCTCCGCCCTCTGCCAGAACGATCACCTGCCCGGCCTCCCAGCCCTCCGCATACCGCTCATAAAACGGCTGGGAAACGAGCAGGACCGATACACTGTTCTGTTTCAAAAAATGTTCCCAGGACTCCCGTTCCGTGAACACCCGCACCTCAAAGGGAAAGTTCTCCCTTCCTCCGTTCCGGCTCAGGTAATCCAGAAAATGGCTGGCATAATCCTGCTCTTCGTCACATATCGCAAGAATATTTTTTCTCAGAAAAATTCCCCCTTTGGCTGTCACAAAATCCTCTGTCTCAATTTCCTTATCTCATCATTCTCAGGAAAAAAGGAATACAAACGAAATACATAAGAAAGTATATCAGAATAAAAGATGACGGATTCCCAGAACGGAAAATCCCGATTCAGAAGCAATCGCTTCCGTTTGATGAAATGAAGTATAGCCCATCTTTTTGAGATTGTCCATAGGCACCGGACAAAAAAATCATTTTTGTAAATTATCTCCAACAGATTTCGAAACATTGCCGCAAAAAATCCCAAAAACGGCTTAAATACGGCATTCCTTCTGTCAAAAACTTTTTTCAGGCCATGGAATCCGCTCTTCATGCGCCGCTTTTTCACCCCAGCAGCCACGCGCATATCCCGATTCCATACAGCAGCAGAACGCCAGGCGCCCCCAGCGCACCGCTGACAAACAGGCTCACGGCCCCCAGTCCCACGTGTACCGGAATCCCCCTCCCGTCCAGAAAAGAATTCACAAAATAGATCAGAAGAAGCCCCAGTACCGCCCGAAGAATAAAATTCAAAAAAATCTGCGTTTTACTGCGCATGGCGGCCACGAGCAGAACCAGCAGACAGGCCGCGCCTATCATCAGTATCCCCATGGTGTGATCCATTCCGTTTTCCTCTTTTCCGGGCCGCTGCACCGCGTACGGCTGTCCCCTCCGCTTCCTTACAGCTTATGTTTTTCACAAAACGATTATGACATGTATATTTTCCCAGCAGCCGTATATACTTAAATACAAAACCTGCTGGCAAAAACCGGAAAGGAAAAAAACATGAAATTTCATTTCAGCCGCGGCTTCGTCTCCAAAACGGACAAGCCTCTCACTTACCAGGAAAGCCTGATGCTGGATCTACAGAAGACGAGATGCGAGCTGGAGGATGCGTATGCCGGCTTTGACTATGTCACCGATCCGGATCTGATCGACTGCTACATCTACGAACAGAACGCTGTCATGAAAAGATACCGCTATCTGCTGCAGCAGGCCGCCGGCCTTTCCGCTGTACGCCTTTCCCCGGAAGAGCTTGCTTCGGAAGATCCTGCTTTGGAAGAGCTTCCCTCCGGAGAATTTTCCTCTGCGAAGCCCGTTTCTGCCAAGCAGACAGCCGTTGGATAACGTCCGGTCATCAAAAAACGTCCGTTCAAAATACCACAGATAAAAAGCCCCTGCGGGCAGACTCTTTATCAGGTCCTGTCCGCAGGGGACTTTTTCTCAGAAAATGAAAATCACAGCGCTCGATGCCGGAAGATCAAAGGTAATCCGGTACGGGCGGTAGTCGCTGGGTTTGGACACCGCACGGATGGAAGCGGGAATTTCTGACCCGTTTCCTCCAAACCGCTTATCATCACTGTTCAGAAGCAGTTTATACGTTTTGCGTCTCGGTACGCCCACGCAGTAATCCGGCCTCGCCACGGGCGTCATGTTCAGAACGAACAGCAGACTGTTCTTTCCATCGGAGGATTTTCGGATGAAGCTGTAGGTGCTTCGCTCCGCATCGTCCGCATTGATCCATTCGAATCCGCCCCAGTCATTGTCAATCTCATGCATGCAGGGATATTTGCGGTAAATGCGAAGAAGTTCCTTCACATATTCCAGCATTCCCGCATTCAGCTCATCCTGAAGCATATACCAGTCAAGCTCTCTGGCTTCACTCCACTCCCGTTCCTGAGCGAATTCCTGCCCCATGAACAGCAGCTTCTTTCCTTCATGACCGAACATATAGGCATAGCCTGCACGCAGATTTGCATATTTATCAAAACGATATCCCGGCATCTTATTGACCATGGAGCATTTCAGATGAACTACCTCATCATGGGACAGCGGAAGGATATAATTCTCTGCATTGTTATAGCTCATGGCAAAGGTCATCGCATAGTGGTCATTTTTGCGGAAATAAGGATCCAGCTTCATGTATTCGCAGAAATCATGCATCCAGCCCATATTCCATTTATAGCTGAAGTAGAGTCCACCCTTTTCAATCTCGCCGGTCACCAGCGGCCATGCGGTGGATTCTTCCGCGATGGTCATCACGCCGGGAAATGCCCCGCGAATCACAGAATTGAGGTGTTTGAAAAATTCAATGGCCTCCAGATTTTTATTTCCGCCGTATTTGTTCGGCAGCCACTCACCGTCTTTTTTCCCATAATCCAGATAGAGCATGGAGGCCACTGCATCCACCCGCAGGCCGTCCACGTGAAACTCCTTAATCCAGTAAAGAGCGTTGGCGATCAGGAAGTTTTTCACCTCGTTCATGCCGTAATTGAAAATCTTTGTTCCCCAGTCTGGATGCTCTCCACGCCTCGGATCCGGATGCTCATACAGCGCCTGTCCGTCAAAATCAGCCAGCCCATGCGCATCTCTCGGAAAATGCGCCGGCACCCAGTCCAGAATGACACCGATCTTATTTCTGTGCAGGGTGTTGACCAGCCAGGCAAAATCCTCCGGCGTCCCATAGCGGGATGTGGGAGCATAATACCCTGTCACCTGATAGCCCCAGGAACCGTCAAAAGGATGCTCCGCGATTCCCATCAGCTCCACATGAGTAAACTTTACTTCCTTCAGGTAAGCCACCAGGCGCTCCGCGAATTCCCTGTAATTATAGAAACCATCTTCCGTACCGTCCGGATGCTTCATCCAGGAACCAATATGGCATTCATAAATAGCCATCGGCTCCTTATTCATATCCTTTTTCGCCCGTTCCTCCATCCACACGCTGTCGCTCCAGCGAATACGTGACAAATCAGTCGTAATGGATGCCGTTCCGGGACGCATCTCCGCATAGTTTGCAAACGGATCCGCCTTATACAGCTTCCTGCCATCCTGTGTGGTAATCAGGAATTTATACATTTCCCCGCATCCCACACCAGGAATAAAAAGCTCATAGATTCCACCCGGCCCCTTTTTCTTCATCTCATCCTTCGTCTCATCCCAGCCATTAAAACTTCCGGTCACATGAACCTGTGCTGCATGAGGCGCCCAGACCGCAAAATAAGTCCCTTTCTTTCCTCTCTCCACCGAAGGGTGTGCGCCAAGCTTTTTGTAAATGTCATAGTGCGTTCCCTGCGCGAACAGATACTCGTCCGCCTCAGAGATGAATACCTTTTCCCCTTTTTTTGTTTTTGCTGCGCCTGCCATCTCTGCCTCCCTTCCCACCGCCTCAGGCTATGCCCTGAGCGGCATGCCTCATTATATGAAATCCCCTTCATGCAGGATAATCATGTCGTTGTCATCATATCTGCGGGAAAGCAGCACGTCCATAAAATGCTTTGGCGTCTTTCTCTCCGCATGATCAATCGCATCATCCACAATCTCCCGCACGTCCTTAACGGTCACAATATGATCGCTGGTCTGCATGTCTTCTATACGCGTGTGCAGAGCAAGCCGGCCGAGCTCATCAATGGCGTACTCCTGCATTCTTGCATACTGACAGCCGTATGCCACCAGCGTGCTGTTATCCAGAGCCTCCACATCAAATCTCGCATTGAAGAAGGAGGCCATTTCCGGATTCTCCTCCAGAAGCTTTCTGATTCTGCGCTTCGTATCCATCAGGATGACCAAAATCCCCCAACGCTCCTGATTCAGCGCCTGCTGAAGCTTCTTCGCGCATTCTTCGCTGATCTCGCCCGCCTTTTCGATCATCAGTACTCCTCCGGCCAGCTTTTCCACCAGCTCTTCCGGCGGCTTTTTGCTGCCGCTTAAGGCACTTCCGGTGATCTTGGCGATCCTGCCCGAAAAATCCGGGTTCTTCGCCTTTAAGTCCTTCACCACATTTTTCGCAAGCTCAAGCGTATCTGAACCGGGTTCTCCTGTAATAATCAGATTTCCCGTATACGCGGCAAGACTGATCTGATCCAGAGCGGTGACCAGACGCTTCATAGCGCCCTTCGTCGGCACAAAGGAAGCGAACAGACGCTTTTCCGCACTGCTCAGTCTGCGGTCTCCTTCCGTCCCTTCCGCCTTCTTCTTTCCGGCCGGCTGCACCGTCTTTTGTCCTTCCCCGGGTTTTCCAGCTGCCTGTCTCTCCTTCTGTTCTTCCTTCGCTTTTCTGACAGGCTGCTCCTCCCTGGGCTCTCTGACCGGCTGCTCCTCTGCCGTTTCCTCTTCGGCCTGAAGCATTTTCTGCTGATTGTCCGTTTCAATGTCCGTTGTTTCCAAAGATTCCGCGGAAAGCTCCGGTTCTTTTTCAGATACCGCTGCAGAGTCAGCTGCCACCTCCGGAACCATGTTTTTCGGTTCTGCCTTTTCCGGCTCCACCTTTTCCGGAACAATGCTCTCCAATACAGGCTTCTGCTCCTTTTCCTCCAAAACTGCAGATTCCTTTGATATTGCAGAGACTTCCTGAACTGCAGGCGTTTCCTGAACAGCAGGAGTTTCGGCCGTAGCGGGAGCCGCTGCAGGTGCGGCAGGCATTTCCGGTGTTTCCGGCGTTTTTACCTGTTCCTGCACTTTTTCTTTTTCCGCGCTTCCCGCTGCTGCCGCAGCCTTCATCGCATTCTGCACCTCTTCCGCCGCCCAGATCTTTGTATGAGCGGAGATCACGCCGCCTGTGGAGCGTTCCCTTGCTCTGCGGTCCACCGGAATGCGCTCTTCCTTCTGAAGGCGCTCCAGCACGCCCTTTCTCGAAGTTTCATCAAAATCTCTGAAAAGCGCCCCCGTCTGTTCCTGTACGCGCTGCCGGAGCTCCTGCCTGCGCTTTTCTTCATTCTCGCGCTTCATCTTTTCCCATTCGCGCATGATATCTTCGATGTTCATCTGACCGGTGATCTGCTTTTCCACCGGGCGCTCTTCCGGCACCACCATACTGATCTGCCCGTCATATTCCTGAGAAAGGTAATTCTCATAATCTGTCTGAGCATGTTGATATCCTTCACCGGGGATATCGTCACCCTCCTCTTCTTCCGCAGGCCGTACTTCTTCCACGGCAGTATAGTCCGTCGCAGGAAAGGCCTCATACGAAGCTTCCACATTCTGCCCGGTATACTCCGTTTCCGATGGCTGCCAGGATGGCTCCTGATAAACCTGCCCTGTATATTCCGGCTCCTGATGTGCCGGCTCTGTATAAACCTGCTCCTGAGGTGTCTGTGCGGGCGCCGTTCTTACAGCCGTGGCTGCCTGCCGCCCTTCCTGCATCAGCTCCTGCATGCTCGCAGCAAGTTCCTTCTGCAGATTAATGGTATTGTATTTTCCCACATCCATGGTTTTTACCTGGATGTCCATCTCCTGTCCGTTCCGTCCTGTCGGTTTCTTCTCCGGCCGGCTGGCCGCCGCAGCATCCTCCTCCGGCTCTTCCGGTACTCTCAATCCCTGTCTGCGCATCATATAGGCGTCAAACTTCTTCTGCTGGGACGGAGAAAGCGGCTGATGAAGCGTCTTCAGCTCCATAGCCTTCATCACATATTTTCCTTCTCCAAACCAGAGGATCAACTCGTCACATTCCTCTACGCATTTGGTCGCAAGTCCCACCCGATGATACAGATACGCCAGCTCATAGGCCCACTTCTCCCGGTAGTCCTTCTTCTTAAGCTCCTCAAGAACGGCAATCCGTTCCTCCAGCCCCACATCCTGCGCTTCATAGAGCTTATACTGAAGAACATATCTTCCGCTGTCGTTTGGCGCGATCTGCACAAAATCCTTATAATATTCAATCGCATGAACCACATCGCCCATCCGGATCGACAGATCACACAGAGAATATATAATCATCCTGCCGGAAGGATGACGCTCATTCGCCATCTCAAGCAGGAGTTTCGCATCCTCAAATCTCCGGTTTACCTTGTATACGTCACTGACCGTACAGAGCATCATCACGCTCTTCACCCTCGTCCAGTCAATGGTATCCGCAACCTTTGCCGCTTCCGCATATTTTTTCTGTGAAATCAGCGTCTTTATTTCCTCAGCCCGTATCTTGTATTCATATTTATCCAAGGGTGTCACCTCTGCTGTAAACTGATATATAGACGGCGCCCCGCCGCCCGCTGTAACCGTTCCCGAAAAAACGAACCGTTACACCCATTACATCTTCTAAGTTTACCATAGCGCCATGGTATTGTCAAAGTCAAACCCGCCGCCGGGATGCCCGAAAACAGGAATTTTCTTCCGTTTCATTAACGTTTTTTCATTAATCTGTTTTACATTTATTATCGAGCGCAAAACAGAAACACCAGCTGTCCAGTCAATCCGGACAGCCGGTGTTAAAACGCAAGCTGCAGGCACTTCCCGTTTCCGCCTGAAGGCAGCGGGCTCACCTCAGATCCTCACAGATTAATAATCCACGCTTTCGAGATATTTCATATAACTGACCACCATAAGGGCGATCTTGAAAGTCAAAGCGTCATCAAATACACCGATGTCAAGCCCCGTGCTCTTCTGAAGCTTCTCAATCCTGTAGACCAGCGTATTTCTGTGGATGAAAAGCTGCCTGGAGGTTTCCGAAACATTCAGATTGTTTTCAAAAAACTTGTTGATGGTGGT
>NBJMC04202__coassemble_2514_pt1 | contig 11471 bp, 12 predicted proteins | sample NBJMC04202__metabat2_high_PE_053 | metagenome-assembled genome bin NBJMC04202
GCACAGACTGACTGAAACGCGGAGTCTGTTTTGTTGTCAGGGTGTTCCGGAGCATTCATGGACAGTCTCCGGAAAGACAGAAAAAAGCCGGTAAGATATATTTCCATTCTGAAATAATTTCACAGCCACTTTGGAATGATTGAGAAAATAAGGACATGATGCAGATAAAATCGTTACAGGCCTGTGAGATATGTGACGAACCGGTCGAACAGCGTTGTCAGAAAACGAAAGCCTGTGGAATGGCAGAAATCAGAAAGAGTAATCGCTTTTTTCTGATGTAACTACCATAACACAGAAGAAGAACGGATACAAGATATTTTTCAGTTAAATCGGTGAACGATATTTCCCCAGCAGCTGTTCAATGCGCAGATTCAGATTCTCCGGCGGACCGCCGTAATTCTCAGCGGAAAAACGGAGCCAGAGCTTCAGATTTTGATAAGCAGAGGATTTCGTCTCTCCGGAAACCTGTCCGGACACGGCCTGAATGCGTACCTGTACACGCTTCTGCTCAAACAGCGGAATGATGACGTAGTACAGTCTGTCGTCAGAAAAGGAAAGATATCCGAGTTCATGACCCGTCCGGTCTTTCAGGAAAAGTCTGTGAGTGCGGAGCGCGGAAGGAAAAAGAGGTTCCCCCGGAATGAACGGTCGATGGAAGCGGGAACCGGTCCGTCCGGACGCCGGAACCTTTCCATATTCCAGCATGGCAGAAAAACGGTACACAGGCCGTCCCTGAGAGTCGGAAGCGGTGGTCTGAGCAAGTTCCTCGATGGCCGTCGGGGCGTCCATGAACTGCTGAGCGAGAAGATAGGAAAGCTCAGCCTGAATGGAAGAGCGGCAGGCCGGAGCTTCCGGTCTGAAAAGAGCGTCGTCAATCTCATCAAGAATCCCGGCGCTGCAGCGATAGATACTGAGCAGAAACAGCGGGAAATCCTCCTGGATCTTCCAAAGATATTTTCCGCGGGCGATGCAGAAGCTTCCCAAAACAGCGCCCTCCTGATTCTCCGCGTACTGCAGAATTTCACGTTCCCGATATGCGGAAGAATTGACGGGAGCATCCCATCCGAAATTTTGTCTTCCGGAACATTTTGTCCGGCGGATTCCTTCGGAACCATCCCCGAAGCCGGGAGGATTGCCGGAAAGAGTCTTTTTTAAAAAGGCATAGGCTGCGTTGAGCTTCCGCGCGTCATGAAGCGGATTTCCCGCAGCCGCATCCGGATGAGCCTGCTGCATGAGTTTTCGATATTTCCTTTTGATTTCCGGTTCCCCCGCTCCCGGATGAAGCCCCAGAATCCGATATGCCTCCCGTTCTGTCATTTTGCTCCGCCTCCTTTTTGGAATCAGGCAGCCGCCTGAAAATTCCGGACAGCTCCAGTATATCTCTTCGGAACGCTCCGGACAACCCATTATTTCTGATCGTCTGCGGCGATGGATGGGACCAGGCAATAACATGAAAAGTTCCGGCTTCCACATATTTTGTAAAAAAAGGCTTGCAAAATAAGAAAGCACAAAGTATAATGTTGTTTGTTCGAGTTATGCTGGAATAGCGCAGTCGGTAGCGCAACTGATTCGTAATCAGTAGGTCGAGGGTTCGAGTCCCTTTTCCAGCTTAATCGTTTGGGGAAAGGGGCTGATTACCGGTTTAATCAGCTTCTTTTTTATAAGTTAAAAGGCTGCCGCCTGAAGGCGGCAGGAAAAGAGGCTGGCACGAACCGTCAGTTCGTGCCAAAGAGCGGCTGCCGCCGTTCTTTTATAAAAGATGCCGCCTGAAGGCAGCAGGAAAAGAGACCGGCACGAACCGCTGGTTCGTGCCAAAGAATGGCTGCCGCCATTCTTTTATGAATTTATGCCGCCCGAAGGCGGCAGGAAAAGAGGAAGAGATGAAGGCGTACAAAGACAGAAGCAGAGAAGAGCTGGAGGCTCTGAAGAATGAACTGGAAGCGGAGTATAAGAAGTTTCAGGATATGGGCCTGAAGCTGGACATGTCCAGAGGAAAGCCGTCCGCGGAGCAGCTTGATATTTCCATGGGAATGATGGATGTGCTGAACAGCTCCTCCGATTTAAAGTGCAGGGAAGGTATCGACTGCAGAAACTATGGTGTGATCGACGGCATTCAGGAGGCGAAGGAGCTTCTTGCCGACCTGATCGAGGTTCCCGCCGACAAGATCATCATCTACGGCAATTCCAGCCTGAACGTGATGTACGACACGGTGGCCCGTTCCATGACCCACGGCGTGTGCGGAAGCACCCCCTGGTGCAGGCTTCCCGTTGTGAAGTTCCTCTGTCCGGTACCCGGCTATGACAGACATTTCGCGATCACGGAGTATTTCGGGATCGAGATGATCAACGTTCCCATGACGCCGGAAGGACCGGATATGGACATGGTGGAAAAGCTGGTAAGCGAGGATGCGGCGATCAAGGGCATCTGGTGCGTGCCCAAGTATTCCAACCCGCAGGGAATCACCTATTCTGACGAGACGGTGCGCAGATTTGCCAGACTGAAGCCCGCCGCCGAGGATTTCCGCATTTACTGGGACAACGCCTACAACGTTCATCATCTGTATGACGACGATCAGGATACCATTCTGGAGATCCTGCATGAATGCGAGGAGGCCGGAAATCCGGATCTGGTGTACAAGTTCAGCTCCACCTCCAAGATCAGCTTCCCCGGCTCCGGCGTGGCGGCGATCTCCGCTTCCTATAATAACCTGAAGGATATCAAAAAGCAGATGTCCATCCAGACCATCGGCCATGACAAGCTGAACCAGTTGCGTCATGTGCGCTATTTCAAAAATCTGGACGGGATTAAGGAGCATATGAAAAAGCACGCCGCGATCATGCGTCCGAAGTTTGAAGCGGTGGAGGAGATCCTGGAAAAGGAACTGGGCGGCCTTGAGATCGGCTCCTGGCTGAAGCCGAAGGGAGGCTACTTCATTTCCTTCGATGCCCTGGACGGCTGCGCGAAGAGGATCGTTTCCCTGGCAAAGGAGGCCGGCGTGGTGATGACCGGCGCCGGAGCAACCTATCCTTACGGAAAGGATCCCCACGACAGCAACATCCGTATCGCGCCCTCCTTCCCGCCTCTGCATGAGCTGGTGCAGGCCACGGAGCTGTTCGTCCTGTGTGTAAAGCTGGCGAGTGTGGAGAAGCTTCTGGAGACGAAATAACACACCGGAAAAGACGGATCTGTGCGCTGGAGGCCGCTGTCCATGTGAAAAGCACGGGCAGCGGCTTTTTTCTGTGGATTCTATGGAAAAGGTTTTATTCCATGGAAAAAAGTTATCCATGAAAAAAGTTGTTCCATGGATAATTCTGATGACAAAAAGACGGAAACAAAGGAAGGTAGAAATGGAAAGCAGAGAAACGATCTGCCTGCTGCAGAACAGAAAATCCATGCGTGTTTTTGAAAAGAGAGAAATACCGGAAACGGTGAAGCGGGAAATTCTGTCCGCGTCGGTCCGGGCGGCGAGCGCGGGAAACATGGCGCTTTATACGATCATCGATGTGACGGATGCAGAGCTGAAACGGAAGCTTTCCGTCACCTGTGATAATCAGCCTTTCATTGCGGACGCGCCGCTTGTTCTTATTTACTGCGCGGACTACAGGAGATGGTACGGCGCATTCTGCGAGGTGGTAAAGGAGGTCAGACATCCCTCCTATGGAGATTTCATGCTGGCGGCGGAGGATGCCGTCATCGCCGCCCAGACCGCGGCGACAGCGGCAGACGCGCTTGGGCTTGGAACCTGCTACATCGGGGACATTCTGGAGAATTATGAAGAGCACAGAGAACTTCTTTCTCTGCCGGACTATGTGGCACCGGTCGCCATGCTGGTGGGCGGCTATCCGACAAGACAGCAGAGGGAACGCGGACAGACGCCCCGTTTTTCCGTGGAAGATCTGGTTCACGAGAACGGCTACGATCTGAAGAAATCCGGCCGGATGCCCGATATGCTGAAAGAAAGAGACGGCTGGACGGAAAATTATGCGCAGCATATGCGTGCCTTCTGTGAGCGGAAATACAACAGCGCGTTCAGCGTGGAAATGTCCCGGTCGGTAAAGGCCATGCTGGATGCCTGGGTGGGCGCGGAGAATCGCTCCGGCCGCGGCTGCTCCGGGACGGTGGAGTAAAGAGAGGAAAAAGAGGGATGAGGGAGCAGAAAATGGAGCATGCGGAGAGCGGGAGAGAGCATACGGCGCAGGAGCGAAGGCTCGTGCTCGACTGTGCCATGCAGGCCGGAAGCATTCTGCTGAAAAACGGAGCGGAAATTTTCCGGGTGGAGGAGACGGTCGCAAGGATGTGCAGCCATTACGGGGTGGAATCGGAAAAGGCCTTTGTGCTCAGCAACGGCATTTTTCTGACGGCTGGAAATGGAAATGAACCCTTCTATGCGAAAGTTCAGCATATCCCTGTCAGCGGCGCCAGACTGGACCGGGTAGCTGCGGTCAATCAGCTTTCCAGAGAGATTGAGGAAGGACGCTACAGCCCGCAGGAAGTGAAGCAGAAGCTCGACGAGATCGAACGGATGCCGGAAAAGCCGACCGGAATCAAGCTCCTTGCATCGGCGGTGGGAAGCGGCTGTTTCTGCTGTATGTTTGGAGGAAGCCTGCTGGACTGCCTTGGCGCTTTTCTCACCGGCTTCCTTCTGTATGCTTATGTGTTGAAGCTGTTTGCACCGCATCTTTCCAAGATTATCGGAAATATCGGCGGCGGGGCGCTTGTCACCGTTTTGTGCATGCTTCTGTGCCGGATCGGGCTGGGAGAGAGCATGAATTACATGATCATCGGATCGATCATGCCGCTGGTCCCCGGAATTGCTTTTACCAACGGCGTGAGGGATATTGCGGACGGAGACTATATCGCCGGATCCGTGCGGCTTCTGGATGCCATTCTTGTCTTTGTCTGTATTGCGGCGGGGGTTGGACTTGTGATTACCACGTATCATGGACTGACGGGAGGGAGGCTGTTATGATTTCCGAACTATTTCTCACAACGGTGATCTCCACCGCGGCCGCAGCAGCCGGTACTGTGGCCTTTGCGCTGCTGTTCGGCGTCCCGCGCCGTTTTTTCCCATACTGCGGAATCATCGGAGGAGCGGGCTGGCTCCTCTACAGCCTGCTGGAAAACCGTCTGTCTGCGGCCGCAGCAACTTTTTTCGCGGCAGTGCTGGTGATGCTCCTTTCCAGATTCTTTGCCGTGCGTGAAAAATGCCCGGTCACGGTATTTCTGATTTCAGGGATCATCCCCCTGGTACCGGGCGCGGGCATCTACTGGGCCGCCTACTATATGGTGACGGATCAGCTTGCCGAAGCATCTGATGCGGGCTTCGCCGCCGTTAAGGCGGTGGCCGCAATCGTGTTGGGCATTGTATGCATTTTTGAACTGCCTCAGGAACTGTTCGCCATCGGCAGAAAGAAATAATCGAATCGTGAACCGGGGCAGCCGGCGCCGGATCAGATTCTGGATTCCCGTTCTGAATATTCGGAACGCAGTTTTTTGTTCCGTTTACTCGTTCGGATGAGGTTGGAAAATTTATTATAGAACCAGAAGGAATAGACGAACAGAGGGCTGATTTTCCCCATTCTTTCTTTTGTCGTTTTGTGATAAAGCGTGCCGCCGCAGCCTATGACCTCTCCGGCGCGGATACAGTTGATGAGATCCGTTTCCGTCTCTACCGTGTCCGGAATTTCCGTATAAGCGAGCCCTACGCAGTCCGTTTTATGCGAATCGCTGCCGCCAAGGCCTGGCTTATGATATTTGGCGGCTAGTCTGCAGGCAGTCGCATTGGACTCCTCGTCCTCACAGGCATTGAAAATTTCGACAAAATCAAACTGCTCCACGATTTTGGGATCCCTGCGGTAAGCACGTGTATTACAGAAACTCATATATTTTTCGCCGCATGGATGGGCGGGTCCCAGAACGCCGCCGTAGGAATGGACGATGGAAATCAGAATATTGATCGGAAGGCCGCGCAGCTCCAGAATACGAAGCTTGACAGTCTCCGGGACGATGACCAGAATATGGCCGCCTCCGCCGGTATCATATTCAATGCCTTTAAAGACCTTAAAGTCCCTGTATTTTTTACCCTTCAGATGCTTTTTCCAGTAACGGTAGCCGTTATAGGAATCATGGTCCGTAACGACCATTCCGCCAAACCCTTTTTCCTGCAGCAGCCTGATATATTCCTCCATGGACACCCGGGAATCCAGTGAACCTTCCTTTACATGACAGTGCATGTCGATTTTCATATCGTGCATACCTCCTGCCGCCAGAAGCGGCACAAAATTATATACTTATTGTAGCCTTTTTTGACATTTTTGAAAAGGGAAAATTATTTTTTATTATGTCATTCCTTTTTGGGAATGTTAATGGTAGAATAAATGAGGCTATGAAGCCCGAACGGAAAGAAAAACAGGAAGGATGAAAAAAGATGATCCATTATCTGACCGGAGAAACCGGTAGCAGAACTGTAGCGTTTATTGGAATATTAATAGCGTTTGCCGCCACCTGTCTGACAATGTATAAATGTATGGACCTTCTGCCGAAGGATCAGGGAAGGGATTTTGCGGTGGATGGAAAGAAATCGGCGGGCAAACCGAGAGGTGCAGGCTTCCTTTTTGTTCTCGTATTCATTGGGGCGGCGCTTCTGTTCGCAAAGCCGGGGAGGGAGGCCTTCATCTACCTGATTCTTGTTGGCGCGGCCATGCTGACCGGATTTCTGGATGACTGCGCGAAAACGCCCTGGGGCGAATACAAAAAGGGAATTCTGGATCTGATCATTGCGGTGATGACTGCGGTAACCTTCCTGAATTTCAATTCCAGCGATGTGACTTTCCTGCTGACGGGAAAAACGATGACGCTTCCTCCCGTACTGTTCGGCGTACTTGCTGTGGTTCTGGTGTGGGTATCCATCAATGTGACCAACTGCTCGGACGGCGTGGACGGGCTTTCGGGAACGCTTACAATCATCACGTTAATGACGATTTTTCTGGTGGATACGCTCCTTGCGGATGGAAAGAAGACAGATGGGTTTTCCTATCTGATACTTTTATTCTGTGTCTGCATTCTGGGATATTTGTGGTATAACGCCACGCCGAGCAGACTTTTGATGGGAGATGCGGGCTCACGTGCCATGGGACTGTTCATCAGCATCGCGGTTCTGAAAACGGGAAGTCCCTTCCTGTATATTCCGGTGGCGCTCGTTCTGATCCTGGATGGAGGCCTTGGACTGGTCAAGGTTTCCCTTCTGCGTTTTCTGAAAATCCGGATTCTGACGAAGGTACGGACTCCGCTTCATGATCAGGCCAGAAAGGTGTGGGAATGGTCCAACACCCAGACCGTTTTTCGGTTTGCCATCATTCAGATCATGCTATGCGCGGCAGTGATTTATATTGCAATGCCGTAATGCAGCATGGTACAATCCGGTGTATGAGGATAAATGTATTATGAAAAATGAACTGCTTACCATAGGGCCTGTCACCATTCATGGATACGGGCTGATGATCGGAATCGGCGTGATTGCCGCTTACCTGACTGCGGAATACCGGGCGAGAAAACTGAAGCTGGATGCAGATCAGGTGTTTTCCCTTGTGATCTGGTGCCTGGTTTTCGGCGGACTCGGCTCCAAGCTTCTGTTTTGTCTGACCCAGCTGGATACGATTCTTGCGGATCCTTCCTATCTGCTTCATTCCCTGGCAAACGGCTGGGTGGTATACGGCGGACTGATCGGCGGCGTGCTGGGAGGGTTTCTGTTCTGCCGCCATAAGAAGATTAATTTTCTATCCTATTTTGATCTGGCGCTTCCTTCGGTCGCGCTGGCCCAGGGCTTTGGCCGCATCGGCTGCTTCCTTGCCGGCTGCTGCTACGGACGCCCGACGGACAGCGCCCTGGGGATTACCTTTACCAATTCCGCTTATGCGCCGAATGGTATTTCCCTGATCCCAACCCAGCTGATCTCAAGCGGGCTGGATTTCCTTCATTTCTTCGTGCTGCTGTACATTGCGAAGCATAAGAAGGCAGAGGGACAGGTGGGCGGCTTTTATCTGATTTTCTACAGCATCGGGAGATTTATTCTGGAATTTTTCCGCGGCGATATGGAGCGCGGCAGCGTGGGAGAGCTGTCCACTTCCCAGTTCATTGCGGTCTTTACGCTGATTGCCGGAATTGTGATCGTGGCCGGCTCCCGGGTCATGGCCTCCCGGAAGGTACGCGCTTTTCTGGTCGGGCCGGAGGGAACGGCCTTCGTTCCGGAGGAAAAGTCGGATGATGTTCAGACAGAACAGACAGGAGAAAAATCCATATGAGAACAGTTGCAGTTGATATGCATTGCGATACGATTTCCGCGCTGCTGGGGATGCGGCGCCAGGGAGCGGATTCCGAACATGCCGGACTGCTGTCAAACGGCCTGCATGTTGACCTGGAAAAAATGGAAAGGGGAGGCTGCCTTCTTCAGAATTTTGCATTATTTGTGGCGATTTCCGAATGCAGCGATCCGTTTAAGGAATATGCGGCTCTCGCGGATCTGTATTATGCGGAGCTGGAAAAGAATAAGGATCGGATCCGTCCTGTATACCGTTATGAGGACATTGAGAAAAACCGGGCGGAGGGGAAGCTTTCCGCTCTGCTGACAGTGGAGGAAGGCGCGGTATGCAAGGGGAGCGTGGGGAAGCTTCGGCTGCTGTACCGGCTCGGCGTCCGGATGCTGACCCTGACATGGAACTTCCCCAACGAACTGGGCTGGCCGAATGTCCGGATGCCGGAAAAGGGTTCTGAAGCCGCTCCGGATTTTACCACGCCGGACCGGGAACACGGCCTGACGGAAACCGGCTTTGAGTTTCTTGCGGAAATGGAGCGGCTTGGCATGATCGTGGATGTTTCCCACCTTTCCGACGCGGGCTTTTGGGATGTGGTCCGCACGGTAAAAAAGCCGTTTGTGGCAAGCCACTCCAATGCGAGAGCAGTATGCGCTCATGTGCGGAATCTGGATGATGACATGATACGCGCGCTGGCTGAAAAGGGCGGCGTTACCGGACTGAATTTCTGCCCTTCCTTTTTGGAGGAGAAGAAGGCGGGCAAGGTCCAGGGAAGCCTTGAGGCCATTACGGCGCATGCAAAGCACATTGTAAATGTGGGCGGAGAGGACTGTCTTGGGCTTGGCAGTGATTTTGACGGAATTCCGACGAACGGGGCCATCCCGGATACCTCATATCTGCCGCTTCTGGCGGATGCTCTGGAAAAGGCGGGATTTTCCGAACGCCAGATGGATAAGATTTTCAGTGAAAACGTGCTGCGCGTATACCGTGAAGTTTTGAAGTAGTTTTTGGTGAAAAAGGAGACGCGTTTCTGCGCCTGATGGGTGGAGATGGAGAGAAAGAAGACGAAAACCACACAGGAAGGTCAGGAGGACAGATGGAGAAAGATAGAAAAAAAGGATCAGCTGGTCAGAAAAGGAACCGAAAGCCAAAAAGGAACGGAACTCCTTCCTATTATTGTAGACGCGCGTTGCGTATGCTGAAGAGAAGAAAGAAGACGGTGATGGCCGTCGCAGTCTGTGCGCTGGCGGCCTGTTGTATGCTGCTGGCTGTCTGGGCGCTTGTGCGCGGCCTCTCGGGAAAAAACATCGAATCGGAAATAGAAACAGTGGAGAACGTGACAGGAGAACCCATTGATACCACAGATCCTCTTCTGGAAAATGCGTACCCGGAGGTGAATGATCTGATCAGCAGGTATTTCACTGCGCTTCAGGAAGGGGATGAGGAAACGCTTATCAGCCTTCGTGACAATACCGGAACGGCTGATCTTCTCCGCATACAGGAAAACAGTTCACATATCGAAGCCTATACCAATATTTCCTGCTATACCAAACCGGGGCTTGAGGCGGATTCCTATGTGGTTTTCGCATATTATGAGGTAAAATTCCAGGGGATTGACACCACGCTCCCCGGTATTGCTCCGCTTTATGTGTGCAAAAATGAGGAGGGTGCCTATTATCTGCATGATCTGACGCAGGATGAAGAGGCCTCTGCTTATGCAAACGAGGTTGCGGGACAGGAGGATGTGGCTGCACTCTATACGCAGGTAAATGAGGAGTATGCGGCCCGTCTTGCGGAAGATGAAACCCTTTCCGCTTACGTGGAAAGCTACATGAACGACATGATGGTTGCGGTAGGCGAAGCCTTGGAAGAACAGACCGCTGAAGCGGAAAGTGCGCAGGAAACGGAGAGCGGAACAGAAATCGTCTCGGAGGAGGAGTCTGAAGCGGGTGCGGAAAGCTCAGACGATGAAAACGCTTCCTCTCAGGAGAATGCAGGAGCTTCCTCCGGCGCTTCTTCTGTCCCGAACAGCGGAGAATTCACCGTGAGCGAGACGGTAAACATCCGGAAAGGAGTCAGCGAAACTTCCGAAAAAATCGCGGTATGCTATCCCGGTGAAACCCTGGAGATTCTTATGAAGCAGGCAGACGGCTGGACCAGGGTCCGGTATCAGGGCCAGACAGGCTATGTGAGATCAGACGTGTTGAAATAAAAACAGGAATAAATAAAATAACGGGATCCCTGGAGGATCCGAGTCAAAAAAAGAGGAGAAGGCCAAAAGGTTTTCTCCTCTTTTCGGCAAAATCAGCCGTTTTCCTCCTCAGGACATGGCCGGGTTCTCAGAAAACGAAGATAATCGATATAACTCTTCAGCTGCAGCAGCTCTTCTTCAGAAAAATCCTGAATTTCCAGTGAAGCGGAACGCATTTTCTTTCCCGGATTTGTTGTCTGCCGTGCAAGAAGCTCAAGCTGATCCGTGGTAATATCCAGTGCCGCGCAGATCGCACACACGGAACTATAGCTGGATTTTTCCACCCCCCTGTCGAAAATGGATTTCAGGGTTGTATACGGAATTCCGGTCAGCCTTGCAATATCAGCGGTACACAGATTCTTCTGCCGCATGAGATCTTTCAGTATTTCATTTCTTTTCATTTTGTAAAAATCTCCTGTTTTAAAAAATATATCCTATTTTTTCTTTCTTGTAAATGTTATTCCCTGGGAATTCTGGCAATAATAATCGAAAGTGGAAGAAAAACACTTGCTCTGTAAACTTGACAAATACGATGCGTTGCAATAATATATGATCTGGTTTCGATACATCGTAATTTTGGATTTGATTGATACAGACTGATTCCTGTTTGCAGCAGCGTATTTTGGGTTGTAAATACGAGGTCAAAAGAATGAAGATTGATTGCAGTAACCTGGTCAGCGAAATGGCGAAAAAGGAGGTTTCCATTCATGAAATCGCGTTTTTGCTGGGGGAAGAGGATGAAGCAGTCATGTCCAAGATGCGGGGAACGTCAGAGTGGTCTTATAACGAAGTAATTACCATCAGAGACGCGCTGTTTCCCGAATATGAGCTGGGTTATCTTTTTAAAGAAAGAAAGAGACAGGATGCGTGAGTACGAAAGAATGAAAAAAGCGTTAATCATAACGACAAT
>NBJMC04202__coassemble_2531_pt1 | contig 11386 bp, 8 predicted proteins | sample NBJMC04202__metabat2_high_PE_053 | metagenome-assembled genome bin NBJMC04202
TTCACAGTATTTTTTCCATCATACCGCACCGCCGGTCAGAATGCAACTGACCAAAGCATCGTTCTCTTTCTGCCAAAAAGAACCCGGCTGCCGGTCAAAATGACCTGCTTCCGGGTTCCTGCATTCTGTTTTCTTCCTAATAAAATACGTGATTTCCAATCACCTGGCCGCTGCGGCCGTTCACTCTTCTGAAGTAGAGCTTATCTCCGACCGGCTCTGAACCGGCAATCGCCTCCAGAGCCGCCTGCCTGCAGGAGGCGCTGATGTTTCCGGAACTGAGCGTCCTGCTCAGGCTTCCGTTTCTGACCGGACTGAACTGCCCTGCCGCATAAATCACCTCCGAAATGGTGTTCGGATGGTTTGAGGATTCCACGCGATTCATGACCACGTTTCCAACGGCCACCTGGCCGATGTAGGATTCGCCGCCCGCCTCACACTGAATGAGCGCTGCGAGAAGATCATACTCCTGTCTGCTGACGCCATTCTGGGCGAGGATGGCGTCCACCATAGCTGCCTGCGCCGCTGCTTCCGCAGCCTCCTGAGCAGCCTTCGCTGCTGCCTCTGCCGCCGCTTTCTGCGCTGCGGCTTCCGCTGCGGCTGCTGCCTCCTGTGCAGCTTTTGCCTGCGCTGCCGCCGCTTCCTGCACTGCCTTCGCCTGTGCGGCTGCTGCCTCCTGTGCAGCCTTCACCTGTTCCTCCACTGCCGTTCTGACAGCTTTCTGTATCTCTTCAGTCTGCTCTTTCGCACTGGCTGCATCCGTTCCCTCTGTTGTCAGAACATCTGCTTCGCTCTCCGGTTCCTGTACTGTGCCTTCCTGTAAAACATCTGCCGGCACCGTCTCCACCAGCGCCGTTATCTGTCCGGAAGCATCTGCCGGTACAGTACCACTTGCAAAAACGGTTGTTTCACATGCCATTCCCAGAAATAACATTCCTGTGAACATTCCTGCCGCATGCATCCACAGCCTTCTGCCGTTCGTGTTCATAGCAACCTCCATTCTGTCCGCTCTGCGGAATTCTTCGCATTTGTTACAAAATTATTAACAAATGTTACGATTGCTATCATAACAGCATCAGACAATTTTGTCAACTACTATTATATCTTGATTTTTCGCTGTTTTTCGCCGATTCTCAACCAAATAAAGAAATAATATATCTTTCAAAGCGAACATACTGTTTACTTTTTAAAGCTGTTTTTTTCATGATTTCGCCATGTTTTCTGTTTTACGGATAATAAAAATGTCTTTTTCGCTTATTTTCATTTACGAAAAAGACATTTTTCCTGAACTCTTTTCACATTTTATTAATATATTACAAATATTACAACATTTTGCTTTTCCGGCCGCCTACAGCTTCCTCGACTTTTCAACGCAGGCGAGGACGGCGTCCATGGCGGCAGCCCGAAAGCCCTTTTCCTCCAGCGTCCGGACGCCCTGGATTGTGGTCCCGCCAGGCGAGCAGACCATATCCTTCAGTTTTCCCGGATGCATTCCCGTTTCCAGAACCATCCTGGCGCTTCCAAGAACCGCCTGCGCGGCCAGTTCATAAGCCTGCGTCCGCGGCATTCCCTCCGCAACGGCGCCATCCGCCAGAGCTTCGATAAACAGAAAAACGAAGGCCGGAGAGCTGCCGCTCACCGCGCCGACCACATCCATCAGCCTCTCCGGCACCATGATCGTCCTGCCAAAGCTGTCCGTCAGCTGTTTCACCTCCGCTGCCGCTTCCTCTGTAATTCCATTGGATACGCACATGCCGGTACATCCCTCTCCCACAAGAGCCGGGGTATTGGGCATGCAACGGATCATGGGAACCGGAAAGCCGAAGCTTTTCTCAAACCACTCCACGGTTTTTCCGGGTGCCAGACTGATCAGCAGCTTTTTCTGCCAGGCATCCGCTCCCAGTTCCCGCAGTTCTCCGATCACTTCTTCAAAAAACTGAGGCTTTACCGCCAGAACAACGATATCCGCTTTTCTGGCCACTTCTGCATTGTCCGGCAGAATGGTAATTCCCCAGGTTTCTTCCGCCTTCTGCCTTGTTTTTTCCGTTTTCGCGTTTCCCAGAATATCCTCCGGTTTCACCAGTTCTTTCCGAAGCATCCCGCCGATCATGGCCGAAGCCATGCTGCCGAGTCCGATAAATCCTATTTTTTTCTTCATTTCCACCTCCTGCCGCCGACAGGCGGCATGTTCTTCAGCAATTTCTTTGTCTCACCGCTTCATACATAAGGATTCCGGCGGCCATCGCCGCATTGAGGGATTCTACCTGTCCTTTCATGGGAATCCGGATAAAGCAGTCCGCCAGAGCCGCCGTTTCCGGCCGGAGGCCGTTTCCCTCGTTTCCAATTAAAAAAGCGCTTCCTCTGGTATAATCCGGTTCCGTATAGCTAAAGCTTCCCTGCAGATGTGCAGCATAGAGAAGGATGCCTGCTGCCTTCATGCGTTCCGCCGTTTCCGAAATGGAAGATACATAGGAAAACGGAACACGGTAGATGCTCCCCATGGTGGAGCGGATCGTTTTCGGGTTATAGATATCCGCACAGCCTGTACTCAATAATATGCCGCAGACACCTGCTCCTTCCGCCGTGCGCAGAATCGTTCCCAGATTTCCGGGGTCCTGGATATCCTCCAGAACCATGATCAGAGGAGCCGCCCCTGACAGAATATCCGTTTCCGAATATTCCCTTTTTTTCATCACGCAAAGGATTCCCTGAGGCGCCTCTGTATCCGACATTTTTGCAAATACCTCGTCTGAAACGGTCTCGAAGGAAAGCCTGCCCAGTTTCTTCAGGCAGGAGGCAGCATGCGGATTTTTCCCGCATCCTTCTTCAAAGCTTTCGGATACATAAATCTCCTCGATTTCCGCCTCCGGCGCCTCCAGAAACATCTTGATGCCTTCCACCACATATTTTCCCTGGCTTTTTCTCTCTTTGGCCTTTCTGTTCAGCGCCGTTACATTTTTTACTCTGCTGTTTGACAGCGATGTGATCATACCGTTCTCCGTTCCGGAGCGTCCCGGTCCGCCGCTTCCGCCGCGTGTCCGCCGGATATCCGCATGTCTGTGCAGGCAGATTTGCCCATCCATGCAGCCGTCCTCCGGGCATATTACGAAAACAACGGCACGCATAGCGCACCGTTGTCTCATCTTCTTTCATCCGGCAGACTGTCGCGGCTTTCCGTCCGCTCCCCATATGGTCAGATGGCGAGCAGCTTGCTGATCCTGTACTCGTATTCAGGAATATCCTTCTGCATCGCCAGCGCTTCCTCAATATCAAAGTCAACAAATTTGCCGCCGCGGTATCCGATTACCCGGTTTGTCTTTCCTTCACAGAGGATATCCGCCGCCAGGCAGCCCATGATGGAAGCGTAGTATCTGTCCTTACAGGTCGGACTTCCGCCTCTCTGCATGTAGCCCAGGATCGTCGCTCTGGTCTCCACGCCCGTGGCAGCCTCAATTCTTCTCGCCATGGAGGTGGAATGTCCGATTCCCTCCGCATTGATAATCAGATGGTGGGTCTTGCCCCGTTTTCTGTTACTGATGATGTTATTGATGATGTTCTGCTCGTTATAGTCGTATTTCTCCGGAAGGAGGATGTCCTCCGCTCCGTTCGCGACGCCGCACCAGAGAGCGATGTACCCCGCATTTCTTCCCATAACCTCGATGATGCTGCACCTTTCATGGGAAGAGGAGGTATCTCTTACCTTATCAATAGCCTGCATGGCAGTGTTTACAGCCGTATCAAAACCGATGGTATAATCCGTGCATGCAATATCCAGGTCAATGGTTCCGGGAAGACCGACCGTATTGATCCCGTGCCTGGAAAGCGCCCGTGCGCCCATATAGGAGCCGTCCCCGCCGATGACCACCATGCCGTCGATCCCGTGCTTCCGGCAGATATCCGCGCCCTTCTGCTGGCCCTCCTCCGTCTTGAATTCCATGCAGCGCGCCGTTCCCAGAATCGTACCGCCCCGCTGGATAATATCGGAAACGCTTCTCGCCTGCATGTCAACGATCTCTTCATTTAAAAGGCCCTGATAGCCTCTCTTGATTCCCTTCACCTTCAGGCCGTTGGAAAGCGCCTTTCTCACTACGGCGCGGATTGCCGCGTTCATTCCCGGCGCGTCTCCGCCGCTCGTCAGGATCCCTATCGTTTTAATCGACTTCGCCATATATCCTTCCTCCCGTCTATCGAATTCATACACCGATCCTTGTCCATACTCTGTGTCTATTTTAATCTATAAATAACCCCTTTTCAATCATTTTCTTGTAAAGAATTATGGAAATGCCTTTCTTTTATCTCAAAGAACAAAACCGGTGCATAAACATCCGTTTTCCCTCTTGACACGGGGTACAGAATTGAGATATTATATCGTTCGCATCCTAACAATATCAATCAGCTTTTTTAACAAAGGGGGGATTGATGTGGAAAAAGACTGCGGCGCATGGATCAATCTGCTGTCGCACAAGGTAAAAGCCCGTCTTGACGCGGCTTTTCTGAATCTTGGCATTACCGGCGTACAGAGCCGGGTCATCTATTACATCCTCAAGCACTGTGAGGAGGGCCCTGTTTTTCAGCGCGATATCGAAAATGCGTTCGGTCTGAGTCGTTCGACTGCGACGGGAATTCTGCAGCTTCTGGAGAAAAACGGCATCATTATCCGGGAAAGCGTCGCCAGCGACGCGCGGCTGAAAAGTCTGGTGCCAACACAGCGCGCTTTCGAGCTTAACGCGCAGGTCAGCGCCTGTCTGAGAGAAACGGACCGCCTGCTCACGCGTGGGCTGTCCGACGGACAGATTCTCATGTTCCGGGAAATGGCAGAACAGATGCTCCGCAACCTGGACGACTGGGATGGAAAGGCCTGCTGTTGTACCAACGGCTCCCTGCCCGATGTGCCGCTTCAACAATTTAAGGAAGAGAAAATGCAAAAGGAGGTTTATCACCAATGATTAAAGTCCTGGCACGAAGCATCCGCGAATATAAGAAAGCTTCGATCCTGACCCCTCTGCTGGTAACGGTGGAGGTCATTATGGAATGTATCATTCCATTTATCATTGCCAATCTGGTCAGTCAGATGCAGGCGGGCTGCTCCATGAGCGTCATTGCTCAGTACGGCGCGGTCCTGATCGCCATGTCTGTTATCTCATTGATTTTTGGAGGCGCGGCAGGCGCAACCTGTGCCACCGCATCCGCAGGCTTTGCGAGAAATCTTCGCAAAGATATGTTTTACAAAATCCAGGGGTATTCCTTTGAAAACATCGATAAATTCCTGGTATCCAGCCTGGTCACCCGTCTGACCACAGACATTACAAACGTGCAGATGGCTTACATGATGATCATCCGAATTGCCATCCGCTGCCCCCTGATGCTGATTTTTTCCTTTGCGATGGGCTTTATCATGGGCGGACGGCTTGCCGTGATCTTCCTGTTCACCATTCCGCTTCTGGGCATCGGCCTGTTTTTCGTAATCCGCTCTGCCACCCCTCTGTTCCGTAAGGTTTTCCGCAAATACGACGCGCTGAACGATTCGGTACAGGAAAACATCCAGGCCATGCGCGTGGTCAAGTCCTATGTACGTGAGGACTATGAAAAGAAAAAATTTGGTGCCGCAGCGGAAAATGTTCAGAAAAATTTCACGAAGGCGGAACGCATTATGGCCATTAACAGCCCGATGATGCAGATCTGTGTGTATGCCGGAATGGCTTTTGTCATGTCCTACGGTTCCTACACCGTCATCACCAGCCGGGGGCTGGATCTTAACGTGGGCCAGATGTCTTCCATGCTGACTTACAGCTTTCAGATCCTGATGAGTCTGATGATGCTCTCCATGGTCTTCGGAATGATTACCATGTCCGCCGAATCCGCAGAACGTATTGTTGAAGTTCTCAGTGAGGAAAGCACGCTGAAAAGTCCGGAGGGCGGCCTGACGGAAGTGAAGGACGGTTCCGTTGATTTCGACAACGTCAGCTTCAAATACTCCAGAAAGGCCGACCGCATGGCGCTTTCCGATATCGATCTGCATATCAGATCAGGTGAGGTCATCGGTATTCTTGGCGGAACCGGTTCCTCCAAGTCCTCCCTGATTCAGCTCATTCCCCGTCTGTACGACGTGACGGAGGGCTGTGTGAAAGTGGGCGGCGTGGACGTGCGCAAATATGATCTGGAAGCCCTGCGCAACCAGGTTGCCGTAGTTCTCCAGAAAAACGTACTGTTTTCCGGTACCATCAAGGACAATCTCCGCTGGGGTAATCCCAACGCAACAGATGCCGAGATAGAAGAGGCCTGCCGCCTGTCCCAGGCCGACGAGTTCATTCAGCAGTTCCCGAACAAGTATGACTCCTGGATCGAACAGGGCGGTACCAATGTTTCCGGCGGTCAGAAGCAGCGTCTGTGTATTGCGCGCGCCCTTCTGAAAAAGCCGAAAATCCTCATTCTGGATGATTCCACCAGTGCGGTGGATACCCGCACCGACGCGCTGATCCGCAAGGGCTTCCGCGAATTCATTCCGGAAACCACCAAGATCATCATCGCTCAGCGTGTGGCCAGCGTCCAGGATGCCGACCGTATCATTCTGATGAAGGGCGGCCGTATCAGCGCCATCGGCACCCACGAGGAGCTGCTTGCATCCAACGAGGTATATCGTGATCTGTATACATCCCAGAATCGAGTAGGAGGTGACAAGGATGGCAACTAATTCCACTGAATCCACTGCACGCGGCAGACGCGCTCCCAAAGGCGTTCTTCCCCGCCTGATCCGTACCGTATTCAGTTTTTACCCGGTGCTTCTTCCGATCACCCTGGTCTGCATTCTCATTAACGCGATTGTAAGTTCCATCCCTTCCGTGTTCATGCAGAATGCCATCGCGGTTGTGGAGGATACCTATGAAAGCGGGGACTGGGCTTCCGCTTCCGGAACCATTTTCATGCTTCTGACTCTTCTGCTGATCCTGTACGGCATCAGCCTTCTGGCAAACGTGGCCTATACCCAGCTGATGGCCATCATCACACAGGGTACGCTGGCCAAGCTGCGGAAAAAAATGTTCGATCACATGCAGGATCTGCCCATCCGCTATTTTGATACGCACAATCACGGCGATATCATGAGTTTTTATACCAATGATATTGATACCCTGCGCCAGATGATCAGCCAGAGTCTGCCGCAGCTGATGATTTCGGCAGTAACCCTGATCAGCGTTTTCTGCATCATGTTATACTACAGTATCTGGCTGGCGCTGGTAGTGGTCTGCGGCGTGGTCATCATGACCCTTGTCACCCGTTATGTCAGCGGTCATTCCTCCCGTTATTTCCTGCAGCAGCAGATTTCCATCGCCCGCACAGAGGGTTTTGTGGAGGAAATGATGAACGGCCAGAAGGTCATTAAGGTTTTCTGCCACGAAGAAGGCGCAAAAGCTGATTTTGATAAAGTAAACGATGAACTGTTTGAAAATTCCGAAAAGGCCAACCGCTATGCCAACATTCTGATGCCCCTTCTCGGAAACATCGGAAACGTCGTATACGTGATCGTTGCCCTGGTAGGCGGAAGCCTGCTGCTTGCCGGCGCTCCCAACCTGAGCATTTCCGGTATGGCGCTGAGCATCAGCATCGTCGTTCCCTTCCTGAACATGACCAAACAGTTTGCCGGCGCCATCGGCCAGGTATCCAACCAGGTCAACATGGTGGTCATGGGTCTTGCAGGTACGCACCGGATCTTCGCGCTTCTGGATGAAGAGGCCGAAACGGATGATGGATATGTCACCCTGGTCAATGCCAGAGAAAAATCCGACGGCACGCTGGAGGAATGCAGCGAACGCACCAACATCTGGGCCTGGAAGCACCCGCATCACGACGGCACCGTTACCTATACCCGCCTGCAGGGCGATGTCCGCTTCTTCGATGTGGACTTCGGCTATGTGCCCGAGAAGATCGTGCTTCATGATATTTCGCTCTACGCCAAGCCGGGACAGAAGGTTGCGTTTGTGGGTTCCACCGGCGCGGGCAAGACGACCATCACCAACCTGATCAACCGGTTCTACGATATTGCCGACGGAAAGATCCGCTATGACGGAATCAACATCAACAAGATCAAAAAGGCCGACCTGCGCCACAGTCTCGGCATCGTGCTGCAGGATACCAACCTCTTCACCGGCACCGTCATGGAAAACATCCGTTACGGCAATCTGGATGCGCCGGATGCCGACTGTATCGGCGCTGCAAGACTGGCGGGCGCCGACGACTTCATCCGCCGCCTGCCCGACGGCTACAACACCATGCTGACCGGAAACGGCGCGAACCTGAGTCAGGGCCAGAGGCAGCTGCTTGCCATCGCCCGTGCGGCCGTTGCGGATCCGCCTGTCATGATTCTGGATGAGGCGACCAGTTCCATCGATACCCATACGGAAGCCATCGTTCAGCGCGGCATGGACGCCCTGATGATGGGCCGCACCACCTTCGTCATCGCGCACCGTCTGTCCACCGTGCAGAATGCCGATGCCATCATGGTACTCGACCATGGACGCATCATCGAGCGCGGCACCCATGAGGATCTGATCAAGCTCAAGGGTACCTACTATCAGCTGTATACCGGCGCGCTGGAGCTGGATTAAATGAAACTTCACAGGCTCCCATCCGGGCAGCAGGCTTTCTATGATTTGCCTGACTGTCCGGATGGGAGCCTGAAATTTTTATTCCGGTATATCGTGGATTTTCGGGATACGCCTTTTAATTTTGAATTTCAAATTCAATGAAATTAAAATTAAAACAGTTTGATAAAACGTTTCAGATATGTTATATTAAATGCATGGGAAACCAGAGAACATAACAGGCGGCCTGCCCTTCGTTGTCTATTGAACGGAGGGGTTGTCCCTCCGGAATCGAAAGAGAAAGGAGGGAAAGCCAATGGTTACATATGCTGACTTATTTCAGTTTTGTATACTCATTGCCACCATCGTGGGATTATGTTATACGATCTTCGATGGAAAGAAATAGCCGCCACTACCAGCAATAGTGACGGCTGTCCTCATCTGAGGTAAATCCATTAACTAGAACGGGTAGGCCATATGTCTCTGGCTTTCCCTTTTTCTATGTCTATTATACTATATTAAAAAACAGGAAGCAAGGCTTTCACCGGGAAATCATTTCAAAAAATGCTATTTCCACAGTTCACTCCGCGCCATTCGCAAAGTCGCGCTCCGCGCTCTCCGCTGCTTCGCAGCTACCTTTGCTCATAAACGGGCGCTCCCTTCGCCCGCTCAGAGCCAGTCATCTGTTCGTGCAAGCACGACATCTGACTGGTTCTGGCGGACGAGTGAACTGTAAGCTATTTCCTTCAGACCACCTTCACATTCTCCTCTCCGAACATGCCGGAAAGCTTTTCCACCAGCTCCCTGTCCGCCTTTACGTTCCGGTTGGGCGGCAGATTTTTCTTCGCCCGGGGATTCTCCACATAGATCACCACGCCGTCGTTTCCGTCCGAAGCGGCGAGCGCGTCAAAAAGCGTCTGTTCCGCTTCCTCATAGGCGGCTTTCGTGGGAAACTTGATCCAGAGGGTGCGACGCACCTCGTCGAAGGCCTGGACGGACTCGCAGATCACCTTGCCGTCCCGGTCTCCGGAGGCGTCCACACGGCCGCGGATAAACACCTTGGAATCCTCCGTCAGTCTGGCGCTTTCCTGCTCGTAAACGCGGGGGAAGACCACCACCTCCACGCTTCCCACCAGGTCCTCCAGGGTGAGGAAGGCCATCACCTGATCCTTTCTGGTGTATTTGATCTTTTTCTCCGTGATCAGGCCGCCGACCACCACGTGCTCCTGGTCCTTCGCGTTCATTTCCTCCGTTTCCTCATCCCGCACAAAATCGGCTGTGGTACGGGTGATATGCTTCTTCCAGGTCTGCGCGTATTCTTCCATGGGATGGCCGCTGACATAAATGCCGAGCACATCCTTCTCAAAGCCCAGCAGGATCTCCTTCGGGTATTCCCCGACATCGGGCAGGCGGATCTCGTAATCGCTCTTTTCCTCCTCACTGACCAGGTCGAACAGGCTCAGCTGGCCCGCCATGTTGTTTTTCTTATTCTGCTGTCCTTCGTCCATCATCTGGGCGAAAACGGCCATGAACTGCTTTCTGGTGCCGCCCAGCCCGTCGAAGGCCCCGGCCTTGATGAAGTTCTCCACCGTCCGCTTGTTCACCTCCGTATCCAGCATACGGGTGATAAAATCCTGAAGGCTGGTGAAGGCCCCGCGCTCCCTTCTTTCCCGCAGGAGCTGTTCGATCACCGGCCTTCCGATGCCCTTGATGGCCGTCAGGGCATAGCGGATGGAGCCGCCGGACACGGAGAATCCTGTCTCTCCCTCGTTCACATCAGGAGGAAGAATCCTGATGCCCATGTTCCGGCTGGTGAGGATATATTCCGACACCTTCTTCGGGTTGTCGATCACGGAGGTCATGAGCGCCGCCATGAACTCCACCGGATAATAATATTTCAGCCAGGCGGTCTGATAGGCCACCACCGCATAGCAGGCCGCATGGGACTTGTTGAAGGCGTATTTGGCAAAATCCATCATCTCGTTATAGATCTCGCCCGCCACCTCCGCGGAAATGCCGTTTTTCACGCAGCCGGGAACGCCCTCTTCCTCGTTTCCGTAGATGAAGTTATTCCGCTCCTTTTCCATCACGGCCTGCTTTTTCTTACTCATGGCACGGCGCACCAGATCGCTTCGTCCCATGGTATAACCGCCCAGATCCCGCACGATCTGCATCACCTGCTCCTGATAGACGATGCAGCCGTAGGTGGGCTCCAGGATATGCTCCAGCTGCGGGCAGAGATAGGTGATGCTGGCCGCGTTGTTTTTTCCGCGGATATATTTGGGGATAAAATCCATGGGGCCGGGGCGGTAGAGGGAAATGCCGGCGATGATATCCTCCAGATTCTGCGGCTTCAACTCCTTCATGAAATTCTTCATACCGCCGCTTTCCAGCTGGAACACGCCGTCCGTCCGTCCGGTCCCGATGGAATCCAGCACCGCCTTATCGTTAAAGTCGATGTGATCCATATCCAGATCGGCCCCCGTGTCCTTTTTTATCATCTCGGCCGCCTTCTGGATCACCGTCAGGGTGCGCAGGCCCAGAAAATCCATCTTCAGAAGGCCCAGCTCCTCCAGCGTGGTCATGGTGAACTGGGTGGTGATGCTGCCGTCGCTTCCTCTGGAAAGGGGCACGTAATGGTCCGCGCTCTCCGGACAGATCACCACGCCCGCCGCGTGCATGGAGGTGTGGCGGGGCAGACCCTCCAGGCGTTTGCTCATGTCAATGAGCTCCTTCACCTGTCCGTCCGTTTCATACAGCTTCCTCAGCTCCGGATTGATCTGCAGCGCCCGGTCGATGGTGATGTTCAGCTC
>NBJMC04202__coassemble_2549_pt1 | contig 11280 bp, 6 predicted proteins | sample NBJMC04202__metabat2_high_PE_053 | metagenome-assembled genome bin NBJMC04202
ACGCAGCAGATAACGGCAACGCTCAGAAAAGAAACGCGAAACGGATTTTCTCTTTTCATATTCGTAATTTCCCACTTCATGATCATTCTCCTTTTGCTCCCTGTTCCCCGAAAATCCTCCTTCATCATTTTAGGATAATTTTCTGTGGCTTTCAACAATCCCGCACTTCTGCACATGAAAACGACATTTTTTGAGAAAAAATACATTTTAGGAAAAACACGTCTCTGAATAATTCAGGCTGCCCGTAAAAGGCAGTCTTGATGCCCCGGTCCCACTCCGGGATATAAAAAAATCCGAAAAACCTGCAATCATCAGGTTTTTCGGACTTCTCACACGAGCTGCTGACGGGAATCGGACCCGTGACCTCCGCCTTACCAAGGCGACGCTCTACCGACTGAGCCACAGCAGCTTATTCAGTTTGTTTTCAGCTTTTTGTGTTTTGCGCTGTCAACGAAAATGAGTATATCACAGGGGTTACACCTTGTCAACAAATTTTTATTTTTTTTGATCACTTTTTTTAATCTCTGCATTTTACACCTTTATACAGCAGAAAATCCCGGTTTCCTGTGGACGTCATCCCGGGTGAAAGACCGGGCGCTGCAACGCCGCCCGGTCCGGCTCATTCCTTCACCTGATAAGCGATATACATATCGTCTTCGAACACCACTTCCATATGTTCATGAATCCATTCCCAGGGGAAATCCTCCGTATCCCGCTCGTAAGGCCAGACCAGCCCGGTCCCCTCCGGTCCCGTCTGCACCTTGTCCAGAAGAACGTAATCCGGCTGGACTTCATCCACCACAAGCTCCTTTCCGCGGCAGCGGGTGATATGGAAATATACGTTCTGGCTGGCATACACGTCTCCGGTGAGAATGGTATCCACCTTCGTTTCGTCAAGGCTGCTTAAGGCCGCATAGATGTGATTATCCCTGCTGTCATATCCGGCGTTGTAGCCGTCCGAAAGAAAACCGGCTGCCATGAACAGCAGAGAAGCGGCAACAGCCACAGCAGTACACACCGCACTTTTCCCTGCGCCCGATCTGTGAGCCGTCTCTCCCTTTCCATCCTTTTCCCCTGTACAGAAACGTCCGGCCAGAAAACGGATCGTTCCCCATACCGTCAGAACGAACAGCATGGACAGGACGCTCCCCATATAGGTGAAAACACGCAGGTAGGGAAACACACACTGGACAAACAGGAATGTGGGAACCATCACCGTCAGAATCAAACAGTACAGGCCGCAGAAGAAAAAGCCAAGCTCTTTCCTGCGAAAAGCGGACAGGGTCTGAAGCAGAAGGACGATGAGGCAGACGGGGATCAGAACCGCAAGGACATATCCGCCGCCGGAATACACCTGATTCAGCACACGAAGCAGATACCCCCCAATTCCCTCCAGAAATTCCGCCCTGTCCACGCTCTGGATATTGGGGTCGGAAAGCATGGCATTCAGTCCCCGCACAAACGCAGCCGCAGGATCGGAAAAGAGCATCTGAAAATGACTCATGCCATAAAAGGGGCCGCCTTCCTCCTTCACCAGGAAATTGGAGCCGATAGCCAGCCAGATGATCGTATACAGGCCAAAGGTCACTACGGCCGCACAGGCAGACGCCACAATCAGCCGGATCAGCCTGCCGTATTCCCGGCACAGCAGGAGAAACAGTCCTCCCGCAAAGCAGATGGACACCACCCAGTAGAGATTGCTGGGAATGGCATACAGCCCGCCTGTGAGGCAGGAGGCAAAGCCCGCATACAGCCAGAAGCGGCGGTTTTTCCAGAAGCCTCTGATTCCATGGCAGCGCTTTTCGGCCGCATCCATTCCGCGGAGCGCATCTGTCCCGTCCCATCTTCCTTCATCCGTCCCGGAAGTCCGTGGAACGCAGATTTCATACAGCAGGTTCGCCGCCGCGATGAGAAAGAAGCCGGACAAGGCATAGCCCCTCCCCTGCGCCGCCTGCTGGGTCACGTTGTACATGGCGGCAAAAAGGGCGCAGCCCGTCACGGAAAGCGCAGGGGATACCAGCTTTTTCAAAAGACGGTATAAAAGCAGCAGGCTTCCGGCCGAAGCCAGAAGGGAAACGCCCCGCAGTCCCAGATAGGGGCTTCCCAGCTTGTTAAGAAGGGCGGAAAGCGCCGAATAGAGGACATGGTTGTTGGGAAGAGGCCAGTGGATCATGGAATAGATCACGCCTCTGTCGATGAAATTTTCATAGGTATACAGCTCATCGTACCAGGGCGGGATCCGAAACAGCCGCCACACATAATAGGCCATAACCGCACAGAAGAAGAGGGCGAACAGCCAGTTGTCCCTGATCCGGAAAGCCGCAGAGGCTTTCCGGACAGAGCCGCCTGTTGCTCTTCCCGTCGTCTGTTCCTTCGGCGTATTTTCGCCGCTTTGTATTTTTTTCATTCCGGCTTTCCTTTCTTTCATAACCGCCGGAGCGTCACTCCAGCTCCCGCTTTCCGGTATACAGCTCGTAATATCTTCCCTTCAGCGCCAGCAGCTGCTCGTGGTTTCCCCGTTCCATGATCTCCCCGTGCTCCAGCACCAGGATGGCGTCGGCGTTGCGGACCGTGGAGAGGCGGTGGGCGATCACCAGGGTGGTCCGGTCGGCCATCAGCCGGTCCATGCCCTCCTCGATGTGTTTTTCCGTCCGGGTATCCACGGAGGAGGTCGCCTCGTCCAGAATCAGGATGGGAGCTTTGGAAATGGCCGCCCTCGCGATGTTGAGAAGCTGCCTCTGCCCCTGGCTCAGGTTGGCGCCGTCCCCTTCTATCATGGTGTCATATCCCTTTTCCAGACGCATGATGAAGGAATGCGCGCTGGCTGTTTTCGCCGCCTGCTCCACCTCCTCATCCGTGGCATCCAGCCTGCCGTAGCGGATGTTCTCCCGGACCGTTCCGGTGAAAAGATGGGTATCCTGCAGCACCATGGCGATATTCCTGCGCAGATTGTCCCGCCTGATATCCCGGATATCCACGTCGTCAATGGTGATTTTTCCCTCGTCGATATCATAAAAGCGGTTGATCAGATTGGTGATGGTGGTCTTGCCCGCCCCGGTGGAGCCGACGAAGGCGATCTTCTGGCCCGGCTTCGCATACAGGCTCACATGCTTTAAAACCACCTTATCCGGACTGTAGCCGAAGGTCACGTCGTTCAGGCGCACATGGCCCCTGCAGGGCTCAAGCTCCACAGCTTCCGGAGCGTCCTCCGCCTCCGGCGCTTCGTCCATGACGGCAAACACCCGCTCCGCCCCCGCCAGGGCGGAAAAAATGGTGTTCATCTGCATGGAAAGCTCATTGATGGGGCGGCTGAACTGTCTGGAATAGTTCACGAATACGGTCAGTCCCCCGATGTCAAAGCCACGGAGCACGCACAGCAGCCCGCCGATGCAGGCGGTCAGGGAATAGCCCACCTGTCCCAGATTTCCCATGACCGGCCCCATGATGCCTCCGAAAAACTGGGCCTTGATCTGCTTGTCCCGCAGGTCGTAGTTCAGCCAGGAAAATTCCTCCTGGGCGGTTTCCTCATGGCAGAACACCTTGACCACCTTCTGGCCCGTCACCGTTTCCTCGATATAGCCGTTCAGCGTTCCCAGCGCCGCCTGCTGGGCCTTGTAGAACCGGCGGCTTCGCATGGTGACGGCTCTGGCCGCAAGCATCATGAAGGGCACCATCACCACCGTGATCAGCGTCAGCCACACATTGGTATACATCATCAGGCAGAAGGTGCCGATCACATTGATGGTGCTGGAGATGATCTGCACCACCGTATTATTCAGCATTTCTCCCACTGCATCCACATCGTTGGTGAAACGGCTCATGATGTCTCCGTGGTTATTCGTATCGTAGAACCGCACCGGCAGCTTCTGGATCCGGGAAAACAGATCGTTTCTCAGCCGGAAGATGGCTCCCTGCGAGATGCCGATCATGATCCGGGACTGAAAATACTGGGCCGCAATTCCCACCGCGTAGATGGCCGCCATCCGCAGAAGAGAGGAAAGCAGAATCTGTACGCTTCCCTCCGCAGAGGTCAGGCTGTTGATGATGGGGCGCAGCATATAGGAACCGGCCAGGGAAGAAAGGGTGTTGAGGATGACGCAGAAAAACACCACTGCCAGTCCCAGACGGTCCTTTTCAATATAGGAAAGGAGCCTGTGGACCGTTTTCGACGCATCCTTCGGCCTTCCGCCCCGGCCGCGGCCTCCCCTCGGCCCTGGGCCTCCGCCGGGGCCTCCCCTCCCGGGGCCGCGCCCCTGGGCCTCGGCCTGCTTTGCCGCATAGGTATATTTCCGGATCAGGGCTTCTTTTCTCTCCTCATTCATGACGCGCTCACCTCCCTGTCCATCTGGGAATAGCAGATTTCCCGGTAGGCCTCACAGCTCTTAAGAAGCTCTTCATGGCTGCCCTGTCCCACGATTTTTCCCTCGTCCATGACCACGATCAGATCCGCCTCCATGACGGAGGTGATCCTCTGTGCGATGATCAGCTTGGTGGTACCTTTCAGCGTGGTGGAAAAGCTCTCCCTTATCTTCGCCTCTGTCGCCGTATCCACAGCGCTGGTGGAATCGTCCAGAATCAGGATCCGCGGCTTTTTCAGCAGGGCCCTGGCAATGCAGAGCCTCTGCTTCTGGCCGCCGGAAACGTTTACGCCGCCCTGTCCGAGGAAGGTCTCATACCCCTCCGGGAATGTGCTCAGGAAAACGTCGGCCTGGGCCGCCTGAGCCGCCTCCCGCACCTGCTCCGGGGAGGCGTTTTCATCTCCCCAGCGCAGGTTTTCCTCCACCGTGCCGGAAAACAGGACATTTTTCTGAAGCACCATGCCAACCCCTTCCCGGAGGTGATTCAGGGAATACTCCCTCACATCCACGCCGTCCACCAGCACCTGTCCCTCATCCACATCATACAGCCTCGGGATCATGGAGACAAGCGTGGTTTTTCCGCAGCCCGTGGAACCGATGATTCCCACCGTCTGCCCGGGCTCTATGGCCAGGCTGATGTCATCCAGCACCTTTTCCCGGCTGTCCTTATAATACCGGAAGGATACGTGCCGGAATTCGATGCTCCCCTGTTCCACCTTCTTTTCCTTCTGTGACGCGTTTTCATCCGTCAGATCGATTTCCGTATCCAGAATCTCATTGATCCGCTTCGCGCTGGCAATGGCGCGGGAGCTCTGAAGGAAGACCATGGCGAGCATCATCAGGGACATGAGCACCTGTACGATATAGGTCGTAAACGCGGTCAGATTACCCACCTGCATATCCCCGGCAAGCACCTCCTGCCCGCCCAGCCAGACCACGGCAAGGGTCGTCACATTCATGAAAAAAGCAACCAGCGGCATCTGCAGAATGACGATTTTGAACGCCCGCAGGCTCGACTCCTTCAGATCCCCGTTGGATTTGAAAAACCGCTTTTCCTCATAGTCCCCGCGCACAAAGGATTTGATCACGCGGACGTTCTGCAGGCACTCCTGGATATTGGAATTGACCCGGTCCAGCTTCTTCTGCATGACCGTAAATCGGGGAAAGGCAGTCATCATGATAACGGCGATGGTGACCACCATCACAGGAAGGATCACCAGAAAGATCCGCGCCAGCCCCGGATTCATCGCCACCGCCATGATGATGGCGCCGATCAGCATGCCCGGCGCCCGCAGCATCATGCGCAGTCCCATCATGATCAGGTTCTGCACCTGAGTGATGTCGTTGGTGAGCCGGGTTACCAGAGAGCCGGTGGAAAAGCTGTCGATGTTCTGGAAGGAGAATTTCTGTACCTTCTGAAAACAGTCGTTTCGCAGATCCGCGCCAAAGCTGATGGAAGCTTTGGCCGCAAACCAGGCGCCTCCGATTCCGCCGCCCATCATGACGAACGCGGTGAGGATCATGACGCCTCCCATTTCAATGATATAGGCAATATCATGGTTTGCCGCGCCCACGTTGATGATCTGCGCCATCAATGCCGGAAGGACCACTTCTCCCACCACCTCGGTGATCATCAGGATCGGTCCGAGTATGAACGCATAAAGATAGGGCTTCACATATTTCCAGTACCGTTTCATTCCTGCCTCCCTTTTTCGTCCAGAAGCTTTCTACAGTCAATTCTCCGCTTTCCGCCCGGAATCAATGTCGGACTCCGCCCTCTCCAGATTTTCCTTTGCCCGGTTCAGCAGACTGTAAAGCTGTTCCATTTCCCCGTCGCTGAAACCTTTGAAGAAAATCTCATCCGTTTCCGCAAAAAGCTGCAGGCTCTGCTGAACCACTTCCTTTCCCTTTTCCGTGATCATTACATGGTTCACCCGATTGTCCTGCCGGTCCGTCTGTCTGGTAATGTAGCCGCCCTTTTCCAGCTTTTTTAACGAAACCGTAACCGCCGCCGCAGATACCCCGAATCTATCCGCCAGCTCCATCTGGGAACAGGCCGGATTCAGGTTCAGCTCCATCAGTGTCCTGTGCTGCGTCGGGAAAACCCTTGTAGGAACCAGCTTCTTTTCCAGAAAACGCCGAAACGTGCCCTCCGTTCTCAAAAGAAGGGCAATCGTATCCTGCATCCTTTTTCTTCTGTCCATTTTTCCTCCCGTTTTCAGGCGTTTCTTCCGAAAACATGCCCGGATAAAAAATACTTATCTGGTTAACTATTTTATCAGCCTGTATGGACACTGTCAATTTCCACGTACAGCTTCGTCAAGACTGGCATGGTTAAAAATATATAAAATGGCACTTTTCGTCATGCCAGTTTTGCATATAATAAAGTGCATACAGATTCTGAAGCAAAAACGCTTCGGAACGGAGGATGGCGGTGCCATTCTTCTCATAAATTTTTATGCCGCCTGCGGCGGCGGAAAGAAGAGGATGTTATGAGAAATGAAAAAGTTCAGAAGCTGGTCATGACAGGCGTATTCGCTGCCCTTTCCTATGTGGTGTTCACCTTCCTGCAGATCAAGATCAGCCTGCCCGGCGGAGACGCCACCTCGATTCATCTGGGGAACGCGGTCTGTGTGCTGGGCGCGCTGATTCTGGGCGGTCTGTATGGCGGCGTTGGCGGCGCCATCGGCATGACCATCGGCGATCTGTTTGATCCCGTCTATGTGGTTTATGCACCAAAGACCTTTCTTTTAAAGCTCTGCATCGGCCTGATCACCGGCTTCATCGCCCATCGGCTCGGCCACATCACCCATACGTCCGATAAGCGGAAAATCCTGCTGTGGACCACTCTTGCCGCTGTGGGAGGGCTGGTTTTCAATATGATCGCCGATCCGCTGGTGGGATATTTCTACAAGCTGCTGATCCTGGGCAAGCCCGCCGCCGACATTACCCTGGCCTGGAACATCGCGTCCACCTCCATCAACGCCGTTCTCTCCGCCATCGTATCCGTGGCCGTTTACATGGCTCTGCGTCCCGCACTGCAGAAGGCCGGGCTGTTCTGGAGGATTGGGAAGGAAGAGAATAAACAGTGAGCAGCCCTGCCGCCTCACCCCTCCCTGTCCTTCACCCCGCAGGCCGCATGGGAGCCCGGCGCGTCCATCCACAGATATACCTCCATCCCGGCAAGGTCATACACGGAAATCATGGAGGACAGCCCTTCCTCCTGGGGACAGATTTTGGCAAACAGATCCGGACAGTCCGCAAAGCAGTCCCGGTGATAGCAGATTTCCTCCCGGTCCGCATAGATGGCCGCATAGAAAATATCCGCTTCCACCAGATCCTGGAACATGTGGCTTCCGAAACTCAGCTCGGGCATGTATCCGGCCCGGTCGTCGGATACCTCGCAGATGCCGCAGTAGCCGGAAAGCTCGGCGAACGCCGCGGGAATGCCCAGCTCCGGAGAGGAGGTGCCGATCCGGCCGGGAACCGCAAGGAGGACGTTCTTCTTTTCCGGCTGTGAGAGGAAATACCGGTTGATCCGGCCGATCACGCCCGCCACCTCGGATTTTCTCGCATAAGGATATTCATAATATTCCTTCGGGTCCACCAGAACCAGAGCGTCCAGCTTTCTGCAGGAGGATCTGCCCATGCAGGTGTCGTGAATGTCAAAAAAGGTCCGCTCCGCCTTCAGCGCCGGAATCCGTACCGCCTCCCGGTTCTGTCCCACATAGAGCGGCCTGCACTGGAGAAGATTCACCAGAAAATCCCCGTTTTCACCGCAGTTTACGGTATATTCGATGTCCACCGGATTTTCATAGACCCGCTGCAGGGTGGCAAGAAGCTTTTTCATCAGTCCGGTGAACGCTTCGTTTTCCAGCAGCCGCTGACAGCTGATAAACCAGATCTGTCTCGGCCTTCCCATGTCGTAAAGCCGCTGCTCCGCCTCGTAATCATGCTCCAGAAGAAGGTTTTTCAGCCACCGGGGCAGGACGGGCAGCACCGCGTCCAGCTCCTTTTCACAGAGCGCGTTTTCTTCCAGATCCAGCACATCCAGCTTATGCTGAGAAAAACGGTGCTTCTCCTCCACGTTTTTCGTCATGGTGACGGCGGGACGGTCCAGGTTCACCAGCCTGGGATAATCGTTCTGGGTCCGGTCCACCGCCTTCGTTCCAAGCCCCATCACAAGGCGCAGCATGCCCGCGTCCGGATCGATGTCCCGCCGCCACTGGTAGGTGCTGTAGCTGTAGCCCACACCGGCGGCGCAGGGCATGTAGAGCTTTCCGTAATAGGAGCCGGAGACCCGCTGCACCAGAATGGCCATCTGCTCATCCTTCTTCTCCAGCCCTCTCTGTCTGCGGTATTCCAGAGCCGACGGGTCCATGGTGCTGGCATAGACCTGACGCACCGCGTTTTCAAAGGCCGCAAGCCGTTCCTCCGGGGTTCCCCGGTTGGCGCAGAACACCGATTCATATTTGCCCGCGAAGGCGTTCCCGAAACCGTCCTCGAGAAAGCTGGAGGAACGGACGATGATGGGCGTCTGGCCGAAATACTCCAGCATGGAGACGAACTGCTCCCGGATGTTGGAGGGGAAGGTGCCGGAAAGCAGCCCTTCCCGGAGTTTCTCCGCCCTGGAAAAATATCCCTCCTTCGTCCGCTGCGCGATGCGAAGTCCCCACAGATCGTTTGCCACGATATAGGTATAGAACACGTCTGAGCCGATATAGAAGGAATCGTGGGGCTCGCAGCGATGCTTTTCCTCCGAAAGCTCCTTCTCCGCGATTTTTCTGGCGAGCAGCATGCCGCAGGCCTTTCCACCGATGGCGCCGCTTCCGATCATCCTGTCCCGAAGGGCAAAATAATCCGCCGGGCCAAAATACTTCCGGATCAGCTGCTGCATGCGCCCGTCCTTTGTCATCGTGCTCTCGATGATCTGCGCCTGGGTCTCCTCCGGGAAGCTTCCCGCCGCATACTGCAGCCTGGCAAGGGCGAAAAAGCGGTCATAGCTGTCCGTGTTCAGATCCTGCAGCGTGGCCTCCTTCTCCTGCCGGAGCGCATAATAGCGGCCGATGCCAAGCCCGTCCTTCACCACCTCAAACCGCCCCTTTCCCTCCGTTCCTTCCACCCATACGTGGGGCAGGAACATGTCGGGAAGATACCTGTTCCACACCTTTAAAGGATGCAGGTACAGCTGTCCTCCATCCCCGTACACGTCCAGGAAAAGCTGGGTGGTTTCCCGGATCCGCGCCGTGGCGTCAAAGGAATGCCGCCCTCTGATCAGCGGAAAAAAGGCCACCGTATCCAGCTGAAACAGATAGGGGCAGGTCACCCGGAAGAAATTTCCCATCATCAGATCCGTATACCAGGCGGACTGCAGCTCGGAAAGACAGTCGAACACATAAAAGGCGTCCTTCCCTTCCTCCGTAATTCTCTCATGGATCGCCACCGTGAAGGCCTCAAAGCCCAGCTCCGGCTGAAATTCGCAGATTTTTACCCCTTCCCATTCCTCCGTCAGCACGGGCTCATGCTGGGCGAACCGGATGTAGATCAGATTTCTCCCGTCCGCTATGGCCTGACGCGCGAACGCGCGCGCAAAAAAGAAATATTCCTCCAGAGCGGAGACCTGAAACACCACGTTGTCTCCCAGCCGGATATAATCCAACAGCTCATCCATACCGCCGATTCCGCTCTTTACCTTATCAAATGCCGCCACTTAAACCTCTCTTTCCGCCGCCGAAAGCGGCATTTCATTCCTGTTCCTTTCCACGAAAAAAGACACAGGAAATCCACTCATTGGACTCCTGCGTCACTCTGCTTTTATCTTAAGCTTTCCGCTGCAGCCTGTCAATGCGTATCTCCGCAAAATCCTGTGGAAGAAATCCGTCCGGTCTGGTATAATGATTGCGCCCAGCGCAATCCGACCCGATGCAATCGGGCCGCCCCGCTGTGCGGGGATTATACCCTCCAGGCCACAGCTTGTTCGCATGTGGTATAATTCTGAAGTATCACATAGGGAGGACCCAGCAGATGAAACAGCGGCACGAATGCACAAAATATAAAAGTAACTCAAATTGTATACAGGAGGGAACGGATATGCCCTGCCGGATTCCGAAAAAAATAGCCATGATCAACGACATCGCCGGCTACGGACGCTGCTCCGCCACCGAGTCGATTCCCATCATCAGCGCCATGAAGGTACAGGTCTGTCCGGTACCCACCTCCCTTTTTTCCAACCACACCGGATTCCCGGTCCATTTCATGCACGACTGTACGCCGTACCTGAGGGATTATCTGGCGAAATGGAAGGAGCTGGGCTTCCGGTTTGACGGGATTTACTGCGGCTTTCTGGGAAGCGCCGAACAGATCGGGATCGTGCAGGAATTTCTCGCCGGCTGGCCGGACGTTCCCTTCATCCTGGACCCGGTGATGGGCGATCACGGAAAGGCCTATCGGACGGTCACGCCGGAGCACTGCGAAGGATTGAAATTCCTCCTGTCCCGCGCGGCCATCATCACGCCGAACATCACGGAGGCCTGCCTGCTGACGGACACCCCCTACCGGGAAAGCGGCTGGAAGCGGGACGAGCTCTGCCTGCTCGCCAGACAGCTTCACGCCATGGGGCCGGATAAGGTGGTGATCACGGGGCTTCGGGAAAATGAGGATTATATCAACTTCATCTCCGAACGGACGGACGGGCTGACCACGGAGGTCAACCGGACCCATTCCGCGGGCCATTCCTGGCACGGCACCGGGGATATCTTCGCCTCCATCATCGCGGCGGACGCGGTAAACGGCGTGCCTTTCGGGGAATCGGTGGAAAAGGCCGCTGCCTTTGTGCGCACCTGCATTAGCGCCTCCATCCGGCTGGGCATCCCGGAGCAGGAGGGCGTGTGCTTTGAAAACTTTCTCGGCCAGCTGGCGGACG
>NBJMC04202__coassemble_2571_pt1 | contig 11172 bp, 12 predicted proteins | sample NBJMC04202__metabat2_high_PE_053 | metagenome-assembled genome bin NBJMC04202
GGAAACAGTATTTCAAAAATAGGGGGCTATGCTGACATCATCAAAAGAAAACAAAACACATAAAAAAGCAGGAGCAGAAAGGAGATTCAAGATGCAGGAGTATGAAAACACAGAAAAGGAAATGAAAGAAACGGCGCAGGAGCCGGAAAAGGAGGAGAAGATCGTGGACGGTTTTCAGAAAATGGAAGATAAGGTAACAGGCGGCTATCAGAAAATTGAAGATAAGGTGACGGGCGGCTATCAGAAGATTGAGGACGCGGTGACAGGAAGCTATAAGAAAATGGAAAAAACGGTTGTGGACGGATTCCTGAAAATGGAAGACAGCATTGTTTCCGGCTTTAACCGGGTTTCCGACAAGTGCGTGGAAAAAATGTTTTCCAGAGAAGGGGAAACGGTTGAGGAGACGAAGGAAAGACTGGCAAACGCAGAAAAGAAGCGGACCGGCAGGATGGATTGATGTTCCGGGGAAACCGTGATAGACTGAAGTGCAGAAGATCATGTCACGTGGACCGGAGGAAAGAATGAACTGTAAAATGCTTTTGTTTGACCTGGACGGAACACTGCTCAGAAACGACAAGACCATTTCCGCCCGTACGATGAGCGCTTTGGCGGAATGCAGGAAAAGAGGGCTCCTGATCGGCGTATCTACCTCACGCAGCGAGGCGAACTGTATGACGTTTCTGCAGAAACTGCAGCCGGATCTTCTTATTTCCAGCGGCGGCGCACTGGCAAGATATAAGGAAACATATATCTGCCGGGAAGATTTTTCGGAAGAGGAGACGGCCCGGATGATCTCAGCGGCCCGGAGCGTGTGCGGTGAGGAATGTGAAATCACGGTGGATACCCCAGAAGGGCATTTCTGGAATTATAAACAGGACCCGCTGAAGACAGATCCCAGCTGGGGCGGCAGCATCTATACCGATTTTCGGGAGTTTTCACATCGCTCGCTCAAGATGTGTGTGGAAATTTTTTGCCCGGAGCAGGTGGAGCAGCTGAAAAATCTGCTGCCGGACTGTGACTGTGCTCGTTTTTCAGACGGGGAGTGGTATAAATTTACGAAGAAAACAGCCACGAAGGAACGGGCAATTCTGACCTTCTGCGCGGTGTCAGGAATATCCGCAGAGGAAATCACAGCCTTTGGCGACGATTATGTGGATATCGGGATGCTGAAGCTGTGCGGGCTGGGGATAGCGATGGGAAATGCCATAGAAGAGGTAAAGGAAGCGGCGGACCGGGTGATCGCAGAGAATGAAGAGGACGGTATCGCGGAGTTTTTGGAAGAAAATTTCCCGGGATAGAGATTTCGGAAAATGTTTTATTTGCCGTGCGGCCGTCCGCTGCCGCCATGCGTCCTGATTATACCTCCATGCATTTTTTATATTGTACAATTAAAATTGCCTCTTTTACAATGAAATCGGAATATGATTGTCAGGGCCGGAACGGTTCGGAGCAGGGTCCGGCCTGTCTGGACTGTTATAGGTTTAAAAAGAAGGAGGCTGAGGGGGTGAGGAGACGAAAACTGATTTCGGTCATAACGGCTGTTGCTGCTGCGGCAGCGCTGCTTGCCGGATGCGGAAGCCGGGCGGCTTCGGAGCAGAATGTCGTGCCGGATACGGCAGTGGAGGCGGAAGAGAGCAGCAGGAGCGGAGAGTCAGAGACGCAGAGCGGCGCGGCAGAACAGGCCGCTGCGGAAACGCAGACAGAGACAGGCCCGGCTTCGACCGCCCCGGAGGAAACGGACCAAACCGGGGCAGAACAGACCGTATCACCGCAGGCCGAGGATGGAGAGAGCATCACCACCAACGGAGGGGAGGTGATCGCACTTTCCGCGCTGGAGCATCAGGCGGAGGATGCGGCGTCCACCGTCTATTTCACTTCGGAAATCACGCCGGAGGCCATGACAGCCGCATATGAGGCGCTGGGTGTGGAGCTTTCCGGAGAAAACATCGCGGTGAAGCTGTCTACGGGAGAGCCGCCGGCCAGCAATTATCTGGATCCGGAACTGATTGCGGACCTGGTGCATCAGGTGGATGGCACCATTGTGGAAAACAATACGGCCTACGGCGGACAGAGGGCCAGCACGGCCATGCACTATCAGGTGGCGGAGGATCATGGGTTCACCGGGATTGCGGATTTTGTGGTGCTGGATGAGGAGGGGTCCGTCAGCCTTCCCGTGGAGGGCGGAACACTGCTTACGGAAAATCTGGTGGGCGCGCACTTCCCGGAGTACGACGGCTATCTGGTGCTGTCCCATTTCAAGGGGCACGCCATGGCGGGCTTCGGCGGCGCGATCAAGAATATCTCTATCGGAATGGCCTCACAGGAAGGGAAATGTCTGATTCATACGGCGGGCGAAAGCCATACCAGCCCGTGGGGAGGAGAGCAGGATCCCTTTACAGAGAGCATGGCGGAGGCGGGAAAATCCGTGGTGGACGCGCTGGACGGAAACATTCTGTTCGTCAGTGTGATGAACCATCTGTCCATCGACTGTGACTGCGATGGAAATCCTGCGGAGCCTGACATGCACGATATGGGTATTCTGGCTTCCACGGATCCGGTGGCTCTGGATCAGGCATGCGTGGACATGGTATACGCCTCTCAGGACGATACGGCGTCCCTGATTCAGCGGATGGAGTCCCGCAACGCGGTCCATGTGCTGGAGCATGGGGAGGAGATCGGGCTGGGAAGCAGAACCTACCGGATGGTGAGCATCGATGGCTGACATCTTACATCGGGAATTCGTTTATATCTGGTACTATTTTGACGTCCAGCTGCGGCAGATTTTCGGTTACTGGGTTCTGGGCATCCTGCTCGGCTCCTGCATCTCGGTTTTTCTAAAGGACAGGATTCACGGACTGATGCGCGGGATGGGCGAGAGCCGCATGGGGCTGTTCGGGATCGTTCCGGCAAGCCTGCTGGGCATCGCCTCTCCCCTGTGCATGTACGGCACGATCCCGCTGGCAGCCTCCTTTTCAAGAAGCGGGATGCGGGACGAATGGCTGGCGTCGTTCATGATGTGTTCCATCCTGCTCAACCCTCAGCTGATTCTGTACAGTACGGCGCTGGGGACGACGGCGCTGGCGGTGCGGATCGTTTCCTGCTTTTTCTGCGGAATCGCGGCGGGGCTTCTGATCCGGCTGGCGGGGAAGGGAAAACCGTTTTTCAACTTCTCCGGATTTGAGGAGCCGAAAAGCCGGGATACGGATCCGAACCTGCTTCTGCGCCTGGTAAAGAATATCGGACGAAACATCCGGGCGACCGGGCCCTACTTTCTGCTGGGCGTTTTTCTCTCGGCGCTGTTCCAGCGTTATGTGCCTCAGGATCTGATGACCGCCTTCTTTGGCGGAAACGAGGCCTTCGGCGTCCTCATGGCGGCCACCATTGGCGTGCCTCTCTACGCCTGCGGCGGCGGAACCATTCCGCTTCTGCAGGCCTGGCTCATGGACGGCATGAGCATGGGAAGCGCCGCGGCCTTCATGATCACCGGGCCGTCCACCAAGATCACAAACCTGGGCGCGCTGAAAATCGTGCTCGGCATGAAGCATTTCCTGCTGTATCTCGGGTTTGTGATGGGATTTTCCTTCCTGACGGGAATGGTGGTGAATCTGCTGGTATAAAATCGGCGGGAAAAAGTGCTTTTCTCTGTCCCGCTTCCTTCCTGCGGTCCGGCTTCATACCGGACCCTTTCCGATTCCTGTTGACTTTCCGGCTGCGGATGCCTGGGACTGAAAATGTTGAAAAACGGCCCGGAATCTTGCCTGGGAAGAACGCAGACAGGTGCAGTAATAGGTGACGTTGGCGTCTTCATCCAGAATGGGAACGGCGATGCGGCCGGTGCTATTTCCCTCCCGCTTCAGGATATAGTCCGTGGTGAATGCGGGAAGGGCGGAATTTTCCACCAGCTCTCCGAGCACATCCATTTCCTGCTGCATGAGAAACCGCGAGGATGGCATTTCCCGCCTGCAGAGCGCATCCCAGAAGCCGATCTGGGAATAGAGCAGGAAGGGCTGGCCGTCCAGCTCCTTCAGATACAGGCCGGGGGAATCCGCCAGCGGATGGGCGGGCGGAAGATAAACATAGAGCCGTTCCGTTTCCACAGGGAAGGAATAAAATTCCGCCTCGTCCGGCTTTTTCTGCTGAAAGGCGAGCTGATAGACGTTTTCACGCAGGCCGTCCTTCAGGCGTTCCAGATCTCCGTTCACCTCGGTGGAAATGGTCATTCCCTCATAGATACGTGAGAGAAGGGAAACGAAATCGGGAAGCAGGATCGGCGTGCAGGAGCCCACAAAGATCGTGCGTTTTTTTCGGTCGAATTCACGGATCTGTTCGATCATGGCACTTTCCTGAAGCAGGAGGTTTCTGGCATAGGTCACCGCCAGCTCGCCATTTTCGTTCAGGAAAAGCCGGCTCTTCTGCCGGTCAAAGAGACGAACCCCCAGTTCGTCCTCCAGACGCTGCATGGCCCGGCTCAGCGCGGGCTGAGAAATGTGAAGCTGCTCGGCCGCGGCGGACAGGGTGCCGCAGGATGCGAAGGCAACGAGCTGTTCGAATAAATGAATATCTATCATAGGGCGTCCTCCCTTGCGCGTGAAACATCTTTGCTGCTTTCTATCTTATCGGATTTCACAATTGGAAGCAAGGGAAGACCGAATTCAGCCTTTGCAGCTGTTACAGTTCACTCCGCGCCATTCGCAAAGCCGCGCTTCGCGCTCTCCGCTGCTTCGCAGCTACGAGAAATCGCCTTTGGCGATTTCTTGCTCATTAAAATGGCGCTCCCTTCGTCCGCTCAGAGCCAGTCATCTGTTCGTGCAAGCACGACATCTAACTGGTTCTGGCGGACGAGTGAACTGTAACTTGCAGCCATAACGCCGCTTTCATCAGGTAATGGCCGATAAAAATGAAAAGTCCCATGATGGCGAGATAGTCGAGGAAGAAAAAGATCCGGGGCTCCTCAAAATCAAAGAAAACGAAGTGGCTCCGAAGGAACAGGTAGTCGGGAATCGTCCGTCTGAAGAAGGCGAAGACGCCGTAAAGGGCAATGACAATTCCGACGGCACGCAGAAGAAGCCTGCGCATGTCCGCCGGAAAGGGGCCGGCCGTTGTCAGCTCCGGGCATGCTTTTTTGATCATGGCCAGAAGCATGTTCCAGTGCAGGCCGAGATGGAGGGACAGCAGAACGAAGCCCCAATAGGCGGAAAGCATGTGCAGAGTCCGGCCGAAGCTCAGGCCGCCGCTTATCGGAAGGAAGGAGAATACCACCCGTGAAATGGGAACCGCGCTGATCAGGGAACCCAGCATGGAAAGGAGCACCAGGGCGGCACAGGCCGTCTGAAGGATGCGCACGGGCGTATACCTGCCGCGAAACAGATTCCGGCTCCATCTTCGGTTCAGGACATGATGCAGGATGAACAGCAGAAACATGCCCAGTCCGATCCATTCATGGGCGCTTCTTCCGACCAGTTCAAAGGCCATGAGCAGCATCAGAAGGACGGTCATGACGATATCAACGATGATTTTCAGGATGGCTGTCGGTTTCATGAGGGCTTCCTTTCCGGACTAATGAATAAAATTGGTGAAAACAAAGGGTTCCTGAGGCGGCGCGGGGACGCCGATTTTATCGCCCATTTCCCTGCACTTCAGGAAATAGGCCATGTTGTGGCCCAGAATCCGCATGGTCTGCATGCCTTCCAGGTCCTGGCGCACCTCGTCCGGCGTGGTTCCGTGAACCATATTCCAGTAGCGGGAGGTGATGATCGGCATCTGCATCAGGCCGAAGTATTTGTTCAGCTGATCCCAGGCGGCTGTCGTTCCCGCGCGTCTTGCGGAAAGCACGGCGGATGCGGGTTTCAGATAAAAGCGCTGTCCGCCGCCGTTCAGATCGGCGTAGAAGGCCCTGTCCAGAAAGGAAGTGATGGCCCCTGAAGCGCCGCCCCAGTGAACCGGGGAGCCGAACACAAAGCCGTCATAATCCCCGGCGATTTCCAGAAATTCATTGACCGTATCTGAAAGTACACAGTGATTCAGCTGTGTGCATCTGTGACAGGCGATACAGCCGGAGATCGGCCTGTTTCCAATCCAGAAAATATCGGTGCCGATTCCGTTCTGATTGAGCGCTCCTGAAACCTCGCAGAGCGCCGTATGGGTGCAGCCCTCCCTGTGAGGGCTGCCGTTTACCAGTAAAACTTTCATAAAAATACCTTTAACCTTTCTGCAAAATCAGTATCCCAGCTCCTGAAGCCAGGAAGCCACGTCTCCGGCCGCGTCAGCCACATCCCGCTCGTTGACGGTAAAGCCGTTTTCAATCACCGTCGCATCCGGTTCCAGCTCCTCAATGGTCTGGATGGTGCGGGAGAAGCGGCTGCCGTTGTGGACATTGAAGGGGATGATGGTTTTCCCGGAAAAATCATACTCATCAAAGAAGCTGTACACCGCCATGGGGAGATCCGCCCACCAGTTGGGATAGCCGATGAAAATGGTATCGTACTGATCCAGGTTTTCAATGTGTGTGGTGAGCTCCGGCCGGGCGTTTTCACTCTGTTCCTGGGCGGCATAATCGATCAGCTCTCCGCCGTCGGCCGGGTATACCACCGAGGTATGGATGGAAAACAGATCGCCTCCCACATTTTCCTGAATCATGTCCGCGATCACGCGGAGCCGTCCGAGGGCTTCGCCGTCGATCTCCGTATAGCTTGCGGAGGCCACCGCGTCCACGCCGCTGTTTTCCGCAGCGGTGAAATAGGCGATCAGAATGTTGCTGCCACTCTCCTGTGCCGTGCTTTCCGAAGAGGAAGCGGCCCCAGTCACGCTTTCCTGAGCCGCGGTGCCCGCAGCGGTCCCGTCAGATGCCTGCGCTTCGGATGTTTCCGCGTCCTGTGTCTGAGCGGAGGATACCTCCGGTGCGGAGGAACTCTGAGAGGATGTGCTCCCTCCAGCGCTTCCGCAGGCGCCGAGAGAAACGGTCAGGGCTGCCGCCAGAACCGCAATGGGAAGCGATGTTCCCTTTTTCCTTCTGAAATGAATCATGGTCTTACAACTCCTTCCTGTGAAAACGATAATCGGAAACTGAGCCGGTTTTCCCGTAACTTTGCCTGTATTGTACCCGGATGCGGCTTTTTTCGGAAGTTTCCATTCGTTATGGTGTTGAAACTGAAAGGTTTACACAAAATTGCCATGAAATGCGAGGTTTTCCCTTGACACGGGCGCGGAAAGCCTCATAAAATATTTTTCGGAAGGACTTACATAGTAATAGGAAGGATGGTGATCCTCATGTATAACCCGCAGCTGGAAACCTTCCTGTGCGTAGCGGAGGCCGGGAGCTTCAACAGAGCGGCAGAAAGGCTGTACATTTCTCCGCCGGCGGTGATCAAACAGATCAACCTGCTGGAGGAAAGCCTGGATCTGCAGCTGTTTGTCCGGACGCACCGGGGGCTGATTCTGACCGAGGCCGGAAAATCCCTGTATCAGGATACGAAATATATCATCCAGTATTGCAAGGATTCCGTAACGAGAGCAAAAAATGCCATGCAGAAAAGCAAGAATGTGATCCGCATCGGCACCTCTCCCATGACGCCCGCTCAGGTGCTGGTGGATCTGTGGCCGAAACTGCAGGATTACTGTCCGGACACGAAGTTCCGCCTCGTTCCTTTTGACAATACGCCCGAAAACGCGAGGGAGATTCTGGCCAATCTGGGCCAGAACATTGATGTGGTGGCCGGGATTTTTGATGAAACCATGCTGGAGCTCCGCCAGTGCGCCGGACTGGAGCTCTCCAAAGAGCCGATCTGCTGCGCGGTTTCCGTCCATCACAGACTGGCGCAGAAGGAAAGCCTGACGATTTCGGATCTGTATGGGGAAAATCTGATGCTCATGCGCAGGAACTGGAGCCATCATGTGGACCTTCTCCGCGACGATATCTGGAAAAACCATCCTCAGATTCATATCGTGGACTTTGATTTTTATGATGTGGCGGCGTTTAACCAGTGTGAAAATAACAACTGTGTGCTGATGGCGGTGGAAAACTGGAGGTATGTACATCCCCTGCTGAAAATTCTGCGCGTGGACTGGGATTATACCATCCCCTTCGGCCTGCTGCATGCCCCGAAGCCATCCGCGGTGGTGAAGCAGTTCCTGAAAGCGGTCCAGAGGGCCATGCAGGAACAGAACGAAAAATAGTTTTAACCTTTTGGTAAAAAGTGTGTAACCAATCGAGACTTCTGCGGAGGTCTCGATTTTTTTATAATACGGGTATCACGAAGGAAAGCAGGTGAGGAGATTGGAAAATGCGCTCGATAGCGCATTTCCAATCGGCAGTTTTGCGTCGAAGCGCCGCAAAACTGCGGTGATCGCAGAGGAGAAATCACCTGCGTGATTTCTCCTCGCGGCCTCAGCGCAGCGCTTCGGAACGGAGGTAAATATGAGAAAAGCGGCCATAGCCGTTCTGTTCCTCTGTCTGGCGATGATCGCCGCGGGATGCGGCACAGCAGAAGAAGCAGGAAGCGGGACAGACGCCGCGCAGGAGACGGAAGGAGCGGATGCCATGCGGAAAGCAGAGCCGGGTACGGAAGAAACGGATATTTCTGAAGAGGCCTACACGGTGGACACGAAAATTTCAGAGGTGATCAATGATCCGGTTTTCGGAGCTTACGGCAGGCTGATTTTTCCGGTGGAGGACTGGTACTATAGCGGTGACACGCTGGGAGAGCTGCGCCTTACCTGGTACAACAACATTGATCCGGATAAAACGGTGGAGATCGTCAACTACATGAGAGACCATGCGGAAGCGGGAGATACCATTTTTTATGACATATATACGGAGGAAGAAAAAGCGCAGGACCCGGCAAAGGAAGATACCGGCCTCTTCTTTTTCCGGGGAAATCCCGGTGGGCGGTTTGCCATATGCAATGCGGGAGGCGCATTTGCCTATGTGGGGGCCATGCAGGACAGCTTCCCCCATGCCCTGGAATTGTCGAAGAAAGGCTATAACGCATTCGCGCTGATCTACCGTCCCGGCGCCGACACCGCCTGCGAGGATCTGGCGCGGGCCATCAGCTTCATTTTTGAGCACGCGCAGGAACTGCAGGTGGATACCAGCTGCTATTCCCTGTGGGGAGGCTCCGCAGGAGGAAGGATGGCGGCCTGGCTCGGTTCCTATGGACCGGCGGCATTTGGAGGAGACGACCTGCCCCAGTCCGGCGCGGTCATCATGCAGTACACCGGACATTCGGATTATACGGAGAATGATCCGCCTACCTTCGCCTGTGTGGGAGACAACGACGGGATCGCGAACTGGCGCACCATGCAGCGCAGACTTGATATGCTGAACGCGCTGGGAATTCCGACGGAATTTCATCATTATCCGGGACTTTCACACGGCTTCGGCCTGGGAACAGGCACCGCAGCAGAAGGCTGGCTGGATGAGGCTGTGGATTTCTGGGAAGCACAGATGTAGCAAAAGCAGATATCTAAGAAAGGAGCTTATAATTATGAAAAAATGGATTGCACTGTTATTGGGAGTTGTGATGACGGTAAGCTTTGCCGGATGCGGCAGTACGGGTTCGACGGCATCCACACAGGAGTCCTCCGCGCAGGCGGAGAGTACACAGGAAGCATCGGAGGAAAGCTCTGCGGCAGCAGGCGGAACCAGTGAAGCGGAAAGCGTGCAGGAAACCGATGCCGCGCAGGAGACGATGGAGACTGCTTCCGAAGAGGCTTCTTCTGAGACTGTTTCCGAAACCGAAGAAACAACCACAGCAGAGGAGAGCACCGAAGCGTCCGAAACCGGAACGGAGAGCGGCACGGATTCCGCATCCGCTGAAGGAAGAACGCTGGTTGTCTATTACTCCGCAACCGGAAATACGGAAGCGGTTGCAAACTACATCGCTCAGGCCACGGGCGGCGACCTGTTCGAGCTGGAGCCGGTCGACCCCTATACGGACGAGGATCTAAACTGGACGGATGAGAACAGCCGGGTGGTTTATGAGCATGACAATGAGGACGCGCGGGACGTGGAGCTGGTGGCGGATACCGTGGATAACTGGGATGAATACGATACGGTGTTCATCGGATATCCCATCTGGTGGGGCATTGCCGCATGGCCGGTTGACACCTTTGTGGAAGCCAACGATTTTACTGGAAAGACGGTGATTCCGTTCTGCACTTCCTCTTCCTCAGATCTGGGCGAGAGCGGACAGCTTCTGGCGGAGATGGCGGGAACCGGAGACTGGCAGGAAGGCATGAGATTCCGTTCCAGCGCTTCTGAGGCCGACGTGCAGGAATGGTTGAATGGACTGGGACTGTGATTGCTGAGAACAGAATATTCTGGAAATGTGGGCAGGGTGTATGGCATCCTGCTCATTTTTACTATTCTGAAAGACAGATTTTGGGAAAGTCACATGCCAGAATATTCTTTCAAATAGATAAGCAAATGGTTCTGTGGTATACTATATGTGACTAAAAAGCAGAATTTCAGGCGAGTTTGTATGAAAGGATGTGAACAGGATGATCAACAATGAGATCAATGCGATTAAAGACAGGATTTGTATGACTATCATGCCGAAACGGATCTATCTGTTCGGTTCCTTTGCAAAAGATACCTATAATGAAGACAGTGATTATGACTTTTATGTTGTTGTTCCTGATGATGCAGGGAACAAAATTGAACTGTCCCAGAAAGCATATAAATCCCTCCGAGGAGTGCGGAAACGTCCGGTGGATATTGTTGTGGGCTATGAATCGTCTTTTGATGAAAGGGCCAAGGAAAATACCCTTGAAAAGGTTGTAAAGCAGGAGGGCGTGCTGTTATATGAAAAATGATAAAATTTTGAAAGAGTGGATGGAGTTTGCCAGGATGGATTTTCTTACGGCGAAGCATCTTTATGAGCATATGTACCCGAAACCGTTGGAGATTATCTGTTATCATTGTCAGCAGACCGTAGAAAAGCTTTTGAAAGGTGTTTTGATTTCCAGAGGCGTTACGATTAAGAAGACACATGATCTTGGTTTATTAGCAGAAATGCTGCAGGAATATGCAAAAGTGGACGAAAAGTATCTTGAAATGTGTGATGATCTGACGCCATACGGAGTAAAGATTCGATATCCGCAGGAATTGTTCATTGAGGAATATCATGTAAAGAAAGCCCTGGAAGAGACTCAGGAATTGTATGAGTGGCTTTT
>NBJMC04202__coassemble_2584_pt1 | contig 11103 bp, 8 predicted proteins | sample NBJMC04202__metabat2_high_PE_053 | metagenome-assembled genome bin NBJMC04202
ATTTCGTTTCCGATGCTTCGAATTGCGATTTATTTCCTTTGCTCTGTTCATATATCGCTGCCTCCGATAAAAGGGATTGCGCCATAACGGCCCTGCAGATATCCTCTGGATATAAAGCGGCAGATAAGCTTGTTCAGAAAGTAAGCAGCACATTGAGAACAAATCCTTATTATCCGGATGAAGGAGATCAGATCTGGTGCGTGTTTGATCGGGATGAAAATACCGATGAAATGCTGAAGAAAGCCGAAACTCTGGCGAATAAAAACGGGTACCATATCGCTTATTCCAATCCTGCGTTTGAATTGTGGTTTCTGCTTCATTTCGTGAATCAGACCACAGAGCTTGCGGATTGCAATGCAGTCATTCGTCAGTTAAAACAGAAAGGCCGTCTGGAAAATTACGAAAAATCACAGGATATATACCGTATTCTGCTTGAGAAACAGCCAGACGCCATAAAACGATCTGAAAAACGGGTTGCAGAGCTGCATTCAAAAAATCAGGAAATTCTGGTCCGGAAAAGCAATCCTGTAACAACAGTCTCAGAGCTTGTAAAATATCTGAATCAACATCGCGGTTCGTAGACTTATGAGCCTATGCATCCATATTTCGCCATGGCGCTATAACAAAGATAGCGCCATACATTTTTTCACAGGCATATCCCGCCGGAGCAGAAATCAATCCTCTGTAAAATCAATCTCGTATCTTTTCCCATGTGACAAAAGAACGCCCTCCGAAAGGCGCACACAGAGAATACAGGTGTTTTCGTCCGTAAAATCATTGTGTCCGTTGTCAATCCAGGCGGCAAAGACCTTTCTCAGCTTTTCTGCGAGAGTCCGGTTCTCCTGTTTTCCGAAATATCCCAGGCTGATTCCCGTCCCATGCGCCGTAAACCAGTCTCCGGCGATTGCCGCGGCCGGATTTTTTTCCAGCTGCTTCATCTTCCCGGAAAGGGCATAAGTGATGATGTAAAACGCCCCATCCTCATAAAAGGCGTTCACATACCGGACATGAGGAATGCCGTTCTCCGTGGTCGCCAGGGCGATCACCGTGTCCTTTCCAAAGCGCTCTGTCATGATCCGTTCTGTTTCCTGAGTCAGTTTTTCCATATTCTTTTTCCCTCCTGTTACAAAATTGTACCATAAAAGTACCCTGCCCGTAACACTGGCATGCTATTTTTTTTTACAGAAACAAGAATGAAAAATACTTCAGCAAGGAGGCAACCATGAACAGCGACATCATTCTGCAGGCCCGGGGCCTGAAAAAATATTACGGCAGGGGAGAAACGGAGGTCCGCGCCCTGGACAATGTGGATCTGGACATCGAACGGGGGAAGTTCACCGCCATCATCGGCACCTCCGGCTCCGGAAAATCCACCCTGTTAAACATGCTGGGAGGCCTAGATGTGCCGAGCGCAGGAAGTATCCTGGTGGATCATACGGAGCTTGCGAAACTGAACAGCGAAGAAGCCACTGTGTTCCGGCGCAAGCAGATCGGCTTCGTGTTCCAGAACTATAATCTGGTGCCGGTCTTGAGCGTCTGGGAAAACATCATTCTTCCCATCTCTCTCGATGGCCGCAAACCGGACCGGAAATTCATCATGAAAATCGTCCAGCTTCTCGGTCTGGAGAAAAAACTGGACAGCCTGCCGAACCAGCTTTCCGGCGGCCAGCAGCAGCGTGTGGCAATTGCGAGAGCCCTCGCCAGCAAGCCCTCCATCATCCTTGCCGACGAGCCCACCGGAAACCTGGACACCCGGACCAGCGACGACGTGATCGGACTTCTGAAAATGACCAGCCGGGAATTTCACCAGACCATCGTCATGATCACCCACAATCCGGAGATCGCCCGGATGGCCGACCGGGTCATCCACATCGAAGACGGACATATCGTAGGAAGCACAGACTAAATAAGGAGAAATCATGAAAACCGTTTCTGAAAACAAAGAGTTTCATCCGATCCGGGTGCTGGGAAGCCGCACCTTTCGGAATAACAGAGGGCGGAATCTGGCCGCCATTCTCGCCATCATTCTGACCACGCTGATGTTCACCACCCTGTTCACCCTGGCCCAGAGCCTGAACCGGAATATGATCGAAATGACCTTCCGCCAGACCGGAAGCGACACCCAGGCTTCCATCCGCGGCATCACCGAAGAGCAGGCGGCGCAGATCGCCGCCCATCCGGATGTGGCGGAAACCGGAGAAAGCATCGTTCTCGGTCTCGCGGAAAATACCGCCCTCGCCGGAATGTCGGTGGAGATCCGCTGGGCAGACGACAGCTATGCCGCCCACTCCTTTTCCGCTCCCACCACGGGCCGGATGCCCCAGGCGGCGGATGAAGTTGCGCTGGACATCGTCACCCTGGACCGTCTGGGAATTCCCCACAAGCTGGGGCAGGCGGTCACGCTGGAGTGGCGCAGAACTCCCACTTCCGATGAAAAAATCTCTTCCACTTTCACTCTCGTCGGCTTCTGGGAAGGAAATGAATCCTCCTACTCCCATTTGGCATGGGTGAGCCGGGAATATGCCGACTCCATGACAGGGGATGCCGGAGACAACACCGGAAATGATCCGGAGAACCCCTATCTGGGGCTTCGTATGCTCCAGATCGGCCTCTATACGGATCAGAACATCGAGGGCGTCATGGACGGCATCCTCGCGGACACCGGGCTGACCGGGCTGGAATACAGCGTGAATCTCGCCTACAGCCCGGAAATGAACGCCGCCGCCTTTCAGGAAAGCCTTCCCATGTATCTGGGCATGGCGCTGGTGTTCGTCGCGGGATACCTGATCATCTATAATATTTTTCAGATCAGCGTCACCGCAGACATTCAGTTCTACGGCAGGCTGAAAACCCTGGGCGCTTCCACGCGCCAGATCCGAAAACTCCTATACGAACAGGCGGACCGCCTCTGCCTGGCGGGCATTCCCGCAGGCCTGCTTTTGGGCTGGCTTCTGGGCATGGTGCTGGTTCCCGTGCTCATGGGGACGGCGGAGCAGTCCTCCGTTTCCGCAAGTCCGGTCATTTTCATCGGCTCCGCCCTGTTCTCCTGGCTCACCGTGCTGATCTCCTGCCTGCGTCCCGCCCGGATTGCCGCCAGGATCTCCCCGGTGGAAGCGCTTCGCATGAACGATGCGGACGGTACCGTGCCTTCCGGCAGTTCCCGGAAAACGTCTTCTGCCCGCTCCCGGAAAGCCCTTTCGCCCCGCTCTCAAAAAGCGCGCAGACACCGTCCCGGAAACGCGTCCCTGTTCTCCATGGCACTCGCCAATCTGGGCCGGAACAAAAAGCGCACCGTCACCGTGGTCTGCTCTCTGACCCTCGGCCTGGTGCTTTTAAGCTGCTTCTACGCGCAGAACGCAGCCTTTGATATGGAAAAATATCTGGCTGATCTGACCCTGGCGGACTTCGAGCTGTCCGAAGCCACCAGCGAGGATTATTTCAACGGCTACGATCCGCATGGTACCACCCTTTCCGCCGATCTGGTCAGCCGGGCGGAATCCCTGGACGGGCTGGAGGAAACCGGCCATCTCTACTCCGCGCAGGTGGACTGGGAGATGACGGAGGATACCATTCAGAATCTGGCCGCCTTCTACACCGAAGACCGGCTCGCCGACTGGGAAACCTACGATTCTGCAGGCGCAGACCAGCTTCGTGATGCTCTGGACAGTGGAATGGCTTCTGCCATCCTCCTGGGACTGGATGGCATTCCGCTGAATACCATCACCCAGGCTGGCTGTATCATGGCCGGTTCCTATGACGCGCAGGAATTTTCCACAGGCAGCTATGTTCTTGCCGTCGGCCCCAGCGTGGAACCGGGAAGGATTCCGGACACAATTCCCGCTCCCACGCCCGGAACGGAGGTAACCCTGAACGGACAAAGCTACACGGTGATGGCCGTCGTCTATCCCCTGAATCCGGTAACCGCCGGCGCTTCCCAGCAGAACGCCGCAGGCCGGTTTGAAATGCAGTTCATCCTGCCTGCCGACGTGTTCCGGGCCCAGTGGCCGGACCACACCTTAAGAAAGCTGTTTCTCAACGTGGACGATGCGCATCTGGAGGAAGCACAGGCATTTCTGGATTCCTACACGGAAACGGTGAACCCCGGCCTGCCCGTGGTCTCCCGGCAGAGCATGGCCAGCCAGTACGAGGCGGAAACCCGCTCCTCCGCCGTTACGGGCAGCGCCATCAGCATCGTCATCGCCCTGGTCGGCATCCTCAACTTCGTCAACTCCATGGTCACGGCCATCGTTTCCCGCAGACGGGAATTCGCTGTCATCCAGTCCATCGGCATGACGAAAAAGCAGCTTCGCCGGATGCTGGTAAATGAGGGCCTCTGCTATGCCGTCATCACCCTGGCGGCCTCCTACCTGCTCGGCTCCCTTGCCGTCGGAATCGGCGTACGCGCCATGGTGGCAGGAGGCTTCACCACCTTCCGCTTCACCCTGCTGCCCCTCCTTATCTGCACGCCCATCCTCCTGCTGTTTGCGGTGCTGATTCCCTGCATCTGCTTCCGGAATCTGGAAAAGCACAGCATCGTTGAAAGGCTGCGTATGGAATAGAATCAGGACTGCCAAGCAGTCACCCCACCCCCATGAGCAGCCTTAGCGCCACAAGGCGCAGGACTGGAGCCTCGAAGAGGCGACGGGTGCGCATGCGAAGTGCGCATGCGAGGTGCGCAAGCGCACTTCGCACGAGGGTGGGGTGGCTGTGAATGGTAACCCTGCCAGCTGCTTTTTCAATACCATACCGCCTATAATATTGACTTTTACTGCCGACTCTGCCATAATACTTTCCATACTGCGGCGTTGACAGGCGCTGTCTTTGGGGATGCGGGGAGATGCTTTACAAAAATTCGGGATACGTCCGGTATGCGGACGGTTTTGGGTCTGACATGGAACCGGCCATACGGTTCATTCATACATGTGTTGTTCGGGATAGGAGTGGGTAAACTTATCTTGGGCAGCATTTTTTTCGGCCTTTTATGTATTCTGATCAACCCCATGCGGGCACCTGTCCGCCCGCAGGAAAGGAACGGTCATGGAGCGTTTCAGAGGAAAATATCGTCATGAACAGAAGTTTCTGGTGGACGAAAGGGACATTGCCCTCATTACTGCCAGAATCCGTCCATTGATGGAACCGGACGCCTTTCATCCGGAGGGCGCTTACCGCATCCGAAGCGTCTATTTTGACGACTGGCAGGACCTGGCCCTGCGCCAGAATCTGAGCGGTGTCTCTCCGCGCAGCAAATTCCGGATCCGGATTTATAATGAAAGCATGGATGCCATCCATCTGGAACAGAAAATCAAATCCCACGACCTCACACGAAAAAAGAGCTGTCCGCTCACCGAAGCGGAATGCCTCTGCCTGCTCCGCGGAAGACCGGTACGCCTGGCAGGCGGGGACCGGCCGCTGCTCACACTTTTGCAGACGGAAATGCTCCTGCACCGACTTCTGCCGAAGACCATCGTGGAGTATGAACGGACCGCCTATACCTGTAAGAAAGGAAACGTCCGCGTCACCTTTGACCGGAACCTGGCTTCCTCCGGATATGTGCTCCGCTTTCCGGACCGCGCGCTGCCCAAAAGGCCCGTCATGGCCGCCGGACAGCATATCATGGAGGTAAAATATGACGAATTCCTCCCCGCCTTCATCCGAAACGCGCTGGACACGGGAAAGCTGGAACGGATTACCTTTTCCAAATATGTACTCTGCAGGAGCCATGCGCTGAGCGGGGCCGCGCAGAAGGAAGGTCCTCTCTCCGCTTTCAAAGGCTGATAAACGTCTAATCAACGAATCTATAAAAAGAAAGGTGTTTTTCAAATGAGCTTCCGAGATATCATCAAAAACTCCATTCTGGAAACGATGGAAAACAACACGCTGTCCACGGCTTCCATCTGCATCACGCTTGGCATCGCCATCCTGTTCTGCATTTACATCTACGCAGTCTATTATCTGTCGCAGAAAAAGGGCTTTTACAACAAGCAGTTCAACATCGTGCTCGGCGTTCTGCCCGTCATAACGGCAGGCATCATCCTGGCGATGCAGTCGAATCTGGTCATCTCCCTCGGTATGGTGGGCGCGCTGTCCATCGTCCGCTTCCGCACCGCCGTCAAGGAACCGAAGGATATGCTTTTCCTTTTCTGGTCCATCGGCATCGGAATCATCCTCGGCGCGCGCAACTATGAACTCGCCCTGCTCATTTCCGTCGTTGTAACCATCCTTCTCTTCCTTCTCGAACTGGTTCCGGAAGGCCGCGCAAGCGTTCTTCTGGTGGTCAACATGGACGGGGAAGGCAGGGAGGACGAGCTTATGCCTGCCGTGCAGAAGCTGACGCAGAGCTATAAGGTCAAATCCCGCAACCGTACCATGGACGGCACGGATCTCATCATCGAATGCCGGACCAGGCAGGAAGGCGAGCTTCTCGACGCAGTTTCCTCTCTTGGTCACGTGACCAGCGCTTCCGTCATCGCCCGTGATGGAGAGGCGGTTTATTAAAGGGACGAAGAAATGTATAAAAAATGGAAAGTCATGGGGCTGCTTCTGCTTCTCGGCATCTTCCTCCTGTTTTGTTTCAGCGCCATGAAGCAGTCGCATACCGTATATATCAGCATACGCTCCGGCGACGGGGAGGTTCCCGTCATCACAGCCCAGCTCACCAGCGGAGAAACCTCCATTTCCATAGACGCCTGGTGCTCTGATACGGGGGAATATTATCTTTTTCTTCCCTCCTGGGCTGAAGGCCGTCTCATCCAGACGGAGGGCTCAGGACTGCAGACGGTTTCCGGGGAAGGCAGCAAATCTTTTTCTCTTCCCATCCTTTCCTCCGGACAGAGCTTCCGGCTCGAAGGCGGGCAGACGCTCACCATTCTGACCGGTTCTCAGATCCCTTCCGTCTATCTTACGCTGAAACATGACCTCTCCCACATCAGCTCGGACCAAGAACAGTCTGACTCCGGCCAGGCGCTCATCTTAAGCGGCGACGGGGAAACCGTCTATGCCGGAGGTCTGGAGAAAATCAAAGGGCGTGGAAACACAAGCTGGGAACAGGAGAAAAAACCGTATAACATCACGTTGCAGGATTCCGTCACTCTTCCCGGCATGACCGGGCAGACGACGGATTATTCCCTGGTCTCTTCCAGCGATCTCACCTTTCTCAGGAACCGTATTTCCAATGAAATGGGAGAACTTGCGGGGACCGGCAGCATGGCCTGCATCCGGGTTAACCTGTATATCAACAACAGCTTTGAAGGCGTGTACGAGCTTTACCAGCGGATCACTCCGGAAAACATGGATCTCACGGACCTGGAAGAGCTGACCGAACAGGCCAATCCTCTGCGAAGTGAAGAAAGCCTGAACCAGCTCACCACCGGACTGACCCTTGACGACTGGAACCAGTCCATCACCGGTAAATGGTGGGATTATGAAAACAATCCGGAAAACATCACCGGAGGCTATATTCTGGAGGCGGACAACGCCATGCGTTATTCGGGTGAGGCCAGCGGCTTCATTCTGGAAAGCGGCGCCTACATGGTCGCCAAGTCCCCTGCATACCTTTCCGAAGCGCAGTATCAGTACATCTCCTCCTATGTGCAGGAATGTGAAAACGTCATGCGTGAAAGCGTGGGACTTGACGACTATCAGGCCCTTTCCGCATACATTGACATCCCCAGCTTTGTGGGCAAATATCTGGTGGAAGAGGTGAGCAAAAATATCGACTGCTCCTCCACCAGCCAGTATTTTTACAAGGATCAGGACGGCCTGCTGCATGCCGGCCCCGTCTGGGATTATGACTGGGCCTACGGGGTGGAACGCATCCAGGAAGAAATCGACTACATGGATCCCACCGGCTTTTCCGCCCGGGATATTCCCGGGAGCCTGATCTGGTGGCAGCTTCTGTACTACAACAACGCTTTCTATCGGGACGTGGTCAGCCTGTATGAAAACGTCCTGTATCCCTGGCTGAATGAGCTTGTGGAAACCGGCCTGAATCAATGGGCCCAGGAGCTTTCCGCCAGCGCGGTCATGGACTATCTGCGCTGGGGCCGGGTGAGCGTCGGTGGGGAGGCATCGGCCAGTTCCACAGCCACTCTTATGGAAGCGGCGGGCCAGGCCTATATGGACCAGGTGGAACAGGTCCGTTCCTTCCTCTCCGCAAGAAAAGAGTTTCTGTACAGCGAGTGGGCAGGATGAATACTGTTCCTTCTGCCCAACTGTCTTCCGCCTGATAAACCACGGTCTTGTATATTTTTCCAGTCCTGTAGTATAATAATCTTCATCAGATAACCGCCAGGCCCGCCGCCGGGTCAGAAAGGGATTTTTATGCTGTTTAATTCGTTCGGCTACGCCGTTTTTCTGCCCGTCATATTTCTTTTATACTGGGCTGTTCCCAGAAAATGGCGCTGGGTGCTGCTGTTTACTTCCAGCTATTTTTTCTATGCTTCCTGGGGACCGGAATATATTCTCGTTCTCCTTCTCACCACCGTCATTTCTTATTACGCGGCTCTGTATATGGAGCGCGCAGGGAAACAGCGCGATAAAGCCCCGGACAGCAGAAAGGGCCGGAGGGCAGCCTCTGCGGCTAAGACAGCCCTCGTCCTGTCCATTCTGTTCTGTGCGGGCCTTTTGTTTTTCTTCAAATACCTGAATTTCTTTTCCGAAAATGTGGCGGCGCTGCTGCAGCGGTTTTCCATCCCCATGCAGCCCTTTACTCTTCAACTCGCGCTCCCCATCGGAATTTCCTTTTACCTGTTCCAGACGATCAGCTATCTCGTCGATGTATATCGGGGAAAAATCCCGGCGGAACGGCATTTTGGAATCTATGCGGTATATATTTCCTTTTTCCCGAAGGTCATGCAGGGCCCCATTGAACGCGGCGCTTCCCTGCTTCCCCAGCTTCATAAGCCCCGCCGTTTTCACTACAGCCAGGCGTCCTACAGCCTGAAACTGATGGCCTGGGGCTTTTTCAAAAAGCTGGTGCTGGCTGACGGGCTTTCCATCTACGTCAGCCAGGTCTACGGGAATCTTTCCTCCTATACCGGGTTTTCTCTCATGCTGGCCACATTTTTTTACGCGATTCAGCTTTACTGCGACTTTTCAGGGTATACGGACATCGCCCTCGGCTCCGCCGGCATCCTGGGGATACGCCTGTCTCCCAACTTCCGTTCCCCCTATTTTGCGTCCTCCATCAAGGATTTCTGGGGAAGATGGCACATGTCCCTCTCCAGCTGGCTGAGAGACTACATCTATATCCCGCTGGGCGGCAACCGGGTGGGCCGTATCCGTCATGCTCTTAATATCATGATCACCTTCCTGGTCAGCGGCCTGTGGCACGGTGCAAGCTGGAATTACGTGCTCTGGGGAGGCATCCACGGCGCGCTTCAGGTCATAGAGGGCTTTTTCCCATGGAACAAAAAAGGCTCCCGGTTCCAGACTGACCGGAAGCTGCACGCCCTGCTGAGTATCGTTACCGTTCCGGTGACCTTCCTTCTGGTCTGTTTCGCCTGGATCTTTTTCCGGGCTGCAACCTTTCAGGATGCGCTCTACGTGATCCGGAACATGTTCACGGGCATCGGCTCTCCCTACACCTATATCCACGACTGTGCGGTTCAGATGGGGATCACCTTCACCAATCTGATGTATCACTGCCTGCCCCTGATTCCGCTGTTTCTGTTTGATCTGGTCTCCCTGAAGACCGATGTGATCGCCCTGATTTCCAGACAGCGTTTTTTCATCCGCTGGCCGGTATATATCCTGCTATTACTCGTTATCCTGCTTTTTTCCGAGAAAGGAGTAACCACAGAATTCATTTACATGCAATTCTGACAGACTGAAAAACGCCCATGAAAAAATTTATCGTAAAAAGTGTTCTTGCCGTATGCATCACTTTCTGCTGTCTGTTCTATCTGGATATGATGTACGAACAGAAGGTGAGCACCGGAATGTCTGAGGTCAATGTATTCAATTTCATTCCGCATAATATCCAGCTCGCCAATACGGGCAGTTCCCACGGCCAATGCGCCTTCAGCTGGGACGCTCTGGCAAACGAACGGGGCTATGAAACCTTCAATTTCGCCCTTACCAGCCAGTCCTTCCTGTACGATTACTCCCTGATCAATATGCATAAAGACGACTTCTCGGACGGAAGCATCCTTTTCATCCCCGTTTCCTATTTCTCCTTTAACGAAGAGGCCACGGACCCGGCGGATCAGGAAGCCATCAGCGTCCGGTACTATCGGATCCTGTCCCCCAGGTACAACCCCAATTACAGCCTGTATAAGGATCTGGTCACAGTACGTTTCCCAATCCTCTCCGCCGGGGAAGAGATTTTTGAACTGTTCAGGCCGCCTGTCGTTTTCCCTTCTCTGTCTGAAAATAAGAAAAATATCACCTACGCGGCGGAAGCCGGGATGGCGGACGCGGCGGCAGAGGCCGCGGCAGAAGCCGGGCCGGCGACTGCGCCGGACACGGCAGCCGGTGTTTCCGGCTCCTCTGCGGAAAATCCCCCGGAAGGCAGTTTGGATGCGGCAGGAGACGGCGCCGCCGCATCAGACGCGGCAGAATCCGGCGCAGCAGAATCCAACGCGGCAGAATCCGGTACGCCGGAAGAAATCTACGGCGCTGAAACGGTTGCGGAATTTGAAGCGAGAGGGCTTGCGAGATATCAGCGGCATTTTGAAAATAAGGACGAGTATTTTGAAGAAGATAAGAAACAGAATCTGATTGATCTGATCACGCTCTGCAAAGAGAACAACATCACGCCGGTTCTGATTACGACGCCGTTTACGGTTTACTACAACCAGTATGTATCCGCGGATTTCCTGTATGAGTTCTATTCCGTGATCAACGAGATTGCGCTGGAATATGGGGTGAGCTATTATGATTACTCCCATGACGAAAGGTTTCAGACCAATCTGAAATACTTTGGAGACGCGGATCATTTGAATCCGGACGGGGCGGTTTACTTTACCGGGCTGCTGACGGAAGAGGTGGCGGAGCTGAAGGCTTATCTGGAGACGCATTGAATTGGTACCTGTCACTGACATTTTCTCTGTGCAGTGACAAGTCTTTTGACAGCAGAAAAGAAAATCTTTCATATTACCTCAT
>NBJMC04202__coassemble_2615_pt1 | contig 10945 bp, 7 predicted proteins | sample NBJMC04202__metabat2_high_PE_053 | metagenome-assembled genome bin NBJMC04202
GCCGCTTGAAATCAGGCTGTTCGAAACCTTGACGCCCACATTGTACTTTGCGGGAGGAAGGTCGTCCACCTTGGAGTAAATATCCGGATACTGGTGGAAGAAATAATTTCGAATCTCCGGCTTCAGGAAATCCATATTGGTGGCAAAATAATCTTCTACGGAAGCGATATTACGCCAGTATTCCTTAATTTTATAGCCATAGATCCTTTTCTGATTCTTATAGCGGATCAGGATATCCTTGACGAAGTCGTATCTGTCCTCCATCGCGCAGCGCTCGATCATCTCGATCAGCAGTCTTCTGCGGATCACGTAGATCCCGCAGGAGATCGTGTTGGACTTTGCGACGATGGGCTTTTCCTCAAATTCCTCGATCCTGCTGTCCTCATTCATCTTGATGGTGCCGTAGCGTTCCAGATTGGTTCCGGCAGGCATTTCCTTGCAGACAATGGTAATATCCGCTTTCTTCTCAATATGGTATTCCAGAACCTTATTATAATCCATCTTATATACGCAGTCGCCGGATGCGATGACCACATAAGGCTCATGGCTGCTCTTTAAGAAGGAAAGATTCTGATACATGGCATCCGCCGTGCCTCTGTACCAGAAGCTGTTATCCGCCGTTACCGTGGGCGTGAATATGAACAGGCCGCCCTGCTTGCGCCCAAAATCCCACCATTTGGAGGAATTCAGATGCTCGTTCAGGCTTCTGGCGTTGTACTGGGTGAACACGCCAACCTTCTGGATATGAGAGTTCGTCATATTGCTGAGCGCGAAGTCAATGCTTCTGTAGCTGCCCGCGATCGGCATCGCTCCGATGGCTCTTTTTCTGGAAAGCTCCTTCATTCTGTGATTATTGCCGCCGGCCAAAATAATTCCTATCGCTCTCACTTTTCCTCACCTGCCTTAATGATAGATTTTCCGCCTGAAAGAACGCCGTCCGGATAATCCGTTCCTTCTGTCACACCGAAAATGACCGTATTCTTTCCGATGGAAACGCCCTTCGGGATCACGCTCTTCTCTCCGACGGTGGCGATTCCGCTGTTATAGATGTGAGGGGCCACATCGTTTTCAGCCTCTTCGCCGATTCCCATTTTCACGCCGTCTCCTATCGATACGTTCTCCGCTACGATGGCCTTATTGAGCTCACAGTCTTCTCCGATCACCGTGTTGTTCATGATGATGGAATCCCGGATGACGGTACCCTTTCCGACGACCACGCCGCAGCCGATCACAGAATTATAGATCTGCCCGGCTATCTCACTGCCCTCACCCACAATGCTCCGCTCGATCAGACCTTCCGGGGCGATATACTGAGGCGGGAGGATCTCGCTCTTCGTGTAGATCTTCCAGTATTCCTCATACAGATTGAACTCCGGCACGATGTCAATCAGCTCCATATTGGCTTCCCAGTAGGAATTCAGGGTTCCCACATCCTTCCAGTAGCCGTTAAATTCATACGCATACATAGGTGCGCCATTTTCATGGCAGTAGGGGATGACATGTTTTCCGAAATCCAGGTTGGGCTGTGCAGACCTGGCAATCAAAGCCTCCTTCAGCGTCTTCCAGTTAAATATGTAGATACCCATAGATGCCAGATTGCTTCTGGGATTCGCCGGCTTCTCCTCAAAATCCGTAATCTTTCCGTTCTCGTCCGTGATCATGATGCCGAACCGCTTCGCTTCCTCCATCGGTACGGGCATAACCGCGATCGTACACTCTGCGCCTCGCTGCTTATGGTAATCCAGCATCACTTCATAATCCATCTTATAGATGTGATCACCGGAGAGAATCAGAACATAATCCGGATTGAAGCTCTCCATATAGTCGATATTTTGATAAATTGCATTGGCTGTTCCCGTATACCATTCGCTGTTCTCGCTCCTCTCGTAAGGGGGAAGGACAGTCACACCGCCGATATTCCGGTCCAGATCCCACGGAATGCCGATCCCAATATGGGTATTCAGCCGAAGAGGCTGATACTGGGTGAGCACCCCGACCGTATCCACACCGGAGTTGATACAGTTGCTCAGCGGGAAATCAATAATCCGGTACTTTCCGCCGAAAGATACTGCCGGCTTCGCAACCTTTGAGGTCAGGACGCCCAGCCTGCTTCCCTGACCGCCAGCCAGCAGCATAGCAATCATTTCTTTCTTAACCATGTCATCACCTCATGTTCCTGCATCACGTATTGCATTGATTTACGTATATTTACGTAAGAAGATTATAACACACGGTCAGGCAAAAGTGAATAATTATTTACAGTTTCTTTCTGTAAAAAGGCCACAAATTTAGTAGATATTTTACATATTTCTTTTCCTTCAGCAATGCCAGTTGTGTGTTTTTAATAGTTTCTTTTCCTCTTTTCTTCCCGATTTTTCTCATATTTTCAACAAAAGCGCTCGATCTATGCACGAATTTGCGTTTTCTGTTCCTCATTTTCCATTTCCCTATTGGTTTTTTTCTCTGCAATGCGTATAATACATATCAGAATCAGAAAGGAAGGTCACTCCTATGTCTCATATACAGGATATCTATCAGGTAGATTTTAATCATCCGGTCCATGTCTATTTTATCGGCATCGGCGGAATCAGCATGAGCGGACTCGCGGAAATCCTTCTTTCCGAAGGCTTTTCGGTCTCCGGCTCGGACTGGAACCGTTCCCCTCTGACGGAACGTCTGGAACAGCAGGGGGCCGTTATCCACTACGGCAGGCCGCAGAAAGCGGAGAACATTGAAAGCGATGTGGAGCTGGTCGTCTACACCGCTGCGGTTCATGCGGATAATCCGGAATTTCAGGAAACTCTGCGCCGGAAACTTCCCAGCCTCACCCGGGCACAGCTTCTCGGACAGATGATGAAAAATTACCGGATGCCCGTCGCCGTCAGCGGAACACACGGGAAAACAACCACAACCTCCATGATCGCGGAGATTCTGCTGAAAGCGGATACGGATCCCACCATCTCGGTGGGCGGCATCCTGAAGGACATCGGAGGCAATATCCGTGTAGGCGGATCGGAGCTTTTCGTGACGGAAGCCTGTGAATATACCAACAGCTTCTTAAGCTTCTTTCCGAAGGTCGGCATCATTCTTAATATAGAAGAAGATCACATGGACTTTTTTAAGGATCTTGCCGACATCCGTTCTTCCTTCCGCCGCTTTGCGGAACTGATTCCAGAGGACGGCCTTCTTATTATAAATGGCTCCATTCCGCAGCTTTCTGAAATCACGGACCGGCTGGCCTGTCGTGTTGTTACCTTCGGTGCTTCGCCGGAAAACGATTATTACTTCACGGATACGTCCCATGACGAAAAAGCACACGCTTCCTTCCATCTGCACTTTCATGGCCGGACGCTTCCCGTCCGTCTCGGCGTTCCCGGCGATCACAACATCGCGAACGCAGCGGCCGCTCTGGCTCTGGCCGATTATCTGAATCTTGACATGGCGCAGGCGGCGGAAAGCCTGCATGGCTTCTCCGGAACCGACCGGCGTTTTGAATACAAGGGAAGCTTAAGCGGCGTCACCATTATCGATGATTATGCCCATCATCCCACAGAGATCGAGGCAACCCTGAAAGCCGCCGCCAACTATCCGCACAAAACGCTCTGGTGCGTTTTTCAGCCTCATACCTATACCCGCACGAAAGCTTTTTTCCACGAATTCGCCCATGCCCTTTCCCATGCGGACCGGGTGATTCTGGCGGACATCTATGCGGCAAGGGAAACCGACACGCTGGGAATCAGCTCCGCGCTCCTCTGTCAGGAAATCGCGAAACTGGGTACGGACTGCCATTATTTTTCCTCCTTTGAGGAAATCGAAAAATTTATTCTGGAAAATTGCATCCCCGGTGACCTGTTGATAACTATGGGTGCCGGAAACGTTGTAAACATTGGAGAAGACCTTCTCGGACAATAGTTATCCACAATATCCACATTTTTCATGTGTATGAATGATGTGGATATTTTTTTATCCACAATCCCGTTTTACCGAAATTTTGCAAATATATCCACATTTTCCACATGATCCACATTTTTCCGGATGGCCCGAAGCTGCGGGCTTTTTCAGCAAAATGACGGTTTCTTTTTCCGAAGGCGTATGATATAATGCACTTGCTTAAAATATGAGATAACAATTCAGAGCGGCGTGAAAACAGGAGCAAAAGCAGGCGTTAAGCCCGGCTTAAAAGCATGTTTTTGCTCCTGTTTTCACATCGGATGAACGTCCGCAGCTTCTTGTCCGGCTTTTAGCCGAACAAGAAGGTGCGCCGCTCTGAACGAAAAAAACGTACATACCGGAAAACAGGTGAGATTATGAGCTGTCTGAAAATCTATCAGGACAGCTGCGCCGACGTTACCATCGTATCCAATCGTTTTATCGATGAGTTCATGCCGCAGGCCAACGACGCGCAGCTGAAAATATATCTGTTCCTTCTGCGCATGCTGAGTGCAGGGCGTTCTCTGGATATCCCGGAAATCGCCGATGTGTTCAACCATACGGAAAAGGATGTGATGCGCGCGTTAAAGTACTGGGAAAAGTGCGGCGTGCTCCTGCTGGAATATGACGCAGCCAAAAATCTGACCGGAATCCGGCTTCTTGATCTGACCGGCAGCCGTCCCGTTTCGGGAAACGCTTCTGAAAAGGCTGTACCCCAAAAGACGGTATCCGAAAGCAGAACGGCAGAAAAGTCCCCGTCGGAATCCCGCAGGTCTTCCGACCAGGAGGCGTATGCCCGGCCGTCTTATTCACTGGACGATCTGAAGGCATTCCAGGAAAAGGATTCCACCGCTCAGCTTCTTTTCATCGCGGAGCAGTATCTGGGAAGGACGCTCAGTCCTTCCGATATTAAATCGATCCTTTTCTTCTCGGACAGGCTTCATTTTTCCGACGATCTGATCGATTATCTCCTTCAGTACTGCGTGGAACGCGGAAAGAAGGATTTCCGCTACATGGAGAAGGTGGCAATCAGCTGGGCAGAGGCCGGCGTTACCACGCCCGCTGAAGCGGAAAGGCAGGCAGGCAGATACGACAGAACCGTTTATACCATCATGAATTCCCTCGGCAAGACGAACGCTCCCACCAGACGGGAAGCGGAATTCATCCGCCGCTGGAGGGAGGAATACGGCTTTGAACCTTCCATCATCATGGAAGCATGCGAGCGGACCGTTCTCGCCACAGACCGGCACCGTTTTGAATATGCGGACAAGATTCTTTCCTCCTGGAAGGAATCCGGCGTACACCATCTGTCCGATATTGCACGGCTGGACGCGGGCTTCCAGAAGGAAAAGCCCGCGAGGCAGACAAGAGAGCGCTCTGCCGACCGGTACAACCGCTTCATGCAGAACAGCTACGATTACGATGCCCTGGAAAAGGAGCTGCTGCACAGCTGAATGCTCCCTGCGGGCGGCCGGACTGAGCGCGAGTCTTATTTGAAGGAGAACAGCCGTGGCTTTAACGAATACGCAATATAATACGATCATGAGGGTATATGAGCAGAAGCAGACGAAGAACCGCCACCTGAGAGAGGACAGGCTCAACTTTGTCTATGCCAATGTGAAGGGCTACCGCCATCTGGACGAATCCGTGGCCACGCTCTCCGTCTCCCAGGGCAAGAAAATGCTGAACGGAGATCCCAATGCCCTTGCCGTCTTAAAGGAACAGCTTCACCAGCTGAGCCGGGATAAAAAGGAGCTTCTGCGCAGGGCAGGACTGCCGGACGATTATCTGGAGCCGGTATACGACTGCCCGGACTGCCATGATACCGGATATGTTGACGGCCGGAAGTGTCACTGCTTCCGTCAGGCGGAAATCGCTCTGCTCTATCAGCAGTCGAATCTGAAGGAAGTCCTTCAGAAGGAAAATTTCGATACCCTCTCCTATGAATATTTTGACGAGGACAGCCTCCCCGATTTCCGTGCGGCAGTACAGAAATGTCAGAATTTTGCCGCCTCCTTTGATTCATCGGGCCGGAATCTGTTTTTTTACGGAACAGTGGGAACCGGCAAGACCTTCCTGAGCAACTGTATCGCACGGGAGGTAATCGAGAGCGGACATTCCGTGATTTACTTCAGCGCTTCCATGCTGTTTGACACGCTCTCACGCAATGCATTTGATATAAAGAGACAGGATACCCTGGACTATTTATATAATGATCTCTACAACTGTGACCTGCTGGTCATCGATGATCTCGGAACGGAGCAGAGCACGCCCTTTACGCTCTCCCATCTCTTCACCGTGCTGAACGAACGTATCATCCGGAAGAAGAGCATGATCATCTCCACCAACCTCTCGCTCCCCGAGCTGAAGGAACGGTATCAGGACAGGATCTTCTCCAGGATCACCAGCAGTTTTGACTTCTGCAAGCTCACAGGCCCGGACATCCGGATGTACAGAAAAAGATTAGCAAACAGAAAGTGAGGACTCCCATGGCGGAAGAAAAAAGAAACTTGGAAACAATTCCCGCAGGCTCTCTCGGCATCATTCCCCTGGCGGGCTGCCAGTCACTTGGCGAGCAGGTGGATCACTATCTCGTTAAATGGCGCAGGGAACGGGAAAGCGAGCATAAAAACAGCCTTGCCTTCTCCGGTTATCAGCGAGATTCCTATCTGCTGAAAACCAAAGTTCCCCGTTTCGGAACCGGCGAAGGAAAGGGCGTTATTCAGGAGTCCGTCCGCGGAATGGATCTTTACCTTCTCGTTGATGTGGTAAACCACAGCCTGACCTATTCCCTTTTCGGCAAAGAGAATCACATGTCGCCGGACGATCATTATCAGGATCTGAAGCGCATCATCTCCGCTGTCGGCGGAAAGGCCCGCAGGATCAACGTGATCATGCCCTATCTCTATGAGGGCAGACAGCATAAGCGCTCCAGCAGAGAATCCCTTGACTGCGCCATCGCGCTGCAGGAGCTGGTGCACATGGGCGTGGAAAACATCATCACCTTCGACGCCCATGATCCCAGAGTTCAGAACGCGATTCCGCTGCACGGCTTTGAAACCGTACAGCCCGCCTATCAGTTCATCAAAAACCTGCTGCGCAACCAGAGCGACCTCATCATCGATGCCGACCACATGATGGTCATCAGCCCCGATGAGGGCGGCATGAGCCGTGCCATCTACATCGCCAACGTGCTCGGGCTGGACATGGGCATGTTCTATAAGAGACGCGATTATACCCGCATCGTCAACGGACGCAACCCCATCGTCGCCCATGAGTTCCTCGGCTCTGACGTGGAGGGCAAGGACATGCTCATTATCGACGACATGATTTCCTCCGGCGAAAGCGTGCGTGAGGTTGCCGCTGCCCTGAAAAAGAGAAAGGCCCGCAAGATCTTTGTCTGCGCCACCTTCGGTCTGTTCACCAACGGACTGGACAGCTTTGACCAGGCCTACAAGGAAGGCATCATCGACCGCGTGCTGACCACCAATCTGATCTATCAGCCGGCGGAACTGCTGGAACGTGAATGGTATGTCAACTGCAGCATGAGCAAATATGTGGCGTACCTGATCGATACGCTGAACCATGATACCTCCATCAGCGACCTGCTGAACCCTAATGAAAAGATTCAGAAGCTTCTTATGAAGTACCGGAGCGGAAAGCTTTAAGCCTCTTCATAACAAAGCCTGCCAGAGCGGGCGGCGGAGGTTCGGATACCCTTTTGTTCCTCAGACAATACGGCTGACAGACAGTGCGCGCGTACACTGCCTGTCAGCCTTTTTCAAACGGCAGCCGCCATCCGTCTGCCGGGGGATACGCAGAAAGAAGCCGACGGCTGCCCATAAGCGAAGGAATAAAACATGCCTATATTACTTGATCATCAACTGCGGGAGCAGATCCCTCTTGATATCCAGGCCTTCCCCATTGCTTTTTATTGCGATGAACTCGCCGCTTTGCCAAACCGCGCGGGACCTGTACACTGGCATCCCTACTTTGAGATTGCCACAGCGCAGAGCGGTGTCCTGGACTATCAGGTGGGACAGGCTCATACGATTCTGGAGCCAGGAGACAGCATCTTCGTCAACCAAAATATGCTCCATGGAATCCGGCAGTTGTCCGGCGCGGCGCCGGACCACTTGCCGGTCATCCTTTTTTCCGGCACGATAGTCGCCCCGGAGAGCAGCGTTATTTATCAGAAATATATCCTGCCGGTTCTTATGTGTAACTCTCTGCCCTTTATTGTATTCCGGCACGGCGACGGCCTGTGGAAAGGGCTCCATCAACCTATCCGGGCTGCATATTACGCCATGCAGAAACAGCCGGATTGCTATGAATTATCCGTGCAGCGCAATATCTGCCGTATATTTGAGGAAATCTACCGCAATCTTGATTTCCTTCCAAAAACAGAAGCGTCGCGCGTACAGCTGAACACCCAAATACGCCTTCAGAAAATGCTGTCATATATTTACGAGAATTACGCTCGGACAGTCACTCTGGCGGATATCGCAGGCGCCGCCAATATCAGCCGAAGCGAGGCGGGGCGGTGCTTCCAATCTTATATGGGATGTTCACCGGTGGAGGCGCTCATTCAGTACCGCCTTCAAACGGCGCAGCGTTTACTGCGGGAAACCACACTGACTCTGCAGGAGATCAGTTTTGCCTGCGGGTTTCATTCTGTCAATTACTTCAGCCGCCAATTTCGCGGAAGGTACGGATATTCACCCGGAGGGAAACGCGAGTTGGGTAAATAATGCTTTTGTTTGACGCTATAATGCCTTTATCTTTGAAGATTCTGATTATATAATACGCTAAAATAGGAATGTGGAAGGAGATCCATCATGGAATTTAAGTGGTTAAACGAAAGTATGATCCGGCAGACTGAGGACAGAATTGAGATTATGGCACCGGCCCGGACCGATTTCTTCTGCGGCAGCATCGACGAGTGTGAGGAGGGAATTCTTCCAGAGTCCCTCTGCAATGCCCCTTTTTATTATACGGAAGTGGAAGGAGACTTTGTACTCAGGGTAAAGGTTTCCCATGACTTTAAGGATACCTACGATTCCGCCTCCGTTATGGTCATGAAGGATCTGAGCTGCTGGGCGAAATGCTGTTTTGAGCTTACCGACTTTGGCACGCACGCCGCGGTCAGCGTGGTAACCAGAGGAGATTCCGATGATGCCAATGGATGCAATCTGGAGGGCAGCAGCGCCTGGCTGCAGGTTTGCCGGGTCGGAAACAACTTCGGGTTCCACTACTCTGTGGATGGGGTCAATTATTACATGATGCGTTATTTTCATCTTCCCGCGGACCCTGTCATCATGGTGGGGCTTCTGGCACAGGCACCGACAGGTGACGGCGGCATCCGCGTATACGAAAATCTCAGCATCGAGAAAAAAACGGTAAAGAACATCCGGGCGGGTAAGTAACATGGCTGAGAACCGAAAATATCAAAGAACTCTGACAGCCTGCTATCTGGGATTTATCACCCAGTCAATCTCTGCCAACTTTGCTCCCCTTCTGTTTCTGACTTTTCAGAGCACCTACGGAATCTCGTTGGACAGGATCGCCCTGATCCCCGTTGTGTTTTATCTGACCCAGCTGCTGGTTGATCTTGGGGCAAGCAGGTTCGCGGACAAAATTGGTTACCGAATCTGCGTAGTAGCCTCCCAGGTGGTTTCGGCTGCGGGGCTTGTGCTGCTGGCGGTTCTTCCGGAAATTCTTCCTGCGCCCTTTCCGGGAATTCTCATCGCGGTGGTATTTTACGCCATCGGCAGCGGCCTTGTGGAAGTGCTGGTGAGCCCCATTGTGGAAGCCTGCCCCTTTGAAAACAAAGACGGCATGATGAGTTTACTGCACTCTTTCTACTGTTGGGGCGCGGTGGGCGTGATCTTAGGTTCCACGCTCTTTTTTGCCGTATTTGGGACTGAAAATTGGAGGATACTCACGCTGATCTGGGCGCTGGTGCCTTTGGTAAATATTTTTCAGTTTCTCACCTGTCCCATTGAGCGCCTGGTAGAAGAAGGCGGGAATCTCCCCCTTCGGAGGCTGCTCCGGCTGCCGCTCCTGTGGCTCATGATTTTGCTGATGATCTGCTCCGGCGCATCCGAGGCGACCATGGCGCAGTGGGCGTCTGCTTTTACAGAGTCAGCGCTCGGCGTGTCCAAAACCATCGGGGATCTGGCAGGCCCCTGTCTGTTTGCCGTTTTCATGGGGATCGCCCGTATGCTGTACGGAAAAATGAGCGGAAAACTGAATCTGGTCAGGACCATGCTCTTCAGCGGCATACTGTGCGTGGCATGCTATTTGCTGGCTTCCCTTTCCCCCCTGCCGCTTCTCGGCCTGACCGGCTGTGCCCTCTGCGGTTTCAGCGTGGGTATTATGTGGCCCGGTACGATCAGCCTCTCTTCCCAAAAATGTCCGCAGGGCGGTACCGCCATGTTCGCCTTTCTGGCGTTAGCAGGGGATTTCGGCGGTACGGTAAGTCCGGCGATAGTAGGCGGTTTCTCTGAGCTGGCCGGCGGCAACCTGAAAATCGGACTGCTTACCGCCACTGTTTTCCCGCTCCTTCTGGTCGCCGGCATACTTATTTTAATCCGGATTATGAAATTTTCCGGCAGGAATTGACCCAACGGCCAAATTTCCGGAGCATACCCGCCTGATACGCGCAGTATCTCATACACCAGAAGGGCGTCCGCAGGGATCGTCCTTGGCAGGGCGTCCGCAGGAATCGTCTTTTTTCTTGCTTTTTCTCCTGTTCCATGCTATACTGCTTCCTGTTGCAGCTCCCGCAAAACCAGGGTCCACAGGATCTGCCGCCGATTCCCGGCGTAAAATGAATCGAGTGTTCGAGACCTTCCACTCGTAAAACAAAACTTTGAATCCTTACCGTTTATCGCGGTTCGTCTACTGCTTAAAAAGCCCGGAAATATGGCATTTCTGGACTTTTTCTTTTTGTCCTGACTTATCGCTATTTATGCAGAATTGGACTAAAGTTAGACTGTTTTATCTACGTCGG
>NBJMC04202__coassemble_2618_pt1 | contig 10942 bp, 7 predicted proteins | sample NBJMC04202__metabat2_high_PE_053 | metagenome-assembled genome bin NBJMC04202
CGATCCACCGGAGGTTTTTATACGATAGGAAATGAAATTTCCTATCGTATAAAAAGCAAATGGCTCTGGCCGCCTTATTCATCATGGCGGCCAAAGCCATTTTATAACGCCTACAGCGCCTTAATCCGGTCCACAGCCTTCACCGTATTCTCCCAGGTGCCGAAGGCGGTCAGGCGGAAGTAATGCTCGCCGCTGGGGCCGAAGCCGGAGCCGGGGGTCCCCACAACATGAGCGTTTTCCAGAAGATAGTCAAAGAATTCCCAGCTGGTCATCTGATCTGGGGTTCTCAGCCACACATAGGGGGAGTTGACGCCGCCGTAAACCTCGTAACCGGCCTCCTTCAGGCCATTCAGGATATAGGAGGCGTTTTTCATGTATTTTCCCACCATTTCACGGACCTGAGCCTGTCCCTCGGGCGTGTAGACGGCCTCTCCTGCCCGCTGCACGATGTAGGGCGCGCCGTTGTACTTGGTTCCGTGTCTTCTGGCCCAGAGCGCGTTCAGGGACGTGCCGTTCTGATCCTTCAGAGCCTTCGGCACCACCGTATAGGCCAGGCGCAGTCCGGTGAATCCGGCGTTCTTGGAGAAGGAGCGCAGCTCGATGGCGCAGGTTTGGGCTCCTTCGCATTCATAGATGCTGTGAGGAATATCCTCCTGGGAAATATAGGCTTCATAGGCCGCGTCAAAAATGATCACACAGCCCTCTCTGTTGGCATAGTCCACCCATTCCTGCAGCTGCGCCTTCGTCAGGGTCTCTCCGGTGGGATTGTTGGGGAAGCACAGGTAGATCAGATCCGGGCGCTCCTTCGGGAGCTCCGGTACAAAGCCGTTTTCCGCCGTGCAGGGCATGTAGATCACATCGCTCCAGGTCTCTGCGGCCGCATCGTATGTGCCGGTCCTGCCCGCCATCACGTTGGAGTCCACGTATACCGGATAGACGGGATCGCAGACCGCGATCCGGCTGTCCGCCGCAAAAATCTCCTGAATGTTGGCGGAATCCGACTTGGCGCCGTCGGAAACGAAAATCTCGTCCGGGGTGATCTGGCAGCCTCTGGCCTGAAAATCCTTCTCCGCGACCGCCTTTCTTAAGAATTCATAGCCCAGGTCCGGCGCATAGCCGTGAAAAGTGGATGCATTTCCCATTTCATCCACCGCCTTATGGAGGGCTTCAATGACCACAGGTGGCAGAGGCTGGGTCACATCCCCGATGCCGAGGCGGATCACGGTCTCTTCCGGATGCGCCGCCGCATAGGCGCTCACTTTTTTTCCAATGGTTGAAAACAGATAGCTGCCGGGCAGCTTCAGATAATTTTCATTTACTTGAAACATGATTTTCTCCTTCCGTTATTAGAAAAAGCATAACCGTTGAGGTCGTTATGACCACTCAACCTGCCCCTCAAACACCGTTTCAGCGGGTCCGGTCATGAAAATTTCTCCCGTATTTTCATCCCATTCAATCTGGAGCTCTCCGCCCAGCACGCGGACGGCAACGCTTCTTTCCGTCAGGCCGTTCAGCACGCAGGCCGCCACTGCCGCGCAGCAGCCGGTTCCGCAGGCCAGCGTTTCCCCGCTGCCCCGTTCCCACACGCGCAGTTCTATGGTGTTCCGGTCAAGGATACGGATGAATTCCGTGTTCACACGTTCCGGAAACATGGAATGATTTTCAAATTTAGGACCAATCTCCGTAAGAGGCAGGCTCGCCACATCCTCCGCCAGCACCACCGCATGAGGATTTCCCATGGATACACAGCTCATTTTCCACTGTCTGTCCGCCACAAACACGGGCCAGTTCAGCACCTGCTCTTCATCGGAAAGCACGGGGATTTCCGATGCCTTCAGGATCGGACGGCCCATGTTTACGCGCACCCGCTCCACACGTCCGTCTGTCACGTACAGCTTCAGCTTCTTCACGCTGCCCGCGCTCACCACGGTGATCTCCGTCTGATCCGTCAGGTGTTTGTCGTAGACGAACTTCGCCACGCAACGGATTCCGTTTCCGCACATCTGCGCACGGCTTCCGTCCGCATTGTACATCTCCATTTCAAAATCCGCCTCATCTGACGGATTGATGAAAATCACGCCGTCACCGCCGATGCCGAAATGACGGTCGCTCATTTTCCGGACAAAATCCGGCTTTCTTTCCTGCGGAATCTTCTGTGTGGCCCCGTCAATATAGACGTAATCATTGCCACAGCCCTGCATTTTGGTAAATTCTATTTTCATCTTCTTTTCCTTCCTAGTACCGCATGGCCGCAAGAACCATCTTTGCGGTCTCTGCCATATTATTTCCGCTGTCCATGCTGCATTTCTGCAGATATCGGTGGGCTTCCTCCTCCGTCATCCGGTTGCGGTCCATGAGGAGCTCCTTCGCCCGCCGGATCGCCTCCTGGTCCTCCTCATTCCGCTCTCTGGGCTTCTGCCGTCTCCTGCGCCGGATCCGTTCCTGCGTCTGGCACATCATGCCCACCGTGCTGATCAGCTCATTGACCTTGAGCGGCGTGCTCAGACAGACAATCCCTTCCCGGTCTACCTCGCTGAGAAAATTCGGAGAAGCGACCACCAGCATCTCCATTCCCTTCGGCATTAAGTCAAACAGCTCCAGACAGACCATGTCCACCAGCCGGTAGCTGCAGATGACGATCGCCTCGTTGTAATCCTCCAGCTGGGACAGCGCCTGGGCTCCCGTGGTACAGGCCGCCGTGACGGAAAAGCCGTTTCTCACAAGGACATTCCGAATGCTTTTTGCATTTTCGATCTTGGGAAAAACCACTATGATGTTCGTCATGTGCTGCCTCCTCTCCTTCCAGCCTTAACTTCGGGGAAGTCTGCAGCATCAGAACCGGTACAGGTACTCATTGATCTCCCAATCCGTCACCTGACAGCGGTAGCGGTCCCACTCTTCCTTCTTTTCATCGATATATTTGTTCGCAGCGTGTTCGCCCAGCGTTTCCCGGATGTATTCATCCTTTTCCAGCTCCGCCACCGCGTCCGGCAGCGTTTCCGGAAGCCTCTGAATGCCCATCAGCTTCCGTTCGTCCTCGGTCATGGCGAAAATGTCACAGTCCACGCTCTTCGGCGGCTCGATTTTGTTCCGGATGCCGTCCAGTCCCGCCCGCAGGCACACGGCAAGGGCCAGATAGGGATTGGCCGCCGGATCGGGGCTTCTCAGCTCAATCCTCGTCTCCTCCCCTCTGGGAGAGGGAACCCGGATCAGCGGGCTTCTGCTCGCCCTGCTCCAGGCGATATAGGTAGGCGCTTCGTACCCGGGAACCAGCCGCTTATAGGAATTGATCAGCGGATTGGTGACGGCCGTAATCGCGCGGATATGCTTCAGCAACCCTCCGATAAAATAGTAGGCTTCCCGGCTCAGGCCGTTTTCATCGCTGCTGTCCTGAAAAATATTTTTTCCGTTCTTTAAAAGCGCCATGTTGATGTGCATGCCGGAGCCGTTGATTCCCGCGCGGGGCTTTGGCATGAACGTGGCATACAGGCCGTGCCGCTTGGCAATGGTCTTTACCGTCAGCTTGAAGGTCTGGATATTGTCCGCCGTGGTCAGCGCCTCAGCCGCCTCAAAATCGATTTCATGCTGGGCGGGGGACGCCTCGTGATGGGAACTTTCCACCACAAATCCCATCTCCTCCAGCGTCAGCACAATATCGCGCCTCGCATTTTCTCCCAGATCGAGGGGGCTGACGTCAAAATATCCGGCCTGCTCATGGCTGATGGTGGTGGGCCTTGCGTCGTCATCCAGATGGAACAGGAAAAATTCGCATTCCGGTCCCACCTGGAACAGATATCCCATTTCCGCCGCTTCCCTCAGCGCCCGCTTCAGGATATACCGGGAGTCCCCCTCAAAGGGCGTCCCGTCCGGACAGACGATATCGCAGATCAGGCGCGCCACCTTGCCCTGCTGGGGCCTCCATGGAAAAATCTCCAGCGTATTCGGGTCCGGCTTCAGATACAGGTCTGAATCCTCAATGCTGGCAAAGCCCTCAATTGCTGAGCCGTCAAACATGAACCTGCCCTCCAGTGCCTTTTCCAGCTGGCTGGCCGTCACCGCCATGTTTTTCAGGCTCCCGAATATATCCGTGAACTGAAGGCGGATAAACTCCACATCCTCCTCTTCCACCAGCTTCATAATATCTTCCTTGGTGTAGTTGTTCATATCATTTCTCCAATCTGCCGCCGGAGCGGCCTGTGCTTTTCCTGAAAAAAAGGCGCTCTTACCTCCCGGTAAGAGCGCCTTTGCCCTACCATGTATCATAACAACAGGGCTTTTGGTTTGTCAACTTCTTTTTACCTTAAATAAAATTCTTCTCCGTTCTCCGTCCGGCTGTCCGTTCCGATCCACACCCGGAACTGTCCCGGCTCGCTTCTGTATTCCATGTCGATGGTCCAGAACCGGAGCATTTCTTCCCGGATTTCAAAACGGACCTCTTTTTCTTCGCCGGGTGCCAGGCTGATCTTCTGAAAGCCTTTCAGCTGGCGGACCGGCCGGGAAACGGAGCCCTTCACATCCTGGATGTATAACTGCACCGCTTCCCTGCCTTCCATGCTTCCGGTATTTTTCACCCTTACCGACGCATGGATGACATCCGTCTGTGAATCCAGCACCTTTTGATCCAGTTTCACAGGGGAATACGCGTATTCCGTATAAGATAGCCCATAGCCAAACGGATACAGCGGCTCCTTCGGAATGTCGATGTAGCCTGGCATCTGCGGACGGCCGGTGGCAAAATCGCTGTAATATACCGGAATCTGGCCCATGTGATACGGGAATGTCTCCGTCAGCTTACCGGAAGGATTGCTGCAACCGTACAAGACGTTGGCGACCGCAGGACCGCCCTGGGTCCCCGGCATCCAGGCAAACAGAACCGCTTTGGCATAAGCGCAGGCCTCCGTCAGAATCAGCGGGCGGCCGGAAAACACCACGAGAACCAGGTTGGGATTCACCTGGACGACCGCCTTCAGAAGCTTCATCTGGGAAGGTGGAAGGCCGATCCGGCCGCAACTTCCGGATTCGCCTGACTCCAGTTCCTGTTCTCCCAGAAGGAGGACCACCCGGTCCGCTCTTCCGGCCGCTTCCACCGCCTCTATTAATTTTTCTTCCGCCGTCTCTGCCGTCTGCTTCCATGTCTCTTCCGCAATCGGGATATAGCCCCGCAGCCACTTCTGTCCGGGCTCCAGGATCTCGCAGCCCCTTGCCCAGATCTGTCCGGGACAGAGGCGCTCCACCCCTTCCTTCACCGTCACGGTATCCTCCCGGTCCGCGAAAAGCGCCCAGGCTCCGAGAAGGCCCTTCTCCTCTCCGAAGGGACCGATAAAGGCCGTTGTTTCCTCTTTGGAAAGAGGCAGCATGTTTTCTTCATTTTTCAGAAGGACGAAGGATTCCTCTGCCGCCCTCTGTGCCAGGCTGCGGTGTTTTTCACATAAAAGAAGCTCTTTTTCCTTTTCCGGAGAGCCGTCCTTGAAGGGATTCTCAAACAGCCCCAGATCATTTTTCAGCTCCAGCACCCGCAGGACCGCTTCATCCAGAAGCTCCTGCGCCACCTCGCCCCGTTCGATCTGCCCGCACAGAAAATCACTGTAGCAGCGGCTCATCATATCAATATCCACACCGGCCTCCAGGGCAAGGCGGGCCGCTTCCGCCTCATCCTCCGCCAGACCATGGGCGATCAGCTCCTTCACTGCAGCGTAGTCGGAAATCAGCACGCCCTGAAAACCCATTTTTCCCCGCAGGATTTCGCGCATCAGCTTCCGGTTTCCGGTGGATGGCACGCGCTCCAGCGTGTTGAAGGAACTCATGACCAGCCGCGCTCCCGCCCGGACCGCCTTCTCATAGGCGGGAAGATAATCTTCCAACAGGGTGCGCTCCGACAGCTCCACCTGGTTATATTCCCTTCCGCCCAGAGGCGCTCCGTATCCCGCGAAATGCTTCACGCACGCCGCAAGCCTTCCCTCTTCCTTCAGATCGTTCCCCTGATAGCCCTTCACCATCTGTTCGGCCATGATCCCGTTCAGATAAGGGTCTTCTCCCGTGCTCTCCATCACCCTTCCCCAGCGGGGATCCCGCACCAGATCCGCCATGGGGGAAAAGGTCACATGAACGCCGGCTGCCGCCCCTTCCCTTGCCGCGGCTTCCGCCAGCTGCCTGACGAGATCCGGATCAAAGGTACAGCCCTGTGCCAGAGGAATGGGGAATATGGTTTTATAGCCGTTTATGATATCCGCCATGAAAAGGAGCGGAATGTTCAGCCTGTTGTTTTTCAGATGCTCCTCCTGCACCTTTCTCGTCCACTCCGCGCCGGTCAGCGACAGAATCGAACCGACCTGTGCCATCTTCTCGTCGGTAAGCTCCAGATCCTCACAGGGGCCGGTGGAAATATCCGTCTCTGTAAAAGCTTCCATGGGGAGCTGCATCAGCTCCCTGCATTTTTCCTGTGTTGTCATCTGATGGAGCAGATGCAGCAGTTCCTCTTTTGTCATGATATTCTGTTCCCCTCCCGTTTTCAGTCTATCGCGTGATCGATGCAGATATGTCCGCCGCTCCATACCTTTCTGCTGCTCCAGTCCTCATCCGCATCCGCCCAGAAGGGATCCGTGCCGGACAGCCCCAGCGGCAGGAACATGGCGCTGCACAGATACAGGCTTCCCGTGTTGATGTATTCCTCCGCCAGTTCCGGCTGGTATCCGCATACACCGGGGCGCAGCCATCCCTTTTCATCAAACATGTCTTCGCTGGCCATGCATCTTTCCATCACCGCCGTAAGAGCGCATCGTACCTGCGCGGGATGCACCTGAGGCTCCAGCCTGTGCTGCAGGGCCGCCTGCGCCAGCATCTGAAACGCGCCGAACCGGTAACAGATGGAACGGCCAATCACAGGGTAACTGCCGTCCGGCGCGATCAGGCGTTCCAAAACGGAAGCATACCGGGAGGCTCGTGCCAGCACCCGCTCCTTCATGGAAGCATATTCCTCCCTGGAATCCCCGAACAGCTCCATCAGATCCACATACATGGGCTGAATCACAAAGCTGTTATAATAGTCCCAGTGGAACATGGGGCCGTCTCCATAAATGCCGTCCCCCTTGTACCAGTCCTGAAACGTCCGAAGCGCATAAGCGATCCGCGTCCTGTCATAATCCGTTTCGCCCAGGACATACAGCCCCGCTTCCACCATGGCGGAGAAGAAAATCCAGTTATTTCCTCCCGGCGTGATGATCCGGGTCGAACGAAGCGCCCGGACCAGATTTTCGCGCACCTTTTCCGGAAGCGCGCCCGCAAGCCGCCTGGGCGCGCGCACCAGCGCATGGCACAGAAAAGCCGCGTCCACCAGCGGCTGTGCTCCTTCCGTGAAGTTCATGAAATCTGCCGACTCCGGGTCCGTCGCCCGGTCGATGCAGCGGACTGCCCGTTTTCGCCAGAACTCCTGCAGTTTTGCCTCTTCTCCTTCCAGCCCTTCCGCTTCCAGCCAGGGCGCAAGTCCCAGCATGCTTCTTCCAAAGGCCTCCAGCGGCGCAAATGCCGAGCGTTCCTCATGAAACGGAAGCGGCATGCTTCTTTTCAGTTCTTCCTTTTCCAACGCGCAAAATACCGGAGATATGATGCGCAGCATGGCATCCAGCCATTTTTTTCTTGTTTCCATGTTTTCCTCCATGCCGAAGCGTTTTACGCTGAGGCGCGCGCGCCGAACCTCCAGTTCGGCGCTGCGATAACGGGATTTGCGACGCTTCGGCGCAAATCCTGATTGAAAAAATGCGCTATCGAGCGCATTTTTCAATCTTTCCTCCATACAGAATCATTTTTCGCTGAGGCGCAAGCGCCGAAACGGGTTCAGCGCTGCATAAAGCCATCTTTTCCCTCTCAGAAAGCGAGCCGCACCTCTTCCGTCAGCCCGTCCGAGCAGACGAATTCCAGAATGGTCTTTGTTTCCGTCTTCTGCACGATCCGCGCTCCTCCCTTTACTGCCTCCAGGCTGCTCACACTGCCGTTTACCACCACCCAGATCCGGGAAGGTCTGCTTTCCTGGTAATTCCAGAATCGTCCATAGACCGCCTTTTCCACCATATTCCGGTTCAGATCATAGTCCTCGCTCTCCCCGAAATAGAACCGCAGGTCAGGATCGCAGACCGCCAGATTGATGGAGCCGTCTTCATTTTCCGTCACCGTCATCAGGCAGCTCTCCGTCACACCGTCAATGTAGCGGTCATGAATCTCATAATCCTTCCGGAACATCACATAATCCGTTTTGTTGAACATCCGCACGATGTGCGCATAAGGATCCTGACGGATGATCTGAATCTGCCCTGCGATGTCCAGCTGCCGGATGCCTTCCTCTCCCTTCCCCATCCGGATCAGGTAACGGTAGGAAGCGTCCTTCGGCGTGCTTCCATGGTTGAGCAGGGCGAATACGCGGTGACCGAAGGTGTCGTTCTGATCCTTCATGTCCCGGGACACGTTGTCCTTCTCAAAGAACCGCAGATCGTCCTCCTCCCACAGGAAATAGCCGTTGTTCCTGTTGTCCGTCAGGATGTTTCCGTGCCGCTTCGCTCCGGAGCCGTAATCCTGAAAAATCGTGGTTTCCGCATCATAGCCGCATCCGCTTCTGATCCCGCTCCCCAGACAGAGGATCACATCCTCATAAAAATGCCAGGATTTGTTCGCCCGGAAGCTGTCCAGTCCGTATTTGGGATGTCCATGCAGCTGCAGGACAAAAATGCCGTTCTGTCTGCTGTCGTCCAGGCCGCCCACGAAGGGCTGGTCGGAGAAAAGCCACTCCGCCCACTCATCCTCCACATCATACGGGCGGGATTTGAGCTGTTCATAGGGGATGCAGACCGCGGTCGTTCCATTCCACCGCCTGTAATCAAAGCCCTCATCGATCATGACGCCGTTTTTCACGCCGCTGTCTTCGTCGGGATACCGGGACAGCTCCAGGAAGCCGAAGGAACGGTACATGCCGAAGGCGCTGTATCGGGAGCCTGAACCCACCTCATCCGGCCATACCTCCACCGGATAGACATACTGGCTGCAGCCGCGTACCGTGGCCGCCAGCTCTCCCCTGCGATGCACGGCCGCGGCCGCATAGGCAAGCGTCTTGTGGGAATCAGGAAGCACCGCCGGCCGGATTCCCTGTTCCGTAAATTCCCGGTAATACTCCGACGCCTTCTGGCGGGAAGAGGTCTGCGCCAGCCGCAGATACATGGCCGCAGCCTGGCGGTCGTGGAAGGCACGCGCGAAATGAGCGAATTCACAGACGGAAACCTCGCTTTTCGCCTGGAAAAAATACTGGCTCATTCCAAAGCTTTCATAAACGCCCTGATAAATCTGATATTCCGTCAGGAGAATCTTCCAGAGCCGTTTCCGCGCCTCCTCCCCGATCTGAAATTCCGTATCCGCAAGCACATCCAGCACCCGCGTCAGAGAATACACCGCCACAGTCTGATAGGATCTCACGTAGCCTCCGTGGTGAAAAATGGTTCCGTCCTTCTTGCAGCCGCTGGCAATGCCCGGCGCATAGCCCAGGCAGTAATTTTCCAGATAGAAATGGAAATGACGCATATCCGTCATTTTTTCCCTGCCGTCTTCCATCAGCAGAATGCTGGCAAGCAGGGTGGGAAGCTCCATTCCGATCACGTCCGAATCCTCGAACCGATATCCCGCCACCCCGTTTTTGGAGGTCACGTCATAGATCCTGCTGAATTCATAGGCCCCTTTGATATAATCGACGGCCTCTTCCAGAATTCCCATCTGTTTCAGATACGGCTTCATGAGAAGCAGGCTGCTGGCTGCGCCGCGCCCGTTATACCAGTTGATAACCGTGTTCTGATCCTTCAGATGAAGGAAGGCAAGGCGGAACCGCTCCTGCAGCGCCCTGTCCCCTTCCTTCCGGCATTCCCTGGCGAGCGCCTTCATCATGCGCACGTAGGTGGTGCTGTCCTGAATATGTACGCCGGTGATCCGTCCCTGCTCCTCCTTCAGCGCATATCCGTCCCAGAAGGCCAGAAGCTCTTCCCTGGGCGGAAGGCGGAACTCCACAAAGGGAGGCATATCGATCTCATCGCACAGGGAAAGATACCTCTCCTCCAGCCGCGCAAAGGCTTCCTTTTGGGCTTCCGTCGGCTCTTCTCCCATAAAAACAGGGCGGTTCAGCCATGTGCCGTTTCTGTCATACTCCCAGATGATGGAGCGCTTCGTATGCTTTCCAAGCTCCTTCACCCGGTCGCTCATGCGTTCATAAACATGAAGCGGATCCATGGAACGGCAGAGGCAGATTTCATCCAGATAAACGGTCGTCTCGGCCTGTCCGCAGCCGGACAGACAGATTTTCACCTGATTCATGTCCGCCCGGTATTTCCCCTTCATAAAGCCCCGCTCATAGGGGATGTTGATTTCCTTCCACCCTGCGTAATTCAGGCAGTATTCGAACTGCAGCGCCGTCTTTCCGTCTTTCCCAAAGGAAAAAATGAGGCTTGTCTCCGACGGGCTTTCGCTGTATACAAAGCAATGGAATCCGAACAGATGCTCCAGAATGCTTTCTTTTTTCCCGGAAACGGCAGCCCCGCCAGAGGCCGCAGCATCGCCGGAAGCCGCAGTTCCGCAGGCCGCAGCAGCATCGCCGCAGGTCGCGGCTTCCCAGGTTTCCGGAACCTCGTAGGTTACGACCTCCTTCCGTTCCCGGTTGATAACCGTCCTGTGCGCTTCCAGAACGCTGCCCTCCCGTCCGGTCCATTTCAGGGAGGCGTCCGTAATATAACGTTCCCCCGTTTCCTGAAGCGTTCCGTCCGTTACCGTCAGATCTTTCCATCCAATTCTGTTATCCTGTTCCATACCCACCTCTTTTTACCAGTACATCTTCCAGTCCATGCTCAGTCTGGTCAGTCCTTCCATATAAAAATAATCGCCCCAGATACAGCATTCGTCGTCACCGCGTCCCGGCTTTCCG
>NBJMC04202__coassemble_2647_pt1 | contig 10783 bp, 8 predicted proteins | sample NBJMC04202__metabat2_high_PE_053 | metagenome-assembled genome bin NBJMC04202
ATTCTCTGCGGTTCTTCCATGAGTTTTATGGAAAAACAGGTTTTGGGATATCAGAGCCCTCTTTATGGCAGGAGAACCGCGCAGTTTAAAATTCTGCCCTTCGATTATATGGATACGGGAAAATGGTTTCCGGAGTATTCTTACAGCGACAGAGCGCTGGTTTATGGGATCACGGGTGGAATTCCCATGTATCTGGAGCAGTTTTCTCCCGAGCTGACGATCCGGGAAAATCTTCTGGAGAATCTATTTGACAGAAATGCCGTTCTGCTTGAAGAACCGTCCAACCTGCTGAAACAGGAGCTCCGGGAACCGGCGGTTTATAACGCCGTGATTACGGCGGTCGCTTCCGGAAAGACGAAGCTGTCAGAGATTGCAACCACAGTAGGTGTGGAAACCGGACTTTGCGCAAAGTATATGACGAATCTGATCGCTCTTGGAATTATCAAAAGGGAAACTCCCGTCACCGAACCGAACAGCAAAAGACCGGTTTACCTGATAGAAGATCAGTTTTTCCGTTTCTGGTATACGTTTGTGCCCGGGAATATTTCTGCGATACAGTCCGGCCGGATGGAACGTTTCTATCCTTCCATGGTGGAAAGCCGTCTTTCCGATTATATGGGACTTACCTTTGAAAAAATATGCCGGGACTATATTCTGTACTATGATGAAGAAATTCCCTTTCCCATTGGCGCGGTGGGACAGTGGTGGGGAGGAAATCCCAAAACCCGCAAACAGGCTCAGATTGATGTTGTGGTTACTTCTGCAGAAGGAGACAGCGCAATTATCGGTTCCTGTAAATTCCGGGAAACGCCGACTGGGGAGGAGGAACTGCACCTGATGGAGGAATATGCGGACGCAATGGGACATTTTGCAAACCGGTATTATTACTTTTTTTCCAAATCCGGTTTCAGTGCCGGGCTCGAAAGCCGTGCTGAAAAAGGAGAGGTGCGGCTGCTTACACTGGCGGAGCTGTATGAAATCTGAAAGGCACTGCGTCAGTTGAAAATTCCTCCCTTCTGTGCTATCCTTAAAGAACCTATCGGCCGGGCGGAAGCGCCCGGCGTGAAATAATGCAGCGGCCGTTCGGCCGCGAGAAATGAGGAGCGGGAATCGGCTTCGCCGTTTCCCTGGAAGAATTGCTGACGCAATTCTTCTCACGGATTAAAAAGCGGCCGTCCGGCCGCGGGAAAGAGGAAGTATGGCCAAACTGAGAACTCTGCTTGAGAATCTGGAAGTGACAGCCCTGCGGGGCAGTCTGGAAGCCGCTCTGGATCAGGAGATTACGGCTCTGGTTTACGATTCCAGGAAAATTACGAAGGACTGCCTTTTCGTCTGCATCGAAGGGGCAAATTTTGACGGACATTCGGCGGCGGCACAGGCGGTTTCTCAGGGAGCGGCCGTTCTGGTGGTAGAAAAGCCCGTGGAGGTGCCGCAGGATGGCGAAGTTCTGATCCTGCAGGTGGAAAGCACGCGCTACGCGCTGGCCTTTCTGGCGGCGGCCTGGTTCGGCCATCCGGCTTCGAAGCTGAAAACCATCGGCATCACCGGGACAAAGGGAAAAACCACCTCCACCTATCTGGTGAAGTCCATTCTGGAAAATGCGGGGCTGAAGGTGGGGCTGGTGGGCACCATCGAGGTGATCGTCGGGGACACCCATATCCATGCGGAGAACACCACGCCGGAATCCTATGTGCTCCAGTTCTATTTTGCGAGGATGGTGGAGGAGGGCTGCGACGCGGTGGTGATGGAGGTATCCTCCCAGGCGCTGATGCAGCACAGAAGCCAGGGCTTTGTGTTTGACTTCGGCATTTTTACCAACATTGAGCCGGATCACATCGGCCCCAACGAGCATGCCAGCTTTGAGGACTATCTGCACTGTAAGGGACTTCTGTTTAAACAGTGCCGGGTGGGCATTGTGAACGGGGATGACGCCCACTGGCAGCAGGTGACGGAAGGTCACACCTGCCGGCTGGAAACCTACGGCCTGAACGGGGACTGTGACATTCGCGCCACGGACCTGAAGCTCACGAATGTGAACGGGAAGTTGGGCGTGGCTTTTCATGTCTCTTGCGGCGAGGACGGGGCGGCATCCGGCAGGCCGGCGGACTTTGACGCCCAGATCGATATGCCGGGCCGCTTCAGCGTTTACAACGCGCTGACAGCCATCGCCATCTGCCGTCATTTTGACGTTTCCGTTCCCGACATTCAGAGGGCGCTTCTGGCCGCGAAGGTGAAGGGACGCATTGAGCTGGTGAAGGTGTCCGACGAGTTCACCCTGCTCATCGATTACGCCCACAACGCCATGGCGCTGGAAAGCCTGCTCGCCACCCTGAAGGAATATGAGCACGGAAGGCTGGTCTGTGTGTTTGGCTGCGGCGGAAACCGTTCCCGGCTGCGTCGTTTCGAAATGGGAGAGGTGAGCGGAAGACTCGCTGACCTGACCGTCATCACCTCCGACAATCCCCGGTTCGAGGAGCCCCAGGCCATCATCGACGACATTGTGACCGGGATCGGGAAAACGGACGGTGAGCATATCGAGATCTGCGACCGGAAGGAGGCCATCGCCTGGGCCATCGACCATGGACAGCCCGGCGACATCATCGTCCTTGCGGGCAAGGGCCATGAGGATTATCAGGAAATCAAAGGCGTGAAGCATCACATGGATGAACGGGAACTGATCGCGGATATTCTGAAGGATCGGGGGATTTCCTTTTCCTCATAAAATACAGAAAGCAGGAAGAAAGGAGGCGGAAAACAGATGCAGGGAAAATTTGCAAACGTCATCGTGGATATCTCCCATGAAAATGTGGACCGCCCCTTTGCCTACCGCATTCCCGAACGGCTCCGGGGCGTTCCGGAGCCGGGTATGCAGGTGACCATCCCCTTCGGACGCGGCAATACGCTGCGCACCGGCTATATCATTGAGGTGACGGACGAGGCGGATTATGAGGAAAGCCGCATGAAGGAGCTGGACAGCATCCGGGAGGGCGGAGCTCAGGTGGAGAGCCGTCTGATCCGGCTGGCTTTCTGGATGAAGGAGCATTACGGCTCCACCATCATCGCGGCCCTGAAAACGGTCCTTCCGGCCCGAAAGAAGTTCAAAACGCCGGAAAAAAAGGAAATCCGTCTTCGCGTGAGCAAAGAGGAGGCCCGTCAGGAGCTTCTGGAGTGTGAGCGCAAGCACCAGAACGCAAAGGCCCGCGTCCTGCGGGAGCTGAGCGCGGAGGAATGCCTTCCCATGGGCCTTCTTGCGAAGAAGCTGAACATTTCCGCATCCACCTTCAAAAGCCTCTGGGAGAGCGGCATCGTTTCCATCGAAAGCGTTCCCTACTACCGCAATCCGGTGAAGCTGGACGTGGAGCGGGAGGAGGGAAGGCGCCTAAGCCCTTCCCAGCAGCGGATCGTGGATGATTTTTTTGAAAAATACGACGCCGGAGACCGGCAGACCTGCCTCCTGAAGGGAATCACCGGGAGCGGAAAAACGGAGGTCTACATGGCGCTCATCGAGGGCGTGGTGAAGCGGGGGCATCAGGCGGTGATGCTGATTCCGGAAATCGCCCTCACCTACCAGACCGTGCTGCGTTTCTACAAGCGGTTCGGAGACCGGGTCTCGGTGATGAACTCCACCCTGTCCGCCGGGGAGAAATACGACCAGTGTGAGCGGGCGAAGCGCCGGGAGATTGACGTGATCATCGGTCCCCGCTCCGCCCTGTTCACCCCTTTTCCGGATATCGGTCTCATCGTCATCGACGAGGAACACGAGGGCAGCTACAAAAGCGAGACCATGCCGAAGTACCACGCCAGGGAGACCGCCGAGGAGCTGGCGAGGCTTCACGGGGCGGCGGTATTTTTAGGCTCCGCCACCCCTTCTCTGGAGAGCTTCTATCGGGCGAAGGAGGGCAGATACCGGTTATATACCCTGACGGAGCGCTTAAACGGCGGCGCTCTTCCCGCCGTGTATGTGGAGGACTTGAGACAGGAGCTGAAGGAGGGAAACCGCTCCATTTTTTCCAGAAGGCTGCAGACGCTTCTGGAGGACCGGTTTGCCAGAGGGGAACAGAGCATGCTGTTTCTGAACCGCAGGGGCTATGCGGGCTTCGTTTCCTGCCGCATGTGCGGTCATGTGATGAAGTGCCCCCACTGCGACGTCTCCCTTTCGGAACACAGAAACGGCACCCTGGTCTGTCACTACTGCGGCTATACGCGCCCGGCGGTGAAAACCTGCCCCGAATGCGGCTCCCGATATATTCTGGGCTTCCGGGCGGGAACCGAGCAGATCGAAGAGCAGCTGCACAAAATGTATCCGGACAAAAAAGTGCTGCGGATGGACGCGGACACCACCCGGAAAAAGGAGAGCTACGAACAGATCCTGGCGTCCTTTGCTGCAGGTGAAGCGGACGTGCTGGTGGGCACCCAGATGATCGTCAAGGGACACGATTTCCCGGCGGTGACGCTCATGGGAATCCTGGCGGCCGACATGTCCCTTTCCGCCGCGGATTACCGGGCGTCAGAGCGTACCTTCCAGCTTCTGACCCAGGCGGCAGGCCGGGCGGGCCGGGGCAGCAGACCCGGCGAGGTGGTGATTCAGACCTACCAGCCGGAGCATTACAGCATCGTCCATGCGGCGGCCCAGGATTACGAGGGCTTTTATGAGGAAGAGATCATGTACCGCAGGCTGTTGGCCTATCCCCCCGCCGCTCACATTCTGGCCGTCCAGATCGGCGCGTCGGAGGAAGCGGCAGGAGCGGCGCTGGCGAAGCGACTTTCCCTGCTGGCGGGCGATCTTCCGGAGGGAAGCTTTCTCATCGGTCCGGCGCCTGCCTCTATCGGGAAGATCAACGACGTGTTCCGCTTTGTGATCTACATCAAAAGCCCGGATTACGATCTGCTCATCCGGATCAAGGATCGGATGGAAAAAAATCTGAAGGAACAGGAAGACAGAGACGGGAGAGGGAAGACGGTACAGTTCGATTTTGACCCGATGAACCCGTTTTAGAGATACAGATAAAAATGCAACGGAGGAATAAGCCATGGCAATCAGAAATATCAGAACAATCGGAGATCCCATTCTGGAGAAGGTCTGCAAGGAAGTAAAGGAGATGACGCCCCGTACCCGGGAGCTCATCGACGACATGTTTGAGACCATGTACGAGGCCAACGGCGTGGGACTTGCAGCTCCCCAGGTGGGCGTGCTCAAGCGCATCGTGGTCATCGACGTGACCGGAGAAGATCCCATCGTGCTCATCAATCCCCGCATCATGGAAACCAGCGGGGAGCAGACCGGCGGCGAGGGATGCCTTTCCGTTCCCGGAAAGAGCGGCGTTGTGACCAGACCCAATTATGTAAAGGTGAAAGCCTATGACCGGGACATGAACCCCATCGAGCTGGAAGGTACGGAACTTCTTGCCAGGGCCTTCTGCCATGAAATCGACCACCTGGACGGCCACCTCTATGTGGAAAAGGTGGAGGGCGAGCTGGCAGATGTCGAGGAGGAAGCATGAAAAGAAACTCTAAGGCGTCAGAAGACGCCGCCTAAGAGTTTCTAAGTTTCATGCCGAAGAATGGCCCTTCGGGCCATTCTTCCAGAGTTATGGAGGTGGTAAATGTGAAAATCGTTTTTATGGGAACGCCAAAGCTGGCGGCGGGTGTGCTGAAGGCGCTGTATGAAGCGGGACATGAGATTTCCGCCGTGGTGACTCAGCCGGATAAGCCCAAAGGCAGAAGCAAGGCTCTGCAGATGTCTCCGGTGAAGGAATATGCGCTTCAGAAGGGCATTGAGGTGTTTCAGCCGGTCCGCATCCGGAAGCCGGAGGCGGTGGAAAAGCTGAAGGAATTTGACGCGGAGGTTTTCGTGGTGGCCGCCTTCGGGCAGATCCTCTCCCAGGAGATTCTGGATATGCCGAAATACGGCTGCATCAACGTTCACGCTTCCCTGCTTCCCGCCTACCGGGGATCCGCGCCCATTCAGTGGTGCATCATCAACGGGGAAGAAAAGACGGGCGTGACCATCATGCAGATGGACGCCGGAATCGATACGGGAGATATGCTTTTGAAAAAAGAGGTTCCCATCCTGCCTTCCGACACGGCGGAAAGCCTGTCGGATAAGCTGGAAATGGCGGGAGGGGAGGCGATTGTGGAAGCGCTTGGGCTTCTGGAGCGGGGCGAACTGAAGGCCGTCCCCCAGAACGAGGCGGAAAGCAGCTACGTTTCCATGATCGACAAGGCCATGGGACGGATCGATTTTTCCCGTTCTGCGGCGGAAATCGACAGGCTGATCCGGGGATTGTATCCCTGGCCCAGCGCCTTTACCTCTTATAAGGGAAAAACATTGAAGATCTGGGAGGCCGCCCCTCTTTCGGAAGAGACGGACGGACAGCCCGGAAGCATTGAGCGGGTGGAGAAGGATGCCGTATATGTGAATACCGGAAAGGGTATTCTGAAAGTGACGCAGCTTCAGCTGGAAGGCAAAAAGCGGATGCAGGTGAAGGACTTTTTGCTTGGCTGCAGGATGGAAAAAGGAGAAATGTTAGGATGTTAGGATACGGATACGGTTACTATTTTGACCCCACCTATATACTGGTCATCATCGGCGCGATTCTGGCGATCTGGGCGAGTGCCCGGGTGAACAGCACCTATTCCAAATATTCCCGGGTGCGCAGCATGACGGGAATGACCGGCGCGGAGGCTGCCAGAAGAATTCTGGATTATAACGGGCTGACCAATGTGCGCATTGAGCATGTGCGGGGAAATCTGACGGATCATTATGATCCGTCCGCCAAGGTGTTGCGCCTGTCGGACGCCACCTTCGCATCGTCAAGCGTGGCGGCCATCGGTGTGGCTGCCCACGAATGCGGACATGCGGTGCAGGATAAGGAGGGTTACGCGCCCCTGCGCATCCGTACCGCCCTGGTGCCTGCGGCCAACCTGGGCTGCAGGCTGGGCATTCCGCTGGTGATTCTGGGCCTGATTCTGGGCCTGAACAGCACCCTTGCCATGATCGGCGTGTGGGTGTTTGCGATCTCGGTGCTGTTTCAGATCGTGACCCTGCCGGTGGAATACAATGCCTCCGGACGGGCGCTCAGGATGCTGGGAAGCTACCATATCCTCAGCGAGCAGGAGACGGGGATGGTGAGAAAGGTGCTCAGCGCGGCGGCGCTCACCTATGTGGCGGCGGCAGCTTCCAGCGTGCTTCAGCTGCTGCGGCTGTGGCTGCTGGCAGGCGGCAGAAGACGGGACGACTGATTCGGTAAAAACGGCCGGCCGGGCTGCCCTTTGCGGCGGCAAAGATGGAAAAATGACAGAGGAAAGGCGGATCAGACATGGATGCACGGACCGGAAGCCCAAAGACGGTGGATATGAGGGCGCTGGCCCTGGATCTGCTTCTGGAAGCGGAGCGGGGAACGGAGTATGAAAATACCCTCTTAAAGGGCACATTGGACAAATATGATTATCTGAACGGCCGGGATAAGGCTTTCCTGAAGCGCCTTGTGGACGGCGTGACGGAACGCCGCCTTCAGCTGGACTACGTGCTGGAACAGTTTTCCAGCCTTCCCGTGCGGAAGATGAAGCCTCTGATCCGCTGCGTTCTGCGTATGGGAGCTTATCAGATCCTGTTCATGGACGGCGTGCCGGATTCCGCCGCCTGCAACGAAGCGGTGAAGCTTGCCAAAAAGCGCCGCTTCGCCCAGCTTTCCGGTTTTGTGAACGGCGTGCTCAGGAAGCTCTGTTCTCAGAAAAACGCCATTGCCTGGCCGGATCGGGAAAAGGAGCCGGTCCGTTTCCTTTCCGTCCGCTATTCCATGCCGGAATGGATCGTGCGCAGATGGCTGGAAGAGTATGGGACGGAAAAGACGGAAGCCATGCTGGCGGCCCTTCTGGAAAAACGTCCCCTGACCATCCGCCTGTCAGAGCGGCTTTCAGAGAAAGAGAAGGAGAGCCTTCTGCAGGCGTTTCGGGAACAGGGCTGCAAGCCGGTTCCCCATCCCCTTTTCGGAGAAGGGCCGTCTGAGGAAAGGTCCGTCTATATGCTGGAGGGCGCGGAGGGCGTGGCCTCCCTGCCGGGCTTTGCGGAAGGCGCCTTCGCCGTGCAGGACGCGGCCAGCATGATGGCGGTGGAATGCGCGGGGATCCGCGAGCTGGTCCGGCTTCAAAGACAGAAAGCCGGGGCGTCTGTAGACGCAGAGGAACTGCTCATTCTGGATGTCTGCGCCGCCCCCGGCGGCAAGGCCTGTCAGGCGGCGGAGCTTCTGGAGGGAACGGGAACGGTTCTTGCCCGTGATCTGACGGAAGGGAAGATCTCCTACATAAGGGACAATGCCGCAAGGCTGCGCCTTTCCAATCTTCATGCTCAGGTGTGGGATGCAAGAGAGCTGGATGAAACCCTCCTGGAACGGGCGGATGTGGTACTGGCGGATCTGCCCTGCTCCGGCCTTGGCGTGATGGGCAGAAAGGCGGACATCCGTTACCGGGTAAGCCCGGAAAGCCTTTCCGAGGTGGCCGCTCTGCAGAGAGAGATTCTAGGTACCGTATGGAAATATGTGAAGCCCGGCGGCCTGCTCCTTTACAGCACATGTACCCTTAACCGGGAGGAAAACGAGAACATGGCGGCCTGGTTTCACCAGCAGTTTCCCTTTGTGCCCCAGGAGCCGGCGGTCTCGCTTCCCGCTTCCTGCCGGGAAGGGGAGCCGGAGGGCTGCGTCCGCTTCCTGCCGGGAGAGAACGGAACGGACGGCTTTTTCATCGCATGTTTTCGGAGAAAACAGGAAGAGATTCACAACAGGAAGGAATGACCGGATGGATATCAAATCCATGACATTGGAAGAACTGAAAACCGTGGTTGCCGAAGAAGGGGAGAAGCCCTTCCGGGCTTCCCAGCTCTATGACTGGATGCACAGGAAGCTGGCGGAGGATTACGGGCAGATGACCAACCTTTCCGCCGCCTTTCGGGAAAAGCTGGTGGAAAAATATCCGCTGACTTCCCTGAAGCTGGTTGACATGCAGCAGTCCGGAATCGACGGAACCAGAAAATTTCTCTTCGCCCTTCCGGACGGCAATCTGGTGGAGAGCGTCTGGATGAAGTATAAGCACGGCAATTCCGTCTGCATTTCTTCCCAGGTGGGCTGCAAAATGGGCTGCCGCTTCTGCGCCTCCACGCTGGACGGCTGGGAGAGAAACCTTCTCCCCTCAGAGATGCTGGATCAGATTTACGCCATCACCCGCGTCACCGGGGAGCGGGTTTCCAACGTGGTGGTGATGGGAACCGGGGAGCCGCTGGACAATTATGAGAATCTGCTCCGCTTCATCCGGCTTCTCACCGATGAAAACGGCCTGCACATCAGCCAGAGGAACGTGACCGTCTCCACCTGCGGACTGGTGCCGCAGATGCGGCGCCTCGCGGAGGAGCATCTGGCCATAACCCTGGCCCTGTCCCTTCATGCGGTCACGGATGAGAAGCGCAGAGAGCTGATGCCCGTTGCGCTGAAATGGCGGCTGGATGAGCTGATGGAGGCATGCGCATACTATTTTGAACAGACCGGAAGAAGGATGACCTTCGAGTACGCCCTGGTGGGAGGCGTGAATGATGCCATGGAAGACGCGGAACGGCTGACGGCCCTTGCGAAACCGCTTTCTGCCCATATCAATCTGATTCCCGTCAACCCCATCAGGGAGCGGACTTACAGGCAGTCAGCGCGTTCTCAGATTGAAGCATTCAAAATTAAGCTTGAAAAAAATGGAATAAATGTTACTATAAGAAGGGAAATGGGCAGGGATATCGACGGGGCCTGCGGTCAGCTGCGCCGCCGTCATATCGCTGAAGAAAGGTGCGGTTTAACGGAGTGAAAGCGTTTTCCTTAACGGATATCGGGAAAAAGAGACAAATGAATCAGGATCATCTGTACGCTTCCCTGGAGCCGGTCGGAAATCTGCCGAATATTTTTCTCGTCGCGGACGGGATGGGCGGACATAAGGCCGGAGGATATGCTTCCAGCTGTGCGGTGGAAACGATTCTGAAGGAGGTTGAGATTTGCCCGGATAAAGATGCGAGGGAGATTCTCACCCGCGCGATCCGCCGTGCAAACGAGGTGATCGCACACCGGGCGGGAGAAGATGAACGCTTCTCCGGAATGGGTACCACCGTGGTTGCAGCCTGCCTGGAAAAAGGCGAACTGATTGCCGCAAATGTGGGAGACAGCAGGCTGTATGTGATCCATGAGGATTCGATCGAGCAGGTGACGGAGGATCATTCCCTCGTCCAGGAAATGGTAAAATATGGAGGAATCAATAAGGAAGAAGCCCGGGTTCATCCAAATAAGAACATTATCACACGTGCCGTCGGCCTGGAGCAGGAGCTGCAGGTGGACTGTTTCAGAAAGATGCTTCATCCCGGAGACAGGGTGCTCCTGTGCTCTGACGGACTTACCGACATGCTGGAGGATGAACAGATCAGAAGGATCATTGACAAAAAGAAGGATGTCCGCAGCGCGGCCGAAAAGCTGGTAAAGGCGGCAAACGACAATGGCGGCAGGGATAATATCGCGGTCATCGTGATTGACCCGTTCACATAAATGGCAGGAACTTTTGCTGGAGGAATGGAATGATTAAAATTGGAATGATGCTGGGAGACAGATACGAGATCCTGGAAAAAATAGGCACCGGAGGGATGTCGGATGTCTACAAGGCAAAAGACCATAAGCTGAACCGCTTTGTCGCGGTTAAGGTGCTGAAGCAGGAATTCAGTGAAAATACAAACTTCGTATCCAAGTTCAGGGTGGAAGCACAGGCC